>Ga0247823_10001918_pt1 | contig 17171 bp, 16 predicted proteins | sample 13C_PalmiticAcid_2_FD_192426 | JGI IMG/M metagenome (GOLD analysis project Ga0247823, IMG submission 192426) | Soil microbial communities from agricultural site in Penn Yan, New York, United States - 13C_PalmiticAcid_Day30 | ecosystem: Environmental > Terrestrial > Soil > Agricultural land...
CGCCCGCCCTGTTCCAGTCGATGCTGGTCGATCCAACACTGGGCGAACGCGACCTCAGCTCGCTGCGCGTGTCGGTCACCGGCGCGGCGGCGATCCCACCCGTGCTGATCGAGCGGATGCAGCGCGAGTTGGGCTTCGGCACTGTACTGACCGCCTATGGCCTGACCGAGGCACCGGTGGTGACGATGTCGCCGCCCGACGACACGCCGGAGATCATCGCCACCACCTGTGGCATCGCGATCTCTGGGGTCGAGCTGCGCATCGCTGATGATGCGGGCAATGCCGTGCCGCCGGGGGAGAGCGGCGAAGTGCTGGTGCGCGGGTTCAACGTGATGGACGGCTATCTCGACGATACCGCCGCCACCGCCGAGGCGATCGACCGCGACGGATGGCTGCACACCGGCGATATAGGTACGCTCGCCGATGGGCGGCTGCGGATCACGGACCGCAAGAAGGAGATGTACATCTCCGGCGGGTTCAACTGCTATCCGGCAGAGATCGAGCGGATGATGGTCGCGCATTCGGCCATTGCGCAGGTCGCGGTAGTCGGTGTGCCCGACGAACGCATGGGCGAGGTCGGCCGCGCCTATGTGGTGCTGCGCCCCGGAGCAGAGGCCGACGCGGACGCGATCCTCAGCTGGTGCCGCGCGGAAATGGCGAACTATAAGACGCCGCGCTCGGTCGCCTTTGTCGAGGCGCTGCCGATGACCGCGTCAGGCAAGGTGCAGCGCCACCGGATTCGCGAACTCGACGTCTGAGGGCGCACCAACAACAATCAACTAATCGCTTGCTTATATTGATTGTAAACAGGGCCTCTGCTTTTGCCGCTGATGAGCGCGCCGCTCGCAGAACTCAAAATTTAATGTGAAATTATCGATAGTTAACTGACAGTTTGTGACGGATGTCACGCTGCAACGCCGCATTGACATCCCCGATCTTCAAATTATAGCAAGCGATCGTTAGGTTTTTTGGTTCCGCGCTTTGCGCGACATTGCTTTGGGGAAGGCACATGCTGGGTTCATCGGCCAACGCGACCACGGCCACCGATCAGGGGCCGGCAGCGCCGGGCACAGCGGCGAAGAAGATGAAATTCTCGTCGTTCCACCTGTTCCACCAGCATGACGGCTGGAGCGAGCAGCAGGTCTATGACTACAATGTCGAACTGGTCGAATATCTGGAGGAATGCGGCTTCCACGGCGTGTGGGTGGCCGAGCACCATTTCCGTAACTACGGCCTGTGCAACAACGTCCCCGCGATGCTCTCGCACCTCGCCGCGCGGACGAGCAGGATTCGGCTGGGCAGCGGGGTAATCATCCTGCCGCTGCATAACCCCATCATGGTCGCCGAGGAGCTGGCGCAGCTCGACCTGCTGTCCAACGGCCGCGTCGATTTCGGCGTGGGGCGCGGATATCAGAGCCTCGAGTTCGCGCGGTTCGGCGTAGAATTGTCCGAGGCGCGCGAGCGGCTGGAGGAAGGGCTCGACCTGATCCACCGGCTGTGGCGCGACGACAGCGTCACCTTCGATGGAAAATTCTACTCCTGTGAGGAGCTGGAGCTGAAGCCCAAGCCGCTGCAGCGCCCGATCCCCACCTATATCGCGTCGATCAGCCCGGACACGGTGGTGCGCTGCGCCCAGCGCGGGCTGCCGATCTTGGGCGATCCGGTCGCGACCTGGTCGAGCCTCAAGCGCGCGGCGGACACCTGGCACGCGACGATGGCGGAGATGAATTTCGACGCCGACGCGCATGAGCTATGCGCGATGCGCACCGTCTATGCCGCACCGACCAATGAGCAGGCACGCGAGGATCTCGCGAGGTTCGAGCTGGGCTTCGACCGTGCCAAGGTGATCAACACCCAGAGCGCACCGCTCGACCCCAAGACCGGCAAGATCGCCAAGGGGTACGAGTTCTGGGAGGGCCGCTATCTGAAGGGCGGGAGCGTGGACAACGACTTCCGCTGGGACCAGCTTGAGATCATCGGCGATCCCGACCGCGTGATCGAGCAGGTCCGGACGCTTCAGTCGTTCGGCTACAATAATCTGATGTGCGACTTTGGCAGCACCCGCCCCTTCCCTATCGGCGAGATGAAGCGGATCATCAAATTCTTTGCCGACGAAGTCATGCCGGCTTTCGCCTGACCGCATGGCCGGGAGCCGCTTTCGCCAGGCCGTGATCGCGGGTTCTGGCTGCACCGCGTTCAGCCGGAACTCGGGCCGCAGCGTGCTCGAGCTTGCGATCGAAGCAGCCGATCTGGCACTGGCGGACGCGGGCGTCGAGCGCAGCGCGGTCGACGGCCTCCTCACCTATCAGATGAACGATTCCGTCGTGTGCGCGACGATGGCCCGCGCGCTGGGCCTCGACCGGCTACGCTGGCACAACGATATCCATGGCGGAGGCAGCCAGTGCGCGTCGATCCTGGGCGATGCCGCGCTGATCGTCGAGGCGGGGCTGGCCGACACGGTGCTGATCTATCGCGCGATGAACGGACGCAGCGGCAAGCGGATGGGCCAGATCGGCCAAGGTACGGGAGACGGAAATGAGGAACAGTTCCTGCGCCCTTACGGGATGCTGGGGCCGGTGCATTTATGCGCGCTCTCCTCACAGCTGTTCATGCACCAGCGCGGGCTGGACAGCGAAGATCTGGCCGAGCTGGTGATCGGCCAGCGCGCCAAGGCCGCGAAGAACCCGAGTGCACTGCTTCGCGATCCGATCGACCACGACGCGTATTTCGCGGCGCCGATGATCGCGAGCCCTCTGCGACGGCTCGACTGCTGCCTCGAGACCGACGCCGCCTGTGCGCTGGTAGTGACGCGCCGGGAGTTGATGAAGGGTTCGGCCGGCGGCCGGCCCGTGCATATCCGCGCGGCGGTGCGCGGCGGCGGTCCGGGCGTGGCGGCGATGGACCGGGCGGGGTACGATCCCGCAGCGATCTTCTCGCGCCACGTCGCGCCGCTGATCTACGCTGCGGCAGGGATTTCCCCAGAGGATATCGACCTGCTCCAACTCTACGACGCCTATTCGCCGCTGATCCTCCAGCAACTCGAGGATTTTGGCTTCGCCGCCGCCGGCGAATTGCACGAGATCGTGCGCGACGGACGGCTGGCGCAGGACGGCGCGCTGCCACTCAATCTCAATGGCGGATTGCTGTCGGAAGGCTATGTGCACGGACTCAACAACATCGTCGAAGCGGTGACGCAGCTTCAAGGCCGCGCGGGCGCACGGCAAGCGAGCGGCGTGACGACCGCTCTGTGCTCCGGTTTTGGCGGCAGCATGGGATCCGCCGCGATCCTGAGCATCGAGCCGTGAGCGCGACCGAAAAGCCCCTGCCATTGCCGACGGCGCTGACCGAGGATTATTGGACGGCGGCTCGGGCAGGTCAGCTCGCGCTTCAGCGCTGCGCAGAATGCGGGAACTGGACACATTTCCCGATGCCCCGCTGTGCTGGATGCGGAAGCGATATCATCGCGTTCGAGCCGGTGTCGGGTCGCGGCACGGTGGAGACCTTCACGGTGGTCCACCGCAGCTTCTTGCCCGGATTTGGCGACGAGCCCTATGTCCTGGCGTGGATCGCGCTACCCGAACAGCCGGGGCTGCGCGTGTTTGGCAATATCACCGGCTGTGCTCCCGAGGTGGTGCGGATCGGGATGCCGGTGACATTGTGGTTCGAAGCGCGCAGCGACTTTGCGTTGCCGAATTTCCGCGCGGCCTAAGCGATCGCACCGCGGGCGCGGAGGGTTTCCATCTCCGCCTCGGACAGGCCCAGCTCCGCGAACACCGCCTCGCTCTGCTCCCCGCAATGCGGGGCGCGGCGGGCGGCTTTACCCGAGGCGCCGTCGACCGTGACGGGGCTGGCGACGAGCATGACCTTACGCCCCTCGTCCAGATCGAGGTCGAAGACATAGTCGTTGGCGGCCACCTGAGGGTCTCGCGGCAGAGTGCGGATGTCGCCGACCAGCTCCCACGGCGCGTCAAATCCGGCGAAGCCCGGCTGCCATTCGCTCCAGTCGCGGCTGCCGAAGATCTCGCTCAGCAGTGCGATGCAGTCCCTGCCATTGGCGGCGCGGGCACGGGCATCGTGGAAGCGCGGGTCACTCAGCAGATCCTCGCGCTCCAGCGCGCGACACAGGCCCGGCCAGAAGCGGTCGGGCTCGAGGAAGACCAGCTGGATCCACCGTCCGTCGCGGCTACGGTACTGGCCGACCAGGGGGTTGCGCTCGACCGCCTTGATCAGGATGTCCTCGGGATAATCTCCATCCTGCCCCGCGACGACATCGTTCGAGAGCAACCAGAGCGCGGTCGACAGCAAGGAGGTTTCGACCACGGCCCCCTCTCCCGTCCGCTCGCGCTGGAACAGCGCGCCGGCGATCGCGAAGGCGAGGTTGGACGAAGCGGCATGGTCGCCGAGCGCCCGGGGCTGGCGGATGAACTCGCCCGAGGCGGGCTTGAGAATCGCGGGGAAACCACCCCGCGCCCAGAATGCGCTGGCGTCGAAGCCGGGCCGGTCCGCTTCGTCTCCCTTGAAGCCGAAGCCGTTGCCGCGCGCGTAGATGAGGCGCGGATTAGCGGCCCGAAGCGAGTCGGGGTCGAGTCCCAACGCCTTGAGCGCGCGCGGGCGCAGGCTGGTTAGGAACACATCCGCGGTACGGATCAGGTCGAGGAAGATGTGCTTACCCGCCTCGTCCTTGAGGTTGATTGCGACGCTTTTCTTCCCGCGATTATTCATCTCAAGCGAATAGTTGGGAGCGCTCTGGGCACGGTTATCGACCACCAGTGCGCGATAGGGATCGCCGACGCCCGGTGTTTCGACCTTGATGACCTCGGCGCCCAGATCGGCGAGCATCACACCAGCCGCCGGGACCATGACATATTGTGCAAGCTCTATGATGCGGACGCCGCTGAACATTTGGGTCACTGCCACTTCCTCCCTGGGGCCCGTGTCAGGCCGCAACCAGCCCGCGCCCGCTGAGCAACGGCAGATCGAACGGGGTGAGCAGCCCCGGCGGGGCGGCGCACACCGCCGGAATCGCGTTGACGAGCCGCAGCGCCGTGGCGAGCGTACCCGGAACCGTCGGGTCGGCGTAGCCCGGATTGCCGACCTCAAGCACCCAATCGGGATCGCCCGCGATCTGGATGCGATAACCGCCGCCGATTCCGATCGGCCCCTGCGGCCAGTGCGGCGCATCCTGGTTGCGCAGGCGAGTCACATGCTCGACCACCACCACCGCGCGATCCCCGACCATGCCGCGCACCTCGAATCGCATGCCCGCGGATGTACCCTTTTCGATCGTCCCGGCGGGGATCGTGAAGGTTTCGGGCGCGGCTAGCAGCTCGTAGAAGGTCTCAACCCGGTCGAGCGTGACGCCGAGCGCGTCGGCCAGGAGACGAACGGCGCAACCCCACATGATGTCGAGCACGCCCGGCTGGACGATCGGTGGAACATGATCGAGCGGCTTGCCGAAACCGAACTTGCCGGTGATCGCCTCCGGCTTGTCCCACACGCCATAGCTCATCACTTCGCTCACCCGGATCGAATCGATCCGGCGTGAGACGCCGGTGAGCACCAGCGGAAGCACGTCGTGCATGAACCCCGGATCGAGACCCGAGGTGAAGCAGGAGGCCCCGCCCTCTCGGCACGCGGCCTCGAGCCTGCGCACCGCTTCGGGATCGGCACTTGGCGGATGGATCAACGGGATCAGCGCGGTCGAGACCACATCGATGCCCGCGCTCAGAATATTGCAGAGATCGTCAACCGCGGTGCCAGGCCGATCGCCCGTCGCGACCTCCTGACGCCCCGATGTGCCGACCGCGCAATAGGAAATGCAGTCAGGCTTCAGCGCGATCAGCGTATCGCCGTCGGCGGTCGCGAGGATACCCGTGGGCGTGTCGACTCCGCACAGCTCGGCCGCGTCGCGACCGACTTTCGCCGGATCGCTGACGACGAGGCCGACCAGTTCCAGTGCTGGATGCTCGATGATCGAACGGAGCGCCTGCTTGCCGACATTGCCCGTCGCCCACTGCCCGACCCGGATCGCCATTTCCGCCTCCTCGCATTCATTGAAGCCCGGTCTGCGCCGGATCGCACACGGCGCCTATTAACCAAGCGATCGCTTGTCAAGTATGGATGCGGCTGTTTACTAGTCCGGACAAGGCCACAGGCAGAGACAATGCGTGCGCGCACGAGCGCTTGCTTTGGCCTGATGGCAGGCCTAGACACGGCGCTGTAATCAAGGGGACTGGGGCTCAACGTGAGCGAAACCATCAAGAAACCGGCGGCCGCCAAGAGCGGAGACGGCGCCAAGAGCGGGCCGGGTCGCAAGGACGGGCACCGTCGCGGCGAGATTCTCGCGGTCGCGCGCAAATTGTTCGCCGCTCGCGGGTTCGAGGCGACCAGCATCCGGGAGATCGGCGAGGGCGCCGGAATTCTGTCAGGCAGCCTCTATTATCACTTCGATACCAAGGAGGAGATGCTCCATGAGATCATCAAGGACCACGTCTTCTCGCTGCTCAAGGGCTATGAGAAATGCGCGGCGGCATCGCCCGACCCGCGCACCGCGCTGGAAGAACTGATCCGCTTTGGCATCACCCGGCTGATCGATCAGCGCGAGGTGCATGCGATCGTTGTCAACGAACGCGGCTTCATCCTGCGCCAGCCCAGCTTCGCCTACCTGGAAGAGACTTGGCAGGAGGTGTTCCGCACCTGGTACGGCGTGCTTCGCGAAGGTGTGCGGGCGGGCGTGTTCCGTGAGGATCTGAACCTGCATCTGGTGCTGCGCATCATCATGGATTCGATCAACGCCACGATCGTTTGGTTCCGTCCCGGTGGCCGCTATGCCGTGGAAGAGGTGGTCGAGACCCAGACAGGCATCCTGATGAGCGGGCTGACCGTTCAAAAATCCTAACCAAGCGATTGCTTTAGATAATCCACACTGCTACGCCTCGCCTGCCGTGCGAGGGACTGGCAACGCGTCCGCCCCTCGCCCGAAACGGAACGATTTGGACGGGGAGCGGGATGAGCGTCGATCAACTGACGTTGACGGATGTGTTGCGCGAACACCGTGCGCGGCTGCCCGGATCCATCGCGATAGTGGACCATAACGGCCCCGGGACGTTGACCTATCCGCAGCTAGCCGATCGCGTCGAGCGGCTCGCCGCCCATCTGGATACGCAGGGTGCGGGCGCCGGCGCGCGCATCCTGTGGCTCGGCCAGAACAGCGCCGCGATCCTTGAGCTGACGCTCGCCTGCGCGCGCACCGGCGCCGCGCTGTGTGTCGCCAACTGGCGCCAGTCGGCGGACGAGCTGCTGTTCGTTCTCGACGATCTCGACCCGCGACTGGTGGTTTGGCAGCAGACGGCGATCGGCGAGACGGTGGCCGAGGTGCGCCGCCGCGCAAGCGGTGCTGCGGCCTGGCTGCGGCACGATAGCGACGATGGCAGCCCGGGCGAATATGAGGCCGCTATCGCGGCGCAGGCCGCCGACAGCCAGACACCGGGCGCCGACCCTGCCACTCCGCTGCTGCTGCTCTACACCGCCGGTTTCTCGGGCAAGCCCGCAGCGGCGATCCTCACCCAACGCGGCGTCGTCGCGCAATCCTTCTGCTATGCCGCCTTGCGCCAGTTCGGCCCGGATATCCGCTACCTCAACGCGACACCGCTATTCCATGTCGCGACCCTGCTCGACATGTGCGCGACTTTCCTGACCGGCGGGCGCAACATCTTCGTGCCGCAGGCTAGCGCCGTCGAGATGTGTGAGCTGATCGATACCGAGGGAGTGACTACCGCGTTCGTACTGCCGCCGACAATCGAGCAGATGCTGGCCGCGAACGGCGATGGCCGATTCAACCTCCACTCGCTGCGGTCGCTGCCGTACAATGACGCCTGGAACGCGATGGTCTCGATCGATCACAGTCCATGGGGTCACCGCCCCTACGGTTACGGCCAGACCGAGACGATGGGCTATGCGACCTTCAACGCGATCGGCGATCCGGGCGCGGGTGCGATGGGACGCCCCTCCCCGATCGTGCGGATCGAGTTCCTTGACGATACCGGCGCACCGGTGCCGGCAGGACAGGTGGGCGAGATCTCGGTGCGCGGCGCATCGGTGAGTCCCGGATACTGGAACCGGCCTGAGCTGGACGCCGCGCGCTACACCGACGGGTGGCGGCGAACGGGCGACCTCGGCCGCCGCGAAATCGACGGAACCGTGAGCTTCATCGGCTCCAAAGGGCGTCTCATCAAATCAGCGGCGGAGAATATCTACCCGGCCGAGGTCGAAGCCTGTATCCGCCAGATCGACGGCGTCGCCGACGTCGCGGTGATCGGCACGCCCGATCCGACCTGGACCCAATCGGTCAAGGCGTTGATCGTGCTCAAGCCCGAGCGAGCAGTCAGCGCGGACGACGTCATCGCGCACTGCCGCGCGCATATCGCGTCCTACAAGAAGCCACGCATGGTGGAGTTCCTGCCCGCGCTGCCGCGCGTCAATGGCGCGATGGACTACGCGAAGCTCGATGCCGATCATGGCGGCGGGGGCTATCCCGGCACAGGCTGAATCGGCCGCATCAGGCAGCATCGCCGTAGCCGAATCCGCTTGACCGGAGCGGGGTCGACCATCAAACCAAGCAAGCGATAGGTAAAAGGACAAAGATGGAGGCGGACGCCACTTCGAACGCGGCTGGAAAGCCGGGCGCGGCAATCCTGACCGGCGCGGCTGGCGCGATCGGATCGGCGATCGCCGAACGGCTCGCCGCGGGCGGCTGGCAGGTGCTGGGTGTCGACCTGCGCTTCCCCGCTCCGTCGTCGGCCCTGACCGCTGCGGTCGAGCAGGATATCTGCGACGCTGCGCGGTTCCGCGCTTGCATCACAGAGCTTTGCACGGACTGGGACGTCGCGGCGCTGGTCAATTGCGCGGGGATGGCGGCGGTGGGCCGTTTCCTCGAGCTGCCGCCCGAAGGCTGGCACCGGCTGATCGAGGTCAACCTGATCGCGCCGATGACCGCGTGCCACGCGGTGCTGCCATCGATGGTCGCGCGCGGCGGCGGATCGATCGTCAACATCATCTCCGATTCCGCGCGATTGGGCGCCGGGGGAGAGGCGGTCTATTCGGCGGCCAAAGGCGGGCTCGCGGCCTTCTCCAAGAGCGTGGCGCAAGAAGCCGGTCGCCAGGGCGTGCGGGTCAACTGCGTCTCCCCCGGCCCGGTCGAGACGCCGATGTCGGCGCCCAACCAGACGGTGATGGACAAGCTGCGACAGCGCACGCCGATGAAGCGCGTCGCGCGGCCCGACGACATCGCTGGCACGGTCTATTTCCTCGTCGGCGCGGACTCAGCCTTCGTCAGCGGGCAGACGATCAGCGTCAGCGGCGGACTGACGATGGCGGGATAAGACGATGGCAAGCGATCCGATCACACCGCCCGCGCTCTCCAATAACTGGGGGCGGTGGGGCACGGACGACCAGCGTGGGACGCTCAACCTGCTCGACGGCGAGGTCGTCCGCGCCGCGGCGGGCAATGTCGCGCAGGGGCGGATCATCAGCCTCAGCCTGCCGATCCGCGGATCGACCTCAAGCCATGCGGCGTGCAACGTACCGCATCTGCCCGGCCGGCCGCTGCCACAGCATTTCATGTCGATCGACGGCGCCGACTATCTGGCGGGGGCCAAGCCGCCCGGCGGGCTGTCGATCGCCGATGACGCGCTGGTGATCTCACCCCACGGTACCTCCACCCACATGGATGCGCTGTGCCACATGTGGTCGGGCGAGCATTTGTATAACGGCCACCCCTCCTCTCGCATCCGCAGCTATGGCGCAGGCCGTTGCGGGATCGAGCATGTCGAAGGGATTGCAACGCGCGGGGTGCTGCTCGACGCGGCGGCATATCGCGGCGTCGATGTACTCGACGGCAGGGAGCGCATCGGCGCGGCGGAGCTGGAAGCGATGGAGCACGCCGCCGGAGTCACGATCGGCAAGGGCGACGCGGTGCTCCTTCGCACCGGCTGGCCTACATTGTTCCCCGCGCAGCGCGAACGCTATTGGAGCGGCGAGCCGGGTCTCTCGACCGACGGCGCGCTGTGGCTCGCCGAGCGCGACGTGTGCGCGATCGCGAGCGACAATTCGGCGATCTCGGGCCTCAACGCGCAGGGCGGCGCGGACGAGACGATTGACGACGACATCCACATGATCTGCCTGTGGCGCCACGGCATCTATTTGATGGAAATGCTGTGGCTCGAAGAACTGGCGAAGGCTGGGCGGAGCAGCTTCCTGTTCGTTGTCGCCCCGCTGAAGATCGTCGGCGGCACGGGCAGCGCCATCAATCCGCTCGCCATCCTCTAGGGCAACACAGATCAGCAGGAGAGACGCATGCAGTCCCCGTTCGGAAATTATGGTTACACCGTCCTGACGGCGAACGCGCTGCGCACGCCCGACCGGATCGCGCTGGCCTATCGCGGGGAGTATCTGAGCTTCGACGCGCTTAATCGTGCAGTGAACAGGGTAGCGCACGCTCTGATCGGGCTGGGGATCACGGCGGGAAAGCGAGCCGGATCGCTGATGAGCGACGCGTTGCCGATCGCCAAGCTGTACCTTGCCGAAGCGAAGATCGGCGCGGTGACGGCGGCGTTCAATCCCTATTGGGACGAGGCGATGGTGCTGCACGCGATCGAGACCGGCCGCGTCGAATATGTCGTCTATGACGACACCCACGCCGCGCTTGCCGACACGATGGCAGGCAAGACGCCGCGCGTCACCTGGATCCATTACGCCGCGATCGAGGCCGCGGCGCGGGCCGCATCCGACGCCGAGCCGCCGCTCGCCGGGTTCGACGAGGACGTGATGGCGTTCTTCTACACCTCGGGCACCAGCGGAGTCAGCAAGACCGTCGTCCACACGCACAACAGCTGCAAGGCGATCAGCTCGGTGCTGCTCGAGATCGAGCGGACCGAGGAGTCGGTATGGGGCACCGGACCGATCATCTGGGGAATCGGCTTCGTCGCGACGTTGGGCGCCGCGCTCTATGCGGGAATGAAGGCGGCGCTGGAGGATGATTTCGGCCCGGCCCGGTTCCTCGAGGCAGTCCAGCGCGAACGCATCTCGCACGCCGCGATGATCCCCAGCCAATGGGCCGACATTCTCGGCAACTATCCGCACGCGGATTTCGATCTGAGCTCGCTGCGCATGATCATCCTGGGTGGCGAACCGCTGTCGGGCACGCTGCTCGGCAGGTTGCGCGAGCGGCTGCCGCAGGTGTCGCTCTACACCTTCTTCGGCCAGACCGAGTCGCCCTATACCTGTGTCGGCCGGATCGAGGACGAGGCGACCGCGCAGACCGTAGGCCGCGCGCGCGTCTCGGTCGCGGTCAAGACGATCGACGCAGCAGGCAATCGCGTCACCGGCGTGCCGGGCGAGATCGCGCTGACCGGACCGCATCTGTTCAAGGAGTATCTGGGGCGCCCCGAGGATACCGCAAAGGTGTTGCAGGACGGGTGGTTCCTGTGCGGCGACCTGGGCGTGCTGGGCGAGGACGGGCGGTTGATCGTGCTCGGCCGCCGCGAGGACGCGATCGCGCGTGGCGAGAATTTCGTCCGGCCGATCGAGATCGAGGAAGTCGCGCTGACCATTTCCGGTATCGCCGAGGCAGGCGCGGTGGGCGCACCGGCCAACGCACCGCAACAGAAGATCATCCTCGCCGTCGCACTCGAGAACGGATCGGCGCTGGACGAGGGGCAGATCCGCGAGCGGATCGCCGGAAGGCTGCCCAATGGCGACACGCCCGACCTGATCGTCGTCGCCGACGAGCTGCCGCACGGCAACGACGCGTCAGGCGGGCGTGGCAAACTGCTGCGCCGCGCGATCCGGGATCGCTACGAGCACCTTATCTGATGGCCGCGATCCAGGGTCATTGCGACCCGCGCTTCGCCGCCGTCGGCAGAGCGTTCGCCGCGAGCTTCGTCCCCGCGCCCGATCGCCCGCACGAACGCGGCGCAGCGGTGTGCGTGGTCGTCGACGGCAAGACCGTAGTGGACCTCTGGGGCGGAACCGCACGCCCGGACGGAATGGCGTGGGACGCGGATACCGCACCCTGCGTCTTTTCGTGTACGAAGGGCGTGCTGGCCACTCTGTTCCATATCGTCGCGGCGGAGCATGGCGTCGACGACGACGCGCCCGTCGCGCGCTGGTGGCCGGAATTCGCCGCCGCGGGCAAGCAGGACATCACCGTGCGACAGTTGCTGGCGCATCAGGCGGGGCTTACCGCGCTCGCCGATCCGCCGCCGGGCGACCCGCTAGCCTGGGAACCGGTGTGCGCGGCGCTGGCGGCGCAGGCGCCCGCGCGGCCGCCCGAAAGCCCGCATGGCTATCACAGCCTGACCTTCGGCTACCTCGCCGGCGAACTGCTGCGCCGGATCGCCGGGGTGCCGTTGCGCGATCTGCTGCGCGAACGGATCAATGGCCCCGCAGACGCGGCATTCGCATGGAACGGGCACGAGCTGACACAAGGCAAGATCGCCGACCTCAACGGCTTCGACGACGGCGAGCCGCGCTGGGCAGAAGGCGGCGAGGCGATCCTTGCCGATATCGCATCACTCAACGATCCGCGCATCCTGCTGCCCGCAGTCGCCAACTCGCACGCGTGGCGCGGTGCCCACGCACTGGGGGCGAGCGGGCATGCCAGCGCGCGCAGCCTCGCGCGGATCTATGCCGCGCTGATCGACCGTGCCAACCCGTTGCTGCCCGCCAGCCGAGTATGTGAGATCAGTCGCGAACAGGGCCGCGGGCTCGACTCGCGGCTTCAGATCCGGTCGGCCTATGCGATGGGCTATCAAATCCCTGCCGAAGGCGTACCGCTCGGCTCGCGCACATCGGGCGACCGGCCGTTCGGGCACAAGGGCGCCTATGGTTCAACCGGCCTCGCCGATCCCGAGGCTGGCCTCGCCTTCGGTTACGTCACCAATGTCTGCGCGGGCGCCGGCGACACCAGTCGCAACGGCCCGCTGCTCGACGCCCTCTACGACAGCCTCTGAAAGGAAAACGCCGATGCGGATTTCGCTCCATCTGCCGATCGAGGACGTATCTCAGCCCGACGAGTTCCTGACCGGGGCCGCGGTCGCCGACCTCGCCCGCGCGATCGAGGCGAGCGGCGCCGATGCGGCCTATGTCACCGATCACCCCTGCCCGGCGGAAGGCTGGATCGCGCATGGCGGGCACCATGCGCTGGACCCGTTCGTCGCCTTGTCCTTCGCGGCGGCGGCGACGACGCGCTTGAAACTGCACACACATCTGATCGTGCTCGCCTATCGCAATCCCTTGCTCACCGCCAAGGCGGTCGCGAGCCTCGACCGGCTGTCCGACGGGCGGGTGATCATGGGCGTCGGCGTCGGCTACATGCAGCAGGAGTTCGCCGCGCTGGGCGTCGATTTCACCGAGCGCGGCAAGCTGGTGGACGAGGCGCTGGCCGCGATGAAGCTTGCCTGGGCGGGCCAACCCTTCACGCTGCAGGGCCGGCATTTCGATGCGCCGGGCAATGTCTCGCAGCCGACGCCCCTCCAGCGCCCGCATCCGCCGATCTGGGCCGGTGGCAACAGCGCGCTGGCGATCCGCCGCGCGGTCAACAGCTGCGACGGCTGGGCCCCCTTCCCCGCCAAGGGCAAGCTGAGCGAAATCACCGGTACCGACGACATCGCGACGATCGACGACCTCAAGGCCAAGATCGACTATGCGCTCGAGCTGCGCGCGGCATCGGGGCGCGGACGCTTCGACATCTGCATGGTGCCCTTCAAGATGATGATGGGACACCAGATGACCCCGACCGACGCGGTCCTCGAACAGCTTCACGCGCTCGCCGCGATTGGGGTGACATGGAGCGCGATCGCGCTGCCTGCCCCCAGCCGCGCCGGCTTCATCGAGAATGTGGAGCGGTTCGGTGCCGAGGTGATCGCGAAGCTGCCCGGCCGCGATTGATCAGGGCGCGAAGCGGTGCCCGGCGTTGACGTCGAGCACCGCACCCGTGATTCCGGAGGCGAGGTCCGAGGCGAGGAACAGCACCGCGTTCGCCACTTCGTCATTGGTCACGATCCGCCGCAACGCCATCTCCGCGCTATGCTCCGCAAGCACCTGTTCGAAGCTCTTGCCCTCGCGCACCGCGAGGCCGCGGTAGAAGGCGTCAAGCTTGTCGCTCCGGATATGACCCGGCGCGACGCTGTTGACGCGGATACCGTGCGGGCCAAGTTCGTCGGCAAGGACATGCGCGATCAGATGCGCCTGCGCCTTGCCCGCGCCATAGTCGCTGCGCCCGGCGTAGCCCGCCCGGCTCGACATCGAGGTGATGTTGACGATCGAGCCTCGCCCCGCGGCGATCATATGCGGCGCGACGAAGCGTGAGGCGAGCAATGTACCGTAGCCGCCGACCTCGACCGTGCGACGCCAGCGTTCGAGCGCGGCACGGTCCATCTCCGCGACGCTGGCGCGCGGCTGGTTGGGAAAGGCGGCATTGACGAGGATATCGATCCGGCCGAACCGCGCCATCGCTGTCTCCGCCAACCGCTCCGCCGCGTCGGGATCGGCGATGTCGGTCTCCACCGCCAGCGCGACACCTCCCGCCGCCTGCACCGCGGCAACCGGCCCGTCGAGCGAGCCGGCGGTGCGCGCCGCGAGGACGAGGTTTCCGCCCGCTTCGGCGAAGCGGCGCGCGAGCGTGGCGCCAAGTCCCTGCCCCGCGCCGGAGAGCACCACCGTCTGTCCGTCGAACCGCATACCCCCTCCTCAGCCGTCCCGCGGCAGCAGCGCGCGCAACGCGGTCACGAAGGCGAGCGGCTGATCGATCATCACATGATGTCCGGCCCCCGGCACGATCACGGTCGGCGGCCGATTGCCGCGATGATCGCGGATGTTGGCGATGCTGGCATGAGAGAAGAGTGAGGTCAGCTCGCCGAAGATGAAGGAAATCGGCCGGGTCACCAACGGAACCTGCTCCCAGGGGCGCGTGGTGAGGTCGTCGGGCCGCCAGTGGCGCCGGTCGAACTTCCAGCGCCAGCGCCGCTCGGCCTCGTCGAAGCGCAATGAGCTCTCGCCGATGAAGCGACGGACATGGTCGGGTGCGTATTCGTCGTCGGGCAGGAAGCGAAAGCGGCGCTTCGCTTCCGCCGCATCCTCATAGGGTCGGTGCTGCTCCTGAAACGGCTTGCGCAGCTGATCGATCGCGTCCGGTTCGGGCTGGGCGGCGGTGTCGACGATCACCAGCGCTCGCAGCGCCTCGGGATGATCGATCGCCATCCGCAAGGCGGGGGCGCCGCCAAAGCTATGCGCGGCAAATACGGGCAGTTCGGCATGGTCATACAGGCCCGCGGCGCGCGCGCCCTCGATCGCCTCGCGCGCCATCTGCTCGACACTGTAGCGCTCGCGCCACTCGGAATCGCCCATTCCCGACCAGGAGATGGCGGCGACGCGATGCGTGCGTGCGAAGAACGGAGCGATGAACCGCCACCAGTGCGCGTGGGCGCCGCTGCCGTGGAGCAGCATCAAGCCCGGTTTGCCGCGCTCACCCCAGCTCAGCAATTCGATCGCCGCGCCCTCGACATGGACGAAGCTTCGCTCCGGTTCCTGCGCGAGCGCGCGCACGAACCAGTCCGGTGCGCTCAATTGCGCGAGTCCTGAATCCAGTCCGGGAATGTGAGCGGCGGATTGGGGAGCTTCACCGCGCCGCGCTCGGCGAGCAACGCCTCGAACCCCTCGGGGTCAGCCGGCCAGGAGCGCGGGTCGCCGAACATCACCTCGAACAGCTCGACGCCCTCGGGGCCGGCAATCAGAGGCCCGAGCGCCGCGCCTTCATCAAGGGTGATGTGCATGCCCTCGGTACAGACGACGTCGCCGCACAGCATCGATCCCTTGAGCACATAGACCACCTGATGGCTGTTATGGCCATGCTTGTGGACGATCATGCCCGGGTCCCAGCGACCCACCATCGTCATGCAGCGCGGGCTGAATTCCAGCCATTTCTCCCATACCGAGACACGGCGTTCGCCATGCTGCTGCGCTCGGATCTCGCGCCATTCCTCGTCGTCCATATGACGAAAGCGCGGGCCGGGAATCTCATTCTGGTCGCTCATGTCATTCTCCCTCCCAGAAGACGAGCTTGCGGCCGCCCCCCGCGCCGCGGATCACCGCGCGCACCCTGGCACCGATCACGGGGTCAGCCTCGCCGGCGAGCTGACCGACCAGGATCAGGTCGTCCTGTTCGGCAAGCCGGATGGCGACCGTCGCGTAAGGCAGGTCGTCGGCGAAGTGGGGCAGGAAGGCGCGGTGGGTACGGATCCAGCTCACCACTTCGCCCGCACCGCCGACACGCGGCCAGCGATGCTCGAAGCCGAAGCAGCGGTTGCACATCGCCCGCGCTGGCCAGCGATACACACCGCAGTCGGCGCACTGCTGGATGCGCAGCTCGCCCGCATCGATCGCCTCCCAATAGGGCGCGGAATCCACGTCCACGGGCAGCATCGGCCGTTCGATCACGCTCATGCGTCCCCCCGCAGCAACAGCGCGCTGGTGACGCCACCGACATAGCCCGGCGCGCCGGTGCTGAGCGCGATATTGGCGTCGCTGACCTGCCGCGCCCCGGCCTGCCCCCGTAGTTGCAGCACCGCCTCGACCACATGATTCATGCCGTGCGCATAGCCCTCCGACAGAAAGCCGCCATGCGTGTTCACCGGCAGATTGCCACTCAGCCGGGTCGCACCACTCAACACAAAATCGCCAGCCTCGCCCCGCTCGCAGAAACCATAATCCTCGAGCTGGAGCAGCACCGCGAAGGTGAAGCAGTCATAGAGCATCGCGACGTCGACATCGGAGGGCGAGAGGCCAGCCATGCCGTAGAGCCGGGGTGCCATGTGACGGGCGCCGGAGACGTTGAGGTCCGGCTCGCCGATCGAGAACAGCGTCGCGCCGCCCCCCCAAGTGGCGCCGTCGATCAGCACCGGGCGCTGGCGCAGGTCGCGCGCGCGCTCGGCACTGCACACCAGCACCGCGACTCCGACATCGGTCTCGAGGCAGCAATCGGGCAGGCGGAACGGCTCGGCGATCCACGGGCTTGCCAGATAGTCGTCATAGCTCATCGGCTTGCGCATCATCGCGCGGTCGTTGAGCATTGCGTTCTCGCGCTGCTGGACCGCGACTGCCCCGAAATGCCGCTC
>Ga0247823_10001920_pt1 | contig 17160 bp, 11 predicted proteins | sample 13C_PalmiticAcid_2_FD_192426 | JGI IMG/M metagenome (GOLD analysis project Ga0247823, IMG submission 192426) | Soil microbial communities from agricultural site in Penn Yan, New York, United States - 13C_PalmiticAcid_Day30 | ecosystem: Environmental > Terrestrial > Soil > Agricultural land...
GAAACCGAAGGCACACACACCGTCATGTCATGGCCGGCCGGGTTCTTGGTGCACTTGCTGGGCCCAAACACTGAGGGTGGAGGGCTGAGGTGGAGTGCAGCTTTGAAACCGGCCGCAGACGAAGGTGGCGGCGACGCCTGGGGCGAGAGTCATGGATGGCCGGAATGAGATGCTGACTTGTCCCCAAGGGTCGCATCATCCGAAGTGTGCAACTCGTCTGGCCAGGGACGGGGACTCTTCCCCGAGAAAGAGAGACACGAGGGACTGCCCTCGACCGAGAAAAAAAAAAACCAAATGCACCCCTTGACTCACCCATTTTGCAAGCAATCACGTCACCTCTTGCATGATCCCGCCGGCAGGCCGTCCGTGCAGAATGCGGAGTCGTCGTGGGAGCAGTTCAGATTGTTGATGTAGTCGCAGGAGACACAACAACAACGAAGTTCCAAAACGATGCTCGACGTTTGGCGCCGACGGCCACTGCTCCCTGGGCGCGGCCCATGCTGCAGGGCTCTCAGGGCCCCAGGGAGCTTCAAAGGAGCCTTCCAGGGGCTAGTGAACAGCCAATACAACGGCGCGGGGGTCGACCCCACTCAGGCACAGAGAAGAGATTCTACCAATCAGCGCGTCATCCCCCCCCGGGCAGACTGCCTCACACAAGTCTCGTCCCCGAGCGGTGGATCTCCCGATTTAAACTATACCTTAGGTTGGAAGCAGAAGAGACTCGTCAACACATAATCTGGATACCTGGTCGTGATGTCGAGTTCACACCGTGGAAGACGCGAGAGCGCGCGTCGGGAACTGGGCTCTTCGGCTCCCCGATGAGAGCAAGTCGCGTGCCAACTCCTCGGCGATCCTGCAACTGAATCGCGAACCGCTCCACTGCTCCCTGGATCCATCGACCAAGCATACCACAAGCACAGCCTCGAGACGGCCAAGAGAGTCTCACTCCCGATAGCCTTGCCGTGCATCGCGCCCCGGGATGATCCCGAAGCGCCAGGGGGCGATGTTTCCTGAGCGAACCATCATAACGGTGCGCTATCCGACTTGAGATGCGCCTAGGGCAACATTGACTCAAACCAGATGCCACTGTGGTCACGGCTTATTTTACTCGGCGAGAAAGGTTGGCCCGGTGTAGTCGCAATGGCGGTCATCGGCGCGGGCGAAAGGCAAGAAAGATAGGTAGGGCCTCTGAACACAGTGCAGATTGACGGTACAGACAGACAGAGAGAGAATCTGTCAGAAGTGGCCAGATATGTTCTGCAGTCGGTCCCGCATGTCCTTGCCCCGCGGGGCTTTGCCGCCAGGCCGTCGGACTGCATGTGGGGACGACAGCCCGCCAGGGTCTTGTGCTCGCTGCGATTCCACAGACCGAAAGCGCGGGGAGAAGCCGGGCTCCCAACCGAAGTGGTGGGATCCCGTCGGATTTGCTCCCACGCCCGTCTTCCCGTTTCGCTTTCCCCAGAGCCCCGGCGGACAACCAAGTGGGAGTGCTCCTCATTTCCTGGGGACGTCCACCAAAGCCGCAACGCGAAAAGCGGCCCGCCCCTGGCCTGCGACGACTTTTGGGTACGTAGGTTGCGCCAGCTGGGCTCGGGGCAAGTGGGGCCGAAGACTCGACAAGCACCAGGCCGATGAAAGCCTGAGACAGGCCATGTGGCTGCGAGGACAGGAAAAGACAGGAGGGCACGCTCGAAGACGAGATTTGGTAGACGTCGGAAGGGAACACAAGACATAATCCGAGACTGTGCAGGAGAAAGGATAAGAATCAAGAGACGAATGCATGACAGAGCACGCAGACATAACCCTGAAAACGAAGGTTACAGCAAGATTCAAAAGGCACCACGCACCTCAGGCGCAGCAGGGGGACTTTCGGCGTCCGATACTGTCCGTTTGTGGTGCTGCACTGTTTGCCTAAGACAGTGTTGCCGTTGCTCGCAACCTAAACCTCACCGCGGTCTGGGCCGCAGGGCAAGCAAGCTGACGTGGAATTCCTCGCGGCAGCGGAGCCGGACAGAAAACCATAAAGCCGCATCTTGCGGTGTCAAATGTACAAAGATTGAACCACTTAACGCATCTACCGAGCATCTGCATACCTACCTACGCAGAAACCTTCCATCATGCCGATGTTTCCTGCTCATCGGGCAGGCCTCTCTGCCCGGTGTGCATATTGAAATGCATCCTGCGGGTCTGCTGCAAGGCAAGAACTTAATTGACACGGCCCGAGGCTAAGCGGGCAGTGCTTGGCGTGCGAACATCGAACCCTGGCGGCGCGCTGACAGTGGGTGGTGCCATGGATTGCAGAAGTTTAAAGTTACCCGTGCTGATTGACGGGGATTGCATGTGGTTATCGGCGATTCTTCTCTGGCTCATAAGAAGGGGGCACACTTCCTCAATTTCGTCGCCTTCACATTCTGAACCTGTTACCCCCTTTACATAGGTAGGCGGCTTCGGTCTCTCCCTGCCTGGATCTTCAAGTTCTCCCCCTCTACATTATTTCCATCCGCACATATTCCCTCGCTGCCTAGCTGCAGCACCACCCCTGAATCCCCCATTGTGCGCGCCCGCGTGCGATTTCGCAAAGCTTGCACGATTTTCTCCGCTTTCCAGGAACTGTCCTCAGTTGCCTGGACTTGCCTTGGCCGCTCCGGTCGGAAGCTGTACCCATTTTTACGGCTAACGTTTCCCGCCGACACTTCGGATCCGGTCTCCGGTGCTCCAACCTCATCCCACAAAAAAACGGCCTGCGCTCGGCCGGATCTCGGGAGTCGCCAAACCTTCCCCTGTGTGGTGTCGGAGACTTGTCGGTGAAGCAGTCGCTGCGCTCCCCAGACCCCAAAACCGAAGCTGCTCCCTCCGCCACCCGTTCAATCTCGACTTCACCCAGCGTCAACACGCCATCCGCCACCATGGCTGACCTCGATACCCTGGACTTAATTGTCCTGGCGGCCATCTTCTTCGGAACCTTGGCCTACTTCACCAAGGGCAAGTACTGGGGAGTCACCAAGGACCCGTATGCCAGCTCCTTCGCGGCCGCCAATGGCATGAAGGCGGGCAAGACTCGCAACATCCTCGAGAAGCTCGAGGAGTCTGGCAAGAACTGCATCATCTTTTACGGATCCCAGACCGGCACCGCTGAGGACTATGCCTCGCGACTCGCAAAGGAGGGCAAGAGCCGTTTTGGTCTCGAGACCATGGTTGCCGACCTCGAGGATTACGATTACGACAATCTCGATGCGATCCCCAGCGACAAGCTCGTCATGTTTGTTCTCGCGACCTACGGCGAAGGCGAGCCCACGGACAACGCGGTCGACTTCTACGAGTTCATCACCGGCGACAGCCCCTCCTTCTCGCTCGGCAACGACCCCGCTCTCGGCAACCTGAACTACGTCGCCTTCGGTCTCGGCAACAACACGTACGAGCACTACAACTCGATGGTCCGCAATGTGAACAAGGCGCTGGAGGCGCTTGGGGCACACCGCATTGGCGAGGCCGGCGAGGGTGACGACGGCGCGGGCACCATGGAAGAGGATTTTCTGGCGTGGAAGGACCCCATGTGGACCGCTCTGGCTGAAAAGATGGGTCTGGAGGAGCGCGAGGCCGTCTACGAACCCATCTTTGGCATTGTCGACAAGGAGACTCTCACCCAAGATGCCCCCGAGGTCTACCTCGGTGAACCCAACAAGATGCATCTCGACGGAACTCCCAAGGGCCCCTTCAACGCACACAACCCGTACATTGCCCCGATCCAGAAGTCCTATGAGCTGTTCAACGTCAAGGATCGCAACTGCCTGCACATGGAGGTCGACATCAGCGGTTCCAACCTCACCTATCAGACCGGTGATCACATCGCTGTTTGGCCCACCAACGCCGGCGAGGAGGTGGATCGCTTTTTGGACATCTTCGGTCTCACCGACAAGCGCCACAATGTCATCAGCGTCAAGGCCCTGGAGCCGACCGCCAAGGTGCCTTTCCCGACCCCGACGACGTTCGACGCCATTGTTCGCTACCACATGGAAATCTGCTCTCCCGTCTCTCGTCAATTCATTGCTACGCTTGCCGCCTTTGCCCCTGACGAGGAGTCCAAGGCCGAGATGACCAAGCTCGGCAGCGACAAGGATTACTTCCACTCCAAGGTCAACGCTCACTATCTCAACATCGCCCGCCTCCTTGCAATCGTCGGCAAGGGCCAGAAGTGGACCAACGTCCCCTTCTCGGCTCTCATTGAAGGCGTCACCAAGTTGCAGCCCCGCTACTATTCCATCTCGTCGTCGTCTCTGGAACAGCCCAAACTCATCTCCGTCACGGCAGTGGTCGAGTCGCAAAATCTACCCGGCCGCGGGGATCCCTTCAGGGGGGTTTCGACAAACTACCTCCTGGCTCTCAAGGAAAAGCAGAACGGCGACCCCAACCCGAGTCCCTTTGGTTTGAGTTATCATATCACCGGCCCGCGCAACAGGTACGACGGCATCCACGTCCCGGTCCACGTTCGTCATTCCAATTTCAAGCTTCCGTCGGACCCCACGAAGCCCGTCATCATGGTTGGCCCCGGTACCGGCGTTGCGCCCTTCAGAGGATTCATCCGCGAAAGGAAAAAGATGGTCGAGAACGGACAGACCGTGGGCAAGACCATTCTCTTCTTTGGCTGCCGGAAGTCGACCGAGGACTTCATGTACGAGAAGGAGTGGACGGTAAGTGGAGACCTTGCTCCTTAGCCCCCCCCTCGAGGTATTTGCAGTTGTGCTGACCCCGCCGCAGGAAGCTAAGCAGGTCCTGGGCGACAACTTTGAGATTGTGCTCGCTTTCTCTCGCGAGGGGCCCAAGAAGGTCTACGTCCAGCACCGGCTCAAGGAGTATGCCAAGGAGGTCAATGCGCTCTTGGAAAAGAAAGCCTACTTCTATGTCTGCGGTGATGCCGCCAACATGGCTCGCGAGGTCAACAATGTCCTCGGGCAGATCATCTCGACAGAGCGCGGTATTCCAGAAACCAAGGCTGAGGAAATCGTCAAGCAAATGCGGGCGTCCAACCAATACCAGGTACGTCTCCGGTTACGCCTCTCAAATTGGGACCCGTTGCTGACTCTCTTGAACAGGAGGATGTGTGGTCATAAGCAAGCAGGCGCGCGGTAAACGACTAGATGGCATGGCGCTAGGTCATTTCGCATTTTTGCATGGGGGCGCTCTGGGATAGAAACGGGCCAGGGGGAGCCGTGTCCATACCAGTATATTGGGTTTGCTCTTGGTTGGCTCTTTAGAGTAATGTCTCCTTTCCCTCCTTCCGCTCTGGAAGATTCGGCTGTATTTTTGTTCAGATACAGTACATCCGCTTTAAACTCGATAGTATGAATGCACGACAATATTTAGGGGATGCTTTCCCTCTTTGGGGTGTGCAAGAGGCGTGTCTTTGCCGCGATGAATTGAAGTAATGAGTGATGTATCCGGCGGCCATGTCCCGAGACTGTGGTTCACCCCCGCCGTCTCTCCAAGTCCCTTTTTCTCCAAATTCCACATGCACCCCCAACCCCGTTTCCGACTTTACTCGAGGAGCCGCCGACAAGCGGAGAAGAGATCTCCTAGCCCCAACCTGGTTGGACCCTTGAAGAGAGAACAGACCCAAGGCTGCATGTTTCCCCGTGTCTCGGAGCTTTGTTCCCTTCTTGGCATCAACTGCATCACTTCCCACTGGGCCATCCACCAGGCATGGGCGAAAGCAGCGGGAGTCCCGAAGTTCTACAGACCGCCGGTACTTGTTGCTTTTGGCGGTAAATACCTAGGTACAGGTAGGAGCACAGCCCCTTCCCAGCCCGAGGACTTGGATCGGAGAGCGACGATTGCAATCAGGCCATTTCATTAACGGCCTCTCATGCCGTGCTGTAAGGGAAATGCAACCCGAGGAGAACGGCAAAGTTCTGTTGCTGAGTCCGCACAGTTGGCAAAATGAGCATACCTCATCGCCAACCAAGAGACAGGAGAATGCCTGGCCGCCTCAAATTGAAGCAGTGTCACAGCCACCACTGCCAGCAATGCAATGAGCGTTTGAAAATGCGTCAAAGGACTCGTTGTCTGCGACGTCTGCGATGTCGCCATGCGAGAACGAGGCGGGAACCGCCGGAGAATTTGGCATTCCAGTCTGAGACATGCCTCTGAGATCACTGACCAATGATTCCCAACAGACAGAACCATGTCCAGGGAACCTCCCTCCCCACCGAGGACGGGGGGTTAAAGTCGGTGGAAGAGAAGATGGCGCTGCTGCAGTATCACCTTGCGCATCCCAGATCGGTCGCCGTGCATGCTCCTTGCTCCCAAGCCATCAGGATGCTGGGTCCCAAAGTGGAGGGCCCAAGTAAGGGGGCTTCGAGCTGCTTGCTTCCCACGCCAATCAGCAGATCCGGGTGGAAACATTGAGGGCGGATGCAATGGCGATCCTGTCATGTCTTGGATCGAGCTGGCCGTTCTCCTTCCCTACCCGCTCCCCGTGTTCCCATCCTTTGTCCCGGTGTGGCTGCCCGTCCGGAAAGCTCCCCGGAGCGATCGTGGGTTGAACGTGTCTCGCCTCATCTTCGGATAGCTCACAGGCAACATCCCCCCTTGTTGCTCTGGAGAAGATGAACTCCCATACAATGAGGCGCTTGGTTGCAGGTTCCTCTGTCGGTCCACTTCAGTTTGCAGTTCATTCTTTTGGGACTGGCCCCCATGTGTTCTGCATACAAAAAGGTCTCGGATATCCATGTGTGGGAGACCATTTGTCTGCTCCTGGATCCCCCCTTTTCTTGTCCAGTTCCAGTATCCATATCCCAAACTCCCAACATCCTTAGCAACGTCTTGCCTTAGCCAGCTCTACCAGCCAAAACTGTACAATCTTGAGACCAAAGGAGTGGTTCGGCATATTTTGATAAAAGTTTCAGGTTGTCGTTCCATCCGCTGCTTAAGCAGCAAGTTGAAAGAAAGTATAAGAGGTTAGTTCCACCCAGAAGACGTCCGGCTGGCGTGTTGATTGTGGCTGAAGCTACTACTCCTTTTCTAGTCACCCATCACTAACTTTTGACACCCGCTACGTCCCCCGAGACTTCAAGGCGAAACGTGTGAAGGTATCCCTAGACCCTGAATGGCGAGCCGTTGAGGTCCACCAGAAAACCAGCATACGCCTCTGGTATCAGGTCTCAGTGACCGTCAGTGAGCGTAATTAACTTGCCTGCCAATCATCTCCCATCATTGCAAGCAGTATTGGATTACAAGTGGCAGGTCGCAACGGTCTTGCAGCGGTCACGGCAAAGCGAGGAGCAAGAGCATCAACAAGTACCAACAGACCGGGAGCGGGACGCGACTGGGTCTGGCATTTTGGACTGCAGAAGGACGAAACTCGAGAGATGAGCCAAAGCAGCACATGAAAGACTTGGTCAACAAGACGATCGTCATTTGCTGCCGTCGAGGGGAAGATTCCGGGTTGATGGCCTGGCAACTGAAGGCGGCCATTTGCAGCATCTTACGACAACCGAGCTCGACTTTGCGCCAGCTGTCCACCGTTCCAAGGGTTGCTCTTTCCTGAAAGCAAGAATATCTATCAACAGATAGGTGGGCACCCCCCAGGCCGTTCTGTCTTTCCTCCCTCCTCCCACGCATCAGCTCCAAATCCCGTCATCAAACCTCGCGGCTTCACTTGGACCCGATCAACTTGGAAAGCTGCAACAACAACTTTGGAAGCCGCGGACTCTAATACTTTGGATTGAACACAGACCATTGAACCTTCCGCATCGAGCTTCCTCGCTTGTTGTTTGGGCTCCGGAAATCTGGTGAGTACAATGTTGATTTCTTGAATCGATTGCCATGCGTTCCTGTCTCCTGCGTTCCCATCGCCCTCTCATCGGGATGGGCATCACATGAAACGAAATTTGAGTCCCCTTTACTTCACCTTTTGTGAATGGAAAGCACATTGGATCTCCAATTGCAGGCCCACGGCAGAGTCAACCGTGTTCCTTCCTTGCCTGCCCGATTCAAGCAACAGCCTCTCCATGCGGCAAGAGCACCACTTAGCACCGTGGCTGCTTCCAGGTTGTTACCGGGGACCCGCGTGCCTTTAAAATCCGTTCTTCTCTGCCAGTTCGAACTTCTTGGACTGTCGTGGACTCTTCTTGCTCCCGATCATTACAGCATCACTCCCATCCCATCCCAGAGCACCGCAGTCTCTTCCATTCATCTTGCTGATAGCTTGATCCATCTTCTTACTTCCCCCTCACTCGCTTGCATCCGACTCTTTGGTACTAACATTTCCCTCGTTGAGTGGCTCGGTTCCCTTGTCGTCGGAACATCTCTGCTCGCCGCACATTGGCCAGAGTTCATTTTGGAGGTGAGTTCACTCATCAGTCGGTGCCGACTGGCGTGCTCCGATAACTCGAGGAGCAGCACGCGTTTTTTTTCGTGTCCGTCTGCCTCTTCAAGTCTCTCCTCTAACTTGCTCCCAACCGACTTTTCGCCTTCCTTCTCCTCTTCTTCTACAATCAACTACTGCCTCGCACTTCTCCCTCATCTCTCAACCTCCATTACACCTCTCATCACCTCATCATCTTTGCAATTCAACAATTTCAATTTTGTCTTCAGAACGGCACCCTGTCTCGTCAAAAATACTGACCCGATTTTCCACAGAAATCGTCACTTGTTCAGCAAACGACATCCAGCCAGGTGTGTACCACGGCCCTCCTCCTTGACGCTTTTCTACCACATTGCCACCGCATCGCATTTCTCTCTCGGTTTTCCATTTCTTTGCTTGATGAGCTCAGATATTTCGAAATGAGATTATGCGCTGTTTTGGTCCTACGGCATTCTGGGGGTGTTGACTGGACTTGTCCGTTCTCGTCGCCGCTTCATTATTTCTCCCTGCCTCAACACCACCATCTTCGATGTCGAGGCTAACAGTGTGCTTCGGACAGTACCATTGACCATGTCGCACTACCGGACGACCGCTGCCATGTCCTCGGACGTCGGAAACAATCGCCATGTCTCCTATCCTGCATATCTGAGCACTCAGATGGGCAACGGCCCCCAGCATGATGTCCCAGCCTCTCATGGCCAGCACGTTGGTCATCACGCAGATGCCATTGGAGCTGTCATGAACCAATTCAGCACTCTGACTCTCCCTGCTGGCCCCGGCATGCCGAGCGGTTCGAACTTGTCGCAGATGCAGGCCCACCACGCTTACTGCGCTACGCAGGAGCAGCCCGTCGCCTACCAAGGCTACTCGGTTCCCTTGCATGTTGGGATGTCCCCCGAGGCGGCCTATTCGTTTGGGGTCTCTGGGCAGTTTCCTGTACAGAGCGGCTTTGCGCCCCTCCCCGTGCCCTATCATGCTCTGCCTTACACGCCAGGTCGTGTCGCATCTTACGCTGACCGCAGCAGTGAGGTTCCTGGTCTTGAGAACCGCCGTGGCTCATACTCCACCACTGAGTCTACCCCAGCCACTCCTTTCTTTGGCAGTGCGTCAGAGCGTGGCAGTGTGTCGAGAGTCGCTGTATTCCGATCCAGTTACACGACTCCGTCTCCAGAGCAGATTGTGGCACCCAAGGCTCCCCAGCCTCTCGAGGAAGATCTTGTTGCTCTGCTCAAGGAGAATCCTCCGATTCCCGAGGCCGTGCCCGCTGTGTTTACTCCTCCGAGCCACACCAAGTCGATTGAGCAGTGCTTGGAGAATAGGATCCATGGCAATCGGAACGTCTATATCCGCGGCTTGCACCCCACCACCGATGACGAGCTTCTGAACAGATATGCGTCTCGCTTCGGTAAGGTCGAGCAGAGCAAGGCGATCATCGACACCTCCACTGGCGCTTGCAAGGGGTATGTTGTCTCAGCGATGTTCATGGCGAAACTGGCTGACACATTCGCAGATTTGGATTTGCAAAGTTTGCCGATGTCCGTGACTCCGAGAAGTGCATCCGGGCCTTCTATCATCTCGGCTACGAGGTTGGCTTTGCTCGTGTAAGTCGTACTTTGCCTTTCTGACACGTGGTTTCAGAACTGACAGCACAACAGGAGAGTTTCAATGCCAGACTGAAGGCCGAGGGCGATGAGGCATCGACCAACCTGTACTTGTCAAACCTTCCGAAGCGGCTGAACGAGTCGGTAAGTTGATGCAGGCGAGACGTGGTGTTGGCCGTGTCTGACATTCACCAGGAGCTGAATGCCATTTTTGCTGGTTATCACGTCGTCTCCAGCAAGATTCTGCGAGACAGCATGGGCAACAGCCGTGGCGTTGGATTTGCCAGGTCAGTGGTGACCTCATGTTTCACATGGGCAGCTGATAACTGATGATCGCTGGGCAGATTTGAGACTCGCGAGGAGTGCGAGGACATCATCAAGAAGTACCATGGTGCTTCCATTGGCGAAGAGGGAATGTTGATGCAAGTCCGGTATGCCGACACGCCGGCCCAAAAGGAGCTGAAGCGCATCACCGCCGAACGTCGGCAGTTCCGCACCAATGAGTACAACATTGGCGCCTACGGCACTGCCGATGTTGGAATCCACCCAAGCATTTACAGCCCTGCTCCCTGGAACCGTCGTGGAGGCATGGGAACCGACAGGTCAGCTGCTCTGGTTGTTGACCCGGTTGGCTCTCGAGGCTAACTTATGTTCAGCCTCTTCGCACCCCGCGCGCCCATCCGTACCACCCTCGGCGGCAGTGCGAGTGTGGGTTCTTTGGTGGCTCAGACCATGGGACATACACCCAAGTATGACGAGCACCAGTCTTTTGGGCAGCTGCCCGAGCATCCCAACTAATATCGTTTCCAGGCAGAGCATCTCGGTGCCCGGGACGGCTTCCTCTGACGATGGATTGGGCGGCGACAGTGCGACCGTCGTTGACTCTCCGACGATCAAGAGAGGAAGCACCCAGTCTTCGCCCACCGTCAAGACGGAGAAGGCATAGATGGCTGTTGTGAGCGTCTCACCCCAAGAACATTTTAGGGGCTGGGTAGCATTGTAGGACTTTTTGTTGGACCACTCGACTTTCCTTATCTCGAAGGGTTGTCGCACGATATCGGATACTTCACTATCGTCATCTTGCTTTCTTTGCTATGGTCACAATGACCTCGGAATGGGCGCGAGTCGGGTTCCGGGCAAAGTGGTTGTCAGCTCACATAATGAACTCTCTACTATGTCGAACGGGAGCAGAGCAATCTTAGGAATGGACTCTTAGTTGGTCGGTAGCGGAGGGAGTGGGTATGGGCAGCCACCAAAAAATACTCTTTGTACCTTTGTTCAGTGTTCAGCCGTGACTTGGCCTCGATCTTGAAGCCGAGCATAACAGCATCCATTGAATGAAAGAGATCGCATCACTTCTGTTCCCGCAGATCCCGCAGCAGCAAGGTGGTCTCTTGGTTCTGCAGGCAACAACATTGGCCCTGGACGAAGCCCCGAATTTCCTCGTGTGTGTGGATGAAGATGGCACAGGACAGAAGCGCAAAGGCGGGTGACATTGCAGCAAGTTATATTCAAGTTCCATCATTGATTGTTAGTTTCTGTAACCCTTCTTCACTCTCCAGCACCTGATCGCCAATTATGAGAATCCCCTCATCATTATCTTCCGTCCCGCTCTCGTCATCTTCCTCCTCCTCCTCATCCTCCAAGTCGTCCGAGTCGTCGGCATTGTCCTTGGAATTGGCCTGCTGCTCCCGAATGGCAGCTTCTAGATCCTTGGCCATCTTCTTGGTGAACCCTGACGCTTCCACTGCGGCATCTAACCTCCTCGCGCCGTCCTTGCCCACTGTCTTCTTGGCATCCTTGAAGAAGGGGCCGGGAGTCGTGCTGACAAAGTGGAAGCGCCGCTCGAAGAAGCGCTTGATGCAGGCGACGTCGCGGTCAAAGTACATCTCGGCGTTTTGGTGGTCCATGGAGACCATCTGGGGGAAGTCGATGACGATCGGGGTCGGGGTGATGAGGCTCGGGTCTTGCTCGTCCTTGTCCTCGCGGATGAGGATGTTGAACTCGTTGAAGTCGCCGTGGATCAGGCCGTGCTTGGCGAAGCGGAGGATGAGGGCGATCAGGTCGGCGTAGAGGCTCGCGGGGTCCGGGACGGAGGAGATTTGGCGCATGGGGGAGGCGTCGATGAGGGTCATGACGATGGTGTGGCGGGACTGGGCGATGGGCTCGGGGACGGGGAAGCCCTCGTCCCGGAGGGCCTGCATGAAGGCAAATTCTTTGATGGCGGCTAGGCGGGAGAGGTACATCCAGGAGGCGGACTGGCGGTTCTTGAGGTAGTCGCGGTTGGTCTTGACGGTGCGGAACGAGATGCGGCCGAGGCGGTGGATCTTGAGGATCTTCTGGGTGCCCTTGTCGTCGGCCACGATCATGATGTCGCTCTCCTTGCCGACGCCGACGCGGGTGCCGACACTGTAGACATGCTTGCTGGCGGCATGGGTGTGTAAGGCGAGGTAGTCCAGGCCGCCGTAGGTTAGGCGGTAGCCGTCGTACTTGGCCTCCTTCACTCGGGCGATCAGGCCGACCTTGGCGAGGTTCGAGATGGACCTGTGCACGCCGCTGGCGCCGCCCTTGAGGCGGGCAATCTTCTCGATCAGGGGGGTCGGGACAAGCTCATGGTTCTTGCTGCCCATTTCTACCTTTGGGGTAAGGGGTTGGTGTTAGTGGGGGACCTGTCGACGGCGAGGGTGGGTTGGTTTTGAGAACTCACTGCTGTCAACACCCTCCAGTCCTCGGCCGCCAAATGGCGCATTGCCCTTGTGTCTAACTTCATAGCCGCAGATACGCCACAGAGTTGGCAGTGGTGATTGTTTTTTTGGGTTCGAAATGGAGCCCACTCGGGCAGCCTAAGTCCTGGTATTCGGTGTTTGTTGGGCCTGTGAAGTAACTTATCGCCCCTCCAAAAGCCCAGTGTCCACCAAAAATTCACGGCCAGCGAGGGGTCCTGGGCTGATAAGATCTGGCTGATAACGACCGGACCTTGACATCTTGAGTGGGTCTCTCAGCCATGGAGCGGAATTTGTAAACACCGAAGCTTGCGGCGCGCAGGTGGTCCCAGCGCCAGCTCCCCATGGAAGCAAGGGCCTTGAGCTCAGTGGAGCGCTGGCCGCTGGTTGGGTGCCTCGCCTCCAGGCGGCAAGCAGCATCGCGTAACCAAGCTGCCTGCCTTGCACGCCCGAACCTGCAAAGGTTCCATTCCCAACCAACACCAACAAACCAACAAACCGACCGTCAACCACATCGTTAGCCCGACCTTTATTGCACGACTGCCATTGAATCGGGCTACCACAGGCGCCAATTTCAAACCTGTGAACACCTCATCACCTCCCAGCCCTTCCGTTGCCCGCCTGAGTGAGCTTTGGGCCATCCCCGCCATTCGGAATCCATCACAGACCGACAATGGCGCAAGAGAGTGATCTGTCCAAGACGGCCGACAAGGGCAAGGGGAAGGCCGTCGAGGATGAGACACAGAAGGACAAGGCTAGCCAGCCCGTAGCGAATGGCAAGAAGGATGAGGAGAAGGACGAGTGTTTGTTTCCTCCCCTGCACCTCCGACGCCTGCCTTGGTTTAGGCCTGGTTGGCGCTGTGCTGACAATTGCGAATAGCTTCAGAAGAGCTCAGCGAGGAGGACCAGCAGCTGAAGAGCGAGCTCGACATGCTCGTTGAGCGGTTGACCGTGCGTCATCGAACTCTCGTCGCTCGTGCGTGTGAACCTGACTGACTGTTGTCATCGCAGGAATCCAATGCGTCACTCTACAAGCCAGCCCTCGAGGCCATGAAGAACTTCATCAAGACATCCACCTCCTCCATGACGGCGGTTCCGAAACCCCTCAAGTTCCTGCGGCCACACTATGAGACGATGACGAAGCTCTACGATGCTTGGCCGGCGGGCGACGACAAGAACTCCCTGGCTGATGTTCTGTCGGTGATCGGCATGACCTACTCGGACGAAGAGCGCCAGGACACCCTCAAGTACCGTTTGCTCGCCCCCACCCAAGACATTGGCTCTTGGGGCCACGAATACGTTCGCCATCTTGCGCTGGAGATTGGCGAGGTCTACGGGAAGCGCATCGCCGCCGACGAGTCGACTGCCGACCTTGTCGACCTTGCGCTGACCCTCGTACCTCTTTTCCTGAAGAGCAATCAGGAAGCGGATGCCGTCGACCTGATGAGCGAGCTCGAGGTTATTGAGGAGCTCCCCAAGTTTGTTGACGAGAACACCTACGGCAGGGTCTGCTTGTACATGGTCTCGATGGTCAACCTTCTCACGTACCCAGACAACGAGCAATTCCTCCGGGTCGCCCACCGCATCTACAAGAACTATAAACAATACACGCAAGCCATGGTCCTCGCCATCAGACTGAACGACTATGAGCTCATCGAGGCCGACTTCGACGATGCACCCGATCCGGCCCTCAAGAAGCAGCTTGCCTTCCTCATCGCTCGCCAGAGGATATGGCTGGACCACCCGAGGGAGACCCCGGATGACGAGGAGATTGTCGAGTGCCTCGGAAATGTCAAGTTGCCGGAGCACTTCAAGGCTCTCGGCAAGGAGCTCAATATCCTGGAACCCAAGACGACCGAGGACATCTACAAGAGCCATCTGGAGAGCAGCCGTGTGGCAGGCATGACGAACTTCGACTCGGCCCGCAACAACCTGGCCGCTGGCTTTGTGAATGCATTCGTGAACGCTGGTTTTGGGAACGACAAGATGATGCTGGGAGAGAACGATAAGGAGAGTTGGGTATGGAAGACCAAAGAAGAGGGCATGACGTCGACGCTTGCATCTCTTGGTACTTTGCTCATGTGGGATATCGAGAACGGCCTTGATCAGGTGGATAAGTACACCTATCTTGAGGAGGAGCAGATCCAGGCCGGCGCCTACCTCGCCATCGGAATCATGAACTCGGGCGTTCGGTTAGACTCGGAGCCCGCCATGGCTCTTCTCGCCGACAGCGACAAGCTCAACCACAAGAACCCCCTTATCCGGGTAGCAGCCATCATGGGCTTGGGTCTCTCTTACGCAGGCTCCAACAAGGAGGACGTTCTGGCCTTCCTCCTCCCCATCATCTCCGACACGAGCCAGGAGATGCGCGTGTCGGCAATGGCTGCGCTGGCTTGCGGATTGGTGTTTGTCGGGTCGTCGCACGCCGAGGCTGGCGAGGCCATCATCATGACCTTGCTGGACGACGAGCGCAAGAGCCAGCTCACAGACAAGTGGACCCGCTTCCTTGCCCTTGGCCTGGGCCTTCTCTACTTTGGCCGCCAGGAGGAGGTGGATGTTGTTCTTGAGACGCTCAAGGTCGTTGAGCATCCGATGGCGAAGCCTACCGCTGTTCTTGCGTCCATCTGCGCCTGGGCCGGCACGGGCGCTGTTCTCAAGATTCAGGAGCTTCTGCACCTCTGCAATGAGCACATGGAGGAGTCGGATGAGAAGAAGGGTGACGAGCTGCTGCAGGCCTACGCCGTGCTCGGTATTGGACTGGTTGCCATGGGGGAGGATGTCGGCCAGGACATGGTCCTCCGCCACTTCGGCCACCTGATGCACTATGGAGAGGCCAACATCCGGAGAGCGGTGCCCTTGGCGATGGGTCTCATCAGCCCCAGCAACCCACAAATGAAGATCTACGATACGCTGTCGCGGTACAGCCACGACAACGATAACGATGTGGCCATCAACGCCATCTTCGCCATGGGTCTTCTGGGCGCTGGTACGAACAACGCGAGGTTGGCACAACTTCTGCGCCAGCTCGCCAGCTACTACCACAGGGACCAGGACTCCCTGTTCATGGTGCGCATCGCCCAGGGCCTCTTGCACATGGGCAAGGGCACCCTCTCCATCAACCCCTTCCACACGGACCGCCAGATCCTCTCGCGCGTTTCAGCGGCCGGCCTGCTCACCGTCCTGGTGGCCATGATCGACGCGAAGCAGTTCATCACCGGCAACTCGCACTACCTGCTCTACTTCCTCGTCACAGCCATGCACCCGCGCTTCCTCGTCACGCTGGACGAGAACCTCAAGCCTCTCACAGTCAACGTGCGCGTGGGCCAGGCCGTTGACGTCGTCGGTCAGGCCGGTCGCCCCAAGACCATCACTGGCTGGCAGACGCAGAGCACACCGGTGCTGCTGGCGTATGGTGAGCGTGCCGAGCTCGAAGACGAGGAGTACATCAGCCTGAGCAGCACCCTCGAGGGCCTGGTCATTCTCCGCAAGGTATGTTGTCTCCCCCGTTCATATGGGGGTGAACTGATGCTAACTTCGTGACGTCGCAGAATCCCGAGTGGGACAACGGTAAATAAACGATTCGTGTCCGTCTTGAAATACAGCGAACTGGATGCGCAGGAGACAGCTTCTGGTAGAGGAGGAAAGGGATGATGTATGTGTACAGTACAGTAAAGAGCTTGCGTAGGGTCATATACCTGAGCAGCGGGGCCAGCCCGCGATGGGCAGCCCAAGACGGTTTCTGGTTTCTAAAATGGTAGACAATGCCAGAAACACCGTCCATTTTGCAGTTGTCTCTTTGATGTTTTGCTGACGGAGCCGTGCGCTTAGCCGATGAGCAAAGATGCAGGCATGTACGCACGCATGGCAGAAACAGGGTGATAATGTGTCCATTTACATCGATCGATCCAACATGTTCCAAGATCCCCCATCGCGACCTCTTGTAACCGTCACCAAATACATGCTTCCAACAAGTGTGGTTCGTCCAAACCAGAACGCCTTGCTAGATCAAACCAAACAAAAACCATCGGAAACCTCGCAGCTATGATCAGGCCCCCCAGGGCGCCAAACCCATATAGACCAAACTTCCCCGGTCGAGTCTACGTCAACAAACAACGATAGATGACATTACATAGCCAGTCAACATCCGTCTCACTTCTTGATGCCAAAGATATTCCGCTTCTTCTTCTCCTTGTCCTTCTTCTTCCCCGCGTCCGACCCGCTGGTGCTCGGCCGCAGGTCGGCGCCTCCGCCCGCCCCAGCCACGCCCAACGTCGAAGACAACCCAGACGGCCCGCTGCTCAGCGTCATGCCCGCGAGGGCCTTGGTCGGCGGGCGCGGACCGCCGGGGGGCATCTGCTGGCCCATTCCCATCCCGACGCGCGGTTGCTGTGGTCCTCCCTGCGCCGGTGCCGGCGGTGCGGGCCGCTCAAACAAGTGGGCGGGGGCGCGCGGCGGGATGGGAATGGGCCAGCAG
>Ga0247823_10001921_pt1 | contig 17160 bp, 18 predicted proteins | sample 13C_PalmiticAcid_2_FD_192426 | JGI IMG/M metagenome (GOLD analysis project Ga0247823, IMG submission 192426) | Soil microbial communities from agricultural site in Penn Yan, New York, United States - 13C_PalmiticAcid_Day30 | ecosystem: Environmental > Terrestrial > Soil > Agricultural land...
CTGCTTCGCCATGAAGTCCCGGACTTCCTGCGTGCTCTTCATCGAGCAGAATTTGGGGCCGCACTTCGAGCAGAAATGCGCGGTGTTGGCGCCCTCTGCCGGCAAGGTCTGGTCGCGATACTCCTAAACATCGGTGCAGCTTCTGCCTCCCAAGTTTCCATCCGTGCCCCGTCACGCAGTCACATCGCGCGGCCGGTCGGGATCCGGGAGCGGGTCGAGCGGTGCGCAGAAGCCGCAATCCCATATCTCGATCGCGCGCTCGAAGCTGTCGCCGCCCTGGCTGTGCGAGGCCTTTACGCGGATCCGGGTGGGGACGATGCTGGTGCCCTTATATTCGGGCTGGATCAGAAGGCGGTCGAGCCGGCCACGCTCGACATAGGCTGACAGCATTTCGATCAGCAGCGCGTGCGATGCCGCGGCCTGGGGCGTGACATAGCCGGTGTTGACCTTGGTTTTCGGGCCGCCCAGCTCGGTGGGGAAGAAGTGGATACGCACCAACTGGCGTTTGCGGACCAGCTTGCCCGCCGCCGCCCTGGTGGTGACGGTCGAGAAGTCTGGCGCCATGGGTGGGGCCGGGATGAGTACCTGCCGGCCAGCGCGCGTGGCAGTCGCCCGCGGGAGGGGAAGCAGCAGCGCCATCGCGGCGCACAGCAACGCCCCGGTCCGGCGGCTCCAGCCCGCCCTTTCGCCTCGATCCGCCACTGTCCCTCTCCGGTGCGAACGCCGCGTCCGAGACTATCGGCGTTCGCGTCGGAAATGGGGGGAAGCTGCTCCGTTCTGGAGACGATTGGAGGCCGCCGGGCTCAGTCGTGCTCGCGGCCGCCGGCGCCCATATAGAGTTCGCTGCCGGTCTGCTTGAACACCGCGCTCATCGCCTGCATCCCCGCCTCGGCTTCTTCGGCGGCGACGAAGGTCTCGACCGGGGCATTCTGCTTCGCCGCGAAGTCGCGGACTTCCTGGGTGATCTTCATGCTGCAGAATTTGGGACCGCACATCGAACAGAAATGTGCGGTCTTGGCGCCTTCGGCGGGCAAGGTCTGGTCGTGATATTGCTCGGCGGTGTCGGGATCGAGCGACAGGTTGAACTGGTCGCGCCAGCGGAACTCGAAGCGGGCGCGGCTGAGCGCGTCGTCGCGGACCTTGGCGGCCGGGTGGCCCTTGGCGAGATCGGCGGCGTGCGCAGCGAGCTTGTAGGTCACCACGCCGACCTTCACGTCGTCGCGGTCCGGCAGCCCGAGATGCTCCTTGGGGGTGACGTAGCAGAGCATCGCGGTGCCGTACCAGCCGATCATCGCGGCGCCGATGCCGCTGGTGATATGGTCGTAGCCGGGGGCGATGTCGGTGGTGAGCGGCCCCAATGTGTAGAAGGGGGCCTCGCCACAGGCCTCGAGCTGCTTGTCCATATTGGCCTTGATCTTGTGCATCGGGACATGCCCCGGGCCCTCGATCATCACCTGGACGTCCTGTGCCCAGGCGCGCTTCGTCAGCTCGCCCAAAGTGTAGAGCTCGGCGAACTGGGCTTCGTCGTTGGCGTCGGCGATCGATCCGGGGCGCAGGCCGTCGCCGAGGCTATAAGCGATGTCGTACGCCTTCATGATCTCGGTGATCTCGTCGAAGCGCTCGTAGAGGAAGCTCTCCTTGTGGTGGCTGAGGCACCATTTCGCCATGATCGATCCGCCGCGGCTGACGATGCCGGTGACGCGCTTCGCGGTCATCGGGATATAGGGCAGGCGGACGCCGGCATGGATGGTGAAATAGTCGACGCCCTGCTCGGCCTGCTCGATCAGCGTGTCGCGGAAGATCTCCCAGGTGAGGTCCTCGGCGACGCCGCCGACCTTTTCGAGCGCCTGATAGATCGGGACGGTGCCGATCGGCACGGGCGAGTTGCGGATGATCCATTCGCGGGTGTCGTGGATGTTGCGCCCCGTCGAGAGGTCCATCACCGTGTCGGCGCCCCAGCGGATCGACCAGACCATCTTGTCGACTTCGGAGGCGACGTTCGAGGCGACCGCCGAATTGCCGATATTGGCGTTGATCTTGACGAGGAAATTGCGGCCGATCGCCATCGGCTCGCTCTCGGGGTGATTGATGTTGTTGGGGATGATCGCGCGACCGCGGGCGATTTCGTCGCGAACGAATTCGGGAGTGACGTAATCGGGAATCGAGGCGCCGAAATCCTCGCCGTCGCGGATATATTCCGCGAGGCGGGCGCGGCCGAGATTCTCGCGCTCGGCGACATATTCCATCTCGCGGGTGATGATCCCCTGCCGCGCATAATGCATCTGGCTGACGTTCGCGCCCGGCTTCGCGCGAAGCACCTGTTTCCGCACATTGGGGAAGGGCTGGACGCCGCCGCTGCGATCGGGGCCGAGCTGGCCATTGTCCTCGGGGCGGATTTCGCGCTGGGTGACCGCCTCGACATCGCCGCGGGCGCGGATCCAGTCGCCGCGCAGCTCGGGCAGGCCGGCCATGATGTCGATGCGCGCGTTGGTGTCGGTATAGGGGCCGGAGGTGTCGTAGACGCGGATCGGCGGCTCGCCGCACGACGGCTCGAGATCGATTTCGCGCATCGCGACCTTCAACGGGCCGACATGGACTTTGCGCGAGCCGCGGATCGGGCCGGTGGTGACGGCAAGTTCGGTGCGGGCGGGGATGTCGGCCATTCATCTTCTCCTTGTGCGGGAGAAAACGGACCTCTGGGCGGAAGCCGCTCCCTCCCTACGCCGGTGTCAGCCGGATCAGGTTCAGCGGGTCGAGAGCTCCTGCTCTCCTCTCAAGCGCGGCTCGGCGCTCCCCCGGGGATGGCGCGAGTCCTAGGCCCAACCGCGGGCGAGGGGAAGAACGAAAAAGGGCGCCCGGCCGCGGCAGGCGGGCGCCCCATGCCTTGCCGGCGGAATCACATGTGGTTGGCGGTCGCCTCGACCCGGGCGTCGTCATTGTCGTCGGCCTTGTCGGCCATCGCCTCGCCCTTGTCCTCGACATTGTCGGCCTGAGCCTCGAGCGAATCGTGGAGCTGATCGTTGCCGGCGGCGGCGGCGGCATCGGCCTGGTTCTCGAGCGCGTCGGACTGATTCTCGGCCGCGGCCTCGATGTTCTCGGCGGCCTTGTCATCGGCATTGCCGCCGCACGCGCCGAGCGCGAGCAGGCCGGCAGCGGCGGTCGCCTTGAGCAGAATCTTCATGAGGGTCCCCTTATGGTTTCGCGGACCAGCCGAGCCGGTCTCGCGCACCAATCGCCGAAACCGCTGGAGGTTCCGGATGCAGGGCCGGGGCGACCCTGCAGACCTTACTTGATCTTGGCTTCCTTGAACTCGACATGCTTGCGCACGACGGGATCATATTTGCGGAAGGAGAACTTCTCGGTCTGGGTACGCGGATTCTTCTTCGTGACGTAGAAGAAACCCGTGTCCGCCGTGCTGACGAGCTTGATCTTGACAGTGGTCGGCTTGGCCATGACCCGAAACCCTTGAATCGTTCGAAAAGAAATAGCGGCGCGCACAGGCGCACCGCTGTCAGGCCGCGGCGGATGCGCGAGTCCCGCGCAAAAGTCAAGGCGGCGCTGGCATGGCGGCGTGCCCGATCAGGTTGTTTCATCTCCGGGAAACCGGGAGCTAGAGCGGAATATAACCGTATAGGTACAAATCGCTTGACATCGTCACGCTGATCAGGTACATAACAGGAACGCTGAAGAATTGCGAGTCGGGGCCTGCGGGCTTCGAGGGCCGGGCCATCGCTGGATGTGCCGGCCTTTATCTGTGCGGGAGAATATCATGGCATCCAAAATCTCCGCCTGCCGCAAGGGCGGCGGGGCGCAGTCTTGCGCGTCGAGGGGCAGCTGGACGCCGGCGAGGCGGAGCCGCTTTCTCGCACGGCTGGCGGAGACGTTGAACGTTCGCGCCCCGGTCCGGTCGGTGCATCTCTCCGAAGGTGGGCTCTACAAGCTCCGGCGCCGCGACCCGGCCTTTGCCGCGGCATGGGACCAGACGATCGTCGAGGCCTATGGCAAGGTCGAGATGCTGCTGCTCGAGCGCGCGCTGATCGGCAAAGCGGCAAGCAAGGCGCGCGCGACCGGAGATTCGCGGCATCTCGACACGCTCAGCGAGCGCGCTTTGCTCGCTTTGGCCAACCAGCATCGCCAGACCGCGCGCGATTTGCGTGCGGCCACCGAAAAGGCGGCAGGGAGCGACGCGCTGGAAGAGGAGTTCGGCGCGCGCGACCGGCTGGTGGCGAAGCTGGCCGAGATCGAGGCGCGGCTGGCGGCCGAAGATGCGGAATGACGCCGCGCGACCCGCGAAATGGCGCTCGCAGGCGGAGCGTGCGGCGCAGACTCCCGCACTCCGGGCGTGGGTCGAGCAGCTGGACGATGCCACTGCGGCGCAGCTGGAGAAATTATGGTGCTGGTGGCGGCGACAGGATCAGGCGCCGCCCGAAGGCGATTGGCGCGTGTGGCTGGTCATGGCCGGGCGCGGCTTCGGCAAGACCCGGATGGGTGCCGAATGGGTACGCGAAGCGGCCGAGCGCAACCATCGGCTGCGCATCGCATTGGTGGGTGCCACGGCGGAGGACGTGCGGCGCGTGATGATCGAAGGCGAGAGCGGATTGCTGGCGATCGCGGGCTGCCGGATGCGGCCGCGCTGGGAGCCGTCGATCGGCCGGCTGACCTGGCCCGGGGGAGCGCGCGCGGAAATATTCTCGGCGAGCGAGCCCGACAAGCTTCGCGGCCCGCAGCACCATCTCGCCTGGGGCGACGAGATCGGCAAATGGCCCAACGGCCTGGAGGCGTGGGACAATCTGATGATGACGCTACGCGCGGGCAAGCCGCGGGTGGTGGCGACGACGACTCCGCGCGGGGTGCCGCTGGTGCGCAGGCTGTTCGCCGATCCCGCCGTGGCGAAGACGCGCGGCGCGACACGGGACAACCGGCACAATCTGGCGGAGAGCTTCCTCGATTCGATGCGGATCTACGCCGGGACGCGGCTGGGGCGGCAGGAACTCGAGGGCGAATTGATCGAGGACGTCGCGGGCGCGCTGTGGAAGCGCGACATGATCGAACGCATCCGGGTTCGCGCGGTGCCCGAGCTGGTGCGCGTGGTGGTGGGGGTCGACCCGCCGGCGAGCGCCGAGGGCGACGCTTGCGGGATCATCGCGGTCGGGCTGGGGCGCGATGGCCGCGGCTATGTGATCGAGGACGCGACCATATCCGGCGCCTCGCCCGAGGGCTGGGCGCGGGCCGTGGCGGGGTGCGCCGCGCGGCACGATGCCGATCGCGTGGTTGCCGAGAAGAATCAGGGCGGCGACATGGTGACGAGCGTATTGCGCGGCGCCGATACCGGATTGCCGGTGCGGCTGGTCCATGCATCGCGCGGCAAGAGCGCGCGGGCCGAGCCCATTGCCCTGCTCTACGAGGCAGGGAAGATACAGCATGCCGGCGCGTTTCCCGAACTCGAGGACGAATTGTGCGGGCTGCAGGCGGGCGGCGGCTATGAAGGGCCGGGACGCTCGCCCGATCGCGCCGATGCCCTGGTGTGGGCGATGACGGAGTTGATGCTGGGGAGGCGCGGCGCGGCGCGGGTTACGGTGATGTAAAAGCGTCGCGCTCCGGCGTGTCAGGAGTTCTGCATGCGCTTTGCCCAGGAAGGCTTGAGCGAAGCATCGGCGTCCCTCTGCTGTTCGCGCGCCACGCGCTTGTCTTCGATCTGCTGGCGCTGGGGTGCAGAGAGCCGCGAATGCGCGCGCGCTTTACCGGCGCGGTGCAAACAGGCGAGCATCGTAATCAATGCCGCCCCGATGGAGATGTCGACATGAGACAAGGTTGCATAGAGGCTCATCCCGAATGCGACGAGCGCCAAGCCGGCGAGAAGGACGGCGAGCAGGATATATTCGAAAGCCTCGCGCCGATCAGCGTCGAAAAGAGACTGGACAGGATCGGGGGACTTGCGGGGCATGGGATGCGATGCCTTTGATTTGAACGAGGGGCTGACAATAGCTTCGAAACGGCGACCTTGGGCAGTCCGCGAGACCGAATTGTTCCACGGCGCCTGCACGATGCAGCGGAAATGATTGCGCAGTCGTTACGCTTGCGAAAACACGATGTCGATCCTACCGCTCGGCCGATCGGAGCTTGTGCCGGCGCGAGGCAAAGCGGATAGGCGCCCGATGGTACCACGCGAATTGATCGATACGGCAGAAGTGCCTGGCGGCGAGCCATTGCGGCTGTTCCGGCGCGGCGCCGATTTCATGATCGTGCTCGATCGCAACGAGTTGATGAACAGCCGGATGAGCGGTTCGGAAGAAGCGCTTGCCGAGATGACCATCGACCGGCTGCGCGTGCAGGCGCCGCATCTGTTGATCGGCGGCTATGGCATGGGGTTCACGCTGCGCGCGGCATTGAAGCGGCTCGATACGGATGCGCGGGTGACGGTGAGCGAATTGGTGCCCAAGATCATCGACTGGGCGCGCGGGCCGATGGCCGAGCTGGCAGCGGGATGTCTCGACGACCGGCGGGTCGAAGTGGTGCTCGACGATGTCGGCGCGATGATCCGGCACGGGCGCGGCGGCTATGACGCGATCCTGCTCGATGTCGACAATGGCCCCGACGGGCTGACCCGGCCGGGCAATGACGGGCTCTATTCGATGCGCGGATTGGCGGCGGCGCGGGCAGCGCTGCGGACCGGCGGGGTGCTGGCGATCTGGTCGGCGGCGCCCGATGCGGCGTTCGCACGGCGGCTGCGCGAGGCCGATTTCAGCGTCGAGGAAGTCGGCGTGAAGGCGCGGAGCAACGGCAAGGGGCCGCGGCACGTAATCTGGTTCGCCACGCGGCGGTAACAGGGTCGCTCCGGCCCATCTCGATACAGGTCAAGAGTCTTTTGGGCGCGCAGACGCGCGCACCCACCCCCAGCCCCTCCCTGTAAAACAGGGAGGGGCGCTGATCGGTTGCGCCGGCGCGACCCTGACCCGGGAGACAGGCATGAAATGGTTCGGACGCAAATCGGCCGGGCGCGAGGGCGCGCGGCCGGCGCTGGCGCGGGGCGGCAGCATCACCAGCATCGGCGACTGGCCGCGCAGCTACGAGGCGCAGGTGCGCGAAGGCTATTGCCACAATCCGGTGGCGCAGCGCGCCGTCAAACTGGTCAGCGAGAGCGTCGGATCGGCGCCGCTCAAGGCGAGCGACCCGGAACTGGCGGCGCTGGCGACCGCGCGATCGAGCGGGCAGGTGCTGATCGAGACGCTGGCGGCGCAATTGCTGCTCCACGGCAATGCCTGGGTGCAGATCCTGACCGACAGCCATGGCGCGGTGCGCGAATTGTTCGCGCTGCGGCCCGAGCGGATGACGGTGGAAGCCGATGCGGGCGGCTGGCCGGTGGCGTATCGCTATCGGGTGGGCGCGCATGTCAGCCGGCTGGCGGCGGAAGACGCCGCGGGGCGGCCGGCGGTCGCGCATATCCGGACGTTCAATCCGGTCGACGACCATTATGGACTCGGCTGCCTCGGCGCCGCGGCGGGGGCGGTGGCGATCCACAACGCCGCGACGCGCTGGAACAAGGCATTGCTCGACAATGCGGCGCGGCCCTCGGGCGCCCTGGTATACGACGTGAGCGACGGCGGGGTGCTGAGCCCCGACCAGTTCGCGCGCGTGAAAGGCGAGCTCGAGGCGGGGTTCGCCGGGGCTGCCAATGCCGGGCGCCCGATGCTGCTCGAGGGCGGGCTCAAATGGCAGGCGATGAGCATGACCCCGGCCGATATGGATTTCGTCGGACTGAAGGCGGCAGCGGCGCGCGAGATCGCGCTCGCCTTCGGCGTGCCGCCGATGCTGATGGGACTGCCGGGCGACACCGCCTACGCCAATTACCGCGAGGCCAATCGGGCGCTGTGGCGGCTGGCGATCCTGCCGATCGCGGACACTATTCTGGCGGGGCTGGCGCAGGCGCTGCGGGGCTGGTTCCCCGAAGCGACGCTCGCCGTCGATCTCGACCGGGTGCCGGCGCTGGCCGAGGATCGCGAGCGGCTGTGGCGGCAGGCGAGCGCGGCGGACTTTCTGAGCGACGACGAGAAACGGGCCATGGTCGGGCTGACATGATCGCGCGGGCGGGCAATCCCGGGGGTTTTCAGGAGAGTGTGATGCGTAACGAAACGGTGCTCGCGCAACTGATCGAGCAGGCGAAGGAGGACGGTGCCGATGTGGCGACGCTTCGGGCGATCGCCGAGGAATCGGGCGAGCTGAGCGCGCAGCGCGCGCTGGCGCGGCTGGGGCTCGAGGATGTCGGTGCGGCGAAGGACATGGCCGAATTGCGCGAGCTGCTGGGGGCGTGGCGCGATGCCAAGCGCTCGGCATTCAAGGCGGCGTTCTCGTGGGCGGGGCGGATGATCGCCGCGCTCGTGCTGGTGGGGCTGGCGGTGAAGCTCGGCTTTCCCGGGTGGCTCAAATGACCCTTCGGAAGGCTCCGGGCGGGGCGGTGCGCTTCGCGGGCTATGCCGCCGTGTTCGACGTGCCCGATCGCGGCGGCGACGTGGTGCGGCGCGGCGCGTTCCGGCTGGCGGGGCCGGTGCCGTTGCTGTGGCAGCATGACGGGGCGCCGGTCGGCACGATCGAGGCATTGGCCGAGGATGGCCGCGGGCTGCGCGTGATCGGGCGGGTCGACACGCCCGTGCTCGCCGCGGCGGTGGCGAAGGGCGCGGTGACCGGGCTGTCGTTCGGCTATCGAGTGACCGAGGCGCGCGGCGCGACCCGTCGCGAGATCAAGGGGCTGGAACTGCTCGAGATCAGCCGGGTGGCCAGCCCGATGCAGCCGCTGGCGCGCGTGCATGCGGTGGATTGCATGCAAAGGGAGGAAGCTGGCACAAGCGGGACATGACCGATCCCGACTATCTTCCCCCCTCCACATTCCTTCAGGCTCTGATTCGCGACGACGCACCGGCGCTGGCCGGCGGCGCGGCCGAAGATGCCCGCGCCGCCGAGTTGATCGCACTCACGCAGGATGCCGACGGAGCCAATCGCGACTGGGCGCTGCTGTTGCTCTCGCAATCGGAGCTGGACACGCCCGAAGCGTTGGCCGCGCTAGTGCGCGGGATGGACGACGAACATCATGAGGCCTCGCTGGAGGCGGTGATCGGAGTGGCGATGCGCGATCCCGGGCTGGCGCTGCCACGCGTGGCGGAGCGGCTCGACGCCGAAGTGATCGATTCGATGACGCTCGAGGCGGCGGCGTGGATCGCCGATCCTGCGCTGCTGCCGGCGCTGGAAGCGATTGCCGACGAAGTCGACGAGGAAGACGAGGAGGACGACCTTTTCGCAGAGGCGCTGCGCGAGGCGATCGCGGCCTGCACGCGTGGTACGCCGCCCAACTAGAACCATCGGTCCGCCGGCCATCGCCGGCGCCACCAGCAGTAGCAGGAATTTGCAGCCCGGCGGGACTCCCGTCGGGCTTTTTCGCGTGGACGGGAGACGGACATGGACGAAGTGGTGACGGACACGCTCGAGGCGAGCTTCGAGGCAGTGGAGAGAGCGGGACTGCCGCCGGTGCGGCCGATGCTGGCGGGCGGGCGGCCTTTGGGCAGCGCGGCGTTCGAGGGCTTCCTGCGAACCGGCGGCGGCGGTCTCGAGATGAAGGCGCTTTCGGGGGTGAGCGATGCCGCGGGCGGCTATGCGGTTCCCGAGGAGATCGACAGCCGGATCGACGCGACGCTCAAAGCGGTTTCGCCGATCCGCGCGATCGCCAATGTCGTGAAGGTGGGATCGAGCGGGTATCGCAAATTGGTGACTAGCGGCGGCTTCGAGAGCGGCTGGGCGGCCGAGACCGCGGCGCGGCCCGAGACCGACACCCCGGTGTTCAACGAAGTCGCGCCGCCGATGGGTGACCTCTACGCCAATCCGGCGGCGAGCCAGGCGATGCTCGACGATGCGGCGTTCGACGTCGAGGAATGGCTGGCGGCCGAAGTGGCGCGCGAATTCGCCGCGGCCGAGGGCGCGGCGTTCGTCGGCGGCAACGGCACCAACAAGCCGAAGGGCTTCCTCGCCTCGCCGACCGCCTCGACCGGGGATGCGACGCGGGCGTTCGGAACGCTGCAGACGGTCGCGAGCGGCGCGGCGGGCGGGTTCGCGGCGAACCCGGAGGAGAAACTGATCGATCTGGTGCAGAGCCTGCGAGCGCCGTATCGGCAAGGCGCGAGCTGGGTGATGAACAGCGCGACGCTGGCCCGAATCCGGAAGTTCAAGACCAGCGACGGCGCATTCCTGTGGGTGCCGAGCCTCGCCGCGGGGCAGCCGGCGACTTTGCTCGGCTATCCGGTGGTCGAAGCCGAGGACATGCCCGACATCGCCGCCAACGCGCTGGCGATCGCCTTCGGCAACTTCAAGGCGGGCTATCTGATCGCCGAGCGCGGCGAGACGCAGGTGCTGCGCGATCCGTACAGCAACAAGCCGTTCGTGCATTTCTATGCGACCAAGCGAGTCGGCGTGGCCCTGCACGGCGCGGTCGTCGCGGCGGGCGTCGACACGCCCCCCGCGAGTCCTGCGCAGGGAGCGTGCTGGCTGATCGGCGCTGCTCCCGAAGGTGGCTGGACCGGACACGCGCACGCACTCGCCGGCTGGACCAGCTCGGGCTGGATATTCGTCGAGCCGCGCGAGGGCATGGCGCTATGGCTTGGATCCGGGCAGGGTAGCGCGCGCTTCTCGGCCGGAATCTGGCACCTGAACGAGCTCCATGGAAAAGTTTTTGTCGAGGGAGACCAAGTGGTTGGCTCAAGACGCGATGCGGTCGCGGAACCCATAGGGGGGTCGACGGTTGATGCCGAGGCGCGGACCGCGATCGTTTCGGTGCTGGAAGCATTACGCGCACATGGTTTGATCGAGGGAGGTTGAACCTGTGACGTTCATGCAACAGTCCCGGTTTTGTGTGCTTGCGCAGAAACTTTCGTTTCGGTAGTGAGTTTGTCGCTGTCCGTAGTGACAACTTTGAAAGGGGATTAAGATGCGGAAGCTTGCCGTAACTCTGGCACTTGCGACGACCGCGCTCAGCACGCCCGCACTTGCACGCGACGATGCGTGGTACGTGGGTGTCGAGGGCGGCGCCATGCTGGTCGAAGACATTGATTGGGACGTTGGTGCCGCGATCGACAGCGTCACCGTCGACCATCGCGCCGGCTTCGATGTCGGCGGTACCGTCGGCTACGACCTTGGTGTCGTCCGCCTCGAAGCGGAAGTCGGCTATCGTGCCGCCAACGTGACGGGCCTGCGCTCGACCACGACCATTCCGTACACGACCGCTGCAGGCGGCACCGCCTTCGCGGCCGGTGGAACCTATGATTATGCCGGTGGTCGCACGTCGGCGCTGAGCTTCATGGTCAACGCGCTGTGGGACTTCGGCGATGACGACGGCGTCCAGGGCTTTGTTGGCCCGGGTCTCGGTGTCGCTCGCGTGAAGAGCCGTCTGGGGCTCAACACCAACGGCGACGCGGTCGACGATTCGGACACTGTCGTTGCCTGGCAGGCGATTGCGGGTGTCCGCGCGCCGATCTCCGACAATATCGACGTGTCGCTGAAGTATCGCTTCTTCAACGCGCCGGGCGTCGAGCTCGTCGACACTGCAGGCCGCAACTGGTACGGCCGCTTCCGGTCGCACAGCATCATGGGTGGCCTGACGTTCAACTTCGGTGCGCCCGAGCCCGAGCCCGTCGTCCCGACGCCGGAACCGACTCCGGCACCGGTTTACACGCCGCCGCCGGCACCTGCTCCGGCTCCGGAAGTGCTGCAGTGCACCCCCGGACCGTACATCGTGTTCTTCGACTGGGATAAGTCGGACATCACGCCGGAGGCAGCGAGCATTCTCGACAACGCCGTCAGCAACTATCAGAACTGCGGTAACTCGCAGGTCATGCTGGCAGGCCACGCCGATCGTTCGGGTTCGGCAAGCTACAATGTCGGTCTGTCGCAGCGCCGCGCCGATGAAGTTAAGAAGTATCTGTCGGGCCGCGGCATCTCCGACGGTGTCATCTCGACCGAAGCGTTCGGCGAAAGCCGCCCGCGCGTCGAGACTGCCGATGGCGTCCGCGAACTGCAGAACCGTCGCGTGGAAATCATGTACGGGCCCGGCTCGGGCTCGTAAGCCACGCCGGTTCTTCGGAACGGCAAAAGATTGGGGGAGGTCGGGAAACCGGCCTCCCTTTTTCTTTCAGGGACTTGGGCTGTGAGTAGCCCGATCATGATATCACGCATCTTGACCGGGGTGACGGCGGTGGCCCTTCTTCTCCCGGGATGGTCCAGTGCGCATACCGGCGTTGCGGTGCGATGCCCGGCAGCGCCGGCGATGGCGCGCCTGATCGCAGCATCGGATCTGATCTTGACCGCTCGCCTGCCGTCGGATGCCGCCGCAATCGTCGCCGTGGCGAAGGAATCGAGTTACGTCTCGCTCCCGCTGGAAGCCCCAATCATTATCAAAGGCACGGCACGCGCGAGATTGGCCCTCAGGCTCTATGTCGATCGGAAATCCGCTTTCTCGGCGAACGAAGCGCTTGCGGCCGTATCAGGCGGGCCGGCGACTCTGTTTCTCGTCCTGGCCGACGATGTCCTTTATCTCGCATCGAAGCCGGAATCTGCGATCCGCGGTGGGGACGTCGCAACGATGCGTGCGGTTCGGGCGGAATTGATGCGACAGACCGCCATCCTCAGTCACTGGCAAATAGATCAAGACCTCCCCCATTTCGATGAAGTCGGTCGCCTCATGCAAAGCCTCGGGAGCGGCACCGCCCGCCAGCAGCACGAGACCTTCGCGGCGCTGGAGAAGCTGGGCATGGCGGCGGCTCCTGCAATCGTGGCGCAGATGGACAATCGGCGTCCGCTGGTCGAGCAGCAGATCAGCCTCGTCAACCACGGGCGAGATGCATTCGAAGGGATTCGCCACTATGGTCCCGAACAGGTGGTCGACGCGCTCGCGGCGATCCTGAACCAGATCACCGGTGCGTCGTTCGGCTTCATCTATAATGGCGGCTCCGACGACGAACGCCGCGCTGTGGTAGATGCGTGGCGAGTCTATGCCGCCGATCTGCCGTGCGCGCGCATCGGCACAGATTGAGCCCGGCGCGGCGCGTCAGGCTGATTCCAGCGCCGATGCGAGCCATTGCGGCAGTCGGGCATCCCCCAACGCTTCAACGCGCCGCAGCTCCACCATCAATCCAAGCTCGGGATAGACCGCCCGGGTCCGCTCGCCAGGCTCGCCCAGCGGTGCGACGACGAGGCGGCGATTGACCTTGGCGCGATAGTGCATCCGCGCGGTGTTCTCCTGACCGACATAGCACCCCTTGGCGAAGCTCACTCCGTTAAGCTCGGCGGCGTTGCATTCGAGCCAGAGCGTCTTGTCCTGACCAAGCTCGGCTATGCCTTCGGTAACCCCAAGGCCGAGGCGGTGGGCGCGCCATGCGGCGTCGGCCTCGTCGCTCCGCTCTTCACCCAGCCAGCGCCAGCCGAGCGCGGGCAAGCGCGGGTCGGGCACCGCGCCGGGGCGCTGCGTCAGCGACCAGTGCACATCGACCGTCGATTCCTGGCCGATCGAGATTGCCCGGCGCAAACGGTAAAGGATCAGGCGACGGATCAGCGGCTCCGCCTGCGTCGCCTCGCAGTCGATCAGAATGTCCTCGTCGTCCGACCAGAGAATGAAGTCGAACAGAGCCTTCCCCTGCGGCGTGAGCAGGGCTGCCCAGCGCGGCGTCTCGGGCGTGACGGCCGCCATGTCTTGGGTGACCAGCCCCTGGAGGAAATCGCGGACGCCGTCGCCGGCTATGCGGAGGAGCGCGCGGTCGACGAGGCGTGTCGCGCTCAGGGCGGCGGGGGTGGTATCGGCCATGGCGAACAGGTAGGGGGCGGGCAGGCAAGACGAAAGAGGCGGACCTTCATGAACGTCGATCTCAAGCTCACCGGTGGCCGCGTGCATCTGCCTGGCGGACCCGTCGAGGGCGATGTCGGAGTCCGCGGCGGCCGCATCGTCGCGATCGGCGATGTCGGCGATGCCGGAGAGACGGTGGATTGCACCGGGCTCGACGTGCTGCCCGGAGTGATCGACAGCCAGGTCCATTTTCGCGAGCCGGGGCTCGAGATGAAGGAAGACCTGGAGAGCGGCAGCCGGGCGGCGGTGCTCGGCGGGGTTACCGCGGTGTTCGAGATGCCGAACACCAAGCCCAATACCGACAGCGCCGAAGCGGTGAACGACAAATTGGCGCGGGCCAAGGACCGCATGTGGTGCGATCACGCTTTCTATGTCGGCGCGACTGCCGCCAATGCGCCGGAACTCAAGGACCTCGAACGGCTGCCGGGCACTGCCGGGGTCAAGATCTTCATGGGCGCCTCGACCGGCGACTTGCTCGTCGCCGAGGATTCGGAGCTGGCGCGCGTGCTCGCTTCGGGCAAACGCCGCGTCGCGATCCATGCCGAGGACGAAGCGCGGATGAACGCGCGGATGGACCAGCGGGTAGAAGGCGACCCCGCCTCGCATCCGGTGTGGCGGGACGACGAGAGCGCATTGCTCGCAACGCAACGGATCCTGCGGCTGGCGCGCGAAGCGCGGCGGCGGATCCACGTGCTCCACATCACGACCCCGGCAGAGCTGGAGCTGCTGGGCAGAAACAAGGACATTGCGAGCTGCGAAGTCACTCCGCAGCATCTGACGCTCGCGGGTGAAGACGCGTATCCGCGGCTCGGCACTTTCGCACAGATGAACCCGCCGATCCGTTCGGGCGCGCATCGCGACGGACTGTGGCGCTGGCTCAACCAGGGCGTTCCCGACGTGATCGGATCCGATCACGCGCCCCATACCCGCGAGGAAAAGGCCAAACCCTATCCCGCCAGTCCGAGCGGCATGCCCGGCGTTCAGACATTGCTGCCGCTGATGCTCAACCACGTTGCCGAGGGTCGGCTGACGCTGCAGCGGCTGATCGAGATGACCAGTGCCGGGCCGCAGCGCATCTTCGGTATCGTCGGCAAGGGTCGCATCGCGGTGGGCTATGACGCGGATTTCACCGTCGTCGACCTCAAGGCGCGCTGGACGATCGAGGAGCAATGGCTCGCCTCGCGCTGCGGCTGGTCGCCCTTTACCGGCATGACGCTCACCGGCAAGCCGGTGGGAACGATCGTCCGCGGCAATCGGGTGATGTGGGAAGGCCAGCTCGCCAATGCCGCGATCGGAGCGCCGGTGCGGTTCGAGGCCGTCGAGTTCGGCTGACGGTTCGGCGTGCTGCAGGCGCGCAATGCATCCCCGTCGCCCCGCGCACGTTCCTGCAGGCATGGGTTTCGTGCGATCGACGCGAGCGGAGCGAAGCAGGTCGGCACTGGCTGCGGCCGCGCTGACCGTGGCGCTCGGCTATGCATTGGTTGCGGGGCTCGCGCTGGGCCGCGGAGCGTCGCCCGAGGAGGTGCTGAAGATCTTCGAGGTCGGGCCCGATCCGCCTCCACCGCCGCGGGAGGAGCTCAAGCTGCACAGGTTGAAAAGCAGCCGACGCGAAGGCGCGGCCTCGCCTCCCAATCTGCGATCCGAGCCTACCGAGATCGTGGCACCCGAGCCGGTTCTGCCCTTGCCCGCGACGTCGGTCATCGCCGCGCCGATCGCCGGCCGGGGTAGTGATCCTTCCGCCGGCAGCGCCGACGTCGCCGGGCCCGGTACCGGGAGTGGCGGACAAGGCGACGGGCGCGGCAGTGGCGGCGAGGGGGATGGCAGCGGCGATGGTGGCGCCGAGATACCGCCCCGCTGGATGCGCGGCGAGCTGCGGGATTCGGACTATCCCGATGCCGCGGCCGACGCCGGAATCAGCGGGACGGTGGGCGTGCGTTATCTCGTCTGGACCGATGGCCGGGTACGCGACTGCGAAGTGACCCGGTCGAGCGGCAGTCCCGAGCTCGACGCGACGACGTGCCGGTTGATCGAGAAGCGTTTCCGCTTCCGCCCATCGCGCGACGCCGAAGGCCGGGCCGTTCCGGCGACCATCGTCGAGAACCATAGCTGGGCGATCCGGCAGGAACCTGCGGAAAACCCGCCGCCTCGCCCACGGCGGCGGTTCGGCTGGTAAGGCACGGTCTAGCGGCGTTTGCGCCCCGGAAAGGGAATGACTGCGCCGCCCGCATCCCGCGCGGCGACCGCCTGCTCCACCGCGGGCAACAGCTGATCCTGGCGGAACGGCTTGGCGAGGCGAGGGAGATCGTCCGCCGTTCCTTCGGGGAGTTCGGCATAGCCCGAGACGAGCAGTACCGGCAGCTCGGGCCAGCCGGCGCGCGCGGCCTCGGCAAGCTGGGCGCCGTTCATTTCGGGCATCGCGAAATCGGTGACGAGCACGTCGACCCGGTATTCGCTCAACAATTGGAGCGCGATCTTGCCCGATACCGCCTGGAGGACGCTGTGCCCGGCATCCTCGAGCATCGCGGCGGTGTTGGTGAGCACCAGCGCATCGTCGTCGACGGCGAGCACGACCAGCTGCCCGGCATGCGCGCTCCGATCTTCGACGGGGGCATCCGATCGCTCGGTCAGCGCGCCGTCCGACACGGGGAGCCAGATGTCTGCGGTGGTGCCTTCGCCGAGGCGGCTGTCGAGCATCAGCTTGCCGCCGCATTGCTCGGCAAAGCCATGCACCATCGACAGGCCGAGGCCGGTGCCCTTGCCCACGCCCTTGGTCGTGTAGAACGGCTCGGTGGCGCGGGCCAGCGTGGCGGCGTCCATGCCACCGCCGGTATCGGACACCGACAGGCAGACATAGTTGCCGGGCTTGAGGCCTTCGCCTGCCCCGACATGCTCTTCGCGCGCGGCGATGACGATCCGCCCGCCGTCCTGCATCGCATCTCTGGCGTTGACGGCGAGATTGAGCAAAGCCAGCTCGAGTTGCGCGGGGTCGGCGTGCACCCGTTTCACCACCAGCGGAAACTGGGTGTCGATCCGAACGCCGCCGCCGATCGTGCGCTGGAGCAGCTCGGCCATGCCTCGCACCAGCGCTGCAGGATCGACGGTCTCGAGCTGGAGTTCCTGCTTGCGCGCGAAGGCGAGCATGCGCTGGGTGAGCGTCGCGCCGCGCTCCGCGGCTTTCATCGCATTGTCGATGAAGCGCGAGACGTCGCCGCCCTCGGCCAGCTTGCGGCGCGCGAGATCGAGGCTGCCGACGATGGCGGCGAGCAGATTGTTGAAGTCGTGCGCGA
>Ga0247823_10001922_pt1 | contig 17159 bp, 12 predicted proteins | sample 13C_PalmiticAcid_2_FD_192426 | JGI IMG/M metagenome (GOLD analysis project Ga0247823, IMG submission 192426) | Soil microbial communities from agricultural site in Penn Yan, New York, United States - 13C_PalmiticAcid_Day30 | ecosystem: Environmental > Terrestrial > Soil > Agricultural land...
GTGCGCGATACGGGCGCTGGCGCACAATGGCGTCCTCTTCATGGACGAGCTTCCCGAGTGGTCGCGGGCGGCGCTTGAAGTCCTGCGGGAGCCGCTGGAATCCGGCACCGTCACCGTGTCGCGGGCGGCGCGCACGGCGGAGTTCCCCGCCCGTTTCCAACTGGTCGCAGCCATGATCCGGGCTGGCTTAAGCGTTAGGACTCATATATACCGTAGGACGAGTCCCTAACTGCGGATACTGGCGTGGCGCTGGATCGAACTGGATCGAGGCAGGCACAGGCCAAATGGGCGCCGTCAAGACGGCTGGCGTTCGCTCGCGCTCACTGCACTTCGGCCGGGAATCTCGGCACCCTCAAACTAGGACAGTCCAAACTTGTGGGCCCCGTGTCCCAGTCTGAGCGCGCGACGGAGACGCGAAGGGTCTCTTCGAATCATGAGACAGAAGCAGCTCGCACCGAAGACGACCGCCTATGCACCTGATCTGGGCAACATCCGACTTCACTATCGGCGGGCGGGCGTACCCCGGCTTTCCAATACTTCTACATGACTCGTTGGAGTCAGCTGCAGAAGCCAATCAGTTCTTACGGCACTACCTCACCCGCGGCGTGATCGGTTCCGAACAATCCTGGCCGAGCACAGGGCGGGCGCTCTACGACTACCTGGGTTTTCTTGAAGCCCATGACCTGAACTGGACGGATGTAGCGAGAGGCGAGGAAAAAACACTTGTCGCCGCATACCGCGATTACTGCCTAAACGATGTGAAGCTAGCAAGAAAAACAGTGCGTCAGCGCCTCCTCTATGTCTGCAGCTTTTACGAATACTCACTGGAGCAGGGGTGGGTCAGCGCTCTCCCGTTCCGCCTCGAGGATCGCGTGGTGCGTCAAGCGGAACAGATGCCGTCCGCGCAGCTTGGTGTATCTGTCGGCACTGCAAGAGTTCCGGATGTGATGCCTCGGAATCACACGCAGCTTCCCAAATTCCTGAGCAAGGAACAGGTGAAGGCGCTCCTAACAGGTACAGAAAACCCTCACCACAAGATGATGATGCGCCTAGGACTGCAGACGGGCCTGCGTCGTGAGGAGATCGCAACTTTCCCCTTAGCCTATGTCTTCAACCCAGACACTAGGCATGGGCGGGGCAGGAACGTCATGGTTCACCTCGATCCCTCAGACGGAACTGGAATAAAAACGAAAGGCGGGAAAGCTCGCGATATTTGGATCTCGCGACGCTTAATGAGCGATATGTACCGCTACAGTATCCTCCTACGGGGCGAGCGATCCTCGCTAAACAGAACCCTGCAATTGCCGCTCTTTCTAACGCAAGCGGGAAAGCCTTACGAAAATCACGGAAAGCAGATTGAGGTCATCGTCCGTGAGGCCGGACGGAGGGCAGGAGTCAAGGCTCATCCGCATTTGCTGAGACATACCTACGCAACGCACACCCTCGCCGCATTGCAACGAAACCGGGCCGCACACACCGTCGAGCCGCTCGTGTTCCTTCAAAACCAACTGGGTCACGCCTCCATTGAAACCACAATGATCTACCTGCACCTCGTCAATTCACTAGTTGATGATGCGGTGCTTGCCTACGACGATGAACTGAACGACTGGGCGGATGAGAAGTAATGGCAGGCAAGCGTAAGGTGCACATTCGGACGGATCTAACCGTCCCTATGGTGGGAAACAGACAAGACAGCACCGACGATACAGGCACTTTCCGACCTGCTCAGGCTCCAGAAGTTACGCTAATAAGATTCCCCCACAGCGCCGTTGGACGTCGAACTTATGACTTCGCTCCGCACTACGGCGTAGGCATAGATGAGATCACCTACGCCTGTCAGCGCCAACTCGAGCGCTTCCTCGCTAGACAGGATGCCGAAGTCGAGACAAGCACTATCATCGGATACGCGAGAGGACTCCATGTCTTCCTACCGTACCTTAGCTTGCGTGCCATGGCACTCCAGCGAAGACTGACACTAGCGGACATAGATCGCGGCACCATCGACGGATATCTCCGCCACTTGGTTGACTCTGGTGTCACCAAGCCGTCTCAGAAAGCGAGATACGACTTCACAAAGAGCGTCTTGGTGGCACTCGGTCGTCGTGGATTGATTCGCGTCATCCCCAGTGGTGAAGAGCGGACCTTTCCGGCCAATCCATTCCCCAAAATTGCCCAGAGCTTAAAAGGCGAGAAACCTCTATCCCGCAGGGAACGCCAGGCCTTCGCCGCGGCCGTAAAGACTGCAGTAATGCCGATATTCCGGGACGATGTGGAAGTCACCAGCACCCTGCTTGCATATGCGCTGCTGATAGTCGCACTACATACTGGGCGAAACACCACGCCTCTGCTGGAGATGCGCGTGGACTGCTTGCGCCCCCACCCAAAGGAGAACACTCACTTTCTCGTCCTCTGGAAGCGCCGAGGCCACAATACAAGCAAGGTGGCGCTGCGCGGCGATAGCTCGGCTGATCGCACCATTGAGGCATTACCAAGCGTCAAGGTCCCAGTGGTTCGGCTCATCAATCGCGTGATAGAGCTCACGGCACCTTTGCAGACTGAAGTTGCACCACATCTTTCAGGCAGAGTCTGGTTGTATCGAAGTCGGCGAAAACAAGAATACGGCAGTGTCGCCGCACTCGCCGATAGCACTATTGGCATTGCCATTAGTGAGCTGGCGGCCAACTCCAAGTTAGTCGATGTTGATGGTGAGCCTCTTAGAATCAACATTTCACGCCTGCGCAAGACATTCGCCAATCGAATCTTTGAGATCCTGGATGGCGACCTTGGTAGTACGGCGATTGCGCTTGGAAACACCCCAGAGGTGGCAAGTCGGAACTACTTGCGTCCCGACGAGAACTCCAAGCGCAACTGGAAGTTTCTAGGTGAAGTGCTGACTAAAGAGCTGCTAACCCGAACTATCGGCGCGACCGAGAGGACACCAACTGGTCGTTGCACAGACTCAACCGGCGGACAATATGCGCCCAAGAGAAGGGATGGCACTACGTGCTTCGCTTTCCTCGACTGCCTTCGTTGCCGAAACTATGTGGTGACAGCCGACGACCTCTACCGTCTATTCAGCTTCTACTGGCGCGTGCTGCGTGAGCGTGCAAGCATGGATGCGGGCCTATGGGAGCGGCACTATGCTCACATTCCGCGCCTCATTGATCGCGATGTAATCGAAGCTGGCATCCAGAGGAGAATCTTCACGTTGGCTGAGGTCGACAAAGCTCGCAACCGTGCGCGCAATGATCCGCACCCCTTCTGGAAATTTGACTCTGTTGCCTCGCTGGACACCTTTCGACTTCCGCAAGTGGAAGACGTGTGATGAGCAACGCCGTACGGTCCATTGAAGAACAAATCGCTGCGCGCCCGAGCAGCACACGATCACTGTCTGACCGCGAGCGCGACAGGCTTATCATAAGCGCCGTCAGGGTGAACGGCACCTGGGTCATAACGAGCTTCTACGGCGACGACCGTTGGGTTTTCACTGACGCCCCTTCCAATCGCGCGACGGGTCACAAAGTGATCGACTTCACGCGCGCCCCAAGAGCGCTCCGCTCCGCAATTAAAGAAGTCGTGTACTTGTACTATTTCCGAGGCCGTGAAGGCGTCTCGAAGCCCACGAGCAGCACAGTCCTCAACTTCTTCAACAGGCTGTACCCGTTTCTCCGACATCTGCACAAGTTGGGGATCCAGGAACTTGGTGCGATAACACCATTGGTGTGCGCGACGTACGTGGCTGCTTGCAAGGAGGAACGCCTAGCCCATCGACGAAAGGGTGGCCCATTATCGCCAGCCTCACTTGAGGGCCGGTTCTTGGCCGTCGAGCTTTTGCATGAGCTGAGTCAGCTCACTGAAACACCGATCCCTTCCCACCCGTGGCTAGAAAGCTCCGCCAAACATCTCGCGGGGCTAGTTGGAGCAACGTACCGTAGCAAGACGCCACTGATTCCAGACGACGTATTCAGCGCGCTGTTCAACGAGGCTTGGAGCATCGTAGATCGAGGGGATGGGCTACTGAACCTAAGGGATGGTCTCGATGTGCTGGAGGATCAGCTGGCTGAGGCGCCCCCACGGATTGCACTGGAAACTAAGCGGCGGTACCTCGCGCATCAGGGCTGGCCTGGCAACTTGATGGCCTTCACATCGGCGCTGACTGAGCTACGTACCGCATGCTACATAGTAGTGGCAAGTCTTTCTGGATGCAGAAATCATGAGTTGGCCTACGTGCAGACCGATGCCTGCTACCGCAGTGAGGACGAGGCTGGCGAAAGCTATTGGTGGATGCGGAGCCAAAGCAAGAAGACTGGTGTTGGCCAGACGGAGTGGATGATTCCAGAGGCGGCTGTTAGGGCACTGCGGCTGATGGACCGGTGGGCCGAACCCCTTCAAGCTAAAATTCGTTCGGAGATCTCGCGCCTCACAGCATCAAATCCTCTTGATCCCGAAATTGCCGAAGCACAACGACATGTTGGCGCTGTCTTTTTGGGCGAGAACAGAAAGGCCGGCTTCAGAGTGCGGACGGTTACGGAAGGAGCTTGGCATGCTGCACTCCGCAAGTTCTCCGCGCGCCTTGGGTTGAAATGGGATCTGAGCACACATCAGTTCCGACGCAAGTTCGCCAACTACACCGCGCGAAGTATCTTCGGCGACTTGAGATACCTGCGCGAGCATTTCAAGCACTGGTCACAAGATGTCACAAACAACGCGTATGCGCTCAACGAGTCGCAGGAGCTCGAGCTCTACGCCGAGATCCAATACGAACTTGACGATATCAAACTTGGAGTCGTGGACCAGTGGCTCAGTCCGATGGAGGCATTGGCCGGCGGTTATGGCAAGAATCTTGTCGAATGGCGTGGCCGGGACGAGAACGTCGCGCTGTTCAAGGATCGAGCGTCCATGGTGCGCTCAGTGGCAGAGAGTCATGCTATTCGGAGCAATGGGCACGCGTGGTGCACGGCAGACGACAACAGGTGTATCGGCAACACACTGGAGAAGACTCGCTGCGTCGGATGTGACAACTCTGTCATCAGTACAGGTCCAGCGAAGCTTTATCAGCAGCTCTACTGCGACCTTAAGGACGTCGCAGATTGCGACGACATCGGCGAAGGCGGGAGGTTGCGGGTGCAACGTGATCTGGAGCGCTGCCGCGACGTCTTGATTTCCCTTGGATACGAGCCAGAGTCAATAGCTGCATGAACGTAAAGCGAAAGCCCGCAGATGCGAGGCGTAGGGACCTCGAGGTTGCCATGTCCCGCATCGAGCGAGGACGGGCGAAGTCCAAAGCGACCAAGCTCACAATAACATCGGTAGCGACCGAGGCCGGCGTCACGCCTGCCCTAATACACAATCACTATCCCGACATAGCAGAGGCTATCCGAGTCGCCCAGGCTCGCTCTAGTCGCGCTCAACGCGATGCAAAGCAGGCCCAGCTCCGGGCCGAGCGTGAGATCAGTCGCGCCCTTCGCGACGAAGTCCAGTCACTGAAGGATCAGGTCGCGAAGCTAGCCTCAATCAATGAAGTCCTGACAATCGAGAATCGCGTTCTCAAGGCCAAGAGCGCCGACAAAAAGGTAGTGGACATACTAAGTTCAAAAGGTAATTCCTGAATCGTCGGTCATGTCTCCGTGATGCGAGTCGCCCCGATCCTGGGCCTGCGATCTATCCATGTGGGCAGCGCCCCGACACCTCCTCAATGTCGCTAGTTCGGCACGACACAACTGCAGTTGCGTGCTTTGCTCCATGGCACGTTGCATTTCGCAAGCACCAATACATAGCCGCGATTACTGAGGCAAGAGTATGCAGGGGAGATCGGTAACTTTCTCCGCCCAGCATTGACGCAAAAATATGCAGGCTTGGCAGCAGAGGTGAGACTCAATAGGTCGCAGATGACAGCGTTCATGCCTGCTAGCAATAAGGTCGGCATTAGCGCAGTGGTGCGCCTCGCCGTCGACGGTGAAGGAGTCCATGGCTTGCACGTCCCTTGACGCCCCAGCAGCGCCGACACCATCTCGTCGTGCGTGCTCTAGAAAGTGGTAGTCACAGTCTTGCGATTGGCGCGACTGCGTCTTGTAGAACCAACTGCTTCCAGTTGCCACCAGGTACTCGAAGTGCGCGTTCTCGACCCCCGACCTAACCACAAAAAGCGTATCACTCATGCTCTCCACTGCTTCACTATGGTCGTAGTAGACCACTGGTCTCCTGACGGCATCGCGTTGAGCGTTTGATGGTCTAGCTGCCGGGAAGCCTTGAAATGCATCGACGCTGGCAAGTTGGAACTCGAGACCTATTGAGGTCCTTAGTCGACTCTCTAGCTTGGAGCCACCGGCACTGATTCTCTCTTCAAAGTCCTGCGGACTCTCGTCCTGGCCCCGCTCTCGAATCACGCAGCTGTAGTCGACAATCGCATGCACTCTCCCGGCGACAGAAACGACAATTGCTGGGTAGATGTTGCGAACCGGGTACCGCGCCCGGAGCGCCCCAGCCTCATTAGTCACCACGAGGATCGCCCTACTGCTTACTGACAGCACTCCTCGCGTGAATGTCCGGAGCGCCTCCTGAACATCCAGTGTTAGGGGAACTGAATCGAGCAGCCTCGAACGCGCGAGGCATTCATGGACTTGGTCCGCTCCTGCTTGTATCTCATCGAAGTCGACGTAGCAATCGATGTTCTCTGCCGAAACCGTGTCGGGTGATATGAAGGTAGAGATCGGCTCTTTGAAGACGATCAGCCATCGACCAGCGCTGATTACGACCCTTCTGAGCGAAGTCCGTCCGTCATCATCCAGCGACTGGACATACTGGTACATGTCCTTGAGGAAGATTGCCCAGCTTGATGTGACCGCGAGCCTCTTCGTCCCGGACTTCAACTCTCCCACTGCAGTGGCGAGAAGCGTCGCCATTTCAGATGCGTTTGGGTAGCGGTCATATGCCGTCTTTGGGAGGGGGACGTCGAAGCCTTTCGCCTCCACAAGCAGTACGGGCACGCGGGTTTCAGGCGAGATGCCAAGATAATCGAAGTAGAGATTGCGGCCGTCGCCACTTTGCGACCTGGCTTCTTCAGCTACGTGCCCGGGATTGCCGACGTCCCAGCCAAGAGCTGCTAGCAGTTCGTCAACTAGGTAGCGCCGTGTCGGCCTCTCAAGGAGTTCTGTGTTGCCACTGGCCCTTCCTTGTCGAGCGTATTGTTCCCTCAAGTACGACTCGTATCTCACGAACTTGGCAGTAGCGCGTGAGAAGCGTACTTTGAAGTCCTCCACATCTGCGAACTGGGTCATCGCAGGAGGTCCGGCAGCTCATACAGTAGCTTTAGCGCTTCGGGCCAACCGGCGTCGGAGAATAGCTCTAGGACCGCAAGGAGTCGACCTCGCCTTGGTTCATCATCGAAAAGGTAGCGGTAGTCGGCCAAGTACCTTCTGATCAGTCGAACAAACGCTTCAGATCCCAAGCTTTCATACTGGTAGCCATCGTCTACTCCAGCGCCAGTAAGCAGATCCGAGACCGCATCGAACACGAGCGCAGGTTCCCCCGGGATCAGGTACTCGTATAGCTCTATGAGTTGGTGCACCGTACGCGCAGAGGCGCACGTTCTAAAGAGCTCAAGCGTCGCCTTGTACTCATTCAGAAATCCCCGTTTGGCTTCGTCTGTGCTGAGTCCGATCTGCGCGTGCCCATTGTCAGAGCGAAAGGCCCCTGAGCCGAAGTAGAGTTGGTTGCAGGCGTGCTCGATTAGCCCATCCGCAGAGCGGTATCGATTAAGATCGCTGCCGGCCTCGCCTACAGTGTGCAGAAGCTTCCGCTGAACTGATGCTTCAGCGGCCGCCGCGAGAAGCACATCGTGCAATGTCGTCCTTGCGCGATCTTGAATCCCCCTTCCCTCAAGATCAGCATCCTCTTCGAAAGCGGCAAAGAGGGCGCCTCGAAGCGCTGAGACTACTGCACGCAGGTACACTCGATTCTTATGAGTATCCCCTCTCCAATCCTCGATCCAAGCCTTCGCCGCGGGTCGTGCTCGACCGACCCAAAGCTGGGCTGCCAAGTAGCCGACGGGCTCTAACAGCGACTCCCTATCCTCTGGATTGGTGCTCTCGTCTAGAACCTCGAGAACACGTCCAACCAGCCGCTCACAGCGCTCAGGCTCCACTCCCGCAAGCCGGCTAAGCGGCCCAGATACGAAGAATGCAAGAACGCCACTATGCTTTTCTTGTTGCGCAATTAACTCAATCAAACTCCACATTTGATCTCGGGCAACGTCCCAAAGTACATTGACGGACTGCGCAATCTGTAGCCTAACCGTCGGCACGGGGTCGCGGAGCAACGCCTCCATATCATCGCGAATGTGTATGGCAAGCTGGGGGTCCTTTGTGCACAGCGCCAGCAGGCCCGAGGCTGCGTAGACTCGAATGTCCCAGTTTCCCCACGTCAGGCTGCTGCTGGTACCTCCATCCTCAGGGTATGGACTACCGGCCAATGTCCGCAATAGCTCAAGCAACCCAACCAATGACGGGTGCCCTTCGTTACTCGGCGCGTAGGCATCAGACCGTAGAATCTTCTCGACTGCGCTTCCCACCTCTCCCCAGCTAGATCGCAAGGTCAGTTCGTCGGCATTTGTACTGCCAGCCAATGCGACCAGCATTTCCTTGGTCGTCAGCCAAACGGCTGAAACTTGACCCACCGTTTTGAGCTCCGCCCTAAGAAGCTCCTCGAGCTTCCTTGCCGGCTCTCTCAAGGCAGCGTCGGGCCCAGAACCTGTGTCAATGCCCCGGTCTTCGAGCATGCTATCGGTGATGGATCGGTCAGCCCTTCCCCATGAGGAGCTGAAGGACACGAACGATGGGTTTCCCCTAAGGGACCCTTCACCCGCAAGTTGATCACGAAGCTCAGACAGTCGAGCATTTTGCAATTCCTGATCGCCCAGGAGAGATAGCAGTCGTCCGGCCATTGATCTGCGCCATTTGACCCCTCGCACTTCTGGATCAGCCGCGATCCACTCTACTAGCGAGTCTTCGAAAGCGGTCTGCCGCAGCTTCCCTACGCGTGGATACGCCGACGCAAGAAAGTCGATGCAGTCTTTTGAGAGTCCCGTCGTCTCTAGCAACTGCGGGCGACTGGCCAGCTCCCAGGTTGCCTCTATGGGAAGGTCCGGCCTCTCTGAGGCTACACCCAGAATTCTAGAGAGGACCGACGCTGAGATTGCGGACTCGGACTTGGCTGAATCAAGAACGGTGGCGAATTGCTCGATCGTGCAATCTAGAAGATACCGAACCAATGCGCTCAGACTGGAGCGCTCATCACCATGCTGCCTTTCATCATTTCGCCAGTCGTTCCAGGAGAAGCGATCATTGATGATTGGCAGTGGTCCATTCGACGCGACAAGCTCGTGCGAACCCTCGCCCTCGTCCTCTGAGTGCTCACCGATCACGGATCTGTTGATCGCTCGTGTAGCCCAAGCTTCGTCGGTAGATAGGAATCCGTCCAAGGCTTGTTGCAGATGCCACCGCGCATGTTTGTAGTCCTGCTCCCTGGTCGAGGTCAAAGGCAGGATCTTGCTTGGCAGCCCGCCAATCCAAGTCTTTCCTTCCATTGGTGCAGGCCTAGCGAACAAGTTCTGGTACACCTGACAGGCAAATTCCGGATCCACTGGAATAATGGATCCAATGGACTCCGCAAGCCATGAGACCTCTTCATGCGCGTGAAGCTTGAAGTGCTCGTCTTCAAATATTTGCTCCAGCAGCTTTCTCGACTCGAGCCGCTCACTGTCGAATGTCTTGGCAACGAAGCGAATCGCAGTACCCGCCATAATCGGCGGGTAATTAGCTGATGCCCAAGCTCGCTTGAGGAGCCAACGTGATGCGCCACCAAATGTCTCGAGAACCTCCGCGTGCCTGAATATGCCGCTAGAGAATAGGCTCCATAGGAGCACTCTGGAGCCATCCCACATCACGCTCTCATTTGACTTCGCGGCTTGCCTCGCAACCTCCGCCCACGCCTTGGCCGCTCCCGAGCTTTTGGGGACCATTCCAACGAATCGGGCGAGGCGGGCCAGCATGGAACCGACGCCCCTTACATCTGTTCCATCAATCAGCCTCCCTGCAACTAGCTCACAGAGAGCGATCACATCTTCGGATTGTTCTACGCGCTCGGCACTAGTGCGCAGCGCGACACTTACAACTACGGGGTCGACTCGTTCGAGGCTGCATAGTCTCGCCACCAAGTGCCACGATCGGGAGCGTCCCTTGGCATCGCCACGCCACATACCATCCATCGCGAAGCGGAGGGCTGGCCCGAGAAGGAGCCCCACAGTTGAGTCTGAGCTAACCTGCGCTTGGAGCTCGTCTGCGTCGTCCCAGCGAAGGTAGAATCTACTTGCGGCATGGTCGAACAGTACGTGATGGGCAAAACTGACCCTATCGCCGTTTGGAAGCAGAACACCAATCTTGATGAGATCGTCGGTCGCTTCGTGCGCAAGATCAATCCTGCGCACGACCAATCGCCTCCTGACAATCATCGTCGCGATAGCTTCGGCTACGGCCCGCTGCAAGCGACTTGATGAGATTCGCTCATCCTCATAGAGCTTTATTAGTTCGCCCTGAGCTTCTATTTTCGCCAAGCTCTCGGCACTAACTTCACCATCGGCTAGCATTTGAGTGGCCAGCGATAGGTTGAACACATTTCCAAGCCAATGGCGCACGGATTGCGGAGCTTCGCTCGTGAGTGGCTCAAGCTCAGGGATCTTCTCTGAGATATTTTGTAGCTCTTCATTCGACAAGCTCGGTACGCGAAAGTGTCGAACACCCCTCAACGTGCTATCGGCATGCTGCGGGGAAGGAGCGTCGCCACGCACCAGCTCTCGGAATCGGCGGCCATTGACAAGATCGAATGTTCTTACGGAAGCGAGCACCGCCCATCTGTCGCCACACCGCCTAAGAACGTCCTCGATAAGTCTGACGATGACCGACTCAAACGGCCCGCCACGTGACGCATCCAACGCGTCGACTACCAGTATGCCCGGCCTGGAACCCGGCCATGCCGCCATCACATCAACTAGTTGATGGCGTATTCCCATTTCCTGGCGCAAGCCCTCGCCAGTTGATATACCGGAGAACTGATCGACTGACACCAGAATGGCAGGTTCGCCAGCCTTCAGTTTGTCATCCACGATTTGCACCAGGAGGCCCGTCTTCCCGGCGCCAGGCTCGCCTGTCACCAGCAAGCTCCCTGCAGCTATAGCTGCCTCTAGCGCTGGAAGGCACTGCCGGCTTACTGGGACACCACCGTGAATGGGCAAACGGCGGTGCCTATCCAGACGTGCAAGTTCGCTTGTAGTGGCATTGCGAATTGCATCAATATCTTCGTTGAATCTAGGGGCCTTGGTATCCTCAAATCCCCGCTGCCTAAGATGGCCAACTATTGTATTCGCGTCGGCGGCTGCGCCAGATCTGATCATCAATCTTGATTGCGCCAGCAGGGCTGTCATGACGTTATCGCCGAAGGCGATGTCGCCATACAACCTCGTACCCACGAGCCTGGACGCCTCGCGCCAATCAATTCGCCCCTCACTGACGTCGAAGCGCACTACACGAAACATTCGTGCCAACTCAGTTAGCGTTTTTCCGGAGGGCTCAGCGTCGTTGCGCCAACTACGTCGAACGTGAACTTGGAAGACTTCCAGTATTTGGCGCTGTCTCGCATTAACGCGGGCGAGCGCCTCATCCCACACCTCGCTATCCAGACACCTTAGGGCTTCTTCGATTTCCTCGGCTGAAGCTGCCGCTTCTCCGGACACGGCAAGGACGGCTACCGGAGCGCGGTCTCCACCGGCATGCTCATCTGACTCCTCGATTTCTAGATACACCCCAACCAACTGATCTATGGTCTTGCCAAGCGGCGAGTCCGAGGTCTCCGAAACGGATATATTTGTCTTGCACTGGATGAGGATTTGGCGGCCACCTTCCAGTTGTATAGCAATGTCATCCAAGGCCCGGGTTGTTTCGAACTGCATGCGGACTGGAAGCAGATTGCCCCCGACTCCGAGTTTTGACGCAACAGACGTGGAAGAGATGAGGTGTGCCGCGAACCATGCACCCACCGCCGCCTGAAAAGCCATCCCCGCCTCCGTCGCGCGTCCACCCGCCCGTCCACCGGCCTTGCTCATACGCTTCCCCGTGTAGTAGTGCGAAAAACCAAACGATTGTCGCGGTCTGCATTCCTCGGTCAAAGCAAGCAGTTTGCAGCTGATCCCCCAGAGCCCTTACTCCTGGTCGCAGACCATCACATGGTACGCCTGACCGCGCCGCCTTTGGGGAAGGTCGTCGCAGCGGTGGCAGCACACCCTATAGCCCCTGCCACGGCAAGGTTCGGGCCGAAGTGCAGATTGCAATGTGCGCTTTTCTCAACAGCATGGTTCACGCGATTGGGCCATCGCGCTGGCAGCTCGCACTAAATGGGGTCGGGCGATTGAACTACATGCTCGTGTTTCGCGAACCCACGAACAGACGTAGAGGCTGTCCGATGTCCGAGATCGATTCGAGGTCCAACGGAAGACCGGCCAGCTTGATGACTCGAGACGATACGACGCTCTTTGGGCCCTCTGTGGGAGCAGTACTGCGTGGAAGCTTGTCCTTTGCATGCTTAAGGGTCGCCTGCGGTGGCCGCGCGCGAAAGTGGCGATTCCTCCATTGCTCACACTCATAGGCTCTAAGGCTGTTACGAGCATTGATCCAGCGCTCAATAAATCGCTTTGCCTGCTGAACACTTGCGGCCTTGGCGTTGAACTCCCTCTGCCAGTACTTGAATCTCGTGGTGCCATCAGGCCTTACGCTCGCCACGCAACCATAGTTTCGGTATAGGCGGGCACTGCCCTCGCTGTCATCAGCCCAACGATACGGAGCAGGAAGTGTCATTGGGCCATAGTAGGCCGGCACGTTCCAAGGACTGAGACCGCCCGCCGGATCGCAGCCAGTGAGACGGCCGGCCGAAGAATGTGCCCATGCCTACCTACGTGACGCCCTCCGAAGCCAACGTCCTGGTCGATGCAATTCAGGCCAGCCTTCCCGCCATGTACGCCACGGTCGAGCTGCCAGACAGGCAGGAGGCTTTCGCCGCGGAGGCCAACGCTGTCCTGGAGCTGGTCGAGCCGGAGCACCAGGTCGCGCTGTTCGAGCGCCTGGAGTCGATCGTCCTGCTGACCGGTGGCTTTGAGCGTCCGCTGACTGCAAACGACTAACGGGCCGGGCGTTATATTCGGGTCGACTGCCAGAGGACAGAGCCTATGTGCTACTCCGCTATGATCCAGGCCGACTACGACAAGTACGTCCGCCAGTACGGTGCGACGATGAGCCTTGAAGAGTTCGCCATGAATGTGTGGTCAGCCCCGGACCGGGCCAAGAAGAAGCGGCGCCCCAAGGCCATGGAGGACTGGTTCCGCGCCCTGACCGATCCCGCTCCCATCGATGAGCGAGTCCGCACGGCGCTACTTAAGAGTCTTAGCTTCGCCGGCAACCCAAAGCCTAAGGATGCCCTCATTCGGATGAGAGAGCAGGGTGCGATCAGCAATGAGCACATCAAGGCGTGGGAAAAGATGCGTAACACCGGCGCACACGGTGGACTGCTAGGAGATAGCGACGTGGAACTGCAGAAGCACTTGAATCGCTACTTCTTGGTGCTTGATCTGTTCTATCGACTCATGTTCGTCGCAGTGGGCTATCGCGGGCCCCACATCGACTACAGCAAAGACCGTTGGCCGGAATCTTCGTTTCTGGGTTCGAGCACCACTTAATCAGTCTCAACGTATGCTTGCGTAGCGGAATCGGGCGCGTAGAGACATCTTCCAACGGGCGTCGTGATTGTGTCCGGCCATTGCATTTGAAGAGCCTCATCTCCGAAATCGGCCACGTGGAGATGGACAAATTGGGGACCCAAGCCCCGCGCGAGGCGAAGCTTGGGGCCCAATTAGGCCACAACTGGTCAAGGACTGGCTCCAAGTCAGCGCGGCCATCCGTCATAGCGGACACCGTCGAAGAAGTTCGGCCCGACATGGAACTGCAAAGTTCCATGTTCCCGCAAGATTCTTGCCGCAACCTCATGGCTAGCGTGAGGCGTGAAATCGATGAGATAGCCGTAGATCATCTCACCACTGCTGCCGTCAAGCGGCGTCTCGTCAACGTTCTGAAGATCGCCCACCTCGTCAACGCTCCAATCGAGGAGCTCGGCGATGACCTCGGCCATGCTGCGAGTGGGGGATTCACCGTGGTCATCATGGTCATCGCTCCAGGGTGCCTTCAACCACACACCCGTTACCTCATAGCTGATTTCGCCGTAGCAGTGCCTTCCGAGCCCTTCGAAGGCCAGGGTGACCTGAAAACCAATTTTCGTCCCGGTGTAGGGGCGTTCCGGATCGGGGTACAGGCTCACATGGCCGGTGACCTCATACGAGAGTAGCGCGCCAACCTTGGACTGATTGAAGTCAATTTCCAGATCGAAGTACACCTCCTCAACCCCGTTGTGATTGAGTTCGCTCATCTGGCCAATTACGCGACCGTTATTCTCGACCATTTGCTCGATCTGGCGATGGATGAGCTCATCAAGGTCACCGTACGAGCGATGCACCGTGACGAGGGGCAGCCGATCGGCGAAAGCACTAGTAATTGAGCTAGATAGCTGTTCGGCACCACTTGTGATGCCTAGCTCAGCAGCGCGCTGAGTCAGTCCCACGCGGTCAACAACGACATGGCGGATCTCGTCGAAGCTCTCGGATTCGTTGCCGGAAGCTTTGGCGGCCTGATATGAGGCAAGCGTCTTGTAGCCTAACGCTGCTACCAAGAGCTGCTGCGCATGTCCATGTTTGATGGACGCGCCGCCGCCTGCGCTATGAGAACGGAAGGTATGGGTAATATCTGAAAGGCCAATATTCACGCGATTTCTCCATGGTGATGCGCTGGACCAATCGAGCGATTACTTGGCCGGCGCCCAGGGATATCGGGTGATGGCTTAAGTGGGAACGCACTTGCGGTGGATACCGTCAGGTTGGAGCCGCTCGAAGCTCAGGCCGACGAAGCCTTGGCCAATGATGCTACTACGGGCCAATTCGCACAAGGCGACTCTCACAGAGCCGATTCCGGGTAAGCACGGGACCGGCAACTTCACGACTTGGTTGCCGATCGCTAAAGGCGATTCAATCAAGCCACCGGGCGGCGCTGCTAAACGCCAGTCAGTTGGGCACTGAAAGCCAAACAAACTGGACACTGCCGCCAAACATTCTGGGCAGCGGCACCAAATGGATTGGGCACCTGCGCCAGCCTGTCGGGCATCTCCCAACTCGCTGGAAAGGATCCCATGGCGACCGTATAGCCACGCGGCCTCCGAGAACCTGCTCCATCATTTGAAGTCATGTGGCATTGACAACAGCTGATGGCAGCTACCGACCCAAAGCAGACATCACCCTCTCCCGCCGTCCATGGTGGCGCCGAATTAGAACTTGATGCGGACACCACCATTGACGACGAATCCGTCCGTAGGCGCCCACGCGTCTACCGTCCACTGTCCCTCGGCACCGCGCTGCGGCAGCGTCATGGGGTGATAGTCGGTCTGCCGGATGTTGAGGAGGTTTTCCAGGTTCAAGAACAGGCTCACCTTGCCAAAGGTGATCTCGCCCAGCGCTCCCAGCTCGACATAGGGCCGACCTGTGCGCCGGTAGGGATTCTCATCAAGTGGTTGGGTGCCCGTGTAGTAAGCCTCAATACCCACCCGGCCTCGACCGTGCTGCTCCCACATGGCTACAAGGCCAGCCGTGTGACGTGGTGTCAGGGGCACGCGCTGCCTTCCGGCGCCGTCTCCTTGCGGCTCCCTGGCGTCGGTGAACACGTAGCTGCCCGTGACTACGAAGTCCTGCCAGCGATAACGCAATAGAAGTTCAGCCCCGCGCGTGCGCGTCACCCCTGCGATATTGACCAACTGCACGCGTTCCGTGCCATCGGGTGCCGCTGCCGCAGATGCGAGCCTCACTGCGTGATCGATGTCTGAGGCAAACAGGGCGACATTGGTTTCCCAAGGACCGCTGGCGTAACCGACATCGAGCGAGGCCGTCTTTGCGGTCTCCGCCTTCAGTCCCTCCAATGGCGCCAGACGCGAGAGGCCGGCGGCCTCGATCTCTTCCACGAAAGGGGTTGGCCCGTAGAAGCCTTTGCCAAGCGATGTCCGTAGCGTCCACTTGCCAGGCCGATACAGCAAAGAAAGGCGCGGGCTCACGTGATCGCCGTACTCGCTGTGGTCATCCCATCGTGCACTGCCAGACAGGATCAGGTCCTCGCGAAGGGGGTGCTCTGCCTGCACGAAAACACCGGGCACGGTGTAGCGGTAGTCGAACGCGGGAAAGGCCTGCGACTCGAAGCGGTCCGACTGCACTGCGGCCCCTGCGAGCCAGGTGGTGTCGCCGAATCCCGAGGCATAAGACACCTCGGCGAAGCCGGTCTGGTGCCGATCATCTTCCACGACCTCGCCGAACCGGTGCAGGTGATCCGTAGACATGGCGGACGCACGGACCTGCAGGCGATCTGTCTCGCGCAGGGGAATTTCGATCACGGCGCCTGCGTCGTAACGCTCGGTGTCCTGCGTCAGCGGAAAAGGCTGGCCGTCAGGCATCAACGTGCCCCGTGTAGTCCCGCCTATCCGATCTTCCTTGGTCGCCCCGAAGGTGATGAGCGCCTTGGCGCCATTCTCGGAGTTCCAGAACAGGCGCGGTCTCACCGTCCATCGCTCGTACTCCGGCATGTCGATCCAGCCGTCGTCATCGAGGTCCTGACGATCCTGCTCGTGATACCCGCCCACCAGCGAGTAGCTCCATGTATCGCTGATCGGTGCTGCCGTGTACGCGGTCGCGTCATAGCCCCCGCGGCTGGTGACGTTGAGCAACAGTTCGGCATCCCGCTCGTCACGAGGCCGTCGGGTAATCAGATTGATGACGCCGCCCAAGGCAGCCGGTCCATAGAGCGCCGAGGCGCTGCCCTTGATGATCTCGACGCGCCCCAGATCGGTAGGCGGGATCTGCAGCAGACCAATGGATGATGACTGACCGCCATAGAGCGGCAGTCCATCTGCGAGCAACTGGGTGTACCGACCACGCAAGCCCTGGATGCGGATGTTGGAAGCGCCCAGCGCAGGGG
>Ga0247823_10001923_pt1 | contig 17156 bp, 9 predicted proteins | sample 13C_PalmiticAcid_2_FD_192426 | JGI IMG/M metagenome (GOLD analysis project Ga0247823, IMG submission 192426) | Soil microbial communities from agricultural site in Penn Yan, New York, United States - 13C_PalmiticAcid_Day30 | ecosystem: Environmental > Terrestrial > Soil > Agricultural land...
CGAGGTGTTTGCCCAGGAGAAGGGCCTGACCGAGCATGTCGCGCTGCTCCGAAGGGGCGCCCTCGTGGCACAGGACCCCAGCAGCTATGAGGAAATTGACGGCCCCGAGGCCCTGAACGCCGACGAAAAGGCGGCCCTCCGCGCCGAGGTCGAGCACAAGTGGCGTCTGCCCATGAAACTGTACCTGACCATCGCAACCTGCTCCATCGGCGCTGCCGTCCAGGGTTGGGATCAAACGGGCTCCAACGGCGCAAACATCTTCTTCCCCGCTGTCTACGGCATCGCGGAGAAGACTACTCGCGACACGCTCCTGGTCGGCCTCATCAACGCCGGCCCCTACATCGGCAGTGCGTTCATCGGATGCTGGCTATCGGACCCCATCAACAACATCCTCGGTCGCCGCGGCGTCATCTTCTTCTCGGCTCACTTCTGTCTCTGGCCCGTCATCGGCTCGGCCTTTTGCCACACCTGGGAGCAGCAGCTGGCCTGTCGGATTCTCATGGGCATCGGCATGGGCGTCAAGGCCTCGACTGTCCCCATCTACGCCGCCGAGAACTCGCCCGCCGCCATCCGCGGTGCGCTCGTCATGTCTTGGCGTGAGTTCGGTCTTTGTTGATGTTGGATTGGCTGCTGACCTGGTGTGTAGAGATGTGGACGGCTTTCGGTATTTTCCTCGGGACGGCTTTTAACCTCGCAGTGTGGAACACGGGCGATATCAACTGGCGCCTGATGCTGGGTGAGTGCTCGAAGCCAGCTCTGTTTTCAACTTCAGTTTCTTGCACAAGTTGTTAACACTTACCCTGTCCAGGCGCCCCTTTTATCCCAGCCGTGCCCCTTCTCTTGCTCATCTACCTCTGCCCCGAGTCGCCCCGATGGTACATGAAAAAGAACCGCTACGCCGAGGCCTGGAAGTCCATGGCCAAGCTCCGCAGCCACCCGGTGCAGGTCGCGCGCGACATGTTCTACATCCACTCGCAGCTCGAGCTCGAGATCCAGCTCCTCCGCCGCAGCACCTACGCCCAGCGCTTCGTCGAGCTCTTCACCGTCCCGCGCGTGCGCCGCGCCACGCTCGCCGCCTTCACCGTCATGATCGCGCAGCAGATGTGCGGCATCAACATCATCGCCTTCTACAGCTCGACCATCTTCAAAGACAACGGCTCCGACGAGTTCCACGCCCTCCTCGCCTCCTTCGGCTTCGGCCTCATCAACTGGGTGTTCGCATTCCCGGCCTTCTGGACCATCGACACCTTTGGCCGCCGCTCCCTCCTGCTCTTCACCTTCCCCCAGATGATGTGGACGCTGCTCGCCGCGGGGCTGTGCACGCTCATCCCGCTCGGCACCACGCGCACCGCGCTCGTCGCGCTCTTCGTCTACCTCTTCGCGGCGTTTTACTCCCCCGGCGAGGGCCCCGTGCCCTTCACCTACTCGGCCGAGGTGTTCCCGCTCTCGCACCGCGAGGTCGGCATGGGCTTCGCCGTGGCGACGTGCCTGTTCTGGGCGGCCGTGCTGAGCATGACGTTCCCCTTCCTGCTCGAGAGCCTGGGGTCGGTCGGCGCGTTTGGGTTGTATGCCGGGTTCAACTTTGTCGCGCTCGTCATGATCTTCTTTTGGGTGCCCGAGACCAAGCAGCGCACGCTCGAGGAGCTGGATTATGTGTTCGCCGTGCCCACGCGCCGGTTCGCGCGGTACCAGGTCACCGAGGCGCTGCCGTGGTTTGTCAAGAGGTGGGTGTTTTGGCAGCGGAAGGCGGAGCTGAAGCCGCTGTATCACTTTGATCAGGAGAAGAGGGCGAAGAAGGGGGAGGCGGGCAAGGTGGAGGATGCTGCTCAGTAAGGGGTTGCGGGTCTTGGTTGGTTTGTCGCTGGAAAGGGGTCGGGATTTCATGGTTGGATCCGACAATTGCATTGCCGGTGCCGGGAACGAGTAGATGATTTCCTTTCTCGCCTACGGGCCCCGAGCATAGCTTGGGATTGAATGAAGACTACGAGACTGCTTTGCAACTGTCGTGCTCTTCATGCTGAGAGCGGGCTTGGGGAAGATTCATGTGTTGCTAATGGGGGCGGCAGTGCTTGCCCAGCCGCCCGAGTTAGACAGGTCATTGCGTTTAGGTGTGTTTACTCTGGAACGTTTCTTATGGTGAGGGTAGCCATCAATTGCAAGTTGCTCGGATTCCTGTCCTGGCTACTACTCACGTGTCTCAAACCAAGCCCAACACGACATCATGACCGGCCGGCCTCGCAGCCAGACAATAACGTTATTGGATGTCACACTTCTTGGCATGAGTGATGACGCCTGCCGGATCTTGGGAGCGTGTTTTAACATGGTAAAACTCACTATGAAAGCCCGCTGACACAACTCCCATTCATTCCAGGTCTATCCATCGACCACTACAGCTGGTGATCGGCTGACTGATTGTGCCAGCCACGGCGGCTGTTGTACAGATCGGTCGCTCCCCGATCTGCGCGTAGTATCCCATCCCTAGACATAAAGGACGTCGGTCCTCGTCCCATTCTTCCTTCCCTACATTCACCAAACCAACACATAGTCAGACTCCAGCAACCTTCTACTGAAATCAACACTATGCGTTTCGAACACTTTGCTCTCGCCATCTTCGCCCTGGTTAGACCTGAGGTCTCTGTCGTCGCCCTCGCGCTGCCGGCACACACGGCTCAGACCAGCCGTGCGGTTTTTCAACCGTCTGCAGGTAGTCGAGTCGACCAACTCGAGCTGGCACCTCGAGACCTGGGCGCTCGGGAAAACGCCCATCTGGGCCACCTCGCGGGCAGCAGCATCATTCGACCCCAGAAGTAAGATTCCCATTCATTGCAACTGCGGGCGGGGGTTGAATTCCCACCTAACGAAGGGGAGGTAAAAGACGAACAGATCCTGACGTGTAATCAATATTATAGACGCGACCACCTATTACTCGATGGACTCTTGGACGGATTCTTTCAAGACCGACTGCGGAGGCTGAGGTCCTTGCTGGACGATTCTCCTCAGGCCAAGTGGGAGAACAGGCCGAAGGCCTTGGAGATGATTGACCGCCTGTAGGCTGCCTGCTCCGTTGACCGTCGGGCCGTCGTGGAACTGATCACCAGAGCAGACTCGGACAAACCGCCTGAAGACTGGCAAAGCCCATCGAGTTGCGAGCGCCCGAGACTATGGTCCAATACCCCAGCCAACGGCCTGACGCTACGCTGATCATGTAGGTACGCTTCAAGCCCTGTCATTGCTAGCGTGGGATTGAACGAATACCATGATACTCTTTTACGGCTTTACTATATGCCAGACTCTGTGTGCTGGGATTCGTGGTGGAACTGGCATCAAAACCGAACGTTGCTTGCTGGAGAGCCGAGAGGGGCTTTGCCCTTTGGTCCCGCCCATCAACCCTGATGTTGCCCTCTCACTCAGTCCTTACAGTTCAGAGCCGGATCATCACCCTGAGGAGTGACCAAGAAGTTTTATCTTGGAGCTTGGTGGTAGCGATGTTGGGGCTCTCTCAGTATCCCAACACCTTGATTCTCTCTTTTTCGGCCAATCCCTTGCGTTTACACGGGCTTCTGTTCTCATACTATTCATAGAGGTAGGTAGCGTGATGTGATGTTAATGGGTCGGCAGCGCTCAAACATCTTTTTCGTGGCTACCAGCCAAGACAGGGCTGAGACATCGGCGCGATTGATCGGTGCGGGCTGCAGACTGGAGGGATGCGGACGATGGGAGCTGAGGTGTCTCAGCCAAAGCCCAACACGACCTATCATGACATGCCGGCCTCACAACCATACAAGAACGTTATTGGATGTCACATTCCTCGGCATGCGTGATGGGGCCTGCCGGGTCTCGGGAGAGTGTTCCAACTTGGCAAAACTCGCCATGAAAGTCGCTGACACAAACCCCCCATTCTAGATCTGCCAGCTACTCACTACAGCTGGGGATCAACTGGGTTGTGCTCGTACAAGCCACGGCGGTTTCTACTGTACAGACTACAGATCCTTTCTCTTTTGGCCTTCCAGTGTTGCATAAATAAGGACGTTGATCCTCCTTCTGTCCTCTTCCTTGCATCCACCATAACAACGCGCAGTCAGACTCGGCAACCTTTTCGTACCTCGATCAACACCATGCGTTTCGAACGATTCGCTCTCGCCATCCTCGCGCTGATTGGGCATGGGGTCTTTGTCGTATCCCTCGCGCTGCCAGCACACACGACATGGACGCAGACCGGCCGAGCGGTTTCTCAGCCGCCTGCACGTCGACGTGAGCAGCTGGAGCTGGCACCCCAAGACTTGGGCGCTCGAGGAAACGCCCATGTCGGCGGCTCCCCGGGCAGCATCGTTCGAGATGAGAAGTAAGTTCCCATTCATTGCAACCGCGGGCGGGGTTGTCAAGGAGGAGGAGGCAACTCAGGCAGGAAGACAGACAGATCCTGACGTGTAAAATTATAGACGTGAAACCGCAACGGTCGGTGAGTCCTTATCGGGATTCGTGGGAGACCAACTGCAGAAGATGAGATCCTTGATCGACAAATATCGCGACAATTGGGAGGAGGGAAGAGCGAAGATCACGGAGATTATCGACCGCCTGTACGCTGCCTGCTCCGTTGACCGTCGGGCCGTTGTGGAACTAATCATCAGAGCAGACTCGGACGAATCGGAGGCTGATAGAGTCCAAGTTGCGAACACCGAGGCCATGGCCAGGGGCTTTGGCGGCCAACAGTTGCAGATTTCTTCCGAAGTCGCGAGGCTTCAGGAGCAACGGAAGCAAGACTGGTGATGGGCGAGATCTGGGTCGAGGTTGTTGCCCTCTGGGTGTCTTGTTATGAAACGTCTTCGGTTCTTTCCCCCCCCTCAGTTCCTGGGTAACTTTCGTAGCTCCTACAAAATCAACGCAGACGCAGCCAGCAGGAACACCAAGGTACCTGAAACGGCCGCTCACCTCGGATTGCAGTGGGCCAACACTGACCGTTCATTCTGATCGTCAACATTTGCGTATCCAGTCAACGTCTTGGTCACTGAGCGCGGACCGGACGTGTGGGTCGCGCTGTCGAGCGTGATTGATGAGGATGAGCATGTTCCTGTCAGGTGGCATGCAATTACAAGAAGAAAGCCGTCATTGTGTACGATGGACTCGGAATTACTGGTCGCAGCACCGTTTGGATATTGGTGGGCTGTACCATCTCGGGGCACACCAGCATGGATGTGGGACAGGGAGAGGATTCAAGTTGAGAGCGTTTCAGGGGCCGCTGATGATCTACAAACAGGTAGTGTTTGATTGCTATTTAGACGCTAAAACAGAGAGAAATCAACAAGAACGACTGCCAACTAAGAGACAAGGTGAACCATTTCATCCGAACAATCGCAGGACTTGAGAGGACATGAGAACCGAGAGCTCCCGTCTTTTTCCTTTTTCCCTATCATACCCCGAAAAGAAAACCACCACCTCCAAACCACCACTCTACAACGTGGTGAGCCCGCCGTCGACGGGCAGGTAGGTGCCGTTGACAAACCGCGACAGGTCGCTCGCCAGGAAGGTGATGGCGCCGGCCATGTCGTCGGCGAGGCCGTTGCGGCGCATCGGACACATGTTGGCGACCGACTCCTTAGCCTGGGCGGCCATGGGGAGGGCCGCATCCGTCAACGTGACGCCCGGGGCGACCGTGTTGACGCGGATGCCGTGCGGGCCCAGCTCGGTGGCGAGGGTGCGCACAAAGGCGTCGACGGCGGCCTTGGCCGTGCTCTGGGCGAGGAACCCTTCGTTGCTGCGCTTGGAGAGGGTGCTCGACACGGCGATGATGCTGCCGCCGCGGCGCTGGACCATGCTCGGGGCGACGGCCTGGCACGGGTGGAAGACGGCGCGCAGCTCGCTGCTGACCTTGGCCTCGAGGTCGGCCCAGTCGTAGCCCAGGAAGGGCCGGTGGCGGAAGTGCACGTGCGCGTTGGCGACCAGGACGTCGACGGGGCCGAACCGGTCCTCGATGGCCGTCACCATGGCTGCGACGTCGTCGGCGCGCGTCACGTCGGCCGCGAAGACCTCGGCCGTGCCGCCGCTGGCCTCGATCATGGCCTTGACGCCCAGCGCCTGCTCCCGGCTGTCGCGGTAGTTGATGGCCACCTTGGCGCCCTGCTCGGCGAGCAGCAGCGCCGTGGCGAGCCCGATGCCGCGGCTGCCGCCCGTGACCAGCGCCACCTTGCCAGCGAGCAGCCCGCCGCCGGTCCCGCGTGTCTTGGGCCCCGGCTCCGCGATTGCCACGTCAGTGACCGGCTCCGGCACGATCTGGCGGTCGATGGCGGCGGCGACGGACTCGAGCCGCGGCGCGTCAAAGAACTCGGACAGGCGCAGCTCGACGCGGAAGGTGTCCTTGACGCGGGCCAGCACGCGCATGGCCGAGAGCGAGTGGCCGCCAATCTCGAAAAAGTGCGTCTGGCGGCCGATGCGGGCGGGGGGCACGTTGACGACGACGCCCCAGATGCCGGCGAGGGTGCGCTCGGTCGCGGTCTCGGGGGCCTCGTAGGCGCCGCCGCTCTGCTGCCGCTCGCCCTCCATCTCGAGCAGCGCGCGGCGGTTCATCTTGCCGTTGGGCAGCTGCGGCATGGCGTCGAGGCGGTCGAAGGTGTCGGGCACCATGTACGCGGGCAGCCTGTCCTGCAGGAACGCGCGCAGCTCCCCCAGCTGCACCTCCCGGCCTGCCGTGACGGTGTAGAAGGCTGCGAGGCGGTCCCCCTTGCCCACGACGGCGCGGGCGCGGATGCCCTCAAAGTCGCTCATGACCTGCTCGACCTGGCGCACGTCGACGCGGAAGCCCCGCACCTTGACCCGGAAGTCCCAGCGGCCGATGTAGTCGAGGGTCCCGTCCGGCAGGTACCGGACCACGTCGCCCGTGTTGAAGAGACGGGTGCTCGGGGCGGCACCAAAGGGGTTGGGCGGGAAGCGCTCGGCCGTCAGCGCGTCGAGGCCGTGATAGCCCTCGGGCAGGGACACCGAGGCGACGTGCAGCTCTCCAGGCACGCCGTCGGGCACCAGGCGGCCGTGGCGGTCGAGCACGTAGACCTTGGTGTTGGCGATGGGCGTGCCGATCGGGACAAAGTCGACGGCGCCGTCAAACGCCGTCGTGTCGTAGTAGGTCACGTCGTTGAGCTCCGTGCAGCCAAAGTTGTTGAACAGGCGCGCGTTGGGGAACATGTCGCGGAAGGCGAGAACCTGGTCCTTGGGCAGCGGCTCGCCCGCCGTGATGCAGACCTTCAGCGCCGGCAGCCGCTCGCCGCTCGACCTCAGGTGCTCGATGACGCTGGCCAGATGCGACGGCAGGATGTTGAGGCGGCTGACGCGGTGCTCGGACAGGGCATCCACAAAAGCTGCGGCGTCGCGGACCGTGTCATCGTCCATGACCACCTGCGGGCACCCGTTGAGGAGGCCTGCAAACATCTCCTTGACCGCGGCCGCAAAGACGGACGTCGTCTTCTGGCCAACGACTTCGCCGTCCTCGAAGGGCAGCCTCTTCTCGAGGGAGTCCAGCCAGTTGTCGAGCTGGCGATGCGGCACGCGCACGCCCTTGGGCTTGCCGGTGGACCCCGACGTGTACATGACATACGCCAGCGCGTCGGGTTGTACGGGTTGGTTCACGGCAGAGTCCGTGGGCTGCTGCTGCGATGCGTCTGGGAGATCGGCGAGGCGCAGGCATCGAGAGTCCTCGACACCCAGCAGGGCCTGGTGCTTCGCGTCGCACACAACGACGCTTGGTTGCGAGTCGGCGATGATTTGCTCGGAATACGCCGTTGGGTACGCCGGGTCGAGCGGCACATACGCGGCCCCCGCGCGCCAGATGCCAAGCAGCGTCGCGAGCAGGTCGCCGCCCCGGGGGAGGCACACGGCGACGAGATCCCCCGGCCCGGTGCCCCGCGCCGCAAGCGCCTCTGCTACAGCATGCGAGCGCCGGGCCATGGCGAGGTAGCTCCACGATCCCTGTGCATCGCAGCACGCAACCGCCTCCGGGTCCCGCGCCACCTGGGCGTCGAACCGTGCCACAAAGGACAGCGCTGGGGGCTCGGTCATGGGCACACTGTCGTTCCTCTTCAACAGCTTGGCGATCTCGGCGTCGCGCAGCAGAGGCAGCTCGAGCAGGGGCCTGCTCGCGTCGCGGAACATGCCCTCGAGCACGTGCTGGTGGTGGGCGAGCAGCCGCTCTATGGCGGCGCGGTCGTACAAGTCGGCGGCGTACACGATCTCGACCTCGAGCAGCTCCGCGTCGCCCGAGTACGACATCTCGATCTCGCAGCGCGCGGGGACGTGCTCCTGCGCCCACAGCTTGAGCACGGCGTCGTCGGGCTCCTTGGGGTCCGGGTAGACGTCGAACTCGACCTTGTTGGGCAGGTCGCCGAGCTGCGAGTCGGGGAAGTTTTGGTGCCTCATGACGATGGGCACCAGCGGGTTCCCGCCGCCGCGGTGCGCCACGTCGGTCGCCTGCAGGATCTTCTCGAACGGCGCCGGGTGCTCGAACGCGTCCAGCACCTGCGAGCGGACCGCCTTGAGCAGCTGCGCCACGGTGCTCTGCTCGTCGATGCGCATCCGCAGCGGCAGGATGTTGACGAAGAAACCAATGAGCCGCTCGAGGTTGGTGTCGGGCCGGTTCGACACCGTGGTCCCGATGCAGAGGTCGTCCTTGTCGGCGTACCGGCTGAGCGTCACACCCAAACCCGCGAGCAGGCACATGAAAATGGTGCCGCCGTGCTCGCGCGCGAGACGCACCAGCCCCCGCGAGAACTCGCGGGGGTAGCTGTGCACAAAGCGGCCGCTCCGGGTGCCCGACTTGCGCTGCCGCGGGAACGTCGTGGGCAGCTCCAGGCTGTCCTCGTAGCCCCGGAGGACCCCGCTCCAGTACTCGAGATCCGGGGCCAGGTCCAGGGCCCGCTGTGCGCGCGCATAGTTTCTGTACTGGGCCGTCAAGAGCGGCAGTTCGGGCTCCTGCCCTCGGCAGAAGGCCGCGTAGGCGCCCTGCAGCTCGGACCGCAGGATGGCCTTGAGCGACCACGCGTCCGCGGCGATGTGGTGTACGTTGAAGAGCAGCAGGTGCTCGCCGTTGGGCAGCTGCAGCAGGCGCGCGATGAAGATGGGCCCCCAGCGCAGGTCGAAGCGGTGCTCCAGGAACCGGTCGAGCTGCTCCAGCAGCTGGGTCCGGTCGACGGGCACCGCCAGCAGAGGGGCGTAGCGCGGTGGCACGATAAACTGCTGCGCCTCGCCGTCGGCGCCCTCGGTGTAGGTGGTCCGCAAGCTCTCATGGCGAGCCACAATGGCGTTCACGCTCCTTTCGAGCGCTAGGACGTCGAGCTGGCCCCGGATGAGCAGGGGGAAGGGGAGGTTGTAGCTCGTCTCCTCGGGGCTGCGCTTGTGGTGGATCCAGAGCCGCTCCTGGTACCACGAGAGCGGGATCCCGTTGCCATTTGGCGAGAAGTCGTCGGAAAGAGGCTCCATCTGTCCCATGCTGTGAGTCTGGAAACGTTGTCTCAGGCTTCACTCAAATCAAAACACACAGGACATTGGGGGGTTTAGAATCAAAGCACGACGAAGACGTCGCAGAGAACAAGCCAGTGTCTCACCAGTAGGTCGGCCGAGCCGACGAACTAAGCGAAATCAATATTTCGACTGTGCCGTCCCCTAACCCATAGTGCAATGCACCCTGGCGCGCACTTGACCCGATTCGGTTCCCGGAACAGTCGACATCAGCGCTTGGTGTTCCAAAAACGGGGTCCAACTGCGGGCTCAGGAACCAACTGCAGGTTCCGGCCTTCCGCGGCGGTTGGAGTGGGTTGGACGAGACGCAAAAGGGCCTTGCCCGGCTGCAGCACCCCCCTCGCTACCCGACCGGCCTCAGGGGTTTTTCTCTGCAACGTTCCTCCAACAACAACCAACAACTGCATTGCAAATGTTTTGGTCAGAATCGACGACGCCTCACCCACCCACCAACTCGGATCCGAAAATATCTCATACTTATCGCGCCATCGGACCACACTCCGCAGACCAATGGGGATCGAACCCGACGTTCCGAAGCCCGGCCGGACGGAACAGACAGACCTCAAGAGTCAAAGTCGAGGATATTAACAACTTCTGATGATTGTTGTCTAAGATACGCTGCTCTCATCTGCTGCCCGCGCCCTTATCACACGCAAACTCCCTGAGATCCGAGTCCAGCGCGCTCAGCACCCCCGCCGTGGCCTCGGCCTGCCACTTCTTCAGCACCGCCCCCGGCCCCTCGTTGCTGTAATCCTTGGCACCTGCCTGGTCCTTGTGGTACTTGACGCGGATAAAACCGCTGTCGGCCGTGGCCGGGTCGAGCGCGAGCGAGACGAGCGACTTGAGCGTCAGGGTCTTGCCTGCCGGCGACAGCTTCGGGCGCCACTCCATCTCGTGCCGGAACTGGATGAGGTCCGCGTCGTTGGTGACGACCTCGTGGCCGCGGCTCGCGGCGCCGGCAAAGACGTAGGGCAGGCCGAACCACTGGCCGGCGATGCGGTAGCGGTCGTCGGCGAGCCCGAGCTCGTCGTTGTACACGGCGTCGGGCGTGTACCGCTGCATGCGCTCTACTGTGGCGCCCATCTCGTAGAGCGAGATGATGTCGTCGACGAGCGCCCTGCGGGCTGGCGAGAGGGGGAGCGACTTGCTCGGGTTGGGCGTGTGGTCGCCCGTCGGGTCGCTCTGGCGTGGCTCAAAGTATTTGCCTGGCAGCTTGGGGTCGCGGGGGAAATGCACTTTGCTGGATTCCCCGAGGCTTTGGCCCTGCGAACCGGCGAGCGTGGCTGTCGTCATCTTGGCTGTCTGGTGTCTCCTTGATCATGGTTGCATCAAGGAGGTGTTTGATTGTGCCGCCTTTGAACTTTTGGGCTGAGCTGTGTGTTTGACAGGTTCGATGACGTCAAAAACAACATTGATGTAGGCCTCTAATGGTATGTCGAATTGTGAACGTTTGGTTGGCTTCTTGGACCCGCTTTGCCGCTGCTCTGTTCCATTTTGGCATTTTGTTCGGCTGCTCAACCCTCGACTCAGATGGGACCATGATGCAGTCAACTTTATATTCCTGGCATCTTGTTGATTGTTTGTCGAGCTTCCAAGTTTGGGGTCTAATTACCAAACGTCCTCACCGTCCTTGACTAGTTGCCTCGGCTGACCCCTTTGAAAACGCCATCTTTACGATTTGTCACACTGCAAACTCCATGGCCGGTTTCTGAGCTTCAGTGGTGTGCTTGTTAGACGAGATATGTTTTTTTTTGGTACATACAGACCTCGTTGACTGCGAACCTCGGAACTCGGAGTTGTTTACCCACCTCCTTACCTGCTTGGGTATCCATCTCGTTAGTACCAGGCACCTTAACCGGCCTAAACTGAATAGGTTAACTTGCCTCTCAGTTGACAAAAGGTCCCTTAAGAGGAAAGTCCGGAGTTTATCCTCGCGCTGCGCCCCGTTCTCGTTCTGCGTTTGCTTTTCTCGTTCTTGGCTCTCGTTTAAGCAACGTTTACCTGCTGCTTCTCAACAGGGCAATTGCAGTTTCGTTCCCACTCTCGTTTCTCGCTCCTCACTGCGAAGGCTCCAAACCATGATTAATCAGGTAGCTTGGTAGGCACTTGGTCGGTATCAATGAACAACTTGTCCCACAAGAGTACGACGCCGCCGGGTCCTTGGTTCCTTACAAAGATGTATAAAGTCCCGTGAAAGTAGGTGATCCAGGTTTCACGACATTCATTGCTGAATAGGTAGGTACTTTGGGCCGGGACACGACTGCTCTTTGCTTGATACCATGAAGCCTGCAACACTCATCATGCCGCTGCTCGCCGCTTCCGGTGTCGAAGCAGCATGCGGAATCCCCAGCACGAGAACCTCCCCATTGAGGAAAGAGGCGGCCAAGAAGGACATTCTCATCGGGTCCGGAGCCATCAACCCGGCCTACCTCGACGATCCCCAGTTCGCGGCGGTCCTCGCCAAGCAGTTTAACAGCCTCTCCCCCGAAAACGAGCTGAAGTGGTCCTTCATCCACCCGACCGAGGGCAACTTCACCTGGGAGGCGACCGACCGCCTCGTTGACTTTGCCAAAGCCCACGACATGGCGGTCAAGGGACACGGGCTCATCTCGAGCTGCTGCAACCCGGGCTACGTCCTCAACATCACCGAGCCCACAGCCCTCACCGCCGCCATGACAGCCCACTTCGAGGCCGTCATGCACCGGTACAGCGGCAAGATGGACCGGTGGGACGTCGTCACTGAAGCCCTCGAGACGCAGGGCGGCGGACTGCAAGCCAACACCTTCCACAACGTCCTCGGCCCGGGCTACATTGCCGACGCCTTCCGCATCGCCCGCGCAGCGGCCGGCCCGCACGCCAAACTCTTCATCAACGAGAACCTCGTCGAGTCGCTCCCCGGCAAGCGCAGGGAGCTCTACGACCTCGTCTCCGGGCTCGTGGCCAAGGGCGTCCCCGTCGACGGCGTCGCCCTGCAGATGCACATTACCGAGGTGCCCCCCGTCCTGGGCGTCATCACGGACATGGTCGACTCGTACAGGGCGCTCGGCTTGGAGGTGGCCATCGCCGAGATGGACGTGCACACCCTCAACGCCACGCTCCAGGCGGAGATCTACGGCGCCGTCATGCGGGAGGCGCTAAACGCGGGCGTCACCGACATCACCTTTTGGGGGTTTACGGACAAGCATGCCTATACGTGGCTGCCGGGCGCAAAGCCGTTGCTGTTTGACGAGATGTATCGCCCCAAGGCGGCGTTTTATGCGACTCTTGCTGCTCTCGCGGACTTTGTCGACGGTTCCTGATTAGGGGGGCTCGAACCGTGTTCACACCGGGGCCTGCCCTAATGCCCCAATGTACAGAAGGGTTTTTTAGATAGTTAGAGGACGGGACTGGATGAACCCGACACCCCATAGTGTCTTGCTGGTGTATATTAATTACCTTTATGAGTGTCTTCAATTTGACTTGTTCCTTAGAACATACCTCTCCTGAAACTGCTTGGTTTCGAGCTTCACGGCCTGGTTGCGCCGCTTCAAACATGGGTGCTCTTTTGATTCCTGACGTGGGAACATCAGGTAGTCCATGTCTTTCTGGGACAAGGCTACACCCAGAAATGCATGCTCGGTTGAACTCGTATGGACTCCAGGGGGGTAGAAAGTTGATTTATTGAAAACCCAGCCCGTCTTCTGCATACGCAACCCAAACCCCCGTCAGCAGTATGATGTCCTCGCGTCCCACGCCAAGCCCATCAGGCTGAAGCACGCTCAGCGTACCCGGGCTGCCCAGCGTCAGGAGCGCCAGAACGTCTTCAGTGTCCGCTGCTCTCAACTCCAACTCTCTGTTGTTCTGTACAGAAGACTCTGTTAGTGTCCGTCACGACGACTGTGAAAACTTGGCCAAAGGTTGTCGGGGAGGGCTCACCTGTCCCCTCCTGGACCACGACCAATGAGTCTCCAAATCCGAATCCTCCGCAATGCTGTACATGCCCTCCCCATTCCTCGCCGCCTTCCAGCAGCGGCCACCCGCCCAAAAGGTGGCACCGTGGGCCCCGATTTCGCGGCCGCGGTGCATGTCCCAGGCTGCCGCGCCAGCCAGCGCTGCTGTCTCGGCCCCTTCCTTGCCTGGCGCTGCGTTCTGGGCTGCTCGGACCGTCTCTCGGGTCATGATGAGGTTGGGCGGAGGGTAGTTGTTCTCCTTGACGAGGCTGCGGATGTCCCTGCGCAGCCGCGAGGTGAGGAAGCCGATGGAGAAGAGGTCGATGGTCTCTTGGAGTCTCCCCAGGGCATCAAATTGCTGCATCTGGGTGACGAGTCGCGGCCGGAGCTGCGGCGTGTATGGGTGTTGGTGGTGCGCTGGTTTGGCGAAATAGTAGATTGTGCCCATGTTGCGCTCCTCCTTGTCTGGAGCTGTCATCTCGCGTTGGGTTTGGTGATTGGAAGGGGTGAGTAGCTACTGGTCACGGCACGAGAGACGAGAAGTTGACAGGCACATTGCTGCCTTGGTGCTCCACCCCCTTTATCATGAACATTGTTTTGGAGTTTCCTAGACTGGGGTCACTGCCAGCTCTGCTACGGTTCGCATGACTTTGACAGGCGACCCCCCGGGCTGTGTCAGCTGGAACACCGAGCATGCTCCAGCCAAGGCATCTCGGTGGACAGCCTATCTCATTTCACGGCATCATTCTGTTAATTGTTGGCGTCGCGTATTGCGCGTATTATGCGTATTCCGCGTATTCCGTTCCTCGGGCCTCGGCGGCGACTGGCACTTCGTCGATCGTGACGATGTACTGTAACGTACGTAACACAACCTGGAAAGTGTGGTGGTGTCCACTCTTCCGCGCCAAGGGTCTTGCCTCTTGACAGCGAGCCAAGTTTTCCTCTCGTTCTTCTCGCTCAATCGTTCACGTCTCGCTTAACCACACCACCGTATACACGTATCCCTGTCGTCGTCATCATCGGAGTTGCCGATTCGCCTCTGGACAAATCTCCGGTCTCCGCTCTTTCGGCTCGGCTGATCTGCAGCGCTACCCGGGCTCCGGGACCGGGTTACCTTGCCGGCTTCAATTGGCTGGGGGGAAGAGCCACATGGCCGGGTCTTCAGCCCCCCAGGCGCGACGCCGTCCCCACCACAAGTCCAAGACCGGCTGCGTCAACTGCCGGAGACGGCGTGTCAAGGTTCGGCCCGCCCTTGTCGACTCTGGTCTTGCATGTTCCAGCAGCGGGCTAACGCTGTTCAGTGCGACGAGCAGAAGCCGAGCTGCAGGTCGTGCGTGCGGCGTGATGCGGAATGCACTTACACCACGCAAGAGCAAGCCCGCAGCCGGCGGCCCGCCGTCGTAGATGCCTCCACGCTTGGATCGCCCTCTCGGCCTGGTAGACCATCTCCGCGGCTGCTGTCGCATCATGATGAAGCACTGCCCGCCTCCTTCCCCGCTGCGACGCCGCCGCAAGGACAGGCCACGGAACCTCCCGCGGCTGAAACATCCGCGTACAACCCACGAGACGTCTCGACCATCTCAGCGGCCCCGTGTTCTTGTACAACCACCGCCGCGTCCACCTCCACATTTACCGGGCTGGGCGATCTGGCACTCCTCCACCACTGGACCCTGTCCACCAGCCTCAGCATCTGCCGCGAGTCCAGCTGCGCCGACATGTGGCAGCGCGTGATCCCGGAGGTGGGCTTCGAGCACCCCTTCGTAGCGCACGCCATCCTGAGCCTAGCCGCCCTGCACCTCGCACACAGCAGCAGCAGCGGCGGCGGGGTGGTGGGGGGAAGCGGCAGCGGCAGCTGCGCAAACGTGGCCAGGGCCGCCGCGCACCACAACGAGGCCCTCCTGGGCTTCCGCCAGGCCGTCGCCCACATCACCGCCGCCAACAGCGAGGCGCTGTTTATCTGGTCGCTGCTGAGCATGATCTACGTCTTTGGCTTCCTGACGCAGCGCGGCAGCGGCGGCGACGAGAGCGCTCGGGTCATGACCCGCAAGGAGCTGGTGCTCGGTATCGAATGGATCCCCATGATCCGCGGCATCGAGGCCGTCCTGCACCCGACGCACAACCACCTGCGCCACGGCCGCATGCAGGTCCTGATGGGCCTCGGGAACTGGGACGAGCTGGACCCCGCCGCCGCCGACGCGGCCATGCCACGGGACGGATCCGATGGCCACCTCGCTGCCACGCGGGAGACGTGGCAGAACAGCAGCGACGCCGAGACGTACGACCGGGCTCTCTGGGTGCTCCGCAAGTGCGTCATGTTCATCCGGCAGTTCGACACCATGGACGCGGCCACGCTGGCCACGTGGGGGTATAACCGCTCCTGGTCGGGGCCGTTGATGTTTATCCATTTTGCCCCCAACGCGTATTTTACCCTGCTGCACCAGCGGCAGCCCCCCGCGCTGGTGTTGTTTGCGTACTTTGGGGCACTACTGCATGGGATCACAGATTACTGGTTTATGGACGGGCTGGGCAAGGAGATTGTGGAAGTGGTTGCGGACTTGCTTGGGTCGTACTGGAGGCCGTGGATATCTTGGCCGCTGGACGTTGTTGGGCCGCCTGACTGACTGAGCGAGGGAAAGAAGGTTCTTTTGACCAGAAAACAAAAGAAAAAGTGGAATCTAGTAAACAAGCGCTATATACCCCCTAATTATGTGACGAAGCGGACAGATGATCGGCCGCCTTTGACTTGCACCCACCCTCCGGCCACCTCAAGCGGCCCCCCGCCCCCTTAACAAACGCTGCCCAGCAGCGCGCTGCTCCTGATGTCATGCAATGCCATGCCACGCTGTATCCGAACTTGTCATCGTGGACCTGTGCGATGGCAGAACCTGCCACCCCCCTGTCTGTATGGTGTCTCGGCTTGGCTCATGGGGCGTCGGAGTGCAAACGCTCGTGGTGGAGATGCAAGGCACGCATTTTGTAATCTCGCTCGTCCTGGGCGATGAGAGCTACCACCTCGGACGGGTGGACGTAGTTAAAGAGCGCCATGGTCAGGAACATGAGCACGGCGTCAAAGATGTACAGATAGGCCTCGTGGCTGAGGAGGTAGCCGTTGAACCCCTGCAGGTACTCGATGGCGCGGAACACGGACCGGACCATGATGAGCGCGCTGCCGAGGTAGAGCGCCCACATGTGTTTCTGCCAGACGGCGTGGATCTGGGACTGCGATGTGGGGCTCTTGCGGATGGCGAGGTCAAACGCGACGGCGACGACGATGAAGACGCCGAAGAAGAGGAGCTGGATGAACAGACCCCCGATGATGATCTTTGATCCCATGTCGAGAGCGTCCGCGGTCCCGGACGCTTGGTAGCCGCCACCTGTCAAGACACACTGGTCAGTATGACGAGTTTTCTCCCTGTTTCCTGGCATGGGCGGTGGATCAAGTGCTGTACGTACCTCCGCCCTGAAGCACAAACGACAGCACATCGCCAATAACAAAGATCTTGGTGAGCCACTTTTTCCGTATCAGAGCGCGCGATTCCCCCTGCAAAAGTATGATGATCCTGCCCAGTTGCATGTAGATGGTCGCGGCGAACAGTGCTGGCGCCACCAGGAGCAGGATGGCCTGGGTGATGTACGGGCCCAGAGTCCAGTCAGGACTTTCGGAGCCGGATTTGGCACGCCCCGCGTAGCCTATAAACTCCACTGCCGACGGGAACATGCTCGTCAGCC
>Ga0247823_10001924_pt1 | contig 17154 bp, 13 predicted proteins | sample 13C_PalmiticAcid_2_FD_192426 | JGI IMG/M metagenome (GOLD analysis project Ga0247823, IMG submission 192426) | Soil microbial communities from agricultural site in Penn Yan, New York, United States - 13C_PalmiticAcid_Day30 | ecosystem: Environmental > Terrestrial > Soil > Agricultural land...
CCCTCACCCCTCTCCCCAGCGGGGAGAGGGGGACCGGAAGCTGGCAACCAGCAGTCCATAGACCCGATCCTATCCCACCCCGTCGGGACCGCCAATCCGGCCCGAATTAGGATCATCTCCGGCATGGCCCGGATGCCGGTTTTCCAGTAAAATGATGGGGTTCCGACGGCGTCCGCCACTCGCCAATACCGACCGCCGTACGGCCGCATCCGACCCAGGGGAGACAGGCTTGGCCGACGACACCGCACCCCCCTCCGACTCGCCCCCGACCGCTCTGGCCGATGGCGAACCGATCGACGGGCTCGACATCGTTGACGAACTCCGCGAGAGCTACCTCACCTACGCCCAGTCGGTCATGGTCAGCCGGGCGCTGCCCGACGTCCGCGACGGCCTCAAGCCGTCCCAGCGGCGAATCCTCGTCGCCATGAACGACCTGGGACTGTCGCCCACGTCCGCTACCACCAAGTGCGCTGGCATCATCGGCGAGACGATGAAGCGGTACCACCCGCACGGCGACCAGTCCATCTACGACACCCTCGTCCGCATGGCCCAGGACTGGGTGCTGCGCTATCGACTCATCCACGGTCAGGGGAACTTCGGTTCCGTCGCCGGGCTTCCGCCCGCCGCCCACCGATACACCGAAGCCCGCCTGACCCCGCTCGCCGGCGAGATGCTCGACGATCTGGAGAGCGACACGGTCGATTTCATCGACAACTACGACGGCAAGTACCGCGAGCCGCTGGTCCTGCCGAGCCGACTGCCGAATCTGCTGGTCAACGGCTCCGACGGCATCGCGGTCGGCATGGCCACCGACATCCCCCCGCACAACCTCAAGGAGGTCTGCGACGGGCTGATACGGATGATCGACGAGCCGGACGTCTCCTTGCAGGACCTGCTGGAGATCATACCCGGTCCGGACTTTCCGACCGGCGGCATCGTCATGGGCCGACAGGCGATCATCGACGGCTACCTCGGCAAGCGGGCGCGGATCACCCTGCGTGCCCGGACCGAAATCGTGGAGGAGAGAAAGGGCAAGACACCGGTCATCGTGGTCAAGGAGGTTCCGTACCAGGTCACGCGGAACAAGCTTGCCGCGGACATCGGCGAGCTGGTCAAGGATGATCGGATCAAGGACATCACCGGCATCCGCGACGAGTCGTCGGCCCGGACCGGCGAACCAGTGCGGCTTGTCATCGAGCTGAAGCGGAACGCCGACCCGCACCTGGTGCTGAACCAACTCTACCAGTACAGCCCGCTCCAGAAGACGGTCAGTGTCGGGCTGCTGGCGCTGGTGGACGGCCGGCCGCATTTCCTCACGCTCAAGGAGATGATGCAGCATTTCCTGGACCACCGGGTCCAGGTGATCCGCCGTCGAACGCAGTTCCTGCTCCGTGAGGCGAAGCGCCGCAGCCATGTTCTCGAAGGCCAGCTAATCGCACTTTCGTCGCTGGACGAGGTGATCGCGATCATCCGCAGTTCGCCGAGCCGGGCCGAGGCGAAGGTCCGGTTGCAGAACATGGAAGTCGCCGCCGCGCTCCTGAAGCGGGCCATCGGCGACGAGGGGTTCGCTTCGCTCCAGCAGGAGCTGGGGCTGACCGACGTCTACCGCATGACCGAGGCGCAGGCCGAGGCGGTGGTCCGGCTCCAACTCGGCCAGCTCGCCAACCTGGAGCGCGACGAGATCCTCAAGGAGTTCAACACCCTCCGCGGTGAGATCCGGGGCTACGAGGCGCTTCTGGGCGACGAGACGAAGATCAAGGCGGTCATCCGCCAGGACCTGACGCACCTGCGGGACAAGTACGGCGACGCGCGTAAGACGGAAATCACCGACGACGGCGGCACCGTGGACATGGAGGAGTTGATCGCCGACGAGCCGGTGGTCGTGACCATCTCGCACGAGGGGTTCGTCAAGCGGATGCCGATGGATACCTACCGCGTCCAGGGCCGCGGCGGCAAGGGCGTGCAGGGCGGCCTCCGCGAAGAGGATTTCGTCGAGCACTTTTTCGTCGCCAGCACGAAGTCGTACCTGCTCTGCTTCACCGACAAGGGCCAGGTGTACTGGCTGAAGGTGTACCACATCCCGCAGGCGAGCCGGACGTCGCCGGGGCGGTCGATCGCCAACGTTCTGTCGCTGAAGCCCGACGAGAAGATCGCCAGCGTCATCCCGGTCCGAGAATTCGAGGAAGGGGCGTACCTGCTGATGGCCACCCGCAAGGGGACGGTCAAGAAGACGTCGCTGATGGACTACAGTCGGCCGCGTCAGGGCGGGATCATTGGGATCAACCTGGAGGACGGCGACACGCTGATCGACGTCGCGCTGACGCGGCCGGGGGACGAAGTCGTCCTCTCCACCCGCGGGGGCATGGCGATCCGGTTCAGTGAATCAGACGCGAGGTCGATGGGCCGGAACACGACAGGCGTGCGCGGCATCAAGCTGGTCAGCGACGACGAATTGGTCGGGATGCTGGTCGCCGATCCGGACGGATATCTTCTGACCGTCTGCGAGAACGGGTACGGCAAGCGAACGCCGTTCGGGCCAAACACGGCCGGGGATGCGACCGACGAGGGCGAGGAAGAAGTGCCCGAGCCGACGCCGACCGAGCCGGCGGACGGGGAGAACGGCGATGCGGCCGTCGATCGCTCCGCGATGCGCTACCGACGGCAGCGCCGCGGCGGCAAGGGGGTCAAGGACGTCCGGGTCACGGACAAGAACGGCAAGGTGGTCGGGATCACCGCCGTCAGGGACGGTGACGAGATCATGCTCATTACGGCGCAGGGGATGGTCACCCGCAGCCGGGTGGACGCCATTCGCATCGTGGGCCGGAACACGCAGGGCGTGCGGGTGATGAACCTGAACGACGGCGACCGGCTCGCCACCCTCGCGAAGATCGCGCCGGAAACGGTCGGCGAGACGACCGCCGTGACCCAGCAGTAACAGCGAACCCGGAGCGTAAGCGACGGGGGTGGAGGCTCCACCCCGTCGCTTACGCTCCGGGTTCGCCAGGAGATACTGATGCGCGTGCTGATTACCGGCGGTTACGGGTTCATCGGGGCGTGGATCGCCCGCAACCTGCTTGCCCAGGGGGCGGACGTTTCGGTCTACGACCTGAAGGAGGACCCGCGCCGGTTGCGGCTGATCCTCCCCGAGGAGCAGGTCCGCCGAGTGCGGTTTGTGCAAGGCGACGTGACTGACCTGAAGGGCCTGACCGACGCCCTCACGGCTCATCGCATCACGTCCGTCATTCACCTGGCCGGCCTCCAGGTGCCGACCTGTCGGGTCGATCCGCTCCTGGGGGCGAAGGTCAACGTCCTCGGCACGCTGGCGGTGTTCGAGGCGATCAAGGCGTTCGGACCACAGGTGCAGCGGGTCGTGTACGCCAGTTCGGCCGCGGTCTTCGGCGGGCCGGATAAGTACCCGGCCGGGCCGCTCGCGGACGACGTCCTCCTGGTGCCGAGCACACACTATGGCATCTTCAAGTGCTGCAATGAGGGGAACGCCCGCATCTACTTCCAGGACCACGGCATCGCTAGCGTGGGCTTGCGGCCGTGGACGGTCTACGGGGTCGGCCGCGACCTCGGCATGACCAGCGAGCCGACCAAGGCGATCAAGGCGGCCCTACTCGGTCGGCCGTATCACATCAGCTTTGGCGGATGGACCGACTTCCAGTACGTCGATGACGTGGCGCAGGCGTTCGTGCTGAGCCTGACCCGGCCGTACAGTAGAGCGAAGAGTTACAACCTCCGCGGCGACGTGGTCCAGATCGCCGACTTCCACAAGGCGCTCGTGAAGGTGATCCCAGAGGCCGCGAAGTTGGTCACGTTCGGAGAGCAGCAGATCGCCATCGCCTACGACCTGTCGGACGACGCGATCCAGCGTGACCTGGGACCGATGCCGAAGACCAGCCTGGAGACCGGCATCCGTGAAACCGCGGCGATCTTCCGTCGGCTGAGCGACGAGGGCCGGCTCGACACCGCAGACCTGGACGCCCCCAAGCCGCCGCCGGTGACGGTCGCGGACGAGCCGTAATGTAGTCCGCTCGCTCCGCGAGCGGTCTTCGCGAACCGCTCGCGGAGCGAGCGGACTACATTAAAGGTCCCAAGTCCCCGCGTCGCGCCGCTTCTTCTTCTTTCGTGGCGTCGGTTGCTCGGCTCCCTCCGCGGCCGGGCGGGGCTTCTTCCGCGGCTTCGCCTCCGCCCGCTCCTCGACCCGCACCGGCTCCAGGGGATCGACCGGCGGCTCCGTCGCCAGTCCCGGGATTTCCGCCGTGTCCTCCTTGCCCGCTCGCTTGACCGGTTCGGCCAGTTCCAGCTCGACGGGCGGCTCCTGTCCCTTGCCGCCTCCGGCAGCCGCCTCGGCCTTCGACCGCAGAATCAGCCGGATCGCCACCTCGCCGAATGGGAAGTTATCCCGCAGCGTCTTCGTGAGGTAACGGACGTAGGTGTTGTCGAACAGGTCGGGGCCGTTCGTGACCAGCACGATCGTCGGCGGATGTGTACTCACCTGGGTGGCGTAGTACACCCGCGGCACCCGGTTGTGCCGCATCGGCGGGCTGCTGGCCACCATCGCCTGCTGGATCACCCGGTTGAGTGCCCCGGTCTTCACACGTCGGCCGGACTGCTTGTGGAGCTGTTGCGCGAGGTTGAGCAGTCGGTAGACGTTCTTCCCTTTCTTCGCGGTTACGAACGCGATCGGGACGTAGTCCAACATCGAGAAGACGTTCCGCAGGTAGTCCGCCCACTTCTCGGTCGGGATCGTGTCCCGGGCCAGGTCCCACTTGTTGACCACGAACACTGCCGGCTTGTTGTGCGTGACGATGTACTCGGCGAGCTGTTTATCAACCCGGCTCACCCGCAGTCGCGGGTCGAAGAAGTGCAGTACCACGTCGGCCCGACGGATCGAGCGCTCGGCCCGGTGCAGGCTGTAGTACTCGACATCCGAGGCAAGAGACTTCTTCTTGCGGACGCCGGCCGTGTCGATCGCCAGGAACGACTTGCCGTCCCGCTCGAACCGTACGTCGATGCTATCGCGGGTGGTGCCCGGGACCTCGGAGACGATCACCCGCTCGGACTGGGCCAGGCTGTTGATGAATGTACTTTTGCCGACGTTTCGCCGGCCGACGATGGCGAGCTTGAGTTCCGGGGCACCCGGCGCCGCCTCTTCGGCGTCCGGTGCGGGAAGCCGTTCCAGGACCGCGGCGAGCAACTCCTCTCGACCGCGGAGTTGGTGCGCGGACGCCAGGATCGGCTCGCCGAACCCGAGGCGCACGAACTCCGCGGCCTGCGGGTCGAACTTGGGGTCGTCGGCCTTGTTGGCGACAAACACCACCGGCTTCTGGACCACCCGCAGCCGCTCGGCAACGGTGTGGTCCAGCGGTACGAGCCCGTCGCGGACGTCCGCCAGGAACAGCACGACCGCCGCCTCGTCGATGGCATGGCGAATCTGCCGCTCCACGTCCTCGGTCAGGTCGTCCGCGTCGAGGATGCCCATGCCGCCGGTGTCCACCAGCTCGAAATACCGGTCGCCGGCATGGACGACCGTCGCCACCCGGTCGCGGGTAACGCCGGCGGTCGGGTCCACGATGCTGATCCGGCGGCCGGCGAGCCAGTTGAACAGCGACGACTTGCCGACATTCGGCCTGCCGACAATCGCGACAACGGGGAGACGCACGGGAGGAGTCCTCAAGTCTACAAGTCGCAAGTCACAAGTTCGCTCGACACGGCCGCAGTCCTGACCTGGGACTTGCGACTAGACGACTTGTGGCTACCAGAGCGTATACCCGCCATCGACAACCAGCGTCGCCCCGGTGACGTAGCTGCTGGCGTCGGAGGCGAGGAACACGGCCGCCGGGCCGACCTCGTCGGGCTGACCGAGACGGTCCATCGGGATGTGGGCGAGAAACAGTTCTTTGAACTCCGGTTTCGTACCGAACCACCGTCGGTTCGGGTCCGTCTCGAACACACCCGGGGCGATCGCGTTCACCCGGACCCCGCGGGTCGCCCAGTCGGCGGCCAAAGACTTCGTCAGCGAGGTCAGCGCCGCCTTGGCTGTCTCGTAGTGGCGGCCGCGAATTCCCTGGATCGCGATCGGGCCGGCCACGGATGTCACATTGACCACCGACCCCCGACCCCGGGCGAGCATGGGCTTTCCGATCTTCTGACAACAGACCAGGGCGCTCGTCAGATTCAGGTCGATCAGCCGTCGCCAATCGTCAAGCGGAAAGTCCTCGGTCGGTACGTCCAGTCGCCGGCCGCCGACGTTGTTCACCAACACGTCGATCGGCCGACCCAGCGCCAGGGCCGCGTCGCAGGCCGAGGCAGCCCCATCCGGGGTTCCGACGTCGCCAGCGACTGTCAGCACCGACCGGCCGGTCGTGGCGAGTTCCCCCTGGGCGGTCGCCAGCGAATCGGTGTCGCGTCCGACCAGTATCAGGTCGGACCCTGCTTCCGCGAGTGCCTGAGCCATGGCCCGTCCCAGCCCTCGGCTGCCGCCGGTGATCAGTGCCGTGCGGCCGTCGAGCCGGAACTTGTCGAAGACTCCCATCTTGCCCCCCGTGCACCCGGCGGTCTCTAATGCTATTACTCTATCAGATACGGCGGTCCGGTCCGCCTCGGAGGGGCTGATGGCGCGGTGTGATGAGGGCTACCGGTGCGGCGTGTGCGGGCGAGACGTCGAGGCCATCACCGACTCCGGCCTGTACTTGCGGTACGTTCTCGGTGAGGTTCACCTGGAGTACCTGCACAGGCTCCCCGAGCAGCATATCCGCTGCGATCCTACCGTTGCCCAGTACATTGTCGATGACCAGTTCGAGCCGGTGTACTGCGACGGGCCGTTCGCAAAGGCGGACCTCGACCCGGCGTTTGTTGCCGCCGAGGAGGCCCGAGTCACGCGCGGCTGGCGGCGGCTCCAGGCGATCCCGTCGCTCGGCTTGACCGTCACAGAGTACCCGCTGGCGGTTACGCCGGACGACACACTCCTGACGGGAGACGGCACATGACCCGGCTTCTCTGCGGGCTGGCAGTTGTGGCACTGGCGACCGGTGTGGCGTGGGCGGATGTCGAGTCTGGCCCAAAGGCGGGCGAGAAGGTCGGCGAACTGAAGGCGTTTGGCGTCGTCGGAAAGGTCGAAGGGAAAGAGGCCGACTTTGCCGCTGAGCGGAATGACGAACCGACCGTGTACCTGTTCGTCAGCACCGAGCATTTCTCTCGGCCCATGGCCCGGTTCATGCGGACGCTCGACGACAAACTCGGAGAGATCGACGACAAGGCCGTGGGAGTGGCGGTGTGGCTGACCGACGACGCAGACAAGAGCCGGGTGTATTTGCCGAAGGCCCAGTAGAGCTTGAAGTTCGACAAGACTTCGTTGGCGGTCGTCGGCGACAAGTCCGGGCCGAACGGGTGGGGGGTCAACCCGGATGCCCACCTGACCGTAGTGGTGGCGAACAAGGGGAAGGTAGTGAAGTCGTTCGCCTACACCAGTGTGAACGAGTCGGACGTGCGGTCGGTATTGGCTGAATTGTAGAAGGCTGTGGGGAAGTAGAAGTAGTCACGCGCTAGTTCAACGAGGTCCGTGCCGCTTCCTGTTCCATTCTGTGCCGGAGGTCGGCAAAGTACGCGGTGAGTTCATCGGCGGTCTTCACCGAACCACGGGAGCAACCGCCGGTCGAACAACCGCCGCCGGTCCCGCAGGAGGAGCAGCCGCCTGAGCCGCAGTCGGGCTTGCCGCAGGTAGCAGCCTTCTCGGGCGGGTCCGTAACGGTTGGAGTACTCGAAACGTCGAGAAGTCGGACCGCGAGGCCGAACTGCTCCGACAGTTCGGCCAGCACGGGGTCGGCGTCGCATGGCCCCAGCGGAAGTGCGTGGAGGACTGCCGACGTCCCGTCAAACATGATCTCCACGTCGAGGAACGCGACCGGTAGGCCGGTCCCCTCGGCCGCCGTGAGGAGTGCTTGCCCGACGGACTCGCTCCTGTCCGCGTCGGAGAGGTCGTCTGGCCCGCCGAGGCGTAACAACTCGCCGCCGGCGGCCGGGTCGAGTCCGCTCACGTACCGCTCATCCGCGCCACAAAGCACCTCGCCCAACTCCACACCACGCGGGGTGCGGACGACCACCCGGTCTCCACGCGAGGGGGCCAGCCCCGCCGCGGCCACGAACCGGCCGACGTAGGCCGACCGGCCGTACTGAACGAGAAAGCCGTCAGACGCCATCACTCACCTCGGGCCGGGGTGCCCTGCGGGCTGTCCTCGAAGCCGAAGTACTCCCGCATGTATTTGTCGTACTCGGCCTGGCCGAACTCCGAACTCAGGTCGAGCCGCAACTCGTTGATGACCTTGATGCTGTAATCCCGGAACCAGGCGTTCCAGCAGTCGGCACAAACACTCTGGAATATGCGCTCGCCGATCGCGTCGGGGATCGGCGGCGCCGGGAGCTGTCTCGCCCGGTTGCCGCTCATGCACCCGGGCCGCTCGCAGCGGAAGCCCGTGCCCGGGCCGCCGTCGTCCGCGGCTGGCGCCTCCGCCTTCGGCACCGGGGCACCGTGGTCCGCCAGGAGCTTGCCCATCGCGTCCCGGGGCATCTTGTCGCCGCGCTCGTCGGCCACCTTGTACCCGGTCGTCCACACCTCGGCTGCCTTGTCTTTCTGCCCGAGCTTGACGTGGCACTCGCCGAGAAGCTGGTAGACCTTCGAGAACTGCGGGGACAGTTCCAGGGTCCGTTCGAAGGACTTCGCTGCCTCGGCGAACTGGTTGTCTTCCATCAGGAGTTGGCCGAGCCGGAAGTGCCCGAGTTCGTTTTCAGGGTCATCGGTGGCCATCTTGCGGAACTGGGCGATCCGGTCGTGCAGCGAACTCATGGCAGTGCCGTCTCGATGGTGGGGACGCGGAAGGGCCGGCGGCCACCCGCCGGCCCTTCCGTCATCATAGACGATTCCGCGCCACAGGTCAGTTGGCCGGCGGAACCACGGCGATCGGAAGATCGAACGTGGTGGTCTTGTTAGAGACCTTGTCGGTCGCCTTGAGCTTGACGGTGAACTTTCCGGCCCGGGTCATCGGCAGCAGGAACCGGACGCTGAAACCGAGTTCCTTCGGTTCGATCCCCGCATCCTGGGTGAAGACGTTGGGCTGCTGCATGGTAGGCTTGCTCTGCTCGTCCACCGGGACCATCTCGATGACGACGTTGGGCTGCTTGGTCTTGGGGTCGCGGGCGAACCCGACGACCCCGAACTGAACGAACACCGACTGGCCGATGATTCCGGTGGTGGGGGCCGGGAACTGGCCCTGCGGGTCCACGCTGGTGTAGACCGCCACCAGCCCGAAGTCGCGCGGCTTGACGTCGAACTTCCGCTCCAACACCTTGCTTGCCTTGGTCGCCTGATCGGTGACTGTTACCTTGAGGGTGTACGGACCGGGGGCCTGCTCCAGGCCGACGGTGACGAATGCCCGGGCCGGCAGCTTGGTCCCGCCCAGGGGCACGAAGTCGCTCTTCTCGGCCGGATCCTGCTTGAAGATGCTTTTGCCGCCCTGGTCCACGACCTCCATGGCCATCGTGTACTTCGCCCGGCCGGCTGGATCGATGGCGATCCCTTCGATATCGAATCCAACGAACAGCACGTCCCCGGGCAGGAATGGCCCCGCCGCGCGGGTGCCGCCGAGTTCGCCGTAGGTGTTGCGGACGTTGGTCAGGGTCAGGCCGCCACCGGCGGGGGGTTGCTTGGGGTCCTGGGCGGGGGCGAGGGTCAGGACCGTGAGAAGTGAGAGCGTGGGCCACATGGCGGACAGTCCTCCGGGACGGGGAGACTCCGGCGGCGCGGGCCGCCTACCTACTTAACGGCGTATTGTGGGTTCCGTTTCTCAGGCGACCAGTGCCGAACTGGCGGGTCGGACGGTGGATAACGACCACCACGGGAGGTCAGGCACGTTTCTTTCCGGGAACCATTGAACTCCGGGCGGTTGATCGCGTACCATTCCTCTGTCGTATGTCGTGCTTCCGTGGTGCGACGGGCTAAAGGTCAACGGTGGCCTGACTGGTTCCAGGACACCCGCGGCGTGGCCCACAGCAAAAGGAGGTGATCCGTGAGTAGTAGCCAGAGTAGGCGGCTGTTCTGACAGCCGCAGACGGGCGACTGTCTGCGACGGCCGCCTCTGCCATAAGGCCGCCGGGTGGTATCTACCCGGCGGTCTTCTTTTTTGCCTTCCCCTGTTCCGGCGGATTCTTCGCCAGTTGCTCAACCCGCTTCCACAGGGGGGCGGGTACCGGCATCACCGATAGCCGGCTCATCCGAACCAACTCCCATTCCGCAAATAACTCGTCGGCCTTGATGGCCGCGAGCGTCACCGGGTACGCCAGCTTTCGGACCGGTGTCACCATGACGACGGGCAGGCCGTCCTTCTCCGCAGCCGACGCGACCTGCATCACGCCGACGACCGCCTTCTCCTTGCCGGTGTGGTAGAAGAACACTTCGTCGTCCGCCTGAACGGCCCGGAGGTGCTTGAGCGCCAGGGCGTTCTTCACTCCCTCCCAGGTGGTCTCGCCGTCCCGTTGCAGGTCGCTGAAGCTGTATTCCTCGGGTTCTTCTTTGAACAACCAACGGGCCATCGGCACGGTCTCCGTGTGTGTATGAGGCCGTCCAATCTCGGCTGGAAATGCACTCATTCATTCTCTTCGGTCGGGTCTGGCCTGTCGCCTGCATGGTTTCCCTACGAGAAATCGCGGGAGCTGGGGCGGGTGTTCCGGTCGGATCATGCGGGCCGACCGGTCCGGCCTACCAAGGTGTCGGCGGCGGGGTGTAGTTTGATACGGTCTCACCCCGCAGCCGGGTGGGTGTCGATGAAGTGCCGGCCACACACCGGCCGGGCAAGGTGGGCGGGTTGGGTGGCGCGGGCTCTCCCCACTGTCGGACCTGCGTTCAGGAGCCCCACGATGGGCGTGTTACCCGACTGGATGATCGAGCAGTCGATCAAGATCGACCCGTTCGCCCCACAGCAGCACCGGCCGGGCGTCATCTCCTATGGGGTGACCAGCTACGGCTATGACGTCCGGGTGGATCGCCGGTTCAAGGTGTTCACCAACGTCTGGGGCAGTACGGTCGATCCGAAGCACTTCGACCCGAAGTCGTTCGTGGATGTGGAGGCCGACGCCTGCATCATCCCGCCGAACAGCTTTGCCCTGGCCGAGACGGTCGAGTACCTGGAGATCCCGCGGAACATCCTCTGCGTCTGCGTCGGGAAATCGACGTACGCCCGGTGTGGGATCATCGTGAATGTGACGCCACTGGAGCCGGAGTGGCGGGGGCGGGTGACGATCGAGATTTCCAACACCACCCCGCTGCCGGCCAAGATTTATGCCGGCGAGGGGATCGCGCAGATCATCTTCCTGAAGGCTGAGGCGGTGTGTCGGAGCAGTTATGCCGTCTAGAAGGGCAAGTACCAGGACCAACCCGGGCTGACCCTCCCGTTTGTGCAGCCAGAGGACGGGTCAGCCGGACAGAATTGAGTTCGGGGGTTTTCGGATTCGAGTTGCAGCCGACCTGTACGCATGATACGACGTGTGTAAAAGTATAGTCGGTCTCCTGTCGGGTCATTCCCTCCCCGGGCCGGACGGAACCGGTTGCCGGGTCGATGTTTGAGACAGTAGCCCAAAACCTGCGGTCATACCCATGCAGATCACCCGTCGTTTCACCCGTGAGGGGCAGGACCCGTACGCGGGTCTCACCTTCACTCCCCGTACTTCGCGGATCGTCAATCCGAACGGGTCGGTCGTGTTCGAGATGAAGGACATCTCGGTCCCCGAGGGGTGGTCTCAGGTCGCGGTGGACATCCTCGCCCAGAAGTATTTCCGCAAGGCCGGGGTGCCGCAGCAGACCCGGCGGGTCGCAGAGGAGGGCGTACCCGACTGGCTGCGGCCGAGCGCGCCTGCGTCGGCCGACACGCCGACCGGCGGGGAGACCGACTCGCGGCAGGTGTTCCACCGGCTGGCCGGGTGCTGGGCGTACTGGGGGTGGAAGGGCGGCTATTTCAGCTCCGAGGCGGATGCCCGGACGTTCCACGACGAGACAAGCTACATGCTGGCCGCCCAGATGGCGGCCCCGAACAGCCCGCAGTGGTTCAACACTGGCCTGCACTGGGCCTACGGCATCGAGGGGCCGCCGCAGGGGCACTACTACGTCGATCCCGCGTCCGGTGAAGTCACGCGGTCCAAGTCCGCCTACGAGCGCCCGGCCCCGCACGCTTGCTTCATCCAGAGCGTCTCGGACGACCTGGTCAACGACGGTGGGATCATGGACCTGTGGGTCCGTGAAGCCCGCATCTTCAAGTACGGCTCCGGCACCGGCTCGAACTTCTCGGCGCTTCGCGGCGACGGCGAGCCGCTCTCCGGCGGCGGCAAATCGTCGGGGCTGATGAGCTTCCTCAAGATCGGTGACCGGGCGGCCGGGGCGATCAAGTCTGGCGGGACGACACGCCGGGCCGCGAAGATGGTCGTTCTCGACCTGGACCACCCGGACATCGAGGAGTTCGTCAACTGGAAGGTGGTCGAGGAGCAGAAGGTGGCCGCTCTCGTTAGCGGCTCGCGACTCCTGAACAAGCACCTCAATGCCGTTTTGAAGTCCATCCAGACGCACCCGAATCCGGCCGAGATGTACGACACGGCGAAGAACACTTCTTTCCGGAAGGCGGTCCTTGACGCCCGGGCAGCATTGGTGCCGGAAAACTACATCGCGCGGGTGTTGCAATTGGCGAAGCAGGGGTGGACACACATCGAGTTCGAGGAGTACGACACCGATTGGAACTCGAAGGCGTATTACACGGTCAGCGGCCAGAACAGCAACAACTCGGTGCGGATCACGAACGACTTCATGCAGGCGGTCGAGGCCGACGGACCCTGGCACCTGTACTGGCGGACGGAACTGGAGAAAGCCAAGGAACAGGGCCGCGAGCCGAAGCCGAAGCGGACGATGAAGGCCCGTGAGTTGTGGGATGAGATCAGCTACGCCGCGTGGTCGTGTGCCGACCCCGGCGTGCAATTCGACACCACGTTCAACGAGTGGCACACCTGCCCGGCCGACGGCCGCATCAACGCCACGAACCCGTGCTCGGAGTACGCCTTCCTCGACGACACGGCGTGCAACCTGGCGTCGCTGAACCTGCTGCGGTTCTACGACACGGCCACCGGCAAGTTCGACATCGAGTCGTACCGCCACGCGGTCCGCATCTGGACGCTGATCCTGGAGATCAGCGTCTACATGGCACAGTTCCCGAGTGTGCCGGTTGCTCGGAAGTCCTACGACTTCCGCACCCTCGGCCTCGGTTACGCCAATCTCGGCGCGCTCTTGATGGTGCAGGGCATTCCGTACGACTCACCCGCGGGCCGGTCACAGTGCGGGGCGCTGACCGCGATCATGCACGCCGGGGCGTATGCCACCTCCGCCGAGGTCGCCGCTGAAGTCGGTCCGTTCCCGCGTTACGCGGCGAACAGGGAGGCGATGCTGCGGGTCATCCGCAACCACCGCCGGGCGGCTTACGACGCCCCGCAGTCCGCATACGAGGGCCTGACCGTCCACCCCGTCGGCATCGACCCGGACCACTGTCCGACGGAGTTGCTCCAGGCAGCACTGGACGAGTCCGACCGCATGCTCGAACTCGGCGAGCGGCACGGCTACCGCAACGCCCAGGTCACGGTCATCGCCCCGACCGGGACCATCGGCCTCGTGATGGACTGCGACACCACGGGTATCGAGCCGGACTTCGCGCTGGTGAAGTTCAAGAAGCTCGCCGGCGGCGGGTACTTCAAGATCATCAACCAGTCGGTCCCGCCGGCGCTGGCGAAGATCGGCTACGCCCCCTGGCAGATCGACGACATCGTTCGCTACTGCCGGGGGTCCGCGACCCTGGCCGGGTGCCCTCACGTCAACCCGACGAGCCTCAAGGCCAAGGGCTTCACCGACGAGGGACTGCTGAAGGTCGAGCAGCAACTCCCCAGTGCCTTCGAACTGCCGTTCGTCTTCAATCGGTGGACCCTTGGCGACGACTTCCTGGCAAACCAACTCGGCATCCCGAAGGACGTGCTGGAGGCCCCGGGCTTCGACCTACTGGCCCACCTCGGCTTCTCGAAGAAGCAGATCGACGAGGCGAACACCTACGTTTGCGGCACGATGACCATTGAGGGCGCTCCACACCTGAAGGCCGAGCACCTGCCGGTGTTCGACTGTGCCAACAAGTGCGGCAAGCTCGGCCGGCGGTTCCTCTCGGCCGAGTCGCACATCCGCATGATGGCGGCCGCCCAGCCGTTCATCAGTGGCGCGATCTCGAAGACCATCAACATGCCCAACGACGCCACCGTCGAGGACGTGAAGAAGGCGTACCTGCTCTCCTGGCAGCTCATGACCAAGGCCAACGCCCTGTACCGCGACGGGTCGAAGCTGAGCCAGCCCTTGAACTCCGTGGCCGACTCGCCGGAGGCAGCGCTGCTGGCGTCGGTCGCGGCCGATCCGGAGACGGAGGCCCCGAAACCGACCGCGGTGCAGGTGGCGGAGCGGATCACCGAGAGAATCGTCCACCGGTACATCGCTCGCCGCCGGCGGCTGCCGGACCGCCGGGCCGGATACACGCAGAAGGCCCGGATCGGCAACCACAAGATCTACCTGCGGACCGGCGAGTACGAGGACGGTAGCCTCGGCGAGATCTTCATCGACATGCACAAGGAGGGCGCCGCCTTCCGCAGTATGACCAACTGCTTCGCCATCGCCATCTCGTTGGGGTTGCAGCACGGGGTGCCGCTGGAGGAGTACGTCGATGCGTTCCTGTTCACCCGGTTCGAGCCGAACGGAGTGGTGCAGGGCAACCCCTACATCAAGATGAGCACGTCGCTCATCGACTACATCTTCCGGGAACTGGCGATTACATACCTGGGCCGGCAAGACCTGGCGCACGTGATCCCGGAGGATCTGCGAGGCGACACCCTGCACGACGAGCAGGACGACCCGGACTTCGAGGGTGAGGAGATCGTCTCCGAGCGGACGGTGGACCCGAAGGCGACGGAGAAGCCGTCGCTGGCGCCGCCGCGGTCCGCGCACCTGAAGCCCGGCACAGCCCCGGTGCTGCCAGACGGCCCCGCCCCGACGAACGGCGGTCATGGCCACGGCAAGACCAACGGCAACGGTCACAACAAGACGAACGGCGGCACGGCGACCGCGGCCCCCGCGACGAACCGTCTCGGGACGAAGGAGGAGCGTATCCGCATCGCCCGTCAGAAGGGCTACGAGGGCGACCCGTGTCCCGAGTGCGGTGCCCTGACGCTGGTCCGCAGCGGGGCGTGTGCCAAGTGTGACACCTGCGGTGCGACGAGCGGGTGTAGTTGACCGAGCATGGCACGCGGATGGTGTGGGTAATTACCCCCGCAATCCGCGTGCTGTGGATCAGGGCTTTCGCAGGATGGTGATGTCCTGGAAGTCGAATGCCGGCTGGCGGCCGCACCACCAGCCGTAGCGAACTGGCCGATCCAGTGTTAGACCGGCGGACTGGATCGACTGCTCAACAAACCCCTCGTCCAGCGCGATGCACGCCTCCGGCACATCGCGGCTGTGGAACCGACACAACCCCACGGCCGGCTCCAGCGTGAAAGCACCCTTGCCGGCGTCTACCAGCACGTTCGACTCGGCGTTGAGAAGGAAGAACGTCGCCAGACAACGCCCGCCGGGCCGCAACACCCGGCCGATCTCCCGCAGGTAGTGGGCCGCGTCCGGTGGCATCAGGTGGGTGAACACCGACGTCAGGAACGCCAGGTCGAACGACCCGTCGGGGTATGGGAACTTGAACTGGTCGCCGCGGAACTTGCCCCGCGGGTTGTACTCGCGGTTGAAGATGTCCGCGTGCCGGAACTGGAAGTTCGGATAACGCGGCGTGATCGCCTGTCGGCACCAGCCCACGTTCTCGCGGATGATGTCGAACCCGTCGTACCGCCCATCGCGGCTCAGGTACTTCGTCAGCGGCAACGCCACCCGACCGACCCCGCAGCCGACGTCCAGCACCGTCTCGTGCGGTAGCATGCCGGCCAGGTCACGCAGCCAGCCGACGATGTGGTCGCCGTGACGCAGTTCGCCACCGATTCCGTAGACCAGCTTTCGCGGAGGAACCAGAGGGTCGGACCGGCCCAGGACCCAGTCGAACGCGTCCCGTGCGTCGCACAGCCAGGCGTGTGCGGTCCGCGACCTGGTCGCCTTCCCGTAAGCGAAGTCCACCGCCCGGCGGACCGGCTTACGTACCGACACCGGGACGACGGCTTTGAGCAGGTCCATCATCGGGACGCGGCCCTCGCGAGGTTACACTCCCTGGTATACTCCGAACCCGACCCAACGGGGAAGGCCACCCGAACGGCCCGACCCTGTGCCGAAACGGTTTGACCCCTCTTCGCCGGGCGTCGTATCATCGATTTAGCCCATCGGCCGTATGAGGTCGTGCCATGTTCCGCTCGTTGACTGCTTTAACTGTGGTGATCGCGGTCGCCGGGACCGGGTCTGTGCGTGGCGACGAACCATCTTTCAATGGCCGGAAACTCTCCGAGTGGTTGACAGTACTCAAGGAGGACGAGACGCCGCGCAAGCGGCGGGCGGCTGTCGTTGCCCTGGGGCAGATCGCGTCCGCGAACCGCGACAGCCTGGGTGCAGTCGTCGCTGCAATTGGCAAGGCGCTGCGAACCGACGCCAGCCCCGCAGTTCGAGGGCAGGCTGCGGCAGCGCTCGGTTTAATGCGGCCGGAAGAGACAGCGGCGGCGCTTCCCGACCTGGTCGAGTCCATGCGGTCCGAGAAAGAGCCTGCCGTGAAACGTGAAGTGGCGGTTGCACTCACTCGCCTGGGCAGCGTGGCCAAACCTGCCGTCCAGCCTCTCACGGTTTCGCTCAAGGACAGCGATGCGGGAGTTCGAGCCGCAGCAGCAGATGCCCTGGGTCGGATTGGCCCTGATGCTCAGGCCGCTGCGCCGGAACTCCTTGCACTCATGAAGGACAAGGAGAAGTCGGTCCGGCGGTCAACCGTCTTCGCCTTGGGGCGCGTGGACGCACAGGACAAGATAGCCACCGCGACAGCCCTGGTTACAGTTCTCCAGAAGGATCCCGACCCCGACCTGAGACGGGAAGCCTTGCTCGCATTAGGCTTCCTAGGCGAACAC
>Ga0247823_10001925_pt1 | contig 17145 bp, 15 predicted proteins | sample 13C_PalmiticAcid_2_FD_192426 | JGI IMG/M metagenome (GOLD analysis project Ga0247823, IMG submission 192426) | Soil microbial communities from agricultural site in Penn Yan, New York, United States - 13C_PalmiticAcid_Day30 | ecosystem: Environmental > Terrestrial > Soil > Agricultural land...
GCATCCAGGCTTCCAGTTGGATGTCCAGCGCTCCTTGAGACTGGGTTTGGGTCGAATCCAGATACGGCAAGGATGGTGGGCTCGTGCTATCACGAACCAGCGGTGAGCGGTAAGGCGCGAGGGCTTCCATGGTGACGATCCATGGAGAAAGCGTGCTTGCAAAGTTCTTGCCGAGAAATGGTCCCAGCGGCTGATATTCCCAGGCCTGTACATCACGAGCGGACCAATCGTTCAGAAGAGTCACGCCGAACAGGTGGTCTTCCGCCCTCAAAATCGGAATCGCAGACCCCATGGCATTTCCTTGGCCGACAAGAAATCCAAGCTCTAGCTCAAAATCGAGCCGCTCACTGGCACCATACGCCGGCTGTTGCGACTCGCGACTCTTGGTCTGTCCCCTTGGCCGGCGGATGGGATGGCCGCTCGCGACAATCGACGACGTGCGACCGTGATAGCCGATGGGAACCCATTTGTAGTTGGGCAACAGCGGATGGTCGGGTCGAAACAGACGCCCCACCGTGGTCGCATGATGGATGCCCGTGTAAAAGTCCGTGTAGCCGCCAATCGTGCAGGGGAGCGAGAGCTCTATCGAAGCCAGTGGGGCGATACAAGCGCTCAACGCATCCTGGCTTCCATGTCCAGCGGTCAGTGCATTTGAGATGGCATTTCGCAATATTCGCCGCGCATCAGAGCCTGCGGCCATGAAGCGGTTTAGCACGCCATCTTCAAACAGTTCCAGAAGATCAGCCACTTCAGAGGGCCAGCGGACTGCGTGCAGTGTTTCATGAAGATCAAGCACGCAGTCGCCAATTGCCACACCAATGCGCCACCCTCCCTGCGTTCGGGCGCTGCGAAAGCGCCCAAAAGGCAGGTTCTGAATGGGGAAGTCGGTCCCTGACGCGCCCTCACCGGGTACCCAGCTCCGAAGCTGAGGGTCATGTGTGTTGTCAATGGTCATCGCGGTGATTCTCAAGCCGAAAAAAGATCAGCGTCACATCATTTCCGCGCAATGGACGTGAGTTTCCGTTGCGACCCATGTCGACCACGGAAGCTAATGCCGTGTTCAGTGGACGGAAAAGTGTGATGAAGGGAACGCACCCTGACCGAAACTCGGCTCGCAACAAAGAAAAGGTGACCCTCATGAAGGCAAATGACTTATCCCTTCTAAGTTCGCAGACACGCTCTCTGCTCGACACGCCTGGAGGCCTGTGGATTGGCGGCAATGCGATCGAAGCGCGCCAATTTCTACCTGTGATAGATCCCAGCAGCGGTAACACCGTTGGTTCGATCGCGGATGGCGAAGCAGTTCACGTCGACGCGGCCGTCGCTGCGGCACGCGCTGCATTCGATGAGGGACCCTGGCCGCGGATGCCGGGCGCAGAGCGCGGAATGCGACTGCTCCGACTAGCAGATCTCATGGAACGCGACGCGCGCGTGCTTGCCGAGCTCGAAACCGTCGATGTCGGCATGCCGTCGTGGATGGCCGGCGATCTGGATGTGGGCGGGGCCATCAGCGTCATGCGCTATATGGCAGCCCTGGCGGGCCGCACGGATGGTAGGACCGTCCCTGTGCATACGCCTGAGCCCGGCGCCCACTTCTTCGGCTACACGCAGCGCGAACCCCTGGGTGTGGTCGGCGCCATCATTCCTTGGAACGTGCCATTGATGCTGGCCGTCTGGAAACTTGCGCCTGCCCTGGCGGCTGGCTGCACCATCGTTCTGAAGCCCTCCGAGGAAGCTAGTTGTTCGGTTCTGCATTTGGCGCGCCTTACAGCCGAGGCCGGTGTTCCTGCTGGCGTGGTCAACGTCGTTACGGGCCGAGGACAGTCCACTGGCGCCGCACTGGCCTCCCACCCAGGAATAGACAAGATTACGTTCACGGGGTCGACCGCAACGGGCAAGCAGATCGCGCGGGCAGCCGCCGAGAACGTCACACAAGTGGCGCTCGAACTCGGCGGCAAATCGCCGCAACTCGTGTTCGCCGACGCCGACCTTGACCGTGCCATCCCTGGTATCGCCAACAGTGTGTTTCTCAATTCCGGGCAGGTCTGTGTGGCAGGCTCGCGCGTCTACGTCGAACGCGGCATCTACGATGAGACGGTGAACCGGCTGGCGCGCCATGCGAAGGAGTTGCGCGTGGGCTGCGGACTTGACACCTCCACCCAGCTCGGTCCGCTCATCAGTGCGCGCCAACAGCAACGCGTTCTCGGCATGGTCGACCAGGCCGTCTCCGCCGGGGCCGAGGTACACACCGGAAACTACCGGGTCGATGCACCGGGGTTCTACGTCCGGCCAGTCGTGGCTACCGTGACCGATCAGAAGGCCACCATCATGCGAGAAGAAGTCTTCGGCCCGGTGGTGGCGGTCATTCCATTCAACGGTCTGGACGAAGCCATCGCGCTGGCGAACGACAGCGATTACGGCCTCGCCGCGATGGTCTGGACATCCAGCATCAGGACCATGCACACCGTCGTTCCGCAACTGCGATGCGGACGAGTTGCCGTCAATAGTGAACCGATGCCGTATCCCGCACTGCCCGAAGGCGGCCGCAAGGCGTCAGGCTATGGCCGAGACCTCAGCGAGCAGTCGTTCGAATCGTTTCTCGACACGAAATCTGTCCTGTTGCGCTATTGAGCGCCGAATCCGATGCAACAAAGAATCCAGTTTCCCTCCGCAGACCTCACACTTTCCGGCGTTCTGCACATTCCAGACGACCTTCCCTCCGGCGATCGCCGTCCGGCCGTCATCGTGTTGCATGGCTTCGGTGGCAACAAGGAGGGAACCAGCCACGTCGCCGAGTGCGAACTCTACGAATCGCTGGGCTATGTCTCCCTGCGCTTCGACATGCGGGGCTGTGGCGAAAGCGGTGGGCTCAAAGGTCGTGTCCTCTGCGAGGAGCAGGTCCAAGACACATCGAACGCCGTCACCTGGCTGGCACAGCATGCCTGTGTGCAGCCGAGTGCGATAGCGGTAAGTGGGCAAAGCAATGGCGGCGCGGTCGGCATGTACGCCGGGGCAACCGATCCGCGGGTCGCTGCCGTGATCTCAATCGGCGGATGGGGCAACGGTGCTCGGAAACTCCAATGGCAGAACCGCGCGCCGGGTGCATGGCAACGGCTCGTGGATCTTATGGAGCAAGGAAGGAAGTTGCGCCAAACCACGGGCGAGACACTGATGCTCACGCGCTGGGACATCGTTCCCGTCCCAAAGGAAATGCGACACCTGCTTCCGCCCGGCTGCATCATGGATTTTCCTGTGGATACACCACAGAGCATCCATGATTTTCGGCCCGAGGATGTCGTCGCAGGCATTGCGCCTCGGCCCTTCCTGATCGTCCATGGTGCGAACGACAGCGTGACCAACGCGGAAGAAGCGCTACATCTGTTCCGGGCTGCGCGAGGTGAAGCCGAATTGGCGATCCTGAAGGGAGAACACTTCCCCTTCGTGGACCCTGATCCTGTCCTGGACTCTCTGATGAAGAACTGGCTGGCCAAAAACCTGCCCATCACCGGTTCTTCTTCCCAACCACACTGATCATCGATCGAGTCAATTCCATGTCTCACCTCCCCACGACGCAAGAAATGAAAACCCAACCCAGTCTCGCAGACATCCCACGCACGCGAAGAGTCGTGACCGGCCACAACGAGCAAGGCAAATCGGTCATCGTCGAGGACGGACCGGCCCCAAACATGCATCGCTCTGAGTACTCGCCCAACACGGCGCAGGTCATCTGGGCGACCGACGAGATGCCAGCGCGCTGCCACAACGAACCCGATCCTGCACCACAGTCAAGGCGCTTCAAGGCCTCACCCAGTCCGTTCGGAACCATTCTGCGAATTGCGAACTTTCCACCGGACAGCGAGTACGACGCGGAGAAGATGAAGCTGTTCCTGCGCGAAATCGGTGGCCATAGCAACGGCAGCGATCGGCACTTCTTCTTCCACAAGACACCGACGCTTGACTATGCGATTGTCCTGAGTGGTGAGATCTGGGCCCTGATGGATGAGGGCGAAACGCTGTTGAAAGCTGGCGATGTCTTGATCCAGCGCGCCACCAACCATTCCTGGTCCAACCGCAGTAGCGCGCTGTGCCAGATGGCCTTCGTTCTGATCGACGCACAGCCGGAGTGAACACGCTCCCCGATGTCGGACAGCAGGCCCGAATCAATCCGTCGAAGTCCTTTCCGCCCACTGGACAAGGCGCCGATGCGGTCAAGGCATACGGGAAGAATACGAGCCATGAACAAAGCAGCTTTGGAAGGACAGTTCGCCGTGGTCACGGGGGGCAGCAGCGGCATCGGCGCAGCGTGCGCACGGCTGCTGGCGGCAGAAGGTTCACGAGTGGTCGTGGGTTTCAATCGGGGCGAGGATCGAGCGCAGTCCCTTGTTCGCGAACTGCCAGGCTCTGGGCACTTGGCGTTGCACATTCCACTGGAAGACAGCGCGCAGCACGCCAGCGTGGCCAGCAAGATCGGCGAGATCACGAAGTCGGTGAACATCCTGGTGAACTCTGCCGGATTTACCCAACGGATTCCCCATGCCGACTTCGAGACCCTCACGCCTGAACGCTTCAATTCCTTTCTTGTAGCGAACGCCGGTGGACCTTACTCCATCACGCGAGCGCTGCTGCCTTTGCTTCGAAGTTCCGGCCGTGGACTGGTTGTGAACGTCTCCTCTGTCTCTGCGTTTACGGGGGCTGGCAGCAACCTTGCGTACTGCGCGGCAAAAGCCGCCCTCGACACCATGTGCATCTCGATGGCACGTGCATGCGGACCTGCCATCCGATTTCTCAGTGTGTCTCCGGCGTCCGTGGACACCGGTTTCGTGGAAGGTCGAAGCCGCAGTGAGATAGAGAAGAAGGCGGCGCAGACGCCTCTGGGACGGGTGGTCACCCCGGAGGACGTTGCCCATGCCGTTCTTGCCTGTGCAACTCATCTGAAGACCGCCACCGGCACGCGGATCGTCATCGACGGAGGTCACACGCTATGAGCGGCATGTTGGTGGAGCAACGCACGTACACAACGCACCCGGGGAAATGGCGAGAGTACCTCGCACTGTTCGAGGCAGAAGGTCTGGAGGTGCAGCGGCGCATCTTGGGTCGGCTGGTCGGCTACTACATCAGCGAAATCGGGGACTTGAATCAGGTCGTTCATCTTTGGGCCTACGAGAACCTCAACGAGCGTGCCGAACGTCGCGCGGCGCTTCTCGCGGACCCAGCCTTCAGCGCTTACGTAAAAAAGATGTTGCCGCTACTGCAGAAGCAGGAGTCTCGCATCCTGCGCTGTGCGCCCTTCTTCACGCCCATGTGGCAGGGTCAGGCCAGCAACCCTCTCGACGGGTCAGATCGTATCGCTTGAGCGTTCGACATCATTGGATTGGGCTGGAGACATTGCATGCACGAAAGAGAACAAATACTCATCGTAGGCGGCGGGATAGCCGGCATGGCCCTCGCACATGGGGCGGCACGGGCGGGACTTCGTGTGCGCGTGGTGGAGGCCAGCCAACGAGCCGACCAACTCGGGACAGGCATCACCTTGTTGGGCAATGCACTGCGTGCGCTGGATCGACTGGGTCTCGCAGAAGCGTGCATCGCAGGTGGCACCGGATGGGATACCGTGCTCAATCGCGACTTGGCGGGAAATTTGCTGCAGGAGCTCCATCCTCCTCGCACATTCAAGCCCGACGCCGCCGGCGCGATTGGCATCATGCGCCCAGTGCTCGCCGACATCCTCTCCCGACACGCGGACCAAAGTGGTGCGGTCGTTCAATATGGTGTCACTGTTGCCAGCCTTGAGCCGAATGCAACCGGTGCCGCGTACACGTTGAGCACAGGTGAGACGGGCCATTGCGAATTGGTGGTCGCTGCTGATGGGGCTTACTCAAAAACCCGATCCAGACTCTGGGGGGCGCAATACAAGCCGATGTATGCGGGGCAAGGATCCTGGCGCTATACGGTGGAGAGGCCATCTTCCCTGAAGGGACTCACTTTCTACCGCGCCGAAGGCTCCACGGTGCTCGGCACCTTGCCGCTATCGAAAGAGCTCTGCTACTTCTTTTTGCTTGAATCAGCTCGCGAGCACTTGCGGATGCCGGAAGACCGATTGGAAGATCTGCTTCGCGAGCGCCTTAAACGCTTCTCCGCGCCGGAAGTCCGGGAAGCCGTGAGCCGCATCGACGGCACCCGCCACATCAGCTATCGCCCCTTCGACATCCTGCTGATGCCCAAGCCCTGGTACAGGGGTCGAGCCGTTCTCGTGGGTGACGCAGCGCACTCGCTAACGCCCCATCTGACCTCTGGAGGCGGCCTGGCACTCGAGGACGCCGTCGTGCTCTCAGAGGAACTCAGCACCACCGCCGACATGGATCGCGCATTGCAGCGCTATGCCGAACGCCGCTTTGATCGCGTGCGAAGAGTCTATGAAATATCGCGCCGGATCAGCGAACTTGAACAACAACCCACTCGCGACGGCGAAAAGTGCATGGAGCTCCTGATGGACGGGCACCGGACTTTGGCCGAGAAATTCTGAGGCGTCGATGGCAAACACCTTGCACTACTCGTTGACTACCTTTTCGGCCACCCAACAGCCTGCGGCCCCAGGCCTGGTTGTCGGCGGCGCGGTGGCCTCCATCCGTGAGCTCGCCCACTCAGCGCCTGAATTTGACTTGCTGGCATCTTGCAACACAGTTCTTGCCATCCTCGACGCCTGGGACGTTGCTCAGCCACTGCTCAATCGCCTGGCGCAAGCTCATCCCCTACGCGGCAACTGGTATGGCCTCGAAGATGTCGAGTTGCACGCCCCGCTGATGCCACGGCAGGTTTTTTGCACGGGTGCCAACTACCGAAAGCACGTGATTGACCTCACGATCGACTCTGGCGTGGGGCCCGAAGGTCTCGACCGTGAGGGCTTGCAAAGGTGGGCGGAACAGATGATGGACCAGCGCGCCGCGCATGGCGAACCGTATGTCTTTTCCAAGCCAGTCTCCGCGATCGCGGGCCCCCATCAACCGCTGACGTTGCCGAAGAACACGAAGCAGGTCGACTGGGAACTCGAGTTGGCAGTGGTAATTGGCCGCGGCGGCAGGGATATCGAGCGTGCCCACGCTCTTGACCATGTGGCCGGCTACATGATTGCCAACGACATCTCCGCCCGAGATCTGATCGCTCGCACAGACTACAAGATGCTGGGTACGGATTGGCTCAAGTCCAAAGGTCAGCGAGGCTTTCTTCCGCTGGGTCCATTGCTCGTTCCCGCTCAATTTGTTCCCGACCCACACCGGCTGAGCATGCGACTGACTGTCTCAAACCAGCTGATGCAGGACGAAACAACGGCGGACATGATTTTTGGCGTGGAACGACAGATCGAATACATCTCGCAGTACTGCGAGTTGCTCCCCGGAGACGTCATCTGCACGGGCTCTCCGGCGGGAAATGGAACGCACTACAACCGGTTCCTTCGTAACGGCGATGTGATGGTGGCCGAGATCGAAGGATTGGGTCGTCAAAGGGTGGTTTGCACCGCCTAACAATAGAAGGAGACAGAGATGAAGAGACGTCATATCTTGCGCATTGCGGCATGCGGTGTGCTCCCCGGACTCGCCGCACGCGCCTCGGCTCAGACCAAGCCCTTGACCATCGTCGTCGGTTACGGCCCAGGCTCATCGGTAGATTTGGTGGCACGGCGCACGGCCGAACGGCTCGGCCCGGCCTTGAAACGAACCGTGCTGGTCGAGAACAAGCCCGGCGCAGGCGGGCAACTCGCGCTCACAGCCATCGCCGCCGGCCCTGCGGATGGCTCGCTCATCGCCTTCACCGCGCCAGCACCGCTCACGATATTCCCGGCGACCTACGACCGACTGCCGTACGACCCGAAGGACTTTGTCGCTATCGGCGCTACGTGTTCGGTCGAAGCCGGTTTCGTTGTCGGCAACGCGCATCCCGCGAAGACGATGACTGAGTTCCTGAAGTGGGCCAAGGATCACGCCTGCACCATCGGCAACCCGGGTCATGCCACCGGCCCCCACTTCAACGTTTGGCAATTGGCGAAAGCCAGCGGCATTGAGGTGGAGCATGTTCCTTATCGCACGATCCCGCAATTGGCGCTCGAAGTCGCCAACGGCCAGTTGTCCGCCGGTTTTTCCGCCATGCCGGCCTTCATGGAACTGATCAAAGCAGGACGACTGCGCCTTTTGGCCACCGCTGGAAACCGGAGGGCGCAACTTTTTCCCCAAGTACCCACTTTCGTGGAACTCGGGTACGACAAAGTTCGCGCGGAGGACTGGTACGGATTTGTAGCGAGCGTCCGGATACCGCAGCCGTTTCGTACCGAATTCGCAGACGCATTGCACCAGATCAGCAAAGAGCCCGAGTACCGGGAAGCGATCGTGGCCATGGGACTGATTCCGGAGTACCAGGATGCCCCGACCTTGGCGCAACGAATCAAGGCCGACACGGCGAAGTGGACCGAGCTGGGCAAGCTCACGGGCTTCAAGTCCACCTCCTGATTCACGCCTCATCCACACGGATCCGCACGAATCGTTCTTGGCGGGTTCACTGTCCTATTTTCAAGGAACAACATGGCAATCATTGGCGTAGAAACCGTCGTGTATGGAGTGAACGACGTGCGGGAATGCGCACGCTACTTCACGGACTTCGGTCTCCCTCTGCACGAACTCGGCGAAACATTTGCCCACTTTCGCTTAGACGAAGGCAGCAACGTGATCGTGCGCCACATCAAGGACCCGGAAATCCCCCGCTCAAAGATTGTTGGCACGGGCGTTCAGGAGGTGATTTGGGGTGTGGATCGGCAAGACAGCCTGGACCGACTTGTGCGCGATCTGCAGGCCGACCGCGAAGTTCGCGTGGACCCCGACGGAACAGCGCACTTCCTGGCTGACGACGGCCTCGCCATCGGCTTGCGCCTGTATCGCAAGAACCCGGTGAGCTCCGCTCCAGATCCCATCAACGCCCCTGGGAACATCCATCGATTCAACACTCAGCGCAAATGGAAGCTCAAGGCGCGACCCAAGACCATTCAGCATGTGGTGTTCCAGAGTCCCGACTTCGAGGCGTCCTGGGCCTTCTACCGAGATCGGCTGGGATTCAGGCTGAGCGATTGGCAGAAAGGCAGCGGCATCTTTGGTCGCGCGGATGGGGCTGACGACCACCACAACATCTATTTCCTCAACGCGAAGCTGGGCCTGTTCGCAGAAGACACCGAGCTTCGATTCGATCACGTCAACTTTGGCGTGGAAGATCTCGACGAGATCATGGTGGGGGCCAACTTCATGCAGCGGCAGGGCTGGCCCAAGTCGCACTGGGGCCTGGGTCGCCACCGGATTGCCTCTTCTCTCTTCATGTACTTGCCTTGTCCAACCGGTGGTCAGGTCGAATACGGCGCCGACTCCGACCGTCTGGACGACAACTGGATTCCTCGACTTTGGCACCCGGCGTTTGGGGGATTCTCATTCGTGCACAACATGCCGGCTTTTCTGCTCGACAACACCATCCCGTGGGAGTGGGAGTACTTTCCGGGCACGACACCGGGCAGCCGGGAAGCAGCGGTATCGGGAGAAGGCCAGGATTTTGCAAAGGACGGTTTCTACAAGGGAAGGACGCATTCGGACTGACCGTTCTCATCGCATACACATCTTCGGATGGTTCCGGTTCTTTTCCTTGGTTGGCGTGCGACCCAAAACACCTAAAACTTCGAACTGGATCAAGCATGAACAGACAGACGCCCGCGGATCTGAATGGCCTTTTCGCACCGATCACCATCAACAATATGGTGATCAAGAACCGGATTGTCATGGGGCCCATGGCGGCCAGCTCTCCCGCCGACGATGGATCACCGAGCAAGCAGACGGTTGCCTTTTTCGAGGCACGGGCCCGCGGTGGGGTTGGCATGATCATCGTCGGCGGCGGTGTGGCTACCACCCGCGCATGGGACGAATCTCCTTTTCGACCCAACTTGCGAATGGACCGCGACGATGTGCTGAGCTCCTACCAGCAAATGAACGATGCGGTGCATCGTCATGGCACGAAGATCATCTACGAAGCCCATGCGAGCTTCGGGCGCATGGGAAAGGCCGGGCCTCAGCGGCCCGATCTGATCTCGGCGAGTCCGTCGAACGTCTTCATCGCAGAGGACCAATTTGCACGCGGACTGCAGGTGCCTGGCGGTGTCCGGACCCCCATGGCACGAGAGGCGACTGTCGAGGAGATCGAAGATCTGGAAGACGCGATGGCCAGATGCGCCCTGCGCTCGCGCAATGCCGGATTTGACGGTGTCGAGCTCGCATCCCATATGAGCTATTTCCTGGCATCCTTTCTCACGCCACGCTCGAACTGGCGCAGCGACCACTATGGCGGCAGCAGAGAGAACCGCGCTCGCGTTCTTGTAAACATTGTGCGCAAGATGCGCGCGCTCGTCGGTCACGATTACGTGATCGGGCTGCGAATCCCATGCGCAGAACATGTACCCGGGGGGCAGGGTCCTGATGAGTACAGTCAGATCGCTGCGCTCGTGGAGCGGGCCGGCATTGACTACGTTGCCATGGTCGATGGCTGCTACGAGTCCATGAAGCAGTCAGCCGCCGATGAAGACGGCACTCAGTTGAAGTACGGCGAGCCTGCCATCTTCAAAAGGGCGCTGACCATTCCTACGCTTCTCTCCAATGCGCACGACCCCTACCTGGCGGCCAAAGCGATTGGCGCCGGTGAAGCCGACATGACCATGCTTGCACGCCAGTTGCTGGCCGATCCTGAGTACGCAAACAAAGTGCGCACGGGCATGGTGGATTCGATTGTGCCCTGCCAACGGGACAACCTGTGCATGCGTCGGATGATCATGGGATTTCCGGTGCGCTGCGAGGTCAATCCGCGTATGGGCCGCGAATCGCGCGATCCCGGCCAGTTGCCGCCCTTCCACAGGATGATGAAAGCCCCGATCGAACAGGCCTTGTTGGGTCTGACTGCTTCACCCGCGATCATGCGAATGGCTGCCCGACTAAAGTAAGCACCTCGCTTTCGACTGCATCCAACCACCCACCGCGCGATTAATGGGGCGATGGGTGTCCGCCATCAACGGGGTTCCACCCGATCAGCAAGCTCCCAAAGGGAAACGAGCAGTTGCACGATGAACGCGCCGGTTGCCTCGTCCGTCAGTTCGCCGTCATGATTGAACTTTGAAGCCGCCTGACCGATGAACACCTCGGGCTTGTTGACGGTGAAGGTGTTCATGTAAACCAGCACCTGACGCAAGTGGTACTGGGCGCGGGAGGTACCCAACGGACCCAGACTCGCCCCCATGATGGCAACTGGCTTCTGATCGAATGGAGGCGCCGGAGGGCGCGACAACCAGTCCAGCGCATTCTTGAGCACACCTGGAATCGAGAAGTTGTATTCAGGGGTGACGAGAAGCAGGGCGTCCGCCGCGCGCACCTGGTCTTTCAGTCGCACCACAGCGCTTGGCTCGCCTGCAACACGGATGTCGTCGTTGAATATCGGAATATCCGCGATATCTGCGATATCCACCGTCATGTTGGGCGGTGCGAGTTTTGCCGCAGCACGCAACGCTTTCGCGTTGTAAGAGTCCCGCCGCAAGCTGCCACAGATTCCCAATACCTTGAACGTCATGTCTCGTTTTCTTCCATGGCAGCCATGTCAGGTCGGCAGTTCCAGCTTCAGACCCGATCGCTTCACCGCAGCGACCCACTTTGAGCGTTCGGATCGAATGTATCTGTTGAACTCAGTCGCCGTGCTGCCAACCGGCTCTCCCCCATAGTCCCGGTAGCGCTGCACGACTTCGGGCTTCCGCGCGACCGCTCCGCAAGCACTGGCCAGCTTCGCAATGATGGGCTGAGGCGTGCCGGGTGGCGCAAGAAGTCCAAACCACGTGGATGCGTCGTAGCCGGGAATCCCCAGCTCGTCGAACGTGGGGAGATCAGGCACATTCGGGTGGCGCGCTGCGCCAGAGAGTGCAAGCGCCTTCAGCTTGCCGGCCTTCACGCTCGACATGGCCGCAGGCAATGCGTCGAAGATGACGTGTATCTCGCCCGCCAACAGGGCGGCGTAAGGGCTCGTCGTGTTATAGGGAATGAAGGTGAACTTCGTTCCGGTGACGGAGGAAAACCACTCGCCCAGCAGATGTTGGAATGTCCCGACGCCTTGCGTCCCGACATTCAACGAGCCAGGCTTGGACTTTGCCAGCGCAACGAGATCCGCCGCGTTCGACACGGGAACGCTCGGATTCGCGATCACCGAGCATCGCAGCGCAGTCAGCTGACTGATGGGCTCAAAGTCTGCCGGGTTGTACGGCAGCTTTGTGTACAGCTCCTGCATGTAACACAGTGAACTCGGGATACCCATAAGAAGGGTGTAGCCATCCGGAGCCGACCGCACCGCGATCGATGTGCCAATGGTGGTTGCTCCGCCGGGCCGGTTCTCGACGATGACGGATTGCCCCAGTTCAGCGGAGAGCCCCGCTGCCCAATAGCGCGCATCGGCGTCCAGCCCAGAGCCTGGCGGCAGCGCAACAATGATCTTGATTGGCTTGCTGGGATAGTCTTCGGCAACCGCTGATCCGGCTGCGCCGGCTATCAGCATTCCCGCGCCGGCGTTCAGCACCTGTCGTCTTGAAAGGGTCATGATTGTCTCCATGGCTGGTCGGATTTCCTGCACTCTTTTTTTGCACGACATGGCTGCCGTGATGAGAATGTAGTCCGATGGAAATTCACAGTTGGGATCGATTCCGTTGGGCGGACAAGCACACGCATTCAGCTCGACGCGGACAGATCATCTTGACCAATATGAAGTACGACGCGATCATCATCGGTTACGGTCCAGCCGGGGCCACGCTTGCAAATCTGCTCGCCATTCGGGGTTGGCGAGTGGCGGTTGTCGAGCAGTCTCTCCGGATTTACGACAAGCCCCGGGCCATCACGGCGGACCACGAGTGCATGCGTGTGTTCCAGGAATGTGGCCTTGCGGAGGACATCGTTTCAGGCACGTCGCCTCACCCCGGGACCGACTTTGTCGGCATGGACAACAAGGTGGTCAAGCGCTTTTATCCGCAGCCAGGGTCGAAGCAGCTGGGCTGGGAGCCCAGCTTCATGTTCGTGCAACCCCAACTCGAGGAGAAACTGCGCGCCGGCATCGAGCGACACAAACATGTCCATGTCTTGCTAAGCCACCGATTCCTGCAGTTCGAAGCAGAAAACCACGAGGTTCGGGTGCAAGTGCATGACCTTTCGAACGACCGAGATCTGGAATTGACCGCCAAGTACCTGATTGCCTGCGATGGGGCCAGCAGCCCTGTCCGTCGCCAGTTGGAGACTGTGTTGGAAGATCTTGAGTTCGACGAATGGTGGATGGTGATCGACGCATGGATCCGCGGCCCCTTGCAACTTCCGCAGCGTTGCGTGCAGTATTGCCGCCCCACTCGGCCCGGAACATACATCATCGGCCCGGGCGATCTGCGGCGCTGGGAGATCAAGCTATTGCCGGGCGAGGGGCCCGACGACTTCCACACGGAAGAATCGATCCGCAGGGTGCTTTCTGAGTTTGTCGATGCAGCGTCGCTGGAGCTGTGCAGGACAGCGGTCTACCGTTTCCACGCGGTCGTTGCCGAGCGGTGGCGCAGCGGTCGCGTGTTTTTGGCCGGGGATGCTGCGCACCAGATGCCGCCGTTCTTGGGCCAGGGAATGTGCGCTGGCGTGCGTGACGTCGTGAACCTGGCCTGGAAGCTGGACATGGTCGAACGCCTGGGAGCAACGGCAGGAATCCTCGACACGTACGGCATTGAACGCAAGCCCCATGTCCGCACCATCGTTAGCTTGGCGAAATCTTTCGGCCTGATCATTGGGGAGCTTGACCCGGAAGCGGCGAGAAGCAGAGATGTGCGCCTTCGGGCCGAACTGGAAAGTGGGCAAGCCGAAACGGTTCGACAGAAGTTCATTCCGGGACTCACAGCCGGCATCATTGCCACCGATGCCTCCGGCACACCGAAGCCCGGAGCAGGCAGCCTTTTCGTACAACCGCGAGTCCGCAAGCACGGATCCACTGCAACTGCGCTGCTGGACGACATGACGGGCGCCTGCTTTCTTCTTGCGTCGGAGGAACCCGGCGTACTGGAATGGCTCGACCCGAAAACAAGGGATCAGTGGCTGCGGTTGAAGGGGAAGATGACGGTCATCGGCGGTGCGCACGCCTCGCTACCACCGGAGGTCATCACCGTGAGCGAAGACGATGGAATCTTCCGCGAGTTCATGGCCCAACATGGGGCCCGCGCCGTGTTGGTTCGTCCAGACCGCTACGTATACGGCGTTGCTTCGAATGCCGACAGCTTGCGTCAGATGGTGGGTGAGCTGCATGATCGGATATTCGGTCCAAGCAAGTTGAGGCAACCATGAGTTTGGGTGAGGGCTCGAGCAAGATGGTGGGACCGTTGCAACGGGCCACGGCAGTTCTGCGCGCCCTTGCCAATGGAGGTCGCCTTGGTCTCTCGCTCACGGAGATCGCAAAAGACCTGCAACTTCCCCATTCCACGGTTCATCGCATCCTCGCGCAGATGGCACGCGAAAGGTTCGTGGGACAGGACGAGGATTCGCGCAAGTACATTCTCGGCCCACTCGCATTCGAACTCGGGCTAGCGGCCGAACGCCAATTTGACATCCGAGGACTTTGCCGCCCCCTCCTCCAACGCTTGGCAATTGAAGCGGAGGACACGGTGTACTTGGTTCAGCGCAGTGGGAACGAGGCCGTGTGCATTGAACGGCAGGAGGGACCGTCGCCGATTCGGGTGCTGACGCTTGAGGTCGGCAGCCGCCGCCCCCTGGGCTTGGGCGCAGGTGGGCTTGCCATCTTGGCGGCCCTGCCGCATGGAGAGATGGAGGACGTGCTCGGCGCCATCATGCCGGCAATCGCATCTCGCTGGCGCTTCCCGGAAGGCGCACTGCGCGATTCGCTGCAGAGTGCTCAGGAGAACGGCCACGCCGTTATCAGAAACCGAATCACCCTGGGCACTACGGCAGTGGGACGACATGTGAAGGACTCGCTCGGAAGACCGTTCGCGGCGTTGAGCGTGGCCGCGGTCAATTCGCGCATGGACGTCGCCAGGATCCGGCAAATCGCGTCCCTGCTCGAGCGCGAAGCCAAGGAAATTGAAAGACTCTTGGCAGGGTTGCGCCCTACTCTGTCACGTCAATAAAAACGCTGAAGCGCATGTTCGAGCAATGGAAAAGGCCTTCCATTCTCTGCGTCGCCTTGCGAGAATTCTTGCAATCGAAGCTTGAAGCACTCGAAGTGCGCGTGCAGCCGTCGCCCTCAACCAGAGCTGCATTGGGAGGGCGCATCCCTGCAGGCGGAGCGCGCGCTGCCGAGGCCATGCTTGTCGAGCAGTTAACCCCGCCCATCGATGCGCCATCAGATGCGGTCAAGTAAAGGAGCAGATATGCTGATCAAAAGCCTTCATCACGCCGCCTTCCGCTGCAAAGACGCGAGGGAAACCGTGGACTTCTACACCCGCGTGCTTGGCCTCAACTTCATTCACGCCATGGGAGAGGACCATGTGCCGTCCACTGGCCAATACAGCCCGCACATTCACATCTTCTTTGAAATGGAAGATGGCAGCTGCATTGCATTTTTCGAATGCCCTATGGATGAGGGCGAACCCTCAGGGCGAGACGCCAGCACGCCTGGTTGGATCCAGCACTTCGCCTTCAGGGTCAAGGACCAGGAAACCCTGCTCAACGCCAAAGCAGATCTCGAGGCAAAGGGCGTGAGCGTTCTCGGGCCCACGAATCACGACGACTTTCTGTTGTCAATCTACTTCTTTGATCCGTCGGGGCACCGACTCGAGTTGAGCGTTCAGACGTCCACACCCGAGATGGACAAGACGTTTAGGGAAGAGGCGATGGCTGTGCTGACGCTGTGGGATCGAACGCACGACTGGTCTCAGCGGCACACGCTTTGGGGGTCGAATAAAGGGTACCAACGCGCGGGCGCATAACGTCTCCACCCCCCGATTTCGGCTTTTCGTTTCTTGTGCCCCGAGGGAATTCCACATAGGAATCACATGATCCGCCTGGGTGGCGGTCAGACCGCGCGCACACGCTGACGTTCACGGTTCGCACCAGATTGAAGGATATCCCGCTATGGCACGCTACAAAAAGATGGAGGCCCGCGAGTGGGCTCGAGAGCATCTTCTCGGTGTCGGCAATGTGACGTTGCCGACAATGACATCGGACTTTAAGCACCTCAACGAGAAGGCGATCCGGCACGACATGGAGCTGGCCATCGAACACGGTTTCGTCGGCAGCCTCTCTTGTTCGGAGATGGCCATCACCAATGATCAGTATGTTCGGTTCTGCGAGATCATGGCAGACCAGGCTGCTGGTCGAGCCTTTGTTGTCCATCATGCGGTGTTCAATACGCTCCAGGAAAACATCGAGATGGTTCGCTGCGCGGAGGCTGCAGGCGCCGAACTTGTTTTGCTGAGCTATCCGCCCTATTTCTATCCAAGTTCCTACGATGAGGTATACGCCTACTCCAAGGCAATCTGCGATGCGACGAATCTTGGCGTCATGCTGTTTCCGCTACCCGCCTGGGGCTTCAGCCGACTGCACCCTGCCGATATTCCCGTGCCGGTCCTGCGGCGCCTGGTAGACGACTGTCCGAACGTCGTGGCGATCAAGGCGGAAGGTGGCGTACCGCACATCATGTCTGCTGTCGAGGTGCACCGCGAGTTCCACAAAGAAGTGGTGATCTCCTCGCCCCTCGAATTCGAGTATGTTCCCCTCGCGCAGATGATCGACATTCCCTTCTGCGGCACCAACTATTCCGCTTACTTCGGCCCAACACTGCCGCGGCTGCACAAGTTGATTCAGGCTCGCCAGTTCGACGATGCCACCCAACTCTGGTACGAGATCGACCCCGCACGCAAAGCCTTTGGAAGTGTGCCGGTCGCAAGCTTCGGCCTTATCAATCGCATGATGTGGAAGTACCAGTCCTGGCTACAAGGCTACAACGGCGGTCCTATGCCACATCCGACCCAGCGCGTCTATCAACGCGAAATGGCCACCATGCGAAAAGGCCTCGAAGCGTCGAGATTGAACCCGACGAGCGACCCAGACGAAGCATTCTTCATCGGCC
>Ga0247823_10001926_pt1 | contig 17144 bp, 34 predicted proteins | sample 13C_PalmiticAcid_2_FD_192426 | JGI IMG/M metagenome (GOLD analysis project Ga0247823, IMG submission 192426) | Soil microbial communities from agricultural site in Penn Yan, New York, United States - 13C_PalmiticAcid_Day30 | ecosystem: Environmental > Terrestrial > Soil > Agricultural land...
CGCGCTTGCCGTTTGTTGCATCATACCACTTCCAACCATCATAGTAGTAATAGGTGAAGTTTTGGGTTGTCTTAACTCGCTTACCTTGAAAAATTCTGGCAAGCAACGCCGGAGTCTCTGTGACCCATTCCAATACCTGCACCAACGCCCAATCCCGGCTCGAAGCCCAGCCAGGCAGCGGAGGCACGAGGGTTACGGATCTGCGTCCCTCTAACCATGGTGTCTCCAACTCTGCTGGTTGCACCAATACTACTTCTTTTATTTTTTCTGTTTTCATTGTTCTAGTGGTATCCCGTTTTGCTGAATTGGCGTTTACCGCGATTAAACCTTTGCATCTTCCCTGCGGCTGGGAAACTTTCCACCTCAGCGAGGTCGCAGGATTTTAACACTTCCTCTTTGCCGAAACGGATCATATAGCCCTTTATGCCTCTGTCTCCGCTAAGCACAGAGGTGATGACACCAGGTCCGTAGGTCGCATGCTTCACCCCATTTCCGATATTCAAATGGGAAAAGGGGCGGTTGGCTTTCTTCTTAGACACGATCCACCACCCTGATGATGCTTTCCCTTTTGCGCTGTTCGTAAGCCTTCAACCCCTCGGTCCATTCGCCTGTCTCGTAGGCGTAGAAGAAGGATGCCAGGTCAGGGAAGAACATGTGTGTCTCCGTAAAACTGTCGGTGCGCATTACAAACAGCTTGGCTTCCAACGCATCCCGTTTAACGAAGAAGAAAACACGCGGCTGTTGGCAGCTCTCGAATTTCAATTCTCCAGGCAAGTTCTTCAAATCCGTCAAGTTTTCCCACACCTGCTTCTCATCAAATTCATGACGAGTACCGTGTGTGCAAGAAAACTTGCCGTATTGATCCCGTTCAACTTGCCATGTTTGCCGCACCCATCTACATTGTTTTGCCAAGAGCAACTGGGCAGGCTTTATTTTCAGATTTAACAGTTTCTGAAGCGCCTCGTATTCCCCTATAGTAAGGAGAAGATGATCATGGATAGTCTCCAGATCCGTCTCCAAGCCATACACCAGCCCTTCTTCCTTGCCAGTCCTGACTGCCCGCTGCCCCAGAACCACTCTTCGCATTATTTCGTAAACTGCTCTCATGATTTTCCTCTCAAGTTTCTCGCATGTGATTTCGCACTACTTCCTGATGCATCCAGTGCTCATCGGTTTGCACGTGCTTTTCCCGCACCCACTTGGCGACCAGGTACTGCCATTCCGACAGCCTGATTTCCCCGGCAGACCGCACCACATACCCTTCCTCTTTCTCCAAATCCAAGCGGGTGTGCATGTTTTGCAGCATGTCCAGGTTGGGCTTGCCTCGATACAGCTCCGGCACTGTGTGCAGCCCAAGCAGCTCGCACCACTCCACAGTTTCCTTCCAGCTTAGAGCCTTGTTCTTATCCCAGATGTTGAACACCAGGAAGTAGCTGGGTAGGTCCGTGTAGGCAATGGAGTGCTTGGCGAACATGTTCTCACCGCAGATGCGCCAGTTGTCTGGGATCTCATTGCGGATGCTGGCCCACAGCCCCTTGACCCAGGAACGGGAGAGATGGTGCTTGGAGTCCATACTCCGCGCATGGATCATATCCCGCGTCATGGTGGTGTTCTCACCATCCTTCTTTATGGTGACGATCCATTCGTCCGCCCCTACGAAAAGCGGACCCATATTGGTGATCACCCGATCATCGTTTTGAAGTCCTGGCGACCACGCCAAATGCATGGTGCGAGGATACTTAAACGTCTTTAGGAACTTGCGTTCCGGCCCGTGGGGAAGCATCTTCTGGAACTGTTCGCTATCGTACAACTCCCCGGGGGACCAGTTGCCATCGGCGTCCCGCAGATTTCCCCATTTATCCAGGCCCTCACCAGGTCCCAGAGTGAGATGGGCGGGGACTACCACCACCTGTATGTCTGCCTTCTCCCGCAGTTGCTCACAGGAAATAATGCAGCACTCCGCATTCAGGTGACAAGCATCGCAAAGCGACACTCCGTTCTCTGCGTAGTAACCCTGATTGTGCCAGAGAGAGCGCTCGATGATGTGGTGGGCTGCTGTAGCAGGGTCCCCACAACAAACACATCGCCCACCGTCTCGGCTGAGGATCACCTCATTGAATCTCTGTCGTCCTAGGTATGCTAGTTCTTTCATTTATCCTTGGATTGAATTGTTTCCCATTATCCCAGCGACGCAACTTGCGCCCCAATTGGTACCGGTGGTTGATTTTACGAAGGACACAAAGCGCTCAACGGTGTCGCCTTGCTTCTCCTTCGCCTGTTGGGCATAGGCGTCCAATTGCTGCTGCAGCACCTGAATACGCTGATTGGCCTCTTCCAATTGCTGTCTCTTTTCCTGCAGTTTCAGTCGCAGCTCCAGAAGCTCAGCCTCAATTGTTTTCCATGTGCTGCCTGCCATAAATTTCTTCACCACCCTGGCTTCGTGTTTTCGATGTTCGTCAGACATAATATTCTAAGGGCATTTTTGGGATGTGTTGCCCGCACATAAATTGACCATTTCTCCAACCAGTTCCCCAGCAAGTGCAGTCCCCTCCATTACCCCGCCGGATGCGCACTATTCTTCCATTGGTTCCTCGATCCTCAATCCACTCATCAGGTCGCTCTGGTACCACTGTTGTCCGCCTGGATTTGAGGAAATTTATTAATGCCAGAGGATCGTGCTTGTTTGCTTCGAGAACCTCTTCTGGGATGGGAGCAGTTTTCATCGCTCCAGGGTTACCAGACAATGTCCCTTACAGGATCAGCGCCGTCAGGAAGGGGCGGATCTGGGTAAACAATTTGTGTCCCATCCTGAGGGTTGAGGATTTCAAGCATTTGCTCCATGTGCTCAAAATGCTTAAACTGAGCGACCAGGCCCCCCGGCAGATTCTTATCAGAATCTTGGGGGCGTTCTATGATGTAAAAACGAGTTTCATCCGCACCGGCTGTCACCCAAACCCCCGGAATGTATCGGTCGCGTTTGTATATTTTCTGCAGCTGAGCGAAGACTTTTGTCTCTTCCTCATCCAGTTTACGACACCTCTTACGGTGGTTGATCAAGCGCTGTTTGTTTACTTTACCCGTGGCGCTTGGATCTGCACGGAAGGTAGACGTGGCTGTCAACTCATGCCCCCGCAGTTTCAAAGGCGCAGGCGTTTTTTTGGTTTTAGTGCGCATAGTAAAAAGGTAAGGGACCGCCAGGGGAGTCAGATCCCTGGTGATCCCGATTTGATTTAACGCCCGTCTACGTGCGTCATGACCGTACGGTGATGCCCACCTTCAAGCATCGGGTCGCGCTTGGAAGACGCATCTTTTTTCTTTGGGGATTTTTTGTCCGTTTTTGGTACATCCTTGATAGGCTTTGGTGTATTCATCAAGAATATATAACCTTGGCGAGTAGGGTATTGCAGGGTTTGATGACTAAAAGCAGGAAAGGCCGGGGTGATCTCGCCACCCCGGCCATATTTTCTCGTGAAACAGATTTTTACTCCCAAGGAATCAGACCCAGTGCTCCTGCGACAGTTGGCGTGCACTCCACCACCCAACCCCCAACGATGGGAGCCACGTGCAACCACCGCCCACCACTTTCGCGGATGAGACCAATGGCGGCTATACTGTCGGCCTTGGTACCACCAACAAATTCAGACTTAAGCAAATATAGTTTCATCAAGGGCATATACCCCACAAAGGCAGGGTATTGCGCCGTTAATCCACTACCCCAGGCGTGTTTTGATCCCAAGCGATTAATGCATCCCGGAGTGCTTCCCACATCTTCAACTGATCCTCATGGGCCACAGAATTTCCCACCCAATGCTCACGGGTATATAGAGCACGCGCAGCATCTATCACTGGCTGCAAGAGCGCCACCTTTTTACTTGCGGTAAGAAGTGTTTCACCGACCCCTCGCAGAGCGTGTGTTGTGAAAGCAAGGGAGGTGTACAATTCCTTGGTTTCCTTTCGCTCTTCCAAAAGCTGCTTCTCTATAGCAGCCGCCAGTTTGAAGGGCACCACTTTCTCATTTGGCAAATCCACCCCTCTCTTGGCTTTACGGGCGCATGCTGGGGCGTCCGGGGGACTGGACGGGGGTAGAATTTGTCTGGCAAAACCATCCTCAGTGAGGCGGTATCGAATTCGATTTCTACTAGGCGGTTCGCCTGTTTTATCCCAATACGCTCGCTCCCTCGCCAGCCTGCTTAGCTTGCACTGGATATCGCGATACTCGCGTTCCAACCAAGCCCTGGGTGTCCACAAATCCCGGCGCGGTTCTCCCACAACATTGTATTCCCTTTCCAATTTGGCCTTTTTGTGAAGCCAATCCGTCTCATCAATACCTGTTTCTACGGCTACTATATCCACCAGTCTATGCTCTTTGATGACCACCAACCACCTGGGCTGTTGTTGGTAGTGTTCGTCATAGACTTCCTCAGGGTAAATACCATCGTAGAATTGCCCCACCCCACCAACCTTTTCGTCAATCCAAAAGGGCACAGGATCGCCTAGACGAAACTCTTGCCCTTGGTCCCCACCGTCTGCTGTACGAAAAGGCACCTTTACCGCATCAGAAAAAACTGCGTAAGGGGTAATGAACTCATTCCAATGCCTTCGCGGCGTCTATGATTTGTTGGTCCACCCAGATCCAGGTCTTGGTGCAAGGTCCCTGGTTCTCTTCATCAGGTGGTTGATAATCCGGGTTGATGTCCTCCATCCAGGAGTGCATATGCCCCAACACCCCAGCAGTAGTTCTCAGAGCATACCTTGTCTTGACCAGAGCTTTGCCCAATTGATCCTGCAATTGCTCTTTCTCCCGCCGCAGCTCCTCTACAATCCCATCCACCTCAAAGCAGTAGTGTTCTGCCTGATCCTTTTCCCGCGCGAGTTTCTGGTTCTCCATCCACATCCCTTCGAGGCGCTCATTGGCCTCCTTAAGGGTATCGTATTTAGGTATCATTTTACTTCTCCTGGTTGCGATTCATCGCTTTGTTTGTTGTACTCCTCACAGTTGTCGTGACAGATGGCGCACAGGTGCCCGCTGCTAATGACAGCTTCGCAGATCTCACATCTACGCGCTTCCTTTTCTTCCTTCTGCACTCGCGCAAACAATCTCTTCAAAGCGTCTTCCTGCTTCTTTAGCGCCTCAGGATCTGGCTTACGGAACTTGACCATTTTCAAGCTAATGACTTGCCCCTTTACCATCTCCGCCTCAAATTCAATCCACCCCACATCGTATTTGTCTTCTGATGTGTAAAAATGCAAATTTCCAGTGAAATGCAGTTCACGTACCCACGCATAGTGGGTACGGTTGCCCAGGGCATCAGGAGGGGTTTCCATACCCTCCCCGCGCTCCTGCCACCACAGACCCCCTGCGGGATCGATGTGGTATTTTAACATACCAGCATCAAAACTCTTGGTCTGGAAGACCGTACCTGGTGGAAGCAACCACCCATACCCCGGGAGTTGCATCTTGCATGTGATTTCGTCGAACATCCCCATAAATTTACTCAGCTAGTTTGACAATTTTTGGTGTTTGCCACCTGGGGCTCATTATTCTCCCATCCACGTCCTGATGCTCAGTCAGAATGCCGCAAACACCACACCAGCGCATAACATGGCTGGTCTCATCAGCATCAGTAATACGCTCGATTCGAGCATACGTGTGGTGCCCCTGCTTGCAGTTCTCTAATTCTTCTTTGAGATTCATATTGGTAGTGTTCCTGGTCGGCTGTGTAAGCAGGACCTTGTGTAGGCAGCAGCTGCTTCTCCTGCTTTCTTTATCCAATACGCGCTTCGTTCCCGTTTTCTGCGAAACTTCCTGCGTTGATGGCTGTTACCAGCTGGGGGATTATAAAGTCCGTCACTGGTAATCAATTTCACAAATGCGTCATTGTACGCTTTTATGTCAGTGTTCATTTCAGTTTGGGTTAAAGGCTCCACATGTTTTGCACCCCCAGTGCAGGTTGTCATCCCAGATGTCGCTTGACCCACAGCGACCACATCTTCCTGTGAAGATCCCTCTGGGGGCTGTGCGATCAATCACGTAGCCGTTCCGGTATTCGGTTGGGTGGTGGGGTTCTTCCGCCTCCTCTTCAACGTCATAGTAGGCGTGCTCATCATAGAGCGTCTTGCCAGTATTGTCGTATTCGGGGTCTTCCTCCCCAAAGTAGTCACATTGGCTCATGGTATGCTGTTCTCCACCTCTTTCGTTCGTTTGAAAACTTGCGCATTGTGCGCTTTAACTCTCTCAAACTCTGCGGGATCGAAATCGATTTCACCCACATGGTGCCGCACATCTTCTTCGATTGTATGCATTTCAGCATCAGACACATCGTCTTTCTCGAAATCTCGCAGGATCGTACGGCCTGTACGGATGGTGTCTTCTACGCTATTTGAAGATTGTATACTTTGCGAAAGAGCTGCCGATGCCCAATCTGCCCATAACGCTATGTGCGCTAATCTTTTAGCAATAGCTTGAAATTGAGATTTTCGATATCTAGTTAATTGCTTTGGTTTTTGAGATCTCATATCCTCTGATTCACTAGTTCAAGCAGCACGTCGTGAGGACACATTTCGTGCTCAGGACAGTAGCATGCCAAATTTTTACCTCTCAGTTCTTTGAAATCCTCCACCAGTGTGGAGGCATCCTTGGGGTCCCAAGCGTCCAGGATATAACGCCGGTAAGCGTTGATCCGGACGTCGGGAGCAAGGGCGGCAATATGGCACTCCTCCTTTTTGAGGGGCCAATCCCATTTAGTCTTGCCGCCGACTTTCACCGTGTTGGGCGGCATCTGCCACCCTTTCTTGTTCTGGATACGAATACGCTGCGGCTTGACCAGAAAGCTGACGCAGGAATTGGCCAGCTTCTGATAGGTCGCTTCGTCCAGGCCTTCCAGCCACCTATCGGCAGCACTGGTATCCATGGGGCCGAGGTCCATATTTTAGAAGTTTAGCGCCCAAGCTCCTGCTACGCTGGCCAGGAACATAACCGCCAGCGCTCCAATCGCTATGGTGTCTGCGTTTTCATTGCTTATAACAAAGGCTCCGCAAAGAAAAACAAAAAACGCCAGGGTCGCAATGACCATAAGGAAGCCACCAAACTGCAAGCGTCTATGAGGGCTCATCAGGATTTCCTTTCCTCAGAGCGCTCAGCAATCTTTTTATCCCTATGCCAAATCTGCCAATCCCGGGGGAACCGGACGACAGCAGCTGTTATGGCGTTGGGCCAGCCTATGCAATATACCTTGCTGCAGCCAGTTCCTGTGAAGTCACCACAGACCATGAATTTGTTGTCACACTTCCTTTGTAAGAAATTCTCCAACAGGAGATAACCTAGCAGTATGACCAACAGGATTGCGATGTTGATGCCTGCCTGCGCGTCCTCATTGCCAACAGCTAAAAGAAGTTGGGGAAGACAGAGCCCTGCTGCCGCACAGGCAGCCCTGATAGACCATTTTCGTTTCATCGTTTGAGTTTCCTGTATCGTTTATTTTTAGCCTCCAATTGCTCATGCAATTGCAACATCCGGCAGTCGTAGAAGTGTTGTGCCTTCTTGTGGAATGGCACTAGCTTCTGACATGCTGGGCATTTCTGGGGTTCTAGTTCTGCGAACATGTGTTATTTTCCTCCTTCTCAAAGAACGCTGCGCACTCATCACAAGACCACCGCAGTATCGTGCCATGCACGCAGCAATACTGCTCACAATCGTCCGGGATAGCCAGGACGAGCCTATACTCCCCAGGTGCCCCAACCACCCGGCAGCGCAGGGGCACCTCTATGATTTCATTTATGTTCATACAACCATACCCCCGTTGTCCGTTACCGGTGGTATATTCACATTCCTCTCTCCCCCAAGTATTTGATTAACAGTTGTCAGGAAACGCGCATCCTCTTCCTCATGCGCCCAATTTGCCAACCCCTGTGCAGGTGTTCCACGCGGCGGTGTTGGGACAGCATTAAGAGCGGCCTCGGCCATAGGTTGACCAGGCTGTCTTGCGCGTCGCAGGTCAGTTATTATGCGATCTACGCGATCAGTTGGAACTAGATGCGCTGCCTCTGCTGCAGGAATTTCCCAATCCGCAACCAACACCGGCTCATACTGTTCAATGTGTTCTCGAACAGTGCGCAGAGCAGCAGCCGCGCCATCTCTAGCCAGCTCCTGTTCAATTGCTGCAGCTGAATCCACAATAAGATGTGCTGGCTCCTTTGCCCTTTTTCTGGTCGACCTTTTGGCACGAGTTGGGGCATCCCAAACAGTGACCCATGCAACTGGGGTCGGTGCTTTCTTTTTTCTACTCATCGGTTTCCTTCTCTTGTTTGTATTGGAAATGGGAAAGACGACCACCAGGCGTTACGCCTTTTCTCTTCCAAATATTTTTTTAGCATTTCATCCCAGCTTGCTGATAATGCCGCAGTGATGTTCGGCATATTATTGATACCCCCTGAAGCGACGCCAAACGTAACTTCAGGCTCACCCCAATGGGTGGTCCACTTCTCAGCCTCTCCGGGGGCTTGGGTAGTTTCCATAGGGTATGTCTCCGTAGTGTCTGCGCCAAAATGCTTTACGTTCAGTCTCAGCCTTAGATTCAGCTGCAGCACGCCTCTCTTCATTCCTTTGTCGAATATGCTCCAAGATCGCCACAAAGCCCGACGTTTTGGTGGGAGTTACTTGGGGGGCAGGCTCTTCCTCCTTACCCCAATCGGTTTGCCATGAATGCTCAGTAGTTGTTTCCATATGGGGTGCCTAAGCGATATTGCGCCCATTTATATGATTTTTTAATGGGCTGGTTTGCCAACTTCTCCGCAAAGAAATCACGTACAATCTTTTTCATCTTTTCCTGCTCCCCTTCATTTGGGATTTCTCCCCAATTAGTCTGCCAAGGATGTTCAGGTGTTGTCGTTTGTTCGCTCATATTCTGCTCTCATTTGACGTTCAATATTTTCATGCTCCATTCTCTCAGCCACTGATAACGATGTTGCCATCATTTCGCTCCTTAAGAACCAAGGAAGATTCACTGTATACTCCATAAATTCTGGTTTTGTTTTCTTTGCAGCCTTCACACGACTGCCGTTAAATGTGAAGGGCGATTCTTTTATCTTTTCCTCAACTGGGGCTTCCTCACCCCAGTTGGTATTCCATTCTGTATTCGCAGTGCTCATGGTGGCAGGGTTCCCTCTGGCACGGCCATTTGCGCTTCTTGGTGTACATGGTGATTGCCAAATACTTCGGTTAATCGTTGCCCAAGCTGCTGCACCTGTGCGGCATATTCCTGCTGCTCAAGTTGGCCTCGATTTTCCGGTGTTGCTGGTGGTATCGCCTGCCCAACAGGTTGCTGACCCGGATCTACTCTACGGAGCATACCTGTATCTATATCATACGTGACCATATCGCCAGGCACTACTCCTCCCAACCGTTCCCGCACCCGCGCTATTTGCTCCCGTGCTACCTCCATCTGCCCCGCAATCAACCTATCCCGAAGCGTGTCCAGATTAACAGGCATATTTTCTACAGCCTGGTGCAGTTGCGCTCCTAGTTGTGTATCTATTTGCGCTGCCGCGTCTTCCCGGATATCTACCAGTGCATTCTCCATAAAGACCTGCCGTAGATTTGCTGCTGCGGCTGCGGTTCCCCGCTGTGTATACAGCTCCTCCCCCGGCGCATAGGTGATGTCGCGAACCTCTGCTACAGAGTCGCACAATCCCCAAAAGCTGCACGAAAAACTGGGTACCCAGTAATACCCCTCAGGCTTAACCTGTAACTCCAGATAGATACGAGGGGTGGAATACAGGCATATCGCATTGGCCTGTTGCGCAATCCTTATGAACTTCCTAAGGAACTCTCGTATAGCGTCTTCCACGCCAACAAAGTTAAAATCCTCTTCAGGCTCAATATGTCGCCGCTCCGGCAAAGGAGGACCAGCTACGATATGGATGCGTCGAACAATCCCTGCGAACTCAATTCGTCGGCTTTCCCCGCCGCCACCGAATATATGACCATGTTGCTGCAGTAGTGGAATAAGCTCTGCAGGTGGCTGTGCCATAGGCTCATCTAAGTGCCCGCCAGGGAATGACAAATGCCTTAAACTGGCGTTAGCATTCCAGCGATGGTATTCGTATGGAGCCATGGCTGCCAATACCGCATCCCTGATCTCCATCTCCATGAGCGCCATATGCTGCGGGGTAATGAGCGTGGGCGAACCCCGTCGCTCTTCTCGACTGTAACCAAAGAAATCTACCATATTCTGTTTCTCCTAAAAAACGATTCCGAAGACATCGAACTCGATTGTTATTGTGAACTCTGCAGTTCCATCCGCAATGTTGTAGCCCGCTGTGAAGTCGCGATGAAAGATTTTCACAAGTCTTGCTTCTGCTTCTTCAAGATAACGCTCAGTGCAATAAGATATGCGGTTCATAGCATCTTCCCAGGCCGCAAATAAACTGGCGCAGCTTGTGCCAGTGATAGAATGCGGCGTGCCTCTTGCCCAGCGAACACCTTCTCGCAGTTGTATTTCCTCAAAACCATCTGCATTCCGTATAGTGCCCCGCTGCCCAAGCGTCCCGGTATGCTGGTACTCAGCGGGCAACCGATAATAGGGAGTGTTCAACGGTCCAAACCCTTGTATATCCCCGATATCCTCGTCTGCCGCATTGCTTGGGATCACCAGATTCTCATTAGGAAAATACCGTGCGTACAACTCATCCACGTTTTGCTCCATGGAGAAATCCTCACACTGTCTTTGGATCTCCCTTATCTGCTCGATGGTAATACCTTCCTCCATGTACAGGTAAGATACATCCGGGCGTGGGTTCGGAGTGTCTTCTGCCAGCTCAATCGTTGGAGCTGTTTCGGCAGTAACAAAATGTATCTGCTGGCCGGTAGGGGGATACCAGACATTATGGGCATTCCGCTCTGCGCCCCTGATTGCATTTTCTGTACCTGCAATTCTTACCAACCCTTCCTCTTCAGTTGGGGTTTCGTATGTTGTTCTCATTCTTTTATTTGATTAGTTTTTATTCAGATATTAAACGTGTGTTTAACTGGGCATTCAATTCATCGTAGCGGACTTCCGTTACTCTGATAGGCCATACCCTCTCCTGCCCAGGAAGGGTGCACCAGCTGACTTCTCCATCATCCATTCTCTGGAATTTTATTCTGTTGGCTAACACAGAAACAATATCGTCAGCAATGTCCTTATCTATCGCGATTTCCTCCAGCATTGCCGGGGTGATTTGGCATTGCGACATCAACCCGGAGAATAGAATCCCTGTGGGGATGTTGGTTGGAATCGCTGTCACATTGTTGTCCTCATCGACTCGCAGCCTATAGGCAATCCAAGGGCGGTTTACGTTTGCCAGCAGCACATCGACATTTTTGCTCACTTCCTGGAGCAAAGTCCGATTGACAGGCTGTCCGCGATACACTGTTAGGTGCATCTCCAAAGCCGAGCGCACAGCCTGTAAATCGTGCGGCCTAAACTTCTGAGCCAAAGACGCATAGGTGTGCCGCATAGCCGCTTGCTCAACCTCGTCTATACCGATTTTGAGCTTCTCCTCAAACGTCTGTTCTTCCGTGGTTATATCCCAATTAGTTTTCAGCATCTTCGATCTCCTCAACGTATTCTGGCTCAAATATTTTCAAACCAAATATCTGGAAATAGAGCATTGCTGTATAACGTGGTCGGCTATACCCCACTTCGTACCCAACATTGTGCCACTCCGGCAGCAGTTGGACATTGAATACACCCTGGCGGCGAATTGAGTTTATCTTGGCAACGACGGACAGCATGGCATTTGTCACAGCACCCTCTGCCGAACTGGTCGAGGAGCCATAAACAGAGTGGTCATACCCCCGGTAATAGTGCACACCGTTTCGCACTGTAAGAGGAAAGTTCTGCACATCTCTTAAATTGTCCAGACTATGCCCACGGGCTTCCTCGGCCTCTAGTGGGGGTGCTACTGCAATAAATTCCACCATCCTATACCCAGGTAATGCTACCATTTCTCCTCCCACAATCAGGCTCGCTGCGTCAATTCGCGTCCGAAAGATTTCGGCGGTTGATTTGTCGTCCTGCCACTCTCCCACTCCTTGTCGAATGATCTGTAGCTGTTCTAAAGAAAATCCATTTGGTTCAAGGTCGAGACCAGCATATGAGCCATGTATGCCCACGTTCGCTAATTCCTCCACCACATTGACCGAAGTATCAATGACACTGGTCGCCGGAATATGGCGACCATGCCCCGTTAAAATTACCAAGCCTTCTTCTTGGTTCGTTTCATCATATGTTGTTCTCATCGTAACTCTCCCATGGTGATAATGTTCTTTCGTGAGTTGCCCAAATTGCCCTGACAGGCGATTCCTCTCCTTCTGGCAATTGCTCTACATTTTGGCTTCTTTCCCCGTGCCAGATACGCCATTGCCCGCCCCGTATTTCCAATACGTCCTGGGCCACCTGCCGTGAAGGAAACAATTGATTCAGCGCCTGCAAGGAGATTCCTGTTTGACGCATGAAGCTCGGGCCCTTGAATAAAACACGAGTTGGTAGGTTGGAGGCGATCAAGTTAACGTCGTTACCCACCTCATATATGCTCGGGAGTATGGCAAAATGCAGCCAAGGATGCAGGTCCTCCCTAAACGCCTGACACAATGCCCGTCCAAGCATATCCCGGGTAGCCGAGTAGAAACTGTTTCCTATAAAAGAGTGCAGAACCTTTTTAGCATCTCCCCACATCAAATCTACCAGCATCTGTGGTTGATCCTCAGAAGCAGTATTTCTTGACAGATCGGTGACTACCAAGGGCGGGAAGTAGTGCCTCGCCAGCTTAGTCCCAAAATCCTTCAAGTGTGGAGGGATTTTGGGCTCCTCCACACAGTCCCAATTTGTTGTTAGCATAGCTATTGTCTTTTTGTTTTAACGACTTTGACCAGGAACCCAGGTTTCCGCCGTAGTTTCCCATACAGCCCTAATCGGGGCATCGTCATTCTCTGTTGTGCACGTAGCAGTGAAGCATCTTTCCACAGGGCTCCACTCAAACCGCCAATATCCTGCCTCGATCAACTTTACCGTGGCGGCGGATTGTGGCGTGGGGAAGAAATAGTTCAGAGTCTGCAACGTAATACCAGCACTTCGCATCGTCTCCTCCCCAGCAAATAATACCCTGCTGGGAAGATTCATTGGGCGAACTTGAATACCGTCTCCTGTCGGTGTCCTCTCCGTGTAGAAACGAAGCCAAGGAAAATAGGGTGCTCCTAATGCCTGCCGCAATTCGTAATCTATTCGACCAAGAGTGGCCTCATTGACATTCGAACGCCCCGCATGTGTAGAGAGGATTCGACGTATGTCAGCCAGCATAGCGGGAAGCAGCGCTGGATTCCGGGGATCGAAATCATTGAAGGTTTCAAAATCTGGAGGATTCCGAAGCATCTGCTCCACCTTGAACACGGAGTTCAAATGGTCACACTCTTGACCAAATAGACGACGAGATTCCGGCGTCTCTTCTAAATCCCAATTTGTTGTTAGCATAATCGCAAAAGAAAGGGTGGGGGCACTGGTGTGTCGTTCACCTGCATGCGTTTCCGCAGATCGGTTATTCGCACCCCCACCCGGTTTATATTTACCAGAAAGGATTACTCCTTGTCTTGCTGTTTCTCCCCTGCTCCTGGGTAAACTTTACCCACCTGGGGGTCTGGGTCAGCAAAGGCATCCGCCATGGCCTTGGCATGGTTGGCTATGAAGTCCGGCAGGGAAGCCAGTGGTTCATCCTGTTTCCGCAGGGAGATTGCTCCCAAGCCTGCCAGCCCATCAGCTGAAATCGCCACCACATACAGCCCATACTCCCCGGCCACTATTGGCTCCGCAGGGTCTTCAGTTCGTGTGGTCGGGAACTTGGCCATGGAGTTGAAGAACCCGTACAAGTCTTTCAAAATGTCCTCTACCTGCGCTTTCCTCTCGTCTGCTGTTGTCATTGTAATTCTCTTTCGTTTGTCGTGGACCCGTAAGCGGTGTCCACAGTCATGATACTTGTCCATTTTTGTCCCTCTCCTCTATCTCTACCTCTGTTTGGGTTGGGGGTGCTGCGAGCAAGGAGGTCATCTCATACTTTGTCCAAAAGTCCCGCCAAGGAACTCCTTGAAAGACCTTTGCCTCATACATGTACACACACCTTTCAACCTCCCCTGTTTCGGCGTTGAAATTTTTAACCCAGGGTCCACTGCCTGGTCCTTTCGCTAAATGCGAGAGCATGACAACAAAAGGCCGCTCCAATTTGATTCGAATTGCCTCCTCCGCTGCCCATTCCTTCGTGTAGATGAAGGCAATGCAACGCTCCCGGCAGGTCGCCCTCCAAGTGAATCCTGGGGCGGTTTCGGCCAGGAACTTGTCATAGGTCATCCATTCGTCAATCTCCCCATCCAGCAACTGCTCCTCCATTTCTGAAGCAAACTCCAGTGTCCAGGCATGGGCAGGGAGATCAACTGTCGTGGAGGTGGCGGACAGTTCCTCCCAGCCAGGACCTGGGGAGGTTAATGCCAGTTTCACCTTCGCCGGGCCTCGGGCGCAGGAGTAGAGCTTCGCGCCCATCAGCTCCAACACCTTACGGCGAATTTCTGCATCATGGGCTTTATCCCAATCTTTCTTTATCATTGTTGTCTTTCGTTTGTTGGCTCCCGCATTGCCAGGACGAATGCTATGCAGCGCTCCCTGGGCCCAGCCGTTTCCCCAGTACGCCCATCGACGCGGGTAATCATGTGCAGGTATCGGACGTAGCGACCATAAGCATAATTTCCGTGCAGCCGTTGCTCGCCCAGTTCCTTCTCCATTTCTGCGCATTCGTTAAGATTAATCGTGTAGTTTGGTGCTGTGGATTTTCCAAAATGAAGTATCTCCATCCAGCTCATAGGTGGTTTGTGTTCTCTGGGAAACCACATATAACGATTTATTCTTCTTCCATTTGTGGTCGACTGCACATACTCCATTGTCCAACCACAAAGCCTTGCCACTTCTGTGTCTAACGACTCATTGTCCAGTGTCAACTCGCGGGCTGTCATTCCTTTCCCTCATTTCTCGATAGCGTGCTTCGATCTTCGCCAGAGCCCGAGCAACTAGCGCGGCTTTGCATCGTTGCTCGGGAGTGGCCGTAGCGACCTCCCAGCGTCCAGCCTTGCCCCCGCCCAGGGCGAAATCTACGCCCCCCTTCACGTAAGGGCCCCCTTCCCATTCTTTTTGTTCTTCTGGGCTCAGGGACTGCTCCAGCTTATCCCGCAGGTCTTTGATGGACGGAAGAACCCTGGGTCGCCTGGCTTCAGGTACTGTGGATTTGGGTGGAAGCCCATGCCATTTCCCATTCACATCCGTTAAATTCTTCCAACCCAGCTCCGTAGCTGTCAGCAAATAAATGCCAATACTATCCTGGTTCAGGATGCGGTGAATGATCTTCACCCCGTCTATGGGCAGTTTCATCAAACTTCCTCCCAATAGTAATTGTCGTTGTCGTCATCGAATATTTTCTCGAAACGCTTGTGCTGCAAAGCATAACCGTAAGCGGCGAGCTGAAATCCTTGCCGCTCTTTGAACAGCACCACGCTGCACAAGTCATAGTCGCCAATCCAATCCCGATCATCTATATTTAAATCGTAGGGGCCTTGAATGCTGTTGAAAGCCCGTCGCGCCGTTTCTTCGGACGTAAAAATTCCGCAGATCACAGCTCTCTCATCACCATCATTGGACTCGTCTACGATCTTGTAGATGTAATCTTCTCCGCCAGATGTGTGCGGTATCACATACCCTTCCTCCACTGAATCCCAATTCGTTGTCATCTCAATCCTCCTCCGTATGGCCGCATTTTGGGCATTCCCACCAGTCAGTCTCCATCTCTCTTCGATGAAACGTGCTGTAGCCGCTCATACTTTTGCTTATCAGCACCACGTCATTACAGTTTCGACAATACCGCTTGGAAGCAATTTCGTCCTCAATGTCACTGATGCACTTGGGGCAGATATAGCGACTGGGAATACCATGCTCGCATTCTTCAAACCCATTGTTCTCTGGGAGAAAAGCAGCAGCCCTCTTGATCAAAAGATCGTTCAACCCGGGTAACAGGTCGTGGCAGTTGTTGTACATGACGCCGCATTCCGTCAAATATTGCCATTTCCAATAGCGGTGTTTCTCTGGCTCCAGAACCCTTGGCTCCCCTGACTCCCAACGCGCATAGTAGTAGAGGTTCAGGAAGTGCCCCTGGAACGTGTGCACAGGGCGCACAGCAGCCAGTATAGGGTCTGGGCGGATAATCACCCCGGTCTCCTCAAGAATCTCCCTTGCCAGGGCTGTGGCGGGATTCTCATTCACCTCAATTTTCCCGCCTGGGAAGATGAGGGCATCGTGGGCTAGTTTCTTCCCTACGATGACTTCCCCATCCATGTTGTAGACGATGCCTACAGCGACAGGGATGGGGAATTGTTGTTCGTTGTTTTCACTCATGTTTGATCTTTTTCGTTTCTATTCTCAAGTGGCTGGACGACAAGGGTCATACCCATTACTCGCAAGCCGTTCATCTGCATTGGGTCCTCTGCGCAGGCTTTAGCGGTTTCTGTTGGAATTCCTACCTCATCATCCAAATGATATCGGCGTATCATACCCACCGCCTCTGGCCAGCTCAGAATCAGTTTGGTATCAGCTGGGATGACCGATCCAAATGTGATCTTTCGCACAATTTCTTTGGAGGCTTGCTTAACCCCCTCGCATAGGGCGCTTCTCAAGGATTTCTGTTTACGGATTCCTGTAAGAAGCGACCCACACTCAAACTCCATTTTGTGACAGGCGATTTTCATAAAGCCTGTATAGGACACTCCTTGCTGGATGGGCAAGCCTTATCTGAAGCTGACCTTGCTGTCCATAGCTTCCATCTCCACCTCTTTCAGCGACTCAAAATACCCTACCCAGAACGGATGTTTGATGATCACTTCCGAGCCATCGTTGTCGATAAGCTTGATGTGGTCATGCCATTCGCCAGAGTCCTTACCTGGATCACCAGTCACTTCTGTCTCATGCTTCCCTGGCACATACCAGGGAGCAGAAGCAATCTCTATCCGCCTTGCGCTCCATTGTTTTGGGGTGAAGTGCAACGCCCCAATACTCTTCAGATCGAGGTAGGCAGTGTAGTGA
>Ga0247823_10001927_pt1 | contig 17135 bp, 14 predicted proteins | sample 13C_PalmiticAcid_2_FD_192426 | JGI IMG/M metagenome (GOLD analysis project Ga0247823, IMG submission 192426) | Soil microbial communities from agricultural site in Penn Yan, New York, United States - 13C_PalmiticAcid_Day30 | ecosystem: Environmental > Terrestrial > Soil > Agricultural land...
GGACGCGAACTGCAAGAAGCGGAACGGCGGCTTCATGAGCATGGCCGGGCCATGTGCAGCGGCGCCAGAGCAGAAGGCCGTATGCGAGACTAGACATTTTAGTTAGAATATGCCGCTACCGGGTGCAATGAGATGTTGGGATTTGACTTCAAATCCCACCATACTGCGCGTCAAACGCGTCGATAACAATTCCACCAAGCAGCGCAAGCGGGGAGGCCAGAGCAAAGTGCAGTGGTGGGCTTACCACCAACCGCCTAACATGCGAGGCAAGTCCACTACACAAACCTAGAGGATGGGAGAAAGGGGTGCGAAAAACAACAACATGAAATCGAGGGCGGAAAAGATAAGAAATTGGGTCTTACTAATGGTTCCTTTGGGCTTTCCTGTTGTCCCAGAGGTGAAAATTGCATATGCGGCGTCGCTCGGGAGGCAAGCTGTTTCTGATCAGCACCTCGCGAATCTCACAACAGTCCCCACTTTTCAGGGGTTCAGGGGCATGTCAACAAAGCGTTGACTCAACAATCCACTTACCATTTGCCTCCAAGATAGGAGTCGCGGACGCCATGTCCTCAAGTCTCTTCAACATGGTCAAGTCGACTGGTACGACCGTGTCGACGACCTCAGAGCATAGGCTCTCGTACTTGGGCGAGCAGAGCACCACCTTGGCGGCGCAATCGCCAACGATCTCTCGGAGGCGCGCAACGGGATGCCCGGGGTCGAGGGGCACAAACGCGGCATTGGCCTTGAGCACAGCCAGCATTGCCACGACGGCGAAACTTGACTTTTCAAAGCAAAACGGAACGAACCTGCTGCCGTCAGCACCAACCCCCTTCGACACAAGCTCACCTGCCAGCGCCGTCGACAGCGCATCCAGCTCGCCGTTGGATAGCATCGCGTCCCAGCCGACCACAGAAGTAGCGTCGCTGCCCTGCTGGGTCATCTGCTTGCAAATCATGTCGTGGATCCGCCTCTCGACCAGCGGGCCCGGGACCTTGTTCCACTCCCGGACCGCCTCCCTGTCCTCGCCGCTGAGCAGGTCGACCTCGCCGATCTTGTCGCGCTGGCTCTCCGCGGCTGAGAGACATGCCAGCACGGTTTCAAACTGCCCTAGCATTCGGGCGACCTGCCACTGCGGCACCACCTCGGCGTCAAAGATGGCGCGCACTTGGACGGCTTGGGCGTTGCCGTCACGCCCGAGCGTGCATGTAACGTTGAGTGGATAGCTGAAAAAGTCCGGCCCCTGGGCGGAACCGTCGCCCTTCATGTTACTCCACAAGCTGTCCTGGGGCACGTCATCGGCGACGTCGATGGCCAGCAGGTTCCGGAACTCGCACGCCGCGGCAGCAGCGGCGTTGAGGGTCTTGATGCGCTGCAGACCCGCGAATTGGTGCGGGATGGCATCGTTGAGCTGCGTCTGCACGTCCGCGAGCAGCTTCTGGACGCTCATGGCGCGGTCGATCTGAATCCGCCGAGGGATCGAGGCCAGCGTCGGTCCGACAAGGTCTTCAACGCCGGCGACCGGCACGTCGCGACCGTTGAGGATCTCGCCGAATACGACGTCGTCAGAGGACGAGTAGATGGACACGACGAGTGCCCACGCCGCTCGAAGGAACGACGCCGTAGTCAGGTTTACGCCCTTGGGCCGAGCAAACCTCACCGTTCGGCTCACTTGGCTCGTTGCCTGAACGCGGTAGCCCGGGTGGGGGAGCTGCGGGAAGTGAGTCGCGCCAGGGCCGGACAGTTTTGCGGTCCAGAACGCATCCGAGGCGGCGGCGTCAAGACCAGACAGGTGCTCGACAAAGCGCGAGTAGTGCGGCGCTGGGGCCAGCGGCGTCCCTGGTCGGTGGTACCGAGCCTCGACCCGCTCCAGCAGCGTCGGCAAGCTCCATCCATCATAGAGCGCGTGGTGTGCCGTCCACGCGAAGGTTGGATGGCTGCTCTCTTCGCCAATAATGGTGTAGCGTGAGAGGATGCCACCGTCGTGCGGCGGGAGCCGGCGATGGTGGATCTGCGAAAGCTCCTCGGTGCTTGCCGCCGCGGCCCAAGCAATCTCGCCCTGGACGACAACTTGCAAGAAGCCAATGCTCTCCACAAACACGACACGTGTCCGCAGAATGGCTTCAGCGTCGGCGACTTCCTGCCACGCCTTCCTGAACCGCGAGATATCGATGCCGGAAGGCAGCTCGTAAAAGTTGACCGCCACGTAGGCGCCGGGCTGCCTCTGCGACACGGCCACGAGGCCCGCCTGCAAGGGCGTGCAGGGGTAGATGTCCTCAATGGAGCCGACATCGACACGGCAAAGGGACGCCACATGATCCTGCAGCTCTTGCAGAGTTCTTCCCGCTTTTTCGTGGAGCAACGAGAAGGGCTCGACCGGTCCCGGCAGGGTGTCGTCTCCAACAACAGTGCTGGCCGAGCTCTGTCCGGACTTGCCATCGTCATCAATACCGCTTCCTGTGGCGGTCCGTGCCATGTCGCAAAGCTTGGGTGACTGGAAGATGTTGGCCACAGTCAGGACGATCCCAACTTGACGCGCTGCCGCAACGAGCCGCATGGCTCCGACCGAGTCACCGCCGTGACCGAAGAAACTGTCGTCAGCGGAGATGGAATCGGCCACCACATTCAGCACCGACGCCCACAGTTCTTGAAGTCGTCTCTCTGCGGTTGTCTCCGGCGCACGACCGCCCGCAGCCTCGGCGCCCAGGCGATATTCAACGATATTGTCAGCCAGTGCCTGAGCCATGGTGCGCAACTGTCGGCGGTCAAGCTTGCCAGACGAGGTGAGCGGCATTCTTGACACGGGCAGGAACAGATTGGGCACCATGTACGACGCGACCTGTGCGGCCATGGCTGACACAAGAGCTTGGCAGAGAGAACGAGTGTCCGCATCCATGGAGAGGATGTTGATACTCTCGTCGTCTCTTGGAGGAGAGAGACAGAAGAACACAGCCAACGCCTTGGTGTGTCCGACAGTGACCAGCTCGACAGTGGACTGGGCAGCAGGTGGGAGATTGGTTTTGACGTGGTGCTCAATCTCACCCAACTCGATGCGCTGCCCGTGCAGCTTGACCTGGGTGTCTTTGCGGCCGAGATAGATGAGCGACCCATCCGAGTTGTACCGCACCAGATCGCCCGTCTTGTACATCCTCCTAGAGCCCCTCTGAGCGTGGTGCGGGTCCATCGACGCCCAATTTGGCATCTCGACGAAGGCCTTGGCCGTCTCAGCAGGCCGACCCAGGTAGCCCCGTGCAAGAATGGGACCCTCGATCAGCAGCTCGCCAACGCACCCGACGGGGACAAGACGGTTGTGGTCCTGTGGGTCCACCACCCACGACACGCTCCCCACGCTGGTTCCGATGCTGCCGACGTCTCCATCCTTGTCGAGATGCAGCTTGTGCGCTGCGTTGATGGAGCATTCACTAGGCCCGTATTGGTTGTGCACGGGAATTGCTCCTCCCCAAGCATCCAGCACCTCCCGGGTGAGGGCTTCACCGCCGACAGCCATGCCCCGGATCTTGGGCACCTGCTCCGGCCGCAGCAGGGCCGCCACCGTCGGGGTGAGGTCCATGAAGTTGGCGTCGAGCCTGTCAATTGCGCCCGGCAGGTCGCCGAGACGGTCGGCATCCGAGGGAACGCACACGCAGCCACCGTGGATGAGCGTCGTAAACATCTCCTCAAGGCTGTTGTCAAAGGTGTGTGCGGCAAACTGCAGAAAGCGCGTGTGTGGACCGAGACCCAGAGCCGCGCCGTGCGCGAGAGCGCTCGAGACGAGAGCCTGGTGGCAGAGCACGACGCCCTTGGGCTTTCCGGTGCTGCCTGAGGTAAACATGATGAAGGCCGGATTCTCAGGGGCCACACCCGATTGGACTTGATCTCTGTCGGCTGCTGCAGAGAGTTGAGAGAGCAGTGCCGGACCGACTGCCACCACGTACGGGACCATCGCCTCGAACATCATTGCCCGGGCCTCAGAAGCGACCACGACATGGGCGCCAGCGTCAGTCACTTTACCCTCTAGGGCATGTGCTGGGTGGGTTGCGTCTAGGGGCACCACCCCGCCGCCAGCCTTGAGCACCGCGAGCATGGAGATGGTGGTCCAGGCGGACTTGTCGAAACACACTGGTACCAGCGTCTCGGGGCCGACGCCAAAGTCATGCAGGTGCTGAGCTAGACGGTTTGCGAGGGAGTCCATCTCCTCGTACGAGAAATCGGCATCCCATCCGCGGATTGCTTGGGCTTGCGGACGGATCGCGACTTGTTTCTCAACCATGTGGTGCACGCAATCCACCGTGGTAGCTGGCATATTGGCGTTCCAGGTCCAGATGTCCTCTTTGCTCGTAGGGTGGACGATATCGAGCTGCGGGATTGGTGCTTCAGCGTGTTCAGCAATGTTGTATAGTGCCTGAAGAAACGTCGCCGCGACGTGCTTGGCCTGAGGGCCGGACACGGAGTCTGTCCAGTAGTCGAGGTCAATGGCTGCTCCTCCCTCGTCGTCCATCTCGATGTTGAGCGATATGGGGTATTCTGTCGGATCATGGATGGCTCCGATATCCTCACACACGATTGTGGTATTGGCCGTGTCACTCTTTTGTTGCTGACGGCGGTAGGAAATGCAAGTGTCAAAGAGCGCCATTCCGCCCGGCAGGTTGAGCGCGTGTTGGACTTCGGCCAACGAAGTCTGGGCGTAAGGCATGCAGTCGAGTTGATCCTTTTGCACGGCCTCGAGAAGACCCAAGAGGGTGAGCTGGCCATCCTCACCACTGCCGTTGAGCTTCACTCTCTGAGTGGCCATGTTGATAAAAGGGCCAACGGCATCTTCGGATCCCTCCACAAGTGCGGCATCGCGACCCGAGACAAGATACCCAAAGCACACGTCGTCAGTGCTGGTGTAAGACGCCAGCGTCAGACCCCATGCAGCATGGAACGCGTTGGGGAGGGTGAACCCGGTGCGACTGCAAAAGTCTTGCAGTGCAGCCAGCCCGGGGAACGCGACTCGCAGTGTACACAACTCCTTTTCAGTCTCAGACACGTTGACGCCGTCGTTGAGAACAGGAAAGTGGCAGGGCTCGAGACCAGCGAGATAGTTCGTCCAAAAGGCAATGTCTGTCTCGTTCTTGCGCTGCTGCAGGCTCGCCACAAAGGGGCTGAAGAGCGGTTTGGGAAGGGACTCGAGGGATCCTTCGTAGGCCCGACCCAAGTCTCGGAGTAGGATGTCCATTGAAGCACCATCCATGATGGCGTGGCTCATCTCCAGCACGCAGCTGACGTGTCCATCGCTGTGGAAGACGGAGAGGTGGTGCTGCGGTGCTGCCTCCCTGTATTGCATGGGCGCCAGATTTTCCACCAGCTCGCGGATTATATCTTCGGGGCATTCGCGTACAACCATCGGCGGCTCAATGTGCTTCAACACAACCTGGTCGTAACTCCCTGCCCTTGACTGGCAGATGGCGTCCACGAAGACGGTGCGAAGCAGAGCATGGCGGCGCACAACATGCTTCCATGCCCGTACCACAGCCGCAGCATCGACGGTATGGCCGTCCACGAGTTTGACTTGGAATGCCCGGCGCACGGCGTAAAAGCTGCCGTCCTTGGTCCGGCTCAGCAGCAGGCCTTGCTGAATCGGTGATGCCGGATAGATGGCCTCAATCGCATCCCAGCCTCTCCCTTCAGTCAGGGTGGGGAGCTGAGCGCGTTCGAAAGTGTCCAGGTCCGCAGGTGTAAGATCTGGGATCAACCCAAAGTCACTCAACGTGAGCTTCTGATACATGTTGGGCAGCGTTGTGGCAGCTTCAGCCAGAACTCCACGGCAGGCAGCAACCCACTCGTGGATACGCTGCTGGTGTCGCATGCCAGCATTCCACGCAAATCCAAACCGCAAGGCCCCTTGGATTATCACCGCCGAGATCTCAAACAGCGAGAATCGCGGTGCAGCATGCCCAAAGTCTGCCGTTGAGCTACCCGGGTGGGCCTCTCCGGCCATGAGAGCGCCTTCTGCCGGTTGGAACAAGGCGCCGGCGCGTTCGAGCTGCTGGTAGCGGCCGAGGAAGTTGAAAGACACCTCCATGTTTCTGTGGTGGGAGCCCCAGCGCTCGCGGCCTTCAGGGGTATGAAACCGCGCGGAAAAGTAAGGTCGTCCATTGCCCGGAACACGGCGTCGGAGGTCCTTGGTTTGGATAAGGGCGTCCGCAAACGTCGTCGGAGAGGCGAGAGCAACTGGGAAGAGCGTTGTGAACCAACCAACAGTGCGCGCAATGTCAATCTCGTCCCGAGGCGGCTCACGACCGTGCCCCTCGTTGAAGATGGCGGGGACAGCACGATCTGAAAAGGTGGTTTGGAAAGACCAGATGAGCGCCGCGAGGAGGAGGTCCACTGTCTCGGTGCCGAAAGGGATATGGCACTCAGACAGGAGGGTGGTTGTAGTGGCCACGTCGAGCTCAAACCCCTCACAAGCCACATCGCCATACAAATTTGGTTTGTCGTGCATTCCCCAGTAGGCAAACTGCGCCGCAGGGACTTGGTCGGCCGAGGGCAGGACCAGGCTGAGAGGCCGGTCGGCGCAGTCGTCCATTTGAAGGACGCTCCACTTTCGGAAAGGCAGTGACCGATGGACGGTGAGTGTCCCCTTGGCAGCCAAAGGGTTGTCCAGTATCTCTTCGATCTCTTCGAGAAGCACTCGCCAAGACACAAGGTCAATGACAAGGTGATGGGCGGTCAGGAACAAGATCTGTTCGTCTTTGCCCTGCAAATCGAACAGCTCTGCCGCCAACAAGGGACCTCGGCGCACGTTGAGGCATGCCTGAGCGCCGGAGATACCGGCGTCCGCCTCAGAACGGGCGCCTATCGTGTGCGTACGAAAGCGATAGGCGGCCTCCACGTCAGCGGTGATGGATTGCTTCCACTGCCCGTCTTCCGCCGGCGCGAAGCGAGATCTGAGCATGGCGTGGCGGTTTACCACAGTTCGGATGGCGTCTCGGATGGCGCTTTCTTCCACTCTGCGAGCAAGACGCAAGCAAAAACTCTGGTTGAAGTGCTCGTCGCCCTGTGCCTCGCCGCGCACGTCGAAATGCAACTGCTGAATCGGGGTCAAGTCGAAAGCAGAGGCGTCTATTTCCTCCTCGCCGAGGCTGTCGTCTTCGTTGGGTTGCGCCATGGGCTTGACAGCGGCTGCCAGTTGTCTCAGGGATTTGGCCTTGAGAACATCTTGCACCGACACTCCTAGTCGCACCTTCTTGGCTTGACTCGCGCAGGCCATGGCTGAGATCGAATCCCCGCCGAGACTGAGGAAGCTCCGGTCGTCAGGGCTGATCTGGTCGGCGGGAAAGTTAAGAACCACGCTCCAAATGTTGCAGAGCTTAGTTTCAACCTCGTTCAGCAGGCCCGTGGTGCTGTCGCCGCCCTTGGCCGGTGCCCCAGTCTCCGAAGAATGATGGCCGCGAATGATCTCTTGGCACTGCTCTGGTGTGAGGATGCTTTCCACCCAGGTGAGAACGGTTTTTCGGTCCATTTTCTTGGAGGGTAGCATGGGCATGGCCTCGACGCAGAGCCATGTTGACGGCACCATGTATGCAGGAAGGCGTTCATCCAGCCGTGCACGAATGCGTTGCAGGACAGGATCTGTGAGAGACGGGTTTGCAGCCAGCCTCAGAACTTCGTTTGGCGTTTGCTTGCCGGGAACAGCATCAAGTGACGGCGCCGCAGTCAAAAGGTCTGCGAGTGAGAGTACAGTGATTAGCCGCTTCGCCAAGGGGCCATTCTTGGGAAGAAGGACCAATGCGTGCTGAACGCTCTCGTCCACGGCGAGATGGTGCTCGATCTCACCGAGCTCAATGCGTTGACCGTGGAGTTTGATCTGCGTGTCCTTTCTGCCAACATAGCTCAGGGAGCCCGAGTCCGAATTGTATCGGCCCAAGTCGCCGGTCTTGTAAAATCGACGGGCGGACTTGCCTTCATCGGCGGGCTGGTGTGCCCATGCTGTGCCCGAGATGAAGCTGTCTCGGGTCTTGACTGGGTCGTTTAGGTATCCCCGGGCTAGACTCGGCCCCTCAAGAAGCATCTCGCCAACACAGCCGACAGGCACCAGGCGATGGTGGTCAGCGGGATCGACGAGCCACACTCTGACGCCGCACGGCATCCCAATGTCGGTGGCCTCGGTGTTGGGTCCGACAGTCGGGTTCACCACAGCCGCGACCGCGCTCTCCGCGGGGCCGTAGCCATTGACCAGGTCAATGTGAGACCAGGTAGCGACGTGGGAGCGTGACATGGCCTCCCCAGCGAGTACAAGCCTGCGCAGCCGGGGAACGGTGGCGGGTGTGAGAAAATTGACGAACGACGGGGTCAGGACGGCGTGGTCAACGCCCATGCGGTTCATTGCCCCGGCGAGGTCATTCAGTCGCTCGTGCTCATTGGGGATGCAGACACAGGCGCCAACCATGAGCGGAGTGAGAATCTCGACCAAACTCGCGTCGAAGGTGTGCGCGGCAAACTGTAGTACTCGGCAGGCACCGTCAATGCGCAATGCAGGAGCATGAGCCCGCGCACTTGAGCAGAACGCTTGGTGTTCGATCACGGTGCCCTGTTTCGAGCACGTTAGATGTATCCTTACGTGGTGGTGTGTGCAGTCTCTTACCTTCGGCTTGCCGGTGGATCCGGATGTAAAGATAACATATGCTGTATTTGAGCTGGAGACGACGGAAGCTTTCTCATTGCGGTTGCCTGACTCTGTGTGGGTACGCTCTGAGACAGAGCTGTCATCAACAGGCAGCACCTTGTCCACAACTCCAGCAAGCGTTTGGACCAGGTTCCTGGAGCAGAGGGCAAGCTTTGCCCCGACCGACTCGCAGAGACCCCGAAGTCTGTCAGGTGGATGAGTTGGGTCGAGAGGCACAAAGGCCCCACCTGCTCTCAGAACCGCCAGCATTGCTATCACTGTCCATTTCTGTCCACGGAGTGAGCCATTGTTCAACTTCGACCTGAATAGAAACGAAAAAAACCGAGGGGATACGAACCGATTTCTCGAAGCAAAGAGGAACCAAAATCTCAGGGCCAACCCCGAGCTCCGCAAGTCGGTCCGCTAAGCGGCCAGCCACGACATCCAGTTCCCGATACGTGAGTGAGCCATCCCAAGCGCAGATCGCCTCGGCATCGGGACGCTCAAGGACCTGGTCGGCAATCACGTCATGAACGCAGCGCTCAACCGGCTGGATTGAGTAGGTGCTGTTCCACTCGCATACCCGATCGAGGTTCGCCGGACTCAGGCAGCCCAGTGAGCTCAGGGGTGCGTCAGGGGGGCTCGTGAGAATGCCGGACAGAATCTTGTCCAGCGTGCCGGCCACCAGTGCGCCTTGCGCTACTGACATGCCAAGTAGACTGCTGCTCCATTCTAGAAAGAGGCCCAGGCTGGCCTCGCCGCGCTTAACCAAGAGGCGGAGCTTGTGCTGTTGCTGTTGCTCGTGTTAGCATGTCTCAGTCCAACAAAGAGGGTTAGGATTAATTCAGGGGTAAGATTATTGGATCAACGGGTTGGTTGGAAATATGGAGGGCAGGCTGGAGCGGAATACGTACTGGTGCCAAAACTTGACACGGAGCTGAGGTCTTGGTGAAGCTCCAGAGGACAACCGCTGTATCGAAAAGGGGCTGTCCCGACTCTCCGGAACTGATCAGCCGAGTGGGGACCGGAGGGAGATCGCCGGCAAGGTCCGCCTTGGCACACCCCACCGTCCCGGCGACACTGGCCGAGTCGTCCAGGAGGAAGCGGGCGACGGTGGATCCGCCGGCGAGGTCCCCGCTGTGTTGGAAACCGAAGCTGACGTCGTCTTGGCCGGTATAGCATCTGAGCAGCAACGCCCACGCGGTCCGGAGCACAGCACCGAACCGGTCAGGGTCCGTTGTCGAGAGCGCCAGCAGTCTGTCCGCCTGCTCAACACTCACCCGGACCGATGCGACTTGCCGAGAGCCGGCTGTGATGTCGTTGCCTCGACGGCTGAAGCGTGGAAACCGGCAGGGCGTCAAGCCCTTCAGGTAGGTTTCCCAGCCGTTGAAAGCGGTGGTGGAATCCATGATTATTGATTCGAAGGGGTAATAGATTATGATACCGGCTATGGCCAGGGTAGAAAAGAATCTGTGTGGTGGAAAATGCCAAAAGTAGGCAAGAAATGGATTGACTTTGGCGTGTTCAGTCGGGGCACTGGGGACAACACTGCAGAGATCAACCAATGCGCAGAGCAAGGGCGTGTATCGATAAAGCTAGCACTTTGAACGCTGAAAAGCGCAAAGCTGCAAAAAAGCGAAAACGAGTGTTGATCACTCAGGATTCAATTCTTGCTTCACGATGCAGAGCAGTCCTCACAAGGGCAAGCCTGGACCGAGAACTCGGGTCAAGACACATCTATCAGTGTAATTATACATTCACCCGCGTCTCCGCGTCCAGCTTCTCTCTTTCTTCGTTTTTCCCCGGTTCCTTGCTCTTCCCTTCCCAAAGCAAAAGGTGGGCGACAAATTTTGGTGAAACAAACGAGCATCGGGTGGCTGCAGTTGCACTGGCTCGTCTGCGAGGGTGGCATCTGGCAAAACTTGAAAACCAGTTATTTTTGGTAGTGTCAAAGATCCTGCTCTGGCTCGTCTGGGCATTCCAGGAAATGTCGGCCTCCTGGATAAACTCTCGGTCAGATCACCAGATGGCAGGGGAAAGATCGACAGCGGGTTTTGCGGTATTTGGCAGGTTGATCAACACGTGTATTGCGTTCGGGCTCTGGACGCCAGGAGACGTCAAATCTTGCATGCAGGGGGACAAGTTTGCCTTGCAGGGGGCGCTCAGCTAGCTGCAGCGGCTATCTAACCGGGCCCTCCGAGCGGGTAACGGCTCTGTCGATCTCCTGGGGTGACGGAGGGGCGGTAAATGAGGTGGCCAATCAGCCAAGGGAACCACAGCATTCCCTGCCCTGTCATCGAATGACAGCTGGGAGATCCCGCTGGCCGAGCACAACGTTGTATATAGCCAGCCGCATCGCGCAGGCGGAGCGGCAGCTTCAAGCCCCGAACGGGACGCTGAAGCTACCCACAGAGGCGGCTGAAGCTGCATTTCCACCGGAGCAAAACTGCGGCCGGCACTGGCGCCACTGACCGCATATGCTACGTCGTACGCTGAGCAAGGCCAAGAATGCCGACTTCTCGCGCAATAGCGGCGAGATCGCCCCTGCCAAGGTCCACCACGGCCAGGTCGGCGAATACCGTCAGGAAGTTACAGTAACCCAAGAAATGCACTGTTGAAAACAGGATTTCAACACGGTATTCCCGGCCTCGGTCTGGCGAGGCGACGGGAGCTGAAGCCCGGTGTCGTATCTGTCCCGTTACCGGCTGCTCGTCGACGCAAGAGGCTGAACGGCTACCTGCCTTCCAGCTCTGGGCAACCCGTCCAGCATCAAACAGGCTCGCAGACAGGGAAGGTCCCATTGGGGGCAGGTTCGGTGTTTATGCGTTGTCACCTCGCGTCCTCGCGCGTCCAGGGTGACGGGACTGATCATCAAGCTGAAGCAAATCAGCGTCCCTGCCTTGCTCCCCCGGATCGTCGGGCCCAGGCCCGGCAACGCAAGGAAGAGCACGACTTTGAAAAGTTCTCGGGACCAAAATCAATATCAAGCCCTGCAACCCAGGACCTGGTTCTCCGCCCTTTGAAGCATTCCCGTCGATCCAAGACTCTCGCCCCCAGTTTTCTGCCTCTTTCCGCTGTGCCGCGCATGTTGTCCCCCGCGAGCCTTTGATGCCCGACTTTGGTGGCCATGGCCCAATCAGCACACTTTTCGTGTTCTCACCTCGACGACTCGTTCGGCCCGCACGCTGGCGAATGTCGAGGCGGGTTTGACTTCACGCTCCTCTTTGAGGAAACGATTCTTACCATCGTCCCTGTGGGTCTTCTCCTTGTCGTTCTTCTGCCACGCGTCTGGTATCTGTCGAGGCGCGCGAAGAAGGTGATAAGTGGAACCCGGTTTGCGACAGCGAAGATAGTAAGCCCCATGTTGTCCCTATCCAGTACGACGTGTGTAGGCATTCAACAGCTAACACATTTACCCTACCTACAGTCCGCCTGGGTAGTTCTAGCCGCCCTTCAGCTCGCGGCACTGATTATCTGGGCAACCTCACCGGCCATCCGGACACGGAGCACTTTGGCTGCCTCTGTCCTTGTCCTCGTCTCTGCCATTGGTCTCTGCTTGCTCTCATACGTTGAGCAAACACGCGCTGTCCGGCCTTCATCCATCATCAACACATACCTGCTTGCCACACTCTTGTTTGATATCGCACACTCAAGGACCCTCTGGCTCCGTGCTACGGACTTCTCAGGCAATGCCGTTGCATCCATTTCTATTACCGCCGTCGTGGTCAAGTTCGTTATCCTCGTTCTTGAAGCCATCGACAAGCGCCGCCTGCTGCGACCCGAGTATAGGACGTACCCGCCCGAGGCCACCAGCAGTATCTACAACCGGTCCTTCTTTTGGTGGCTCAATCCTCTTTTCCGCCAAGGCTTCAGTCGCGAGCTGGATGTTGACGATCTGTTTGTTCTGGATAAGCATCTTCATGCTTCGTACCAATACAAGCGGTTTCAAGCAGCCTGGAATTTAGGTGAGAAAATCCTTTCGATGCTCCCGACCTACTCTTTACCCCCTTGCAACAACTGTCGTGGTTTGCCCCCTCATTTCAGCTTTTTAACGGTTACTCTCAACACCCTCCTTACCCTCTCTCACCGCTACTCTCATTCCCCTTTCTCTCTCTCATCTCATTGTTTTTCTGATTCTTGCCGTTTCACACACCACGATTCCCACAGTCAACTCTTCCTGCATGGCTTTCTCTCATCTCGGCTATTGTCCTTGCCCTCCCATCAAGAAGGATAACAATCCATTCCATTACTAACAAACAAAAGTGGTCCAGAAGTCGCCATACTCCCTGCTGTGGACCTCCTTTGGAGTGGTGAAGCGGACGGTGCTGCAGACCATCCCACCACGCGCTTGTCTCACTGCGCTCTCTTTCTGCCAGCCGTTTCTCATCAACCACGCAATCACGCTGTCACAAGAAGAAATCAACGATGAGACAACGCAGAGAGGTTACGGCCTCATTGGCGCGTACTTCTTGGTTTATGTTGGCATTGCGGTGAGTTGCATTTTCTCGCTTCTTGGTTGCATGCCTCCCCCAATACCAAATTCTGACATACAAGGTTAGGTCTGCATGGGCTCATACCAACACCGGACCTACCGCACCATCGCCATGGTCCGCGCTGGTCTCGTCTCCATGCTCTACCGCAAGACAGGTTCCCTCAGCCTCAAGGACATAGACCCCGCCACATCCATGACGCTCATGAGCGCCGACATGGAGCGCATCGTCCAAGGCTGGCAGACGATGCACGAGATATGGGGCAATGCCATTGAAGTTGGTGTTGCAATCTATCTTCTCGAACAACAACTGGGCATCGCCTGCGTCGTGCCCGTCGCCGTGTCACTCTGTAAGACATACCCCTTTTCAGGCAGCGCCACCAACCTGCCAGCAGGAAAGAGATGTTCCTAACCAACATTGACCAGTTTCGTTGTTGGGCTCCATCTTTGCCATGAACTTCATCATGTCCCGACAAGCGATGTGGCTCGAGGCCATTGAGAAGCGCATCTCGGCTACCTCGGCCATGCTGGCGTCCATGAAAGGCGTCAAAATGTGTGGGTTGAAGGACACGCTGCTCGTCAGCTTGCAGAAGCTGCGGGTTGACGAGCTCCGCATTTCCAAGAAGTTTCGGAAGCTGATCATCTGGAATATGGTTTTCGGTAAGTCTACCGTTGCAGTGAAGATGGGAGTAGTGGCTGATGCAGACGGTTGCAGCCTACGTGACCCAAGTGTTCGCGCCGGTTTTGACCTTCACCGTCTTCTCGGTCCGTGCTCGCGACAGCGGCGACTCAACCCTGGACACGGCGCGTGTCTTCACTGCACTGTCCCTGTTCGCCCTGCTCTCCGAGCCCCTGGCCTCCTTGGTCATGGCTCTGGCAGCATTCCTTGGTGCAGCTGGTAGCTTTGTCCGCATCCAGCAGTTTCTCGAGTCAGAGGAGCGAGCAGACATGAAGAACCAAGACGACCGTGACATATCCGAGAAGCCTAAGTTGGACAGCTCATCCCCTGACGCAATTGCAGTTCAAGGGGGCGACTTTGGCTGGGATTCCGCCAAGGAGCCCCTGCTGAAGGGCATCAATCTGTCCATCCCTTGGCAAAAACTCACCATGGTTGTTGGTCCAGTTGGCTGCGGTAAATCCACATTACTGCAGGCGCTTCTGGGCGAAGTGCCCGCGTTGGCGGGCTCGGTGCGCCTCGGGTCAACAAGCATTGCATATTGTGCCCAAGAGCCCTGGCACATGAACGGTACCGTTCGCCAGGCCATTGTGGGCTGCGAGGAATACGACGAAAAGTGGTACGCGCGGGTCGTGCATGCTTGTTCCCTCAAAAGAGATTTCAGAGAGTTGCCCATGGGCGATTCGTCACGGATCGGGAGCGGCGGAATTGCCCTCAGCGGTGGGCAAAGTCAACGTATTGTAAGACTCCTGTGGGCAGCCCCTGTCTCGTTGGTATTAGCGCTGATGACAACTTTCAGGCACTCGCACGTGCAGTCTATGCTCGCAGAAAGGTTGTAATCCTTGACGATGTCCTCAGCGGCCTGGACAATTCAACCGAGGGTCACGTTTTCCACAGCCTACTCGGGGAGAAGGGAGTTCTCCGCGAGATGCAGTCCACTGTTTTGATTGTTTCCTCGTCAGGTATGTTTCATTGCGACATCTTACTTCCCGCATATGCTAATTATTCCGCCAGCCAAACGTCTTCCCTATTCGGATCATATCGTTTGTCTCAGCCCCAACGGGAGCATCGATGCGCAGGGCACATTCGCCAGCCTTAATAATGCCGGCGGCTACGTCTCCTCATTCAATCTCCCTCAGGCTGACTGGACTTACACCCCTGAGAATGATGATCAAATACTTGAGGTTGTTTTTGACAAGGAGCAAGAGGGTGTCGCTACCACTCAACCCAAAGATTCGGACTCCGGGGCTTCGCTCACCTCGAGTGAGACAGCGTGTCCAAGTGACGGAGGGGATGGCACTAGCCGGCGGACCGGCGATGTGCAGATCTATCTCTACTACGTCAAGTCGGTCGGTTGGTGGGCCAGTCTCATTTTTGTCGCTGCCATCGTCGGCTTCGTCTTCTGCATTTCGTTTCCCAGTAAGTTCTTTTCTCGGCCTGCCCACTCACCTATCAAGTGGGTATGTACTCGTTGTAAGGCCATGTTCCTAACGATTCTTGGACAGCCATTTGGGTGCAGTGGTGGGCCGCCTACAACGACTCCGACCCCAACGGCAGGCTGGGATACTGGCTCGGAATATACGCCATGCTTGGTGGCATTGGCATTGTGTGCTTATTCATAAGCTGCTGGTAAGCAATCCCTTCTCCCGCTCAAATTTGCTCTGGGCCTAACCTGGCTTTCCCAAGGCAAATGATCATTACGATGGTGCCGTTGTCTGGGGAGAAGTTCCACTTCGCGCTGCTCAACACGGTCCTCAGCGCACCCATGTCCTTCTTCGTCAACACCGATTCCGGCGTCACCCTGAATCGCTTCAGCCAAGACCTGCAACTGATTGACATGGAGTTGCCCACTGCTGCACTGAACACCTTTGCCAGTAAGATCACGTTTCCTTCTTCACTGGTCAGATGCTGACATTTCCCCTCCAGCATTCATCCTCTGCCTGGCACAAATGGCTCTCATCGGCTATGGGTCCGTTTACGCGGCCATATCCTTTCCCATTGTGCTACTCTCCCTCTATCTCATCCAAAAAGTGTACCTCCGCACATCGCGGCAACTCCGTTTGATGGACCTTGAGACAAAGGCACCGCTCTACTCCTTGTTTGAGGAGTCGCTCAGCGGTCTTGCGACCATTCGAGCTTTCAACTGGCAAGAAGCGCTCAACGACAAGAACCACGAACTCCTGGATCGCTCGCAGCGGCCCTTCTACCTCTTGTTTGCCGTTCAGCGCTGGCTGACGCTTGTTTTGGATCTGGTCGTCGCTGCCATTGCCGTCTTGCTGATGGTTCTGGTGGTCCAGCTCCGAGGTACCATGGCTGCTGGAGGTGTCGGCCTCGCGCTGCTCAACGTAATCCAGTTCAGCCAAAATATCAAACTGCTGGTCACCTTCTGGACAACTCTGGAAACGCACATAGGGTCGGTCGCCCGCATCAGGAGTTTTACCGAAACGGCGGTGCCCGAGGACCAGCCCGAGGAGAAGGACACGCCGCCGCCAGGATGGCCGTCGACGGGTGCGATGGAGTTTGACAATCTGTCCGCTGCGTACACGTAAGTTTCTATCACACGAGATGAGGGTTGGCCTCCGCTCAACAAGCTGACTTTTTGCTCTGGGAACAGACGAGATGATCTTGTCTTGAAGAATGTCTCCATCTCGATCAAGGCCGGCGAAAAGATTGGCATCTGCGGAAGGACCGGCAGTGGCAAGACCTCCCTCATCATGAGCCTCTTCCGTCTCGTGGATTTGCAAGGTGGGACCATCCGCGTGGACGGGGTCGACATTTCCACTCTCCCTCGGCAGGAGGTCCGGAGTCGGATTGTCGCCGTGCCGCAGCACGCCTTCCTGCTCAAGGGCTCAGTACGCCTCAATGCAAACCCGACGGGGGGTGCCTCGGACGAGGACATCATTGCTGCTCTCAAGTGTGTGCAGGTGATGGAGACTGTCGAAAAGAACGGCGGCCTGGACGCTGACATCGACGCCCTGAACCTGTCTGCTGGCCAAAAGCAATTGTTATGTTTCGCCCGTGCTATGCTGCGGCCCAGCAACATCTTGATTTTGGACGAAGCCACGAGCAGGTAAGAAAAGCCGCTCTGCTACTCGTTGAATCCCCCAGCTCACGAAGCTCTTGTACACAGTATCGACGCAAAGACCGAGGAGACAATGCAGCGCCTGATTCGCAAAAAGTTTGCCAACCACACCATTATTGCAGTCGCGCACCGGATCGAGACCATCATGGACTTTGACAAAGTAGCTGTCCTGGATGCCGGGAGGTTGGTCGAGTTCGACAATCCGTACAACCTTCTCGACGTGCCCGGGTCTGCGTTTGGGAGG
>Ga0247823_10001928_pt1 | contig 17119 bp, 16 predicted proteins | sample 13C_PalmiticAcid_2_FD_192426 | JGI IMG/M metagenome (GOLD analysis project Ga0247823, IMG submission 192426) | Soil microbial communities from agricultural site in Penn Yan, New York, United States - 13C_PalmiticAcid_Day30 | ecosystem: Environmental > Terrestrial > Soil > Agricultural land...
GGACACGCCATGGGCCGGGTTGGCGGGCAGTGGCAGGAACGCGCGGGATCAGAAGGGTTCGGCGGCGGCGCGGCGGACGACCTCGCGCGCCAGCGGGCCGTGCAGGGCGTCGACGGGGCGGCCGGGCAGCGAGTCGTCCTCGGTGTAGATCCAGCGCAGGATGTCCTCGTCGGAGTACTTGCCGTCGCGCATCACGGTGATGAGGCCGGGCAGCATCCGGACGATCTCGTCGTTGTCGTCGAAGAAGCGGGACGGAATGCCGGCGACGCCGTTGCGGCGGATCGCGAGGAGCTGGTGGTCACGCAGCAACTGGTGCACCGCGGTGACCGGGATACCGAGTATGTCGGCGGCCTCGGGGAGCGAGACGACGGTTTCGGTGTCGGGCAGCACATCGTCGCTGCAAGGGAAGGCACTCACTCGCACAACCGTAGTACGTGCGACCTCGCGTGCATCGGCTGGCATGCCATCATGACCCGGTTACGATCGTGGGGGCCGCACACGGTGGCCTGGTCGCTTGTCGCAGTGTCGCGAGGGGTGAGAAGTTTGTGAAAGCCGGAGGACATCACTTGATCGGCCAGATGCTGGAAGGGCGCTATCGCATCGATGCGCCGATCGCTCGCGGCGGGATGTCGATGGTGTTCCGGGGCACCGACACCCGGCTGGATCGCCCGGTGGCGGTCAAGGTGATGGATCCGAAGTTCGCCGGCGACCCCCAGTTCCTGACCCGCTTCGAGTTCGAGGCGCGCGCGGTGGCCAAGCTGAAGCACCCCTCCCTGGTGGCCGTCTACGACCAGGGCGTCGACGGCGAGTACCCCTTCCTGATCATGGAACTGGTCGAGGGCGGCACGCTGCGCGAACTGCTGCGCGAGCGCGGCCCGATGCCGCCGCACGCGGTGCGCGCCGTCGCCGAACCGGTCCTGCGCGCCATCGGCACCGCCCACGACGCCGGGCTCGTGCACCGCGACATCAAGCCGGAGAACGTCCTGATCTCCGACGCCGGCGAGGTGAAGATCGCCGACTTCGGCCTGGTCCGCGCCGTCGCCGCCGCCAACACCACCTCGGCCAGCGTCATCCTCGGTACCGCCGCCTACCTGGCGCCCGAGCAGGTCACCACCGGCACCGCCGACGCCCGCAGCGATGTGTACTCCTTCGGCATCCTGATCTTCGAACTGCTCACCGGCCGGGTGCCGTTCACCGGCGACAACTCGCTGTCGGTGGCGTATCAGCGGGTCGAGAACGACGTGCCGCCGCCGAGCCAGTTCATCGGCGGCGTGCCGCCGGAACTCGACGCCCTGGTCGCCAAGGCCACCTCCCGCGATCCCGAGCGCCGCTACGCCGACGCCAACGAGATGGCCGCGCAGCTGCAGATGATCGCCATGGAGCTGAATCTGCCGCCGTACCGGGTTCCGGCGCCCCGCGATTCGGCCGAGCACCTCAGCGAGAGCTACCGCACCGGCGACGCACACCACCCCGGAGACCGCCCGGTCACCCCGAATCCCGTTGTCGCGCACGCGATGCCGAACGCCCAGCCACAGCACACCAGGGTGGTCACCGCGCCTCGCCCGCGCCCCGACGACTACCAGCACGCGCACTCCCCCGCACCACAGCACAACCCGTTCGCGTCCAACGAGAATCCCTCGCGCCGCACCGGCGTGGTCTGGGCCGCGATCGTCACCGCGCTGACCCTGCTGGTCGGCATCGGCGGCTGGTGGCTGGGCGTGGGCCGCTACACGGCCGTGCCGCCGATCGCGGGCATGGACTCCGAACGCGCCGTGGCGGTGCTGCAGGAGGCCGGTTTCGAGACGGTGCTGCGCAACAAGGCCTCCGACACCATCCCGGTGGGCGGCGTGGTCGGCACCGATCCGTCGGCCGGGTCGCGGGTCACCAAGAGCTCGACCATCGCGGTGCTGATCTCCAACGGCAAGCCCCGCGTGCCCGACATCACGCCGGGCGACCAGATCAGCGCCACCAACCAGGCCATCCGCGACGCGGGCTTGCAGCCGATCGACAGCGGCGAGGCCCCGAGCACCGCTCCGAAGGGCTCGCTGGCCAAAGTGGAACCGGCGCCGGGCACCATCCTGCCGATGGGCGCCCAGGTCAAGGTGTACCGCAGCAAGGGCTCGCAGCCGGTCAACGTGCCGGACGTGCGCGGCAAGACCGCCGAGGAGGCGGCCAGAGCCCTGACCACCGCCGGGCTGACCGTGCGCGAGACCCGCGTGCAATACGACAAGAGCATCGAGGGCGACAAGGCGATCGGCACCGACCCCGCCGTCGGCACCACCCTGCAGTCCGGCGACAGCGTGACGCTGATCGTGTCGAACGCGGTGAAGGTGCCCAATGTGATGGGTCAGACCGTCGGCAACGCCCGCAGCAAACTCCAGCAGCTGGGCCTGCGAGTCGAGGTCAAGTCCATCACCGACTCCGACAGCTCCCTGGTGATCGGCCAGGTCCCTGGCTTCAACTCGAACGTGGAAGCGGGCAGCGTCGTGACGCTCACCGCCCTGCCTTGAAGAGATCCGGCCCCGGACAAAGACGACAAGGACAAGGACAAGCCCGGGCGCGGTCACCGCTGACCGCGCCCAGGCACACACCGCACTCCCGGCCCCGCACATCCCGGCCTCGAGGAGGGATCGCCGCGCAGCGGCGGTTCGAACGCGCCAGCGCTCCGAACTAGCGCAGCATCTCGGCGACCAGGAACGACAGCTCCAGCGACTGCTGGGTGTTCAGGCGCGGGTCGCACGCGGTCTCGTAGCGGTCCTCGAGGTCGAGGTCGGAGATGTCCTGCGCGCCGCCCAGGCACTCGGTGACGTTCTCGCCGGTCAGCTCGATGTGCAGGCCGCCGGGGTGGGTGCCCAGCGCGTGGTGCACCTCGAAGAAGCCCTGCACCTCGTCGACGATGCGGTCGAAGTGGCGGGTCTTGAAGCCGGTGGAGGACTCGTGGGTGTTGCCGTGCATCGGGTCGCACTGCCAGATGACCTGGTGGCCGGTGGCCTGCACCTTCTCGATGATGGGCGGCAGCACGTCGCGCACCTTGCCATTGCCCATGCGGGCGACCAGGGTGAGCCGACCGGGCTCGTTGTGCGGGTCGAGCCGCTCGACGTACTCCACGGCCTGATCGGGCGTGGTGGTCGGCCCGATCTTCAGGCCGATCGGGTTGGCCAGCAACTCGGCCAGCGCGATGTGCGCGCCGTCGAGCTGACGGGTGCGCTCGCCGATCCACAGGAAGTGCGCCGAGAGGTCGTAGAGCAGCGGCTCGCCGGTCTCGGACTCGCTCAGCCGCAGCATCGCGCGCTCGTAGTCGAGCACCAGCGCCTCGTGCGAGGCGTAGATGCGGGCCGACTTCAGGCTCGGGTCGTTGACCTGACAGGCGGTCATGAAGCGCAGGCCGCGGTCGATCTCCTCGGCCAGCGCCTCGTAGCGGGCGCCGGCGGGCGACTGGGCGACGAAGTCGCGGTTCCAGTCGTGCACCTGGTGCAGGTCGGCCATGCCCGCGGTGGTCAGCGCGCGGACCAGGTTCATCGCGGCGCTGGCGTTGGCGTAGGCGCGGACCAGGCGCGAGGGGTCGTGGCGGCGCAGCTGCTGGTCGGCGACCAGGGAGTTGACCATGTCACCGCGGTAGGAGGTGAGCCCGAGCGCGTCGGTGTCCGAGGAGCGCGGCTTGGCGTACTGCCCGGCGATGCGCGCGACCTTCACCACCGGCAGGCTCGCGCCGTAGGTGAGCACGACGGCCATCTGCAGCAGGGTGCGGATGTTGCCGCGGATGTGCGGCTCGGTGTTGTCGGCGAAGGTCTCCGCGCAGTCACCGCCCTGCATGAGGAACGCCTCGCCGCGCGCGACGGCGGCGAGCTGGGTCTTGAGCTCCTCCACCTCGGCGGGCAGGCAGATCGGCGGCACGCTCTCGAGCACGGTACGCATCGTCGCGGCCTCGTCGGCGTCCCAGGACGGCTGCTGCAGCGCGGGCCGGGCCAGGGCGGCGTCGAGCCGGTGGCGCAGCTCGGCGGGCAGCGGCGGCAGTTCCGGCAGGCGGTCAATGGGTACGTCGACGGTCCAGGTCACCAGATCAGAATACGGCTTTCGCCGCCCGGCGAATATCCGGCGTACCGGCTACCCGTTCGTCGCGTCCCCGAACCATCGACATAGGGTTTCTCCCGACCCATCGTGGGTCACGGACCGCGTCGTCCTCCTCGGACGGTCACGGCCGCCCACCGGCACGAAGAGGCGATCTCCCTGCGATATTTCTACGACTCCGAATTCATCGAGGACGGCACCACGATCGATCTGATCTCGATCGGCGTCGTCTGCGAGGACGGTCGCGAGTACTACGCGGTCTCCACCGAATTCGACGCGGGACGGGCCGGTCCGTGGGTGCGCAAACATGTGCTGCCGAAGTTGCCGCCGGCGGGATCGCCGCTGTATCGCACCAGGGCGCAGATCCGCGACGACCTGTTCAAGTTCTTCCTGCCCCGCCCGAGCGTGCAGCCGGAGCTGTGGGCCTGGGTCTCGGCCTACGACCACGTCGCGCTGTGCCAGCTCTGGGGTGATATGACCGCGCTGCCCAAGGGCATGCCGCGCTACACCAACGAGCTGCGCCAGCACTGGGCCGCGCACGGCAGCCCCGAACTGCCGCCGATCCCCGACGACGCCCACGACGCGCTGGCCGATGCCCGCCACAACCTGGCCAAGTTCGAGGCGATCGAGGCCTACCGGCGCACCCCACGGCTGTAGCGACCGAGATGACGAGGAAGGCCCCGAGTCGTAGCGACTCGGGGCCTTCCTCGTGTGCGTCGGTGCGCGGTCAGTGACCGTGCGGCTCGTCACCGTTGGCGCGGGCCTGCTCCTCGGCGAGGGCCGTGAGCATCTTGTGCTCCTCGACGTGCTCGTTCTCGAAGTAGGCGTCGGACTCCGCCTTCGGGTCGGGGCGCAGGAAGCTACCCGTGCCCGGCTTGCCCGCCGAACCCAGCTTGTTCATCTTCTTGGGCACCGGGGCGCCCTGGTACTCCAGCGGGATCGCGTGGCCGTGGTCGTCGACCGGGCCCAGCGGCTGGTGCACCTCGATGTACTCACCGTGCGGCAGGCGCTTGATGACACCGGTCTCGATGCCGTGCTCGAGCACCGCGCGGTCACTGCGCTGCAGGCCGATGCAGAACCGGTAGGCCACGAAGTAGGCCAGCGGCGGCAGCAGCAGCACGCCGATACGACCGATCCAGGTGGTCGCGTTCAGCGAGATGTCGAACTTCAGCGCGATGATGTCGTTGACGCACGACAGCGTGAGCACCACGTAGAACGCGATGGCCATGGCACCGATGGCGGTACGCACCGGCACGTCGCGCGGACGCTGCAGCAGGTTGTGGTGCGCGGTGGTGTCGCCGGTGAGGCGCTTCTCGATCCACGGGTAGGCGATCAGCAGCGTGAACACCAGGCCCATGACGAGGGCGACCCAGAACACCGCCGGGATCGTGTAGCGACCCAGGTAGAGCTCCCACGGCGGCATCAGACGCGCCATGCCGTCGGTCCACATCATGTAGAAGTCGGGCTGCGAGCCCGCCGAGACCTGGGACGGGTTGTACGGACCCAGGTTCCAGATCGGGTTGATCTGCAGGATGCCGCCCATGATGCCGACGATGCCGAGGGTGAACGCGAAGAACGCGCCCTGGTCCGCGGCGAACACCGGCACGATGCGCGCGCCGACCACGTTGTTCTCGGTCCGGCCGGGGCCGGGGAACTGGGTGTGCTTCTGGTACCAGACCAGCGCGACGTGCGCGCCGATCAGCGCCAGGATGATGCCGGGCAGCAGCAGCACGTGCGCGATGTAGAGGCGCGGGATGATGATGTCGCCGGGGAAGTCGCCGCCGAACATCAGCCAGTGCAGCCAGGTACCGACGACCGGGACACCGATGGTGATACCCGAGAACGCGGCGCGCAGACCGGTACCCGAGAGCAGGTCGTCGGGCAGCGAGTAGCCGAAGAAGCCCTCGAACATCGCCAGGATCAGCAGCAGCGAGCCGATCACCCAGTTCGCCTCACGCGGCTTGCGGAACGCGCCGGTGAAGAAGATGCGGAACAGGTGGATGATGATCGACGCCGCGAACAGCAGGGCCGCCCAGTGGTGGATCTGCCGGACGAACAGACCGCCGCGCACCTCGAAGGAGATGTTCAGCGCGGTCTCGTACGCCCGCGACATGCCGACGCCGCGCAGCGGCTGGTAGGCGCCGTCGTAGGTCACGTGCGCCATCGACGGGTCGAAGTACAGCGTCAGGTAGATACCCGACAGCAGCAGGATGATGAACGCGTACAGCGCGATCTCACCGAGCAGGAACGACCAGTGGGTCGGGAAGACCTTGTTGATCGACCGCTTCATGAACGCGGCGGCGCGATACCGCTCGTCCATCTCGTTGGCTTGGTTCGCCACCAGAGTGCTCATGAACGACGCTCCCAGAAGGCCGGGCCGAGCGGCTCGATGAAGTCGCCGTTGGCGACCAGGAAGCCCTCGGAGTTGACGGTGATCGGCAGCTGCGGGAGCGCGCGGGCGGCCGGACCGAAGACCGGCTTACCCCACTCGGTCGCCGAGAACTGCGACTGGTGGCAGGGGCACAGGATGCGGTTGGTCTGCTGCTCGAACAGCGAGGTGGGGCAGCCGAGGTGGGTGCAGATCTTCGAGTAGGCGAAGTAGTCGCCGTAGTTGAAGCTCTCCTGGCCCTTGCGCTTGATGGCCTTCTCCGCGTCCGCGGTGCGCAGACGGATCAGCATGACCGCGTTGCGGATGCCGCGCAGCGACTGCAGCGTCTCGTGCTCGTTGCCGCGCCACTTCTCCTTCCACGGGAAGACGGTCTCCATGGCGCCCGCGTCCAGGTCCTCCGGACGCACCAGCACGACATCCTGCGGGCGACCGGTGTCGCGGCGGATGTAGACGGTCTCGCCCGGGAAGTCCGGGGTCCAGCCCGAGACCCACAGCGGCGACTTGTCGCGCTTGGCCCACGGGTTCTTCACCATGCCGCCGACGAACACCAGCAGCGCGCCGATACCCAGCACGCCGACGCCGGCGCCCGCGGTACCGAGCATCATCTTGCGGCGACCCAGGGTGGAGGTGTCGAGCGCGTCCTGCAGCTCGGCCGCCAGGGTGCGGCGCTCGACCTCGTCGGACGGGCCGTCGTGGCGCTGCTGGATCGAGATCTCGGCGGGGATGAACCGCTTGCGGATCAGCACCACCGCGATGCCGATGACCAGCACCGAGATGCCGAAGGTCAGACCGACCAGCGGGGTGAACAGCGAGTAGGCGGCATGGCCTTCGTCGCCGTTGCCCTTCCACTCCCACGGCCAGAACAGGAAGACACCGATCAGCGCGGCGGCGGCCAGGCCGGAGATGGCGAACCAGAACGTGACCGCGCGCTCGGCGCGCTTCTCCGCGCGCGTGCCGGGGACCGGCCAGCGCTCGCCGCGGTACGCGACGTCGACGCCGTCGCGCGCGGTACCGAGCTCGACCAGCTCGTCACGCGTCATCGCGTCCAGTTCGGCTTCGGTCGGTTCCCGACCCATGTCGTTGTGCTCCTGTCCACTCATGTGCGAGATCCGATCCACATCGCGGCACCCACCACGGCGGTGATGCCGATAACCCAGATCGCCAGACCCTCGGTCGCCGGGCCGAAACCGCCGAGGTCCCAGCCGCCGGGCGACTTCTCTTCCGCGGCGTTCTTGACGTAGGCGACGATGTCGCGCTTCTCCTCCGGCGTCAGCTGCCGGTCGGAGAACTTCGGCATGTTCTGCGGGCCGGTGAGCATGGCGTCGTAGATCTGCTGCTCGTTGGCCTCGGCCAGCGGCGGGGCGAACTTGCCGCCGGACAGCGCGCCACCACGGGCGGTGAAGTTGTGGCAGGAGGCGCAGTTCATGCGGAACAGCTCCGAGCCGCGGGCGATGTCGTCGCCACGCAGCGATTCCTGCGCGATCTCGCCGTTGGCGTCGCGGATCACCGAGGGGCCACCGCCGTTGGCGGCGACGAACGCGCCGAGCGCGTCGGTCTGATGCGCGTCGAACTTCTCGGGCTTGCGCATGGCCTGGGCCTCGTTGCGCACCATCGGCATGCGGCCGGAGGACACCTGGAAGTAGACGGCGGCTTCGCCGACGCCGATCAGGCTGGGGCCACGATCCTCGACACCCTGCAGGTTCGCGCCGTGGCAGGTGATGCACGAGGTCTCGTAGAGCTGCTTGCCCTCGCGGATCAGCGCGGACTGGTCCTCGTGCGCGGTGGCGACCTGAGGCGCGGGGGTGAGTGCCGCGGCGAGGAAGCCGGCTCCGACCAGACCAACCAGCAACGCGAGGCCACCCGCGATACGACGGCGAACGCGACGCTGCTTACGCGCCTTGGTGGCCTGACCGTGGTCAGGGCCGGCGGGCTCGGGGGCCGACGGGGGAGATGAACTCATCTGTGTCCCTTTGGAGTAGACGGAACCGACTTGTGCAAATGCTGTGCGCCCGCGCGCTAGCGGACGAAGTAGATCGTGGCGAACAGCCCGATCCAGACGATGTCGACGAAGTGCCAGTAGTAGGACACCACGATGGCGGCGGTGGCCTGGGCGGGCGTGAACTTGCTCAGCGTGGTGCGGATCAGCAGGAACACGAACGCGATCAGACCGCCGATCACGTGCAGACCGTGGAAGCCGGTGGTGATGTAGAAGACCGAGCCGTACGAGCTGCCGGAGATCGAGGTCCCCTCCTCCACCAGGTGGTAGTACTCGTAGCCCTGGCCGGCGACGAAGAACGCGCCCATCAGCAGGGTGATCATGTACCAGCGACGGAGGCCGAACACGTCGCCCTTCTCCGCGGCGAACACACCCATCTGGCATGTGAACGACGATGCGACCAGCACGGCCGTCACCGGAACGGCGAGCTTCATGTTCAGCTCGGTCGGCTCCGGGGGCCAGTTGCCGTGCGCCTGCGCGCGCGCAACGAAGTACATGGCGAAGAGGCCGGCGAAGAACATCAGCTCGCTCGACAGCCAGATGATGGTTCCGACGCTGACCATGTTGGGCCGGTTCAGCGAATGCACACGCTGAGTAATGGCCGATCCTGGGGTGCCTACTGCGGTCGTCACGGGGTAAGTATGACTCTTCGTAGTACGACAGCTGTACCCGGGTACGAAAGTTTGTCGCGGGAGTCGGAAAACCCACGCACAGAGGGGGTCTACGACCTCCGTCGGCGTGTTGGCGACGATCACGTGACGACCCATTGTGACAGCGTTGGATGTGGATAACCTGAGACGAGGAGGCGGCGATGGTCGTGGTGCGGATGTGGCGGCGGTTGTTCGGCGGGCAGGGCGAGTCGCTCGACCCCGCGCGGACCGATCTCGTCGTGGTCGCGGCGAGTTTCGACGACGCCGAAGCCTGCTCGGCGGCGCTGGACCGGGCCTCCGAGCTCGACCGGGACGCCGACGCGGTCCTGCGCCACCACCTGCGCCTGCCCGCGGACCGGATCGACGAGGCCGCCGAGATCGCCGGTTACGACGGCTACGCGCGGGCCGAGGCCGTGGACACCACCGCGGGCGAGCTGGTGCCGGTCGTGTTGCAGCGGGTGCAGCGCCTCGATCCGCTGACCTGTTCGCAGGAGCGATCGCGGATGGCCGGGCTCGCGCAACGCCACGACGGCGTCGCCGACGGCTGGGACGCGCTGCAACCGCCGCGTCCCGCGCCGTAAACTCAGCCAACGGCGCAATAGGCTTGCGCTACCCCGCCGCGCCCGATCAGAGTTGCGCGATGGCGATGTCGAACGGAGATGCGGAGCAGATGAGCGTGCGCAGCTGGCCCCAGGTGCTCGGAACCCTCGCCGACGGCGGCGACCTGGCCGCGGACGACACGACCTGGGTGATCGACGAGATCTTCACCGACAATGCCACCGCCGCCCAGATCGCGGCTTTCGGCGTCGCCATGAAGATCAAGGGCCCCACCCCCACCGAGCTGGCGGGGATGGTCGCGGGCATGCTCGGGCACGCCCGCCTGGTGCACGTCGACGGCGACGCGGTCGACATCGTCGGCACCGGCGGTGACCGCTCCGGGTCGGTCAACATCTCCACCATGTCCTCGGTGGTCGTGGCGGCCGCCGGGGTGCCGGTGGTCAAGCACGGCAACCGGGCCGCGTCGTCCAAGGCGGGCGGCGCCGACGTGCTCGAGGCGCTGGGCGTGAAGCTGGCGCTGGGCCCGGAGTCGGTGGCGCGGTCGGTGCGCGAGGCCGGGATCGGCTTCTGTTTCGCGCCGCTGTTCCACTCGGGGCTGCGTTTCGCCGGTCCGGCGCGCAAGGAGATCGGCATCCCGACCGTGTTCAACGTGCTCGGCCCGCTCACCAACCCCGCGCAGCCGCGCGCAGGCCTGATCGGCTGCGCCTTCGCCGACCTGGCGCCGGTCATCGCCGGGGTGTTCGCCGAGCGTGGCGCGAGTGCGCTGGTGGTGCGCGGACGCGACGGACTCGACGAGATCACGACCTCCGACGTCACCGACGTGTGGGTGGTCAGCGGCGGGCGGATCCGGCAGACCGTGCTCGATCCGACCCGCCTCGGCATCCCTCGGGTGGACCTGGACGCGCTGCGCGGCGGTGACGCCGTGGCCAACGCGGGGATCGCGCGCGAGATGTTCGCCGGCGCGCCGGGCGCGGTGCGCGACGCGGTGCTGCTCAACTCGGCGGCCGCGATCGTCGCCTACGACCTCTCGCGCGGCGCGGGCGACGTCGACCTGGATCTGGACGCCGCCCTGACCGGCGGGCTCGAGCGCGCCGCCGCCGCGGTGGACAGCGGCGCGGCGGCGAAGCTGTTGCAGAGCTGGGCCGAGCTCACCCAGGTCCTCGACGAGTCCTGAACGCGCGAAAGCCTCACTCCCCCAGCGAGAATCCGGCTTCCACGTCGGCGCTCGAGTACGACTTGAAGGCGATGTGGGTGGTGGTGCGCACTACGCCGGGGACCTTGTCGATGCCGCTGGTGACGACCTCGGCGATGCGCTCGTGATCGCGCACCCGCACGATCGCGATCAGATCGACGTCACCGGCGCAGGAGTACACCTCGGCGACTCCGGCGGTGTCGGCGAGAGCCTGCGCGGTCTCGGGGATACGAGAGTTCTCGGCCTGGATCAGCACGATCGCGGTAATCATGGGATCAGCCTAGAACTTCGGGCCGCTCGGTGGCCGCTTTGAACCGGCGCATCAGCTCCAGGCTCTTCACCCCGGGCGCCGATTCCACCGAACTGGACACGTCGACGCCGTACGGGCGGTGCCGGGCGATGGTCTCGGCGACATTGCCGGCATCGAGCCCGCCGGCCAGCACCACCTTGCCGGGCAGCGCGCGCACCCAGTCCGGGAACTCCTCGAAGATCCCGGAGCCCGCGCTGGCGTCGTAGAAGAAGTACTCGCTGGTCTGCTCGGGCGCGGGCGGCGTGGACGAACAGAACGCGAGGTTGGGCAGGTCGGCCCACTGATAGAGCTGGACGACGTCGAAGGCGTCGGCCACCTCGGTGACCTCGGCGGCCGCCAGGGCCACGACGAAGGTGGTGATCCGGCCGCGCGCGTAGTCGGCGAGGGCACGGGCCTGCGCGGGCGTGCGGTACCGCTTGCTCTTGGGCGTGGCCATGACGCCGATCGCGGAGTAGCCGAGCTCGACGGCCCAGTCGATCTGTTCCTCGGTGGTCAGACCGCACACCTTCACGAACATTCGCGCCTTCGCCCTCTCTCCCGCCGTCACCGGGGCGTGACAGGCGGTTCCATGATCCTCCGGGCCCGCGGTCACCGTTCGGCCAGGTACTGCTCCCCCGGGCCGACCGTGGTGGCGGCGGTGCGGGCCAGCTGGGCCCAGCCTTTCCAGCGGGCCGCGCCGTGCAGGGGTTCGCGATAGCCCTCGCTGGTGCGGACGATGCGGGCGCCGGGCTTGGCCAGCCAGCGGGCGATGACGCCGACCTCCTCGGGAGGGGCGCCGCGCAACGGGGGAATGTCGTCGTCGGGCGGGGTCGCGCAGGCGAACAGGGCATCGTGGGCGGACGGGGCGTCCATGCCGGGCGCGGCGGTGTCCGGACGGATGCGGCCGGTGGTCGCCGCGTCGCCCAGGTCCGGGAGGACGGTCTCGGCGGCCGCGACGATCTGGTCGACGACCGCCATGGGCGGGGTGCCGCGCCGGGCGGTGCCCGCGGCGGCGAGGCGGCCGTAGCGGATCACCGAGAACTCCCAGCCGCCCGCGCCGTCGGGCAGGGCGACGATCAGTTCCGCGAGCCGGGCCAGCGCGGCGAGACGCTGGGTGCGGTGCAGCATGGTGACGACGGCGGCGGCGCGGTCGCGCAGGCGGGCGGCGGCCTCGAAATGCTCAGCGGTGGAGTGGGTTTCGATGCGGTCGAGCATGGCGCGCAGCAGCGCGTCCGAGCGACCCGCGAGCAGGTCGCGCACCGCGTCCACGGCCGGGGCGTAGCCGGTGGCGTCCAGGTCGACCTCGGGGCGTGCGGCCGGGCAACCGCCGACGACGGCGGGCGGGCAGGTGTGTCGCGCCGCGCGGGTGAGCCGGGTGGCGCAGGTCCGCAGGCCGGCGAACTCGGCGATCGTCGCCGCCACATCGACGGCATCGGTGCGGGAACCGAACGGCCCCAATGCCGTTCGCGTGGGTGTGCGCACCGTGGTGAGCCGGGGGAAGGCTTCGTCGCTGAGGGTGAGCCACCAGCCGCGCCGGGGGAATTTCGAGCGGCGGTTGTAGGGCGGCGCGTGCGCGGCCAGCAGGCGCAACTCCCGCACCCCCGCTTCCAGACCGTGCGCGCACACCACATGGTCGACCCGGATCGCCAGGGCCACCATCTCTTTCATCCGGCCGCGGGTCTCCGAACCGGTGAAGTAGGTGCGGACACGGCGGCGCAGGTTGACAGCCGTCCCTATATAGAGGACTTCGTCGGACGGCCCACGGAACAGGTAGACACCGGGCGCGGTCGGCAGATCACCGGCGAAAGCGCGCTTGGCGCGCTGGGTTCCGGTCACCCCGGGCAGATAGTCGAGCAGCTCGGTCAGGCTGTGCACGCCCTGGTTGCCGACCCGGCCGATCAGGGCGTGCAGCACGTCGACGGTAGCGCGGGCGTCGTCGAGGGCGCGATGCGTCGGGGTGGTCGAGGCGCCCAGGATCTGGGCGAGCACGCCGAGCCGGGCCGAGGGCGCCTCGTCGCGGGTCAGCACCCGCCGGGCGAGCTTGACCGTGCACAGCACCTGCGGATTCGGCCAGGCGATGTCCTGCCGGGCGGCGGCGGCCTTGAGGAAGGCGGTGTCGAAACGGGCGTTGTGCGCCACCAGGACCGCGCCGGCGGCGAACTCGAGGAAACCCGGCAGCACCGCCTCGATCCGCGGCGCCTCGTACACCATCGCCGTGGTGATCCCGGTGATCTGCACGATCGCGGGCGGGATCGCGAATCCCGGATTCACCAGAGTCGCGAACTCCCCCAGCACTTCTCCCCCGCGCACCTTCACCGCCCCGATCTCGGTGATGGAGTCCCCGTCCGGGCTGGTCCCGGTCGTTTCCAGGTCGACGACGACGAAGGTGGTGTCGTAGAGCGGTGTGTCGAGTTCGTCGAACGCCAGCTGACGCGCGGCGGCCGGGAGCGGAACGGGATCGGGCACGGCGAGCAGCGTAGGACGGGGGTACGACACGCTCGCCGTCGCCGAACCCGGTTCCGCGCCGGGCCTCGCGCGCCGCACGGGAACCGGTTCGCCGGGCGCCGCCGAGAAGCCCGCGCCCGGCCATTCGCCGCGAGACTTTCGTTCCGATGCGAACAAAATGACCTTGATCAGACTCGAATGAGACCGGGCTCACAGTTTGCCGAACATCACATGACCGGGCCGAATTTCATCGGGTAAGACCGATTACCGATCGGCGGCCGCCGGAGCGGGCGGCGCGCCGCCCGCGGGCACGCTTGGTCGACCGACCGGTTCGAGGGTCGACGCGCGGAGGCGACCTGGGGGTTCACCCCTAGTGGTAGACCAATAGGCCGTGAACAAGCCGTCCACGACGCGCCGGGCGGCAGTCCGGAAGCCGCCCGAAGTCGACCTGGCGTTATCGTTTCGTGATTGGTGTGACGCAGCTCGCACACAAAGTTCGGGCAGATCTCCCGAATTGCCTTTCGGACCGATGTCCGACTTTACAAACCACCGTGATGTCTTCGTAACCTTTTCGAGACCTCACGGAGTCCCCACGGCCACGAACGGTTCAACGGGATGAAGCCCGCCGCGTCATACGGACCCGGCGTCGTGGGGCAGATTGGAAGTACCCGCATCATGGCGACCAACACCGTCAAGCGTCAGGCGCAGCGAGCCGTTGCCGCCGGAGCCGTCGGCGCTGCCACCATCGGCGCGTTCCTCCTGCCGGCCGCTCCCGCGTCGGCGACGCCGGTCACTGTCCCCGGTATCGGCACCTTCGAGGTGCCCAACGAGATCCCGCTGCCGCAGGGCATCCCCGGCATCGAGACCCCCTCGGTCCCGCAGGCCTTCACCGCGCCGCGCGCCACCGCCGCCGACATCGCCCTCGATGCCGCGCTGAGCAAGGTCGGCTCCCCCTACGTCTACGGCGCCGCAGGCCCGGACGCCTTCGACTGCTCGGGCCTGGTCCAGTGGGCCTACCGGCAGGCCGGCATGGAGCTGCCGCGCACCAGCGGCGCCCAGCTCGGCGCAGGCACCCCGGTCTCCCTCGACAGCCTGCAGCCCGGCGACCTCGTGTCGTTCTACGGCGGCGGCCACTCGGGTCTGTACGCGGGCGACGGCAACGTCGTGCACGCCTCGACCTCGGGCACCCCGGTCCAACTGGCGCCGATCTCCTCGATGCCGTTCGCGGGCGCTCGCCGCTTCTGATCGACGGGTACGGTGCGTCGTTCGCGGGGAAGGGCGCACCGTGACCCCTCCGTGGCCTACTGGACACGGGCATACGCGGTTCCGTAACCTGATCGAGACCTTCTCGCCGGACGAGAGGATACGGTTCGGGTAGGGCGCTGCATCGGCGGACATCGAGAGAACGGGGCACGGCGCACTGTGACTGACCACCACCGGAACCCACGCGTTGCGCGGGGCATCGCCGGAGCCATGTCCGCCGCGATCCTGGTGTGCGCCACCTACGCCGCGGGCCCCGCCCTCGCCGACCCGATCGCCCTGCCGACCACCGCCGGTGACGCCATCGCCCGGATGATCGACCTCTCCCGGCAGGCCGAGGTGCTCAACCAGGCCTCGCTCGACGCGCAGTCCGATCTCGACGCCAAATGGGCCGTGCAGCGCGAGGCCGACGACAAGCTGGCCGCCAGCACCGCCGTCGCCGACGCCGCCCGCGCCGAGGTCCGCAAGTTCCAGCCGATGATCGATCGCACCGCGATCGCCACCTACACCGGCGCCCGCACCGATCGCATGTTCGCGGTGCTGTCGAGCAATTCACCGCAGCAGCTGCTGGACAAGATGTCCACGCTGGACGTGCTCGCGCAGCAGACCGCCGACAGCGTGCGCCAGTTCAAGAAGGCCGCCGACGCGGCCACCGCCGCCGAATCGGTGACCCGCGCGGCCGCCGACACCGCCCGCGCCGCGACCGCGGCCGCCGAGGCCGTGCGCGCCGACGTCGACCGCAAGCGCCACGATCTCAGCCTGGCCACCACCCAGGTCGTCGAGGCCTGGGGCGCGCTCTCGGCCAAGGACAAGTCGACCCTGGCCGGTTCCCCCTTCCCGCCCGGCTTCGACCGCGACTCCCTGCTGCAGGGCCTGGTCCCCGGCAGCGGCACCAGCGCGCTGGCCGCCGCCCTGACCCGCATCGGCGACCCGTATGTCTGGGGCGCCACCGGCCCCGACCAGTTCGACTGCTCCGGGCTCGTGCAGTGGGCCTTCAAGCAGGTGGGCAAGAACGTCCCGCGCACCAGCTCCCAGCAGGCGAACTTCGGCACCCCGGTGGCCAAGGACGACCTGCAGCCCGGCGACGTCGTGCTGTTCTATCCCGAGATCTCCCACGTCGGGATCTACGCGGGCAACGGCATGATGGTGCACGCCTCCACCTTCGGTGTCCCGGTGGCCGTCGCGCCGATCAACACCACCCCCTTCCACTCGGCCCGGCGATACTGAGCCGGCGGTGACCGATCCGTCCCGCCGTACCTCCGGCCTACGATCCTGGTTCTCGGCCAACGGCCGCCTCGAATTCGCGCTCACGCTCGCCTCGGTCACGCTGTTGACCGGGGCGTGCGTCGCACTGATCCTGGTGCCGCGCAACGCCGGTCCGCTACAGCTGGCCACCGACGAGGCCGAGGTACTCGACACCACCGAGGGCATCGACGACCCCCGGCTGACCCCGGTCCGCCGCGAGCTGCAGCCGTTCGGGCCGATCCTGGTGCGCCGGGTCGCCGCGGGCGACGAGGCCGACGCGCTCGTGGTCGCCCACTCCGGCCACCGCACCGACATCGACGTCCTCGAGCAGGAACTCGCCCCGGCGATCGCCGACGTGAGCACCGCCTGGGGCACCGACTGGAATCGCGCACCGGTGATCGTCGTCGCGGGCACGCCCACCGAGTTCACCGCGCTCACCAGGGCGGCGGGCGCCTCGACCGGTGCCGATGTGGCCGCGGTGTCGCTCACCGGCTCCTACGCGCCCGGCACCCGGCCGACCGATCAGCGGATCGTGTTCAATCCCGACGCCCGCCGCCGCGTCGGCGACGAGGGCATGGCGACGCTGCTGCGCCACGAACTGACCCACGTCGCGACCAGGGCGGCCACCGCCGACGGTGCGCCGCTGTGGCTGGTCGAGGGCTACGCCGAGTACGTCGCCCAGCGCACGAGTGCCAACACCTTCTCCCAGATCGCCCCCACGCTGACCACCCGGCTGCGCGCGGGCGCCCTGCCCACCGATCTGATCGGTGACGCCGACTTCACCGGCACCGACGCCCCCTACGCCTACGAATCGGCCTGGAGTGCCTGCGCCTTCCTCGCCGACCGCTACGGCCCGGCCGCCCTCACCGCGCTGTACAAGCGGCTCGCGACCGGCCCGCAGTCCGCCGCGGCCCAGGACGCCGCCTTCGCCGCCGTACTCGGCACCTCGCGCACCGACCTGCTCGACGGCTGGCGCGCCTGGTTACGGGGCCGCGCCGTCTGACCACCTCGTCGAGTCACTCCGTGA
>Ga0247823_10001929_pt1 | contig 17118 bp, 14 predicted proteins | sample 13C_PalmiticAcid_2_FD_192426 | JGI IMG/M metagenome (GOLD analysis project Ga0247823, IMG submission 192426) | Soil microbial communities from agricultural site in Penn Yan, New York, United States - 13C_PalmiticAcid_Day30 | ecosystem: Environmental > Terrestrial > Soil > Agricultural land...
GTACACACCCTCTATTACCGCCGTTTGTCCGGAGATCCAAAAGGTCTCCGGACCTTTTTTTGTGCTGATTTTTGTTTCGGAAAATCGGAGCTGCGCGCAACAAACGCCAATGGCCGCCACGCAAATCAACAATAATAAATCAGATGGGAAATGGCGATCCCGGCAGGAATCGAACCTGCAACCCCCTGCTTAGAAGGCAGGTGCTCTATCCAGTTGAGCTACGGGACCTTATGAAGGATAGACAGCTTTATACTAGCTTCTTTTCTCTGAGGGAATATAGCGGAATTTATCGCTGTAATTACGTGGCTGCAGCTTACGTTCCTGCGGCAGACTGACAACGTATTCCCATCCCTGCGCCGTAGCGTGGCTGATGGCATCTTCCAATGTATTGAAGCTGACTTTTACTTGGTTCAGCGTATCTGCTGAACTGACCCAGCCCATCAGATCTTCTGGCTTACGGGCGGTTTCCATTTCCGTTTCCATGACCCATTTCTGACCTTTGGCACGGCCAGACTGCATAGTAGATTTTGCGGGTTTATAGATACGAACGGTTGTCATAGGGAAACCTCGGAAAAGAAGTGGTCGGAGTGAGAGGATTCGAACCTCCGGCCCTCTGGTCCCAAACCAGATGCGCTACCAAACTGCGCTACACTCCGACAGGCGCCACCTTAACACTCTGTTTTCAGAAAGAAAAGCGAGTATTTAGTCATATTAGCCCAGATTCTTATGTTTTTTAGGGTTTTGGCTGAAAAGTTTTATACAAAACCATGTCCCCGGCCTTAATTTTTAGGTCCGCGGCCCGTCCGCCGTTCAGCTCCAGCACGGCCAAAACCGGCCCGCGTGAGTTCACCGGGGTCAAATCATTGGGTATAGCGCTGTCATGAACACGGTGGATGGTACCGTCCGCGCGGATAAAAATCATGTCCAGGGGGATTAGGGTATTTTTCATCCAGAATGAACGCTCATCCTCGGCTGTGAAGATAAACAGCATGCCATGATCTTTATCCATGCTCTTGCGGTTCATGAGGCCATAAGCCTGCTCATCAGGGCGGCGGGCAATTTCAACTTCGAATGTATGCTCTTTACCGCCCGCTGTTTTGATCACCAGCATTTCCATCGGCAAGCCATCATGGGCCGCAGGAGGACCTGCCTGCTTGATTTCATCAGCATTGGAAGGCGTATGCACCATGGCATAGGTCAACCCCAGACCACCCAATGCAATCAGCACAATAATGATAAATGATTTTACCGACATAGAATTAAACAGCCTTTCGTGTGCTGCCCTTTGCGTTATCAAGCAAACCCTCGACTAAGTCCTGATCGCTGATCATGCCCTCTAAACGGCCTGTATCTTCATTCAGAACGATGACGCTTTCGCCCTTCTCTGCTATCAGCTGCGCGCCGCGTGATGCCGCTGTATCCGGGTAAACAGACATAAACCGACGATCCATTACTGCAGCAACATTTTGCATCATGACTTTCTGCAAACGCAGATCCAGGCCCGGAGCCGCACTCACGACGACACCAGAGAGACCGGATTCAGAAACCATGGATACCGGGAGAATGTTTTCAATCAAGTTGCGCAGGCTAAACAGGCCCATCACCGTTCCTGCGCTATCTGTAACCGGAGCCGCATTAACGCCCACCTTTTTCATTTGCGCGAGGGCATCAGAAACCGATGTATCCGGCGTCAGTGTCAGCGGTTTATTGTTCATGATAGAGCTGCAGGTCATGGATATATTCCCAGTAAGAATGATTACCGGACCAATATAGTTTCAATCCGAAGGATGTGCAGCCAGAAAATGGCGAACTTTGGCACCTGCCCCGAACTCATGCAGGTTAACGTGGTTACCTTCTGAAAAAGTCTCCAGCCGTTTATCCGTCTTAGCGTTCTGGAAAACCTTAACGCCAAGGCTATAAGGCACAACATCGTCTTTCTGACCATGCAGGACCAGCAAAGGCGCTTTGACGGCTGAAATCTTATCAAGGCTATTGTAGCGATCACGCACGAGCAAAAACGCAGGCAGCCAAAACATATGTTTTTGTACTACAGCAGGCATAGAGGTAAACGGAGCCTCTAGCACCAAAGCTTTGATATCAGGATATTCAAGCGCCATTTGGGTGGATACGCCCGTACCCAGTGACTCGCCGTAAACAACTATGCGGTTCTGTGCGATCTTCTGATCAACGGTCAGCCAGTTCATATAGGCGCGCGCATCATTGTACAGGCCCTGCTCACTCGGTTTGCCGGGGTTACCGGCGTAGCCGCGATACTCGGCCAGCAAATAGCCATAGCCACCGTTATCAATGTAATCACGGGCACGGAAACCGCGAATAGCAATGCTGCCGCCGTTACCGTGGAACAGAACGATCACAGGCATAGATGGTGTTGCCGGGGCTTTATAGAGCGCCTTTAGTTTCAGATTATCCTTGGTCGTGACTTCGATCACTTCCATATCACCCACGCCGATCAGGGCGGGCTTATTGGGAAACACCTGATAAGGGACATAAAGAAAATTTCGCTGCGTCACAAACATGATGCCGAGCAGCACCAGATAGCCAATCAAAACCAGCCACATCACGCGTTTCCATTCAGATTTCTTGGGATCAGCCATTTGCACCCGCCGCATGCATGCGTGCGTAAAGACCGTTTTTGTCGAGCAGGTCACTATGGCGTCCGATTTCAGCCACATGTCCATTTTCCAGCACGACAATCTGATCAGCGTGTTGAACCGTGGATAAGCGGTGGGCAATCACAATGGTTGTGCGGCCCTTTTGCAATTCATTGAGTGATGCCTGAATAAGACGCTCTGACTCGTTATCCAGTGCCGATGTTGCTTCATCAAGTAATAAGATAGGCGCATTACGTAGAACAGCACGGGCAATTGAAATACGCTGGCGCTGACCGCCTGAGAGCTTCACGCCATCTTCGCCGAGCACGGTATTGTAACCATCCGGCAAAGCCATAATAAAATCATGAGCAGCGGCAGATTTTGCAGCAGCCACAATGTCGGCCTCGGTGGCACTTTCACGGCCATAGGCAATGTTTGAGCGCACGGTATCATCAAAGATGGTAATGTCCTGTGATACAAGCGCAATATTCTGGCGCAGGCTGGCCAGCGTGACCTCGCGGATATCCACGCCATCAATTTTAATATTGCCGCCCGTTACGTCATAGAAACGCGGAATAAGGTTGAGAACCGTTGTCTTACCCGCGCCCGAAGGACCAATCAGTGCCGTCATTTTACCCGCTGGCGCGATGAAGCTGACGCCACGTAAAGCCGCATCGCCATCGCCATATTCAAAGCTGATATTTTCAAAGCTGATTTCCGGCTGCATCACGCTCAGCGGTTTTGCATCTGGCAAGTCACGGATATTCGCTTGACGATCCATCATGACGAAAATGCGATCCGCAGCACCCATACCTTGCTGGATGGTGTTGTAAAGCTTGGAGAGGCGTTTTATCGGTTCATAAGCCAGCGCGAATGCCGTGATGAACGACATCAGCTCGCCTGTGGTCAGGTGGCCCGCTGTAACTTGATAGCCGCCATACATAATCACGCTCATCAGGGCCAAGCCGAGCAGAGCTTCGTTCAGGGGCGTTACCAGCGTTCCCACGCGTGTGGCCTTGATCGACAGGTTGCGTACGCGGTCAATGACTTTGCCAGCGCGCGCAATCTCGTAAGACTCCATGCCATAGGCTTTGACCTGACGGATGCCCTGGAATATCTGGCCAAGCGTGTACATCATCGTGGCTGTTTCAGCTTGCGTGGTGACGGATATCTTGCGCAGTTTGCGGCCAATCTTACCCACCACATAGGCCGTAACGGGGAAGATCACAAATACCAGAATGGTTAAATGAAAGTCCTGCCAGAACATCAGCCCGACAAGCAGAATAAGTGTCAGCAAGCTTTTACCGATGCCTGTTAAACCATCAGACACTGTGCCGCGCAGAATGTTCACATCGTTGACGATGCGCGATACCAATTCACCGCTGGGGTTATCATGGAAGAAACGCAGATCGAGGCCCATGAAGCGGCCAAACAGATCGCGTTGAATATCGGCCACAATCGATTGACCGATCTTGTTCATTTGCAGCGTGTGCACATAGGTGGCAATGCCGCTGATCAGGAACACAACGAAGACAGAACCCGCCACAGGTACAACCAGACCCTCACGGCGGTTGATCAACACTTCATCAAGGATGGGTTCGATCAGTTTTGCGAAAGCGGCGGTCATCGCCGATGACAACACCATGAAGAAAATTGCCCATGCAAGCAGACGGTAGTATGGGCGCAGATAGTCGCTCACCAGTCTTTTGAGCATGGTGCGCGTCGAAGAGTCTATTTTGGTCAAGGGCTTAGAGGTGTTATCCGCCATGGAAATGTGATACTCTATTCATATGGAGGCCTGCAAGCGTAATGTCGGAACCTGATAAATCCACCCCCCAAAGCCCTTTGCCACCGCCGCCTGCAGGAATTGGTCTGGCCCTTGGAAGCGGCATCGCCCGCGGATTTGCCCATATTGGGGTTCTCAAAGCCCTTAATCGTTATGGAATCAAACCCAGCGTTGTCGCTGGCACCTCTATCGGCTCGGTTGTTGGTGGTTGCTATCTCGCAGGTAAAATGGATGAGCTGGAAGATTGGGCGCTATCACTTAATCGCCGCCGCCTTTTTAAATATCTCGATTTCCGTGTTCGTGCACCAGGCCTGATCGGCGGGCGTAAGCTGAACAATATTCTCGAAGAGCATTTCGGTGATATGCTGATCGAAGATCAAAAATTCCCGTTCATTTCCGTGGCCACAGATCTTGTGACAGGCCACGAGGTTTGGCTGCGTAAGGGTAAGTTTGTTGACGCCATGCGCGCATCCTTCGCCCTGCCTGGTATATTCCCGCCGATGTCACATAACGGCCGCACATTGATTGATGGCGCGCTGGTAAACCCCGTGCCTGTATCGGCATGTCAGGCGATGGGTTCACAACTGACCATCGCTGTTGATCTGAATGGTGACATGATCGGCAAGGCCACAAAACCCGGCAGCAATTTTCAGACCGTGATGGGGTTTGATGTGTTCGGAGATCCGGAAGTCAGCGAACAAGCGGAAGAAGTATTGGGCGCCACATCACTTACCAGTCGCATGTTCCGCCGCGAAGGCAACAGCCCCAGCCTGTTCGGCGTGATGGTTTCATCATTGAATATTATTCAAGACCGTCTGACACGTTCGCGCCTGGCAGGCGATCCGCCCGACGTGCATATAAAGCCACGCATCGGCCATGTGGGATTACTGGAATTTGAACGTGCGGAAGAGTTGATCAAGGAAGGCGAAGAGGCGGTTGAACGCAAATTGCCCGAGATCATGTCAGCGGTTGAAATTCTGCTATTGAGAACACGCAGCGAATATTAATGGGCGAACATTAAGCCGTTTTGCGCTTCTTGTGCTTGCGGTCCGGCAGAGGCTTACCCCAATTAACACGGTTCACCAGATAGGTTGGACGCACGTTGTTATATTGCAGAACCAGAACATTCAGCGCCCGATCAACCTCGTAAGGGGTTTTGCAGTTTTTGAATGTGCCGAAATGTAAGCCGCTTTTCACAAGGCATGTATCAATGTTCACACCGGCGGCGCCGATGATGTCATGAGCCATAGTGTCGCCCAGCATCACAGTATCACCCGGATAGATTTCCTTACCCTGCAGGATTTTTATGCAGTGCTGGAAAATTGGTCTGTGCGGTTTGCCGATGTAATGAACCACGCCACCGAAATCTTCGTAACGGCGCGCGATCATACCGGGCCCCAGAACATAGCTGTCGCCGATCAGGGCCTGGCTGTCAGGGTTGGCACAAATTGCCTTCATACGTTTACGGATGGCCGTTCGCAGGATCGGTTCGTAATAATCGACCATGGTTTTCTTAGGCGCATCAGAACCACTGATCAGCAGGAACTCTGCGTCCTCGATATTCTTCACGACTTCGATATCCAGCCCATCAATGATGGACGTATCGCCGCCACGACTCATCAGGAAACATTTTTTGCCGATGTCTTTGAAGAAGCCATCATCCTGTTTCTCAAGGCCGCTCCAGGTGATTTCACCCGAAGTCACGATTTCGTCATACAGGCTGGGGCCGATACCCAATTCCTGCAGACGCACCTTGTTTTCCTCGGCGCGCTTGCCCGAGTTCGACAGGATGATAATAAATTTGTTACGGGCTTTCAGTTCTTTAAGGCAGTCAATGACCCCCTCATACGCTTTTTCACCGTTATGGAGCACGCCCCACTGGTCGATGATGAACGCATTGTAACTGTCGGAAATGTCCGAGATACCTTGGCAGAACTTGGTCTTTGGCATTGATCTGGCTTCCCCCACCGGAAGTTTACGTTTTTACCGTCTCTCTCAATAGGATAGGTAAAATTCCTCAATAAAACATTATCAGGCAAAAAGGGCGCTTTCTCAAGCGCCCCTTTCGGAAAAATCCATATTTTACAATATCTTATGCAAAACTAACCTGCCAGACGGCGGTCTTCACGGGTTAGTTTTGGCTCCCGGCCTGCACCCTGACACAGGGTAATATACAGGCTGCCGATATCGCTGGAGGCGAAAATCGAGGCCAGCAGGTCGCCGTGGTCATTGGCAACGGCCTGATCAAACAGCTCTTCGAACTGGCGGATAAAGCGCTGAACGTAGGTACGGAATTCCGTATCGTCCGCGAATTTGGTGCGGATACGTTCGACCGGCAGATCCGCCCCCAGTTGAGCCAGACGGCGGGTAAAGGCCCCGACATCGCCCTTCTGGAAGGCACGCCATGTTTTCTCCGGCACTTCGCCGTCCATGATCCGGGTGAGGTCGACGGACAGGGAGTGCAGACTTTCGATGATGAACTTCGCCGCACCGAGGAAAGCGTCGCGTTGTACACGGCCCTCTTCCTTGCGGATTTTCTCGGCGTTGTAGGTTGCATCCTGAACGGCCTTGTACAGCGCATTGGACTGACGACCGAAGGAGCTGGCCGCCTCGTCTGCCGCACGTACAGCCGCTGACGTCACCGTTACCAGACGCTCTGATTCATCAGCCAGAGCCTCACGTGATTTGCCGATAGAGTCGGCCACACGTGAAGATGTGCTGCTGATATCATCGAGGCGTGCGGAGAGTTCGGAAACCGCTTTGCTGACATTATCTGCCGTATCAACGCTGGCATCGGAAACCATATGCGCCTGACGCTTGAGTTCCTCGCCATAGTTTTGTGATGTACGCAGGGCTGATGCCATCTGTTCAGACACTTCGCGGGCCTTCAGTTCGAAGCCATCGCCAGCTTTCTTCAGTTCCATAAGGGTGTCTTTAGACGAACGCAGCAGCGTATCGGCTTCATCCTTCACCTTACCAACCAAAATGTTGGCCATTTCAGCTGTCTTGGCAGCCGCCATGTTCAGATTTTCACTTTCATAATGAGCCTTGTTACCAGCCTCATCAAAGCGACGGATAATTTGATCTGCTGTTTCATCAATCTGGTCAGCAGACTTGCCGAGCTCATCGCCAACGTTCTGCAGACGCGCCACAGCCTGCCCCACAGACTCGGACAGTTCATGGAACTGCTCGTTCACGGCCTTTTGCACGTTTTCGATCTTGATCAGTGCTTGGTCAGTCATCAGGTGGATGTCTGAGGATTGGTCTTCGAGGGAAGACTCAATCTCACGCATTTTTTCGCTGGCTGATGTGGCCGCACGTTCGATATCTTCCACGCGGGACTGTAGGTTTTCACTGGAGCTACGCAGGATGGTTGATGCTTGATCAGCCCCGGAACGCAACGCGGTCAGACGTTCATCAAACACGATACCGATTTCACGCAGGCGCTCAAGGTTTGTGCGGGCTGACGTATCATAACCCTCATGCAGAGCCTCGAACTTGGATTGCGCTTGTGTCGCACGATCCATCGCATGCGTAAGCACAGGCTCGAATCCGGCAGCGGACTCTTCCAACGCATTCATGACAGTACGTATGGACTCGGTTGCTGTATCGGCACGGTCTTTTAGGCGTGTGCTCTTAATATCAAAATCAACATCCAGACGACTTAGGTCGTTCAGTGCCTTCTCGCTAGCGCTGCTGACCTCGATGCAGCGTGAGCTGATCTTGCCTTCTAGGACACTAACATCCAGCACAGCTTTCTCAGAGATATCGGACAGACGCTTGGCCTGATCTTCGATAGAGTCGCGCACTTTTTCGATGCTGGTCAGTGATGTTATCACCTCAGACTGCAGAGAATTTTTCTGCTGCGCCAGTTGATCCGTGATCGTGCGGGAGTGACCGGCAATCTGGCCAGCCATGGTCGAGATTTCCTGAGCCTGGCCACGCAGGATGTTACGGATGTTCTCAGCAGAGTCCTTGGCCTTGTCGCTTGCTTCGTTAAGGTCCGTGACACGGCGACGGAGTGTTTCTTCGATCTGTTGGTGTTTATTGTCAGCTTCAGCAACAGCCGCAGACATTTCCTTGAGCGGTTGTGACAGGGCGGATTGAACGGATTCAATGCGTTCGATGATCACAGCGGTCGACAGGTTAATCTTGGTTGATTGTGTATCAACCGATTCAGACAGCTTAGCAACCTGCTCGTCTGCCAGTTTCGAGGCTTTCTCGATCTGCTCACGGCTACTTTCCAGCATCTTCACGATAGACTGAATATGCTCGATATTGCCCTCGCCTGCGCTGTTCAGTTGATCAATATTTTCACGCGTCGAAGTGATCAGGCTTTCAGCCTGTTCCTTGGCAGACAGTGTTGCCTTTTCCAGTTGCTCGATCGCACGACGAACGGCTGCACTGATGGATTCAGCACCGCTGAGGGCGACGCCCATAGATTCAGTGAGCTTGTTGGATGTTGACGTACCGGCGTTCTCAATGATCTCAGCTTGCTTCTCCAGCGTTGTCGCTGTTTCACGCAGCTTATCGCCCTGAGTTTGCAGACGGCTCTCGATGGAGTCCGTACGCTCAAGAATCTGGCTGGCGGCATTGCCAAGGTTGTCGAGAGAGTTGTTGATAGTCTCGGCAATTTTCTCAGCTTGCAGGGCCACACTCTGGGCACCCATATCAAGCGCCTGACGATGATCCTGAATGGTTTTGCTGGATTGCTCCATCGCGGCCAGTGTTTTCTCGGTAACACCTTCGAGGCCTTTGATTTTCTCTTCAATGGTACCAGCCAGACGAGTGGTTTCATCGGATACGCGACCCACAGCACCTGTCAGACCTTGTGTATGCTGATCAAATTCACCGCTTACGGTTTTCAGGCGCTCTGTAACACGGTCAACCGCATCATTGAGACCATCGCAGCTGTTGGTGAGGTTGGTTTCGATATTCTTGGTGCGCTCGCTGGCTTTGTCAGCAGCTTCCAGAATTTTATCAGCGCCACGGCCCAGAGCTTTTTCCATCTCGGTCGCACGATCTTTGATCGTTGTGGTGGCTTTGTCCCATGCTTCTGCGCCCTCAGCGGTTTTCGCGCTGATCGTGCCTGTGCGCTGCTCAAGCTCTTCGGTGAGCACCAGCAATTTAGCTGATTTTTCATTGATGTTGTCAGCCAGACGATCAATGTGGAATTCAGCTTTCTTGGATACACCAACGAAATCACGAATTTCAGCACGCAATGCCTGACGGGCGCGTGTAATCGCACGGATCACGGTGCGTGAAGACGCTGAAAGCTCAGCGGCCTGGCGGCAAAGCTGTTCAATATCGGCGTTCACGCGTTGTGCACGTTCTTCCGATGGGAAAATGATCGCTTGCAGCTCGTGACGCAGTTCACCGGCATAGCGGTTAATGTCTGCGCCGCGCTGGAAATGGCTAAGCATCATCCAGAACAGGGCGACAGGCGCTAGCATAGCGGCCAACAGGCCACCCAGTTGTATCGGCCCCGCACTGATCAGACCGGCAACACCATAAGCGGCCAGCGCATAAACAACGCAGTACATGACCCAGCCGAATGTGAAAGCAGCACCCGCCCATGACAGGGCTTTGTGCCACAGTGGCTGATCGACGGCCTGACGGTTCAAGGGGGCCAGCATCAATACGGACTCGTTGTCCTGATCGTAAGAAGATGCTTCGGCTTGTGCGACGACACGTGGCTCAGCTTTCAGTTCGTTCTTCTGATTGCTTGACGCTGCCACGTCTTCGCTATCATCTGTCTGGCTTTCGCTAATGCTTTGAATACGCAGGGATGATTTTAAGCCGCTGCGCACGCTTTGTGTTTGTACATTTTCCAATTTACGGGCCGTGATCTCAAAAGTGTTCTTCGCTTGCGTCTTTACGGCGCTGCGCTCTTCCGTTGCAAGTTCTGTAGCGGCGGGTTTGACCTCAGCAGGTACCTCGGTAATGGCTTCAGCTTTGATCTCAACTTTCGTTGTGTCGGCTGTGGCCTCGTTTGCTGGCTCCGGTGTGTCTTGACGGATGGCAGAATTGATCGTCATTACGGTATGCTCCCGCATTGGAAAATGGATATCGTTTTGTTAGAAGGTCTGTTTTTCTAACCCTGCCCTCTGTGCTGTGCAAGGCCCTAAAAACAGTGACTTAAGGGCCGTCCTTAAAACAATGCCAAAAAATCTAGTGAACGCTTGGACTTGCGGAAATCCAAACAATTGTTGATGAGTTGTGGATAATTCGGAACCGATTCATGCGTTATTCATAAGCGCAGAACGGACCATGAAAAAGACACCTGCTTTTTTATTTAAAAACAGGTGCCTTTATAAAATTTTGGAGATTTTACTTTAACTAGCCTACGGTGCCACGCAGCTTGCTTTTGCGGTAGCCGTAAGCAAAGTATATGACCAGGCCCGCCAATAACCATAACACGAAGCGTTCATGCGTATGGTGCGGCAGGAAGTAAATCAGCGCCGAGCAAGACAGCACGCCCAGAACCGGAACGATCAGTCCGCCCGGTACCTTGAATGGACGCGGCATGTCAGGATGGGTTTTGCGTAATACGGCAACCCCGATGCAAACCAGGATGAATGCGGTCAATGTACCGATATTTACCAGTTCAGCCAGCGCGCCCAACGGAATAAAGCCCGCCATCACAGCCATAATCAGACCGCAGCCCACCGTTGTATGGATCGGTGTTTTGGTTTTCTGGTTCACACGACCAAAGACCGTCGGCATCAGACCATCATGAGACATCGCGAAGATAATGCGTGTCAGGGCGTAGTAGAGCACCAGCATGACCGTGGTCAGACCGAAGATAACGCCCGTGGCCACCAAGGCTGACGCCCAGTTGATACCCAGTTGTTGCAAGGCATGCGCCACAGGTGATGACACGTTCAGTTCCGTATACGGCAGAACGCCCGTCAGAAGGCCTGATACAACGATGTAAATCAGCGTACAGAAGCCCAGAGACCCAAGAATACCGATAGGAATATCGCGTTTAGGCTCATGCGCCTCCTCCACTGCCGTGGACACAGCATCGAAGCCGACATAAGCGAAGAACACTACGGAAGCACCTGCAAGGAAGCCAATCGGCTTACCGAGTTCGTCATAGCTGAACCAGCCAAATGGCGCGAATGGTGTCCAGTTCTCAGGGTTCACGTGGAATACGGCCACAGCAATGAAAATCACAATGGCTAGCAGCTTAACGCCCACCATCGCTGTATTCAGCTTGGCACTTTCGCGCACACCGACACACAACATCACCATCAGCATGAGAATAATGAGGACGGCTGGCAAATTGACGATGCCCGGCTCAACAGCAAAAGGGCCCGCTGTCAGACTATGGGGCAATGCAAGGCCAATAGCGGCCAATGCATTATTGAAGTAGCCAGACCAACCGTTGGCCACAGCCGCGACGGCCACGCCATATTCAAGGATAAGATCCCAACCGATAATCCATGCGATCAATTCACCGAAGGCTGCGTAGGAATAACCGTAAGCGCTCCCGCTTCCGCCCACACTGGACGCCAGTTCGGAATACGCCAGCGCGGCAAAGGCGCACGCAACACCGGCAACAATAAAGGAAAGAATAACCGCAGGTCCGCTAGTGGTTGCCGCAGCCACGCCCGTTAGAACAAAAATACCGGTACCAATGATGGCGCCGATGCCCAGAAGCGTCAGATCAAATGCGCTCAGGCATCTGTTAAGGTTATGACCTTCTTGGTCGACATTTTTCTTACGGAAGAGTTGTTGCAGCATTTGGTTGTCCCCTGTTTATCCGGCCAGAATAGGCAGGGAAGTCGCCATACAGCAATACGGGCGGGCATTTTACCCACCGTTCAAGATTTAATTATCGCAATCCCAGGTGTCGGGCAGACCGTAATAATAGAAATGCGGGTCATTTGCCGTGACGACTCTGGCAGGAATACCGACAACAGTTACCCCTGCGGGCACATCTTTGGTCACAACAGAGTTTGCACCCACGGATGAACCATCACCCAGCGTAATCGGCCCGAGGATTTGTGCGCCGGAGCCAATCATCACCTTATTACCTATATCAGGGTGGCGTTTGCCGCATTTAGGTCCCTGCCCCTTACCACCCAATGTCACGCCATGATAGATGACACAATCATCACCGACAGTCGCGGTCTCGCCAATCACAACGCCCATACCATGGTCGATGAAAAGGTTTTTGCCGATGGTGGCACCGGGGTGAATTTCAATCCCTGTAAACAAGCGGCCCGTTTGTGACCATATACGTGCAATCGTACGCAAGCCATTCTTATACAGAAAGTGCGCCAACGGATGATAAATCACCATGATGTGAAAGCCGGGATAGCACAACACCACTTCGAAAAATGAAGGGCATGCCGCATCACGGTCACGGATGGATTGAATATGGTCGAGAATTTTCTGGATCATGCGCCCAATCCGTCAAAGAGTGCCGTTGAAAGGTAACGCTCAGCAAATGATGGAATGATCACAACCATCATCTTACCTGCATTTTCAGCGCGCGAACCCACTTGTGCCGCCGCCCACAATGCCGCGCCAGAAGAAATCCCGACAGGAATACCTTCAAGCTTTGCGACTTCGCGTGCGGTGTTAAGTGCATCATCGTTGGTGACGCGCACGATTTCATCAATCAGTTTTGTATCGAGGATGGATGGCACAAAACCCGCGCCAATGCCTTGTATCTTGTGAGGCGCTGGGGTACCACCTGAGAGCACCGGGCTGGCGTCAGGCTCAACAGCGATTGTTTTGAATTCAGGTTTTTTATTTTTCAGCACCTGGGAAACGCCCGTGATAGTGCCGCCCGTCCCCACGCCGGAAATCAGAATGTCGGCTTTGCCTGCTGTATCTTGCCAAATCTCAAGCGCGGTCGTGTTACGGTGAATTTCGGGATTGGCCGGGTTATCAAACTGCGCGGGAATAAATGAGTCAGGTGTGGAGGCCGCGAGTTCTTCGGCTCTGGCAATCGCGCCCTTCATGCCTTTATCCGCTGGCGTCAGTACCAGTTCAGCACCCAGAAGCGCCAGCATCTTGCGGCGTTCGACGGACATGCTTTCCGGCATAGTCAGGATCAGGCGATAGCCTTTGGACGCCGCAACGAATGCAAGCGCGATCCCTGTGTTACCCGATGTGGGTTCGATCAGAACGGTTTTGCCCGGTGTTATTTTGCCTGCGAGTTCGGCGGCATCAATCATGGCAGCGCCGATACGGTCTTTCACGGATGATAAGGGATTAAAGAATTCCAGCTTGGCAACGAGATCAGCCTTGATGCCGTACTTTTCAGAGAACCTGTTGAGGCGCACGAGTGGTGTCGCTCCAATCGTATCAATCACTGAATCGTAAATTTTTCCGCGGAATTCCGCCATAATCCATCCCCATCCATAGAAAACGCTTCTACAGACTTAGCATTTTGCTGCGAAACAGCAAGAGCTTATCGGCCTCGTTAGCGGGTTGCGCTGGCGCAGATGGGCTTGGTGGTCGGGTGTGACGGATAGAATGTGCCCGCCCACTTTTTAATGTCTTCCTGAGACATGTTGGCGACCTTTTCAATACGGCCCGCGTAATGCTTGCAGAATTGATCAGGGCGCATACGTGCGGAGTCATTGGCGATCTTGTTCGCAAAGATGGTGCGCATCGCGTTCAGTTCGCTTTCAGGATTGCCGGAGCCGGTACGACGGTAATATTCCATCAGGCTACGTTCGTAGTCAGCGAATATCTTGATGTTCTTGGCGGTGAATGCACGGTAAGCGCCGTAAAGGTTCTGTCCGTGGGCTTTATAGAGGTGCTGGCAGTTCAGGCCAATGACCATCAGTTCGCTGTGAATTCGGATGCCCTGCTCAGCTTCGGCTTCGGGCAACGTATAGCAGGAAGACGCCATCGCCGGAGCCGACATAAACAAAGATGCTGCAAACACCATCAGGAATTTTTTCATTATTCAGCCACTACACCACTACCGGGGTCTTTAAAGGTTCGCCATTAAAATGAGCCTGCAGGTTTTCAAGAACCAGTTGGCCCATCTTTGTTCTGGTTTCTAACGTCAACGTGCCAATATGCGGCAACAGGACCACATTATCCATTGTGTAAAGCGCTTCAGGAACATGGGGTTCGTTTTCGAACACATCCAAGCCAGCCCCTGCAATCTCTTTATTACTCAGGGCAATCAAAAGCGCTTCTTCATCCACCACGGAACCACGGGCCACATTAATCAAGAAGCCCTCTGGCCCCAGTGCTTTCAGCACATCGGCGTTCACCAGATGGCGGGTTTCTGGCCCGCCGGACACGGTTAATATCATAAAGTCGCTATCTTCCGCCAGCTTCATGAGGTCGGGATAGTAACTATAGGAAAATTCAGGCTTTTCGTGGCGTCCATAATATATGACGTTCATGTCAAAGCCGGAGGCACGGCGCGCAACAGCTTGTCCGATACGCCCCAATCCGACAATCCCAACGGTCTTTCCCGTCAGTGTTACGCCATGCGGCATCGGGCCATTAACCCAGTGACCCACACGGACATAGGCATCACCCTCAACCGTGCGGCGTGCGCAAGAGAGTAATAATGACAACGCAATATCGGCTGTGTCGTTGGTAACCAGATCAGGCGTGTTGGTCACAACGATGTGGCGCTCTTTGGCAGCTTGCAGATCAATGTTATCGACGCCCACCCCAAACTGACTAATGATCTCAAGGTTTGGTAATGCCTCAATCAAATGGCGATTGGCCTTTTTCATCGGGCTAGTGATAATGCCGACGATGTCGTTGCGGTGCTCCTGCAACGATGCCTCGGGATCTGCCTCTTTGGACAGGCGGATCACATTGAAATCGCGCTCCAGCGCTTCCATTTCGGCGGGCAAAAGTGTGCCGAGGGCTAAGATTGTGCGGGCCATAAGGGAAATGCCAATATTTTGATGAAACTTGATTTGAGTAAGATAAGTATGGTTTAAACACCCGTCAATTCAGGGACATACAAAATGAGCGGTAACGCACAGAAAAAGCTATTTATTAAGACTTGGGGTTGTCAGATGAACGTCTACGACACCCGTCGCATGGCTGATATTCTGTCTCCGCTGGGCTATAAGCAGACAGATACCCCCGAAGACGCGGATATGGTGATCCTGAACACCTGTCACATCCGCGAAAAAGCCACCGAAAAAGTATTCTCTGATCTGGGCCGCATTCGCGAGCACAAGATGGAGAAAGCCAAAAAGGGTGAGAAGATGCTGGTCGCCGTTGCCGGGTGCGTGGCACAGGCCGAAGGCGACATCATCATGGACCGCGCCCGTTATGTCGATATGGTTTTCGGTCCGCAGACCTATCACGAATTACCCGAGATGATTATCCGCGCAACGGGTGAGCGTGTAGTGAATACCGAACTGAAGACTATTTCAAAATTCGACTCCCTGCCTCAAGAAAATCGATCACAAGGTGTTTCCGCATTCTTGTCTATTCAGGAAGGTTGCGACAAGTTCTGTACATTCTGTGTTGTGCCTTATACACGCGGCGCTGAGTTTTCACGCCCGGTTCAACAGGTTATCGACGAAGCCCGTCGCCTGCGTGATAGCGGTTCGAAAGAGATCACGCTACTCGGTCAAAATGTAAACGCCTATCACGGGACGGCACCTAATGGCCGCACAATGGGACTGGCCGAGTTGATTGCGGCTGTTGCCGAAGTTGATGGCATCGAGCGCATTCGTTACATGACATCGCACCCCCGTGATATGGACGATGCATTGATCGACGCACACGGCAGTATTCCGAAGCTGATGCCGTTCCTGCACCTGCCTGTACAGCATGGGGCCGATGAAATTCTGAAGACCATGAACCGCAAGCATACAGCGGATCATTTCCGTGACATCATTGCGCGCGTACGCAAGGCGCGCCCGGATATTGGCCTGTCATCTGATTTTATCGTTGGATTCCCAGGCGAAACCGACAAGCACTTCGAAGAGCTGATGCAGATGGTTCGTGATATAAAATTCACGACATCATATTCATTCAAATACAGCGCACGCCCCGGCACCCCGGCAGCAAACATGCAGAACCTCGTCGCTGATAAGATTGCTGACGAGCGTCTGCAAGCACTGCAGTCCTTGCTGTTCAGTCAGCACGAAGAATTCAATAAAAGCTTTATGAGTAAAACCGTCGAAGTATTGGCGGATGGTATCGGCAACCGTCCGAACCAGTTGCATGGCCGCACAGAACATTATCAAGCTATGCACGTAACATGCGATACCGCATTGCTGGGACAAATCTTGAAAGTAAAAGTCAACGGCGCGACAGCCATTGCATTGACCGGCGAAATCTAGAAATACAGGTAAATAATCATGAACTTTCTGCAAAAAATATTTGGGCCGAAAGCAACGCCGCTTACACCTGAGCAAGTGCATTCAAACTTTATCACCGATACCATTCGTTTCTTTGACCTTCCTTGGGATGGCCGTCAGAAGCTGGAGCAGGCCTCTGCCCAAGCCATCATCGACATCAAGGATATTCGCGCGCATTCCGAAAGAGATTACGAAGACAGCATGCCGTATTACCACGGCGTCCCGATGAGAGCGGCACACCTATTCTGGCAAAACCGCGTCAAACATACGGCTTTTGTGATGGAAAAATTAGGCTACAGCGAAGACGAAGTTGCCACGCGCAAAACCGCCCTGATGCTTAAGCACCGCTCCCATTTTCATCCGCGCACTTTTGACCATATGCGCACGGGTGCCCACATAG
>Ga0247823_10001930_pt1 | contig 17115 bp, 17 predicted proteins | sample 13C_PalmiticAcid_2_FD_192426 | JGI IMG/M metagenome (GOLD analysis project Ga0247823, IMG submission 192426) | Soil microbial communities from agricultural site in Penn Yan, New York, United States - 13C_PalmiticAcid_Day30 | ecosystem: Environmental > Terrestrial > Soil > Agricultural land...
AGCTTGTACGGCCCGGCCCGCTGCCCGCGGCCGAGGAGCCGGGCCAGTGGGCCGGGCCGTACAAGCTCCTGCAGAAGCTAGGCGAGGGCGGCATGGGCACTGTCTGGGTGGCGGAGCAGGAGCAGCCGGTCCGGCGCCGCGTCGCGCTGAAGCTCATCAAGGCCGGGATGGACTCCGAGCGAGTCCTCGCCCGGTTCGAGGCGGAGCGGCAGGCGCTGGCGCTGATGGACCACACGAACATCGCGAAGGTGTTCGACGCCGGCACCACCCCCGCCGGCCGGCCGTACTTCGCGATGGAACTGGTCAAGGGCGTCCCCATCACCCGGTACTGCGACGAACTGCACCTGTCGATCCGCGACCGACTGGGACTGTTCGTGGACGTCTGCCGGGCCGTGCAGCACGCGCACCAGAAGGGCGTCATCCACCGGGACATCAAGCCGACCAACGTCCTGGTCGCCATTCAAGATGGTAAGCCGGTGCCGAAGGTGATCGACTTCGGCGTCGCCAAGGCGGTCCACGCCAAGCTCGCCGACCGGACGCTGTTCACCGAGCTCGGCGCGGTGATCGGCACGCCCGAGTACATGGCCCCGGAGCAGGCCGAACTTTCCGCGCTGGACGTGGACACCCGGGCGGACGTGTACGCGCTCGGGGCGCTCCTGTACGAGTTGCTGACCGGCAGCACGCCGCTCGGCCGCGACCGGCTGAGGGCCGCCGGGCTGGCCGAGGTGCTGCGGCTGATCCGCGAGGAGGATCCGCCGAAGCCGAGCACCCGGCTGAGCCAGTCGAAGGAGGAAATCGCTGGCCTGGCGGCCAAGCGGCGGACCGAGCCGCGGCGACTCGGGGCCGAGGTCCAGGGCGAACTCGACTGGATCGCGATGAGGGCGCTGGAGAAGGACCGCACCCGGCGGTACGAGTCGGCCAGCGGGCTGGCGCGGGACGTGGAGCGGTATCTTGCCGACGAGCCGGTCGAGGCGTGCCCGCCGGGGGCCGGCTACCGGCTGCGGAAATTTTTCCGCCGCAACCGGGCGGCGGTCACGGCCACGGCCGCGATCCTGATCGCCGTCGTCCTGGCCGCGGTCGGGCAGACGTGGAACCTGCTGCGGGCACGGGACGCCGAGCAGCGGGCGGTGTACGAGCGGAACAACGCCGAGGCGGCCCGCCAGGACGCCGAGCGCGAACGCGACCGGGCGCGGGAGGAGGAGGGCAAGGCGCTCGACGCGACCATCCTGGCGACCGAGTCGGCCGTCGCGGCTGCGAAGGCGCGCCTGGAGGCGGTGAAGGCCGCCCGGGACGCCCTGGGCTCCAAGAAGCAGACCGAGGCGGCGCTGACCCGCAGCGATGGGTTGCGGCTCGGCTCGCAGGCGATGCTCGCCCGGCCGGCCGACCCGGGGCTGGCGCTCTTGCTGGGCCTGGAGGCGGTCCGCCACTACCCGCACCCGCTCACGTTCAACGCCCTGTTCGACGCGGCCGGCGACCTCCGGGAGAAGCGGACCATCACCACCGATCTCCCCAACCTGTACCACTTCCGCGCCAGCCTGGACGGGGCGCGGTTTCTGGTCGGCGCGGGCGAGCGGACGGGCTCGGACCGTGGGACGGCGGTGGTCTACGACGCAGCGACCGGAAAGCTGTTGACCGCGTGGCACGGGTTCCACCACGGCCTCGCCGACCTCGACTGGAGCCCGGACGGGACCCGGGCGGTGGCCGCCACGAGCGAGCGGGTGATGGTCGCCTTCACCGACGGCAAGCAGCCCGAGCAGGCCACGTACACCGATCGAGTTGCCTACGTCTGGGACACCGCCACCGGTCGGGACGTGGCGCACCTCCGCCGGCACGACGACAAGGTGGTGTCGGCCCGGTTCAGCCCGGACGGCAAGAAGATCGTCACCGCCTCCTGGGACGAGACGGCCCGCATCTGGGACGCTACCACCGGCAAGGAGTTGCACGTCCTCCGCGGGCACACGCGGGCACTGGCCACGGCACTCTACAGCCCGGACGGCAAGCGCGTCCTGACCGTGTCCTCGCAGGCGAAGAAGACCGCCCATTACCGGGACGACGCCGGCAAGCCGCTGCCCGACCGGGCCCCGAACACCGATCCCGGGATCCCGACCCGACCGTGGCGCGCGGGCGGGTCGTCGAGCGGCTACCGCGGCGGATACGCCGCCGATCCCGAACGGGCGTTTGCCCGGCTGTGGGATCCCGACACCGGCGAACAGGTTGGCGAGTTGGTGGTCGAGAAGGGGATACAGGGGTTGACGGACTTCGGCACCGACCGCCCTTCAGCCGCCTCGTACAGTCTGGACGGCAGGCGGATCGCGGTCGGGTTCCTGAACGACATGATCGGCGTCTGGGACGCGGCCGGCGGGAAGCAACTTCATCTGTTCCGCCGGCACGACGTGGGGGTGAACACGCTGGCGTTCAGCCCCGACGGCAAGCGGCTGGCAGCCGCCGGGGCCAAGAACTTCATCCTCCTCTACGACCTGGAGACCGGGCGGGAACTCCGCAGGCTGGAGGGGCACGACCACACCGCAGTTCACTCCGTCCAGTTCTCAAAGGACGGGGCGCGGCTCGTCTCGGCGGCCGGGGACAAGACGGCCCGGGTCTGGGACGTGGCCACCGGGAAGGAACTCGCCGCATTGCGGGGACACACCGAGGCGGTCCGGGCGGCTGTCTTCCACGGTGACGCCGAAACGGTGGTGACAGCCGGCGACCAGACGGTGCGGGTCTGGTCGGTGCCGCCGCCCGCGCCGGTGCCGACGCTGCTGACCGGCGGCACGCCGCCGGGGGCGCTGGCCCGGCTCTTCGGTGGGTCGCAGCCGCGGGGGCATACCTCGCACGTGACCGCGCTGGCCTTCAGCCCGGACGGCCGGACCGTCGTGACCGGCGACCAGGATCGCAACGTCCGGCTGTGGGACGCCGCGACGGGCAAGCTCGCGGGCGGCGTCACGGACGGGATCCGCGGCGAGGTTCGGCACGTCTCGTTCACCGCCGACGGCAAGGCCGTGTACATCGGGACCAACCTGAACGTCGTCGCGCCCGGCGAACGCGGGGACCGGGAGACGCTCCTGTCGATGGTCCACCGCTGGGACCCGGCCACCGGCACGGCGACCCGGTTCCTGAAGGGCCAGGCCGCCGGCGTCTTCCACATGGCCCTCAGCCCGGACGGCCGCCGCGCGCTGATCGTTAACACGTCGAGCGGGCTCGCGTTCCAGCCAACGAAGACCAACCCGCTCTCTTACATGTGGAACGACGCCGAGATCGGCGTGACCGTGTGGGACACGGAGACGGGTAAGCTCCTGTCGCGGTTGCCTTCGGACCAGGCCGTGACGGGCCTCCCGCCCCCGCTGTTCTTCCCGGACGGCAAGGCGGTCCTCCTCGTTCCGGGCCGGGGGGACGAACTCGCGGTCTACGACGCCGCGACCGGCAGCCGCGTGCGGACGCTGACCGCCCCGAAGGACAACCAGTCCGCGAACTGGTCGGGGATGGCGGTCAGCCCCGACGGCCGAGTGATAGCCGCCCAGAAGCAAGGCGGTCAGTTCGTGTGGTTCTGGGACGCGGCGACCGGCGCGGTTCTGGGCTCGCACCGCATTACGGAGGCCACGCCGAGCTGGGTGCCGATCCTTCGCTTCAGCCCGGACTCGAAGCGGCTGGCCGTCACCGCGGACCGGTTCGTGCTGGTGCTGGACGCGGCGACCCGCGGCCGGGCGCAGTTCCTCCGCGGCCACGAGGCGGAGGTGAAGGCGGTCGCGTTCTCGCCGGATGGCTCGCGGCTCCTGACCGGTTCGGACGACCGCTCAGCGATCCTGTGGGACGTGGCGACCGGCCGCATCCAGTCCGTGTACAAGGGCCACCCCGGTCCGGTTCAACTGGTGGCGAACTCCCCGGACGGCCAGCGCGTGGCGACGGCCTCGACCGACCCGCTGGCCCGCGTCTGGCCAGTGGACCTGCTGCCCGAGTTCGAGAAGCGCAAGCCGCGCGAGCTGACCGCCCAGGAGCGCGGCCGCTACGAGCTGCCGGCGCGGTAATGACCCACCGGCCGGCCGCTTGATTCCGCTCCGCCCAGCAGGGACACTGGTGGGATCCCGCCCCCGCCCCCGAGGCCGTCATGCGCATCGGTGCCGTGATCTTCCTGCTGATCGGCCTGGCCCTGTTCGCCTGGGGGGCGTGGCTCCTGTTCGCCCGGTTCGTTGGCGGGCCGGAGTACTACATGGGCAAGCCGGATGAGACGGCGCTGCACGACATCGACGGACAGATCGCCAGCATGCGGGAGAAGCAGGCCAAGCTGGCCGACCTGGTCGAGGAGGCCCGGACCGCGGCCGAGAAGCTGCCGCCGGGCCACGCCACCCGGGAAAAGGCGACGCAGCGGCTCGACGTGGTGGAGAAGTCCCGCGCCGAGTCCGACGCCGTCGTCGCCCGGGCCGAGCAGATGCGCGAGCTGATCGCCGAACAGGTCGCGTCGGAGTGGGACGATGCCCGCGGCCGGACGCTGCGGCGGGGGATCCTGTTCACCCTGATCGGGCTATTCTGGTCGGTCCGCGCCGCCGCCGGCGGTCTCACCCGGCCGACCGAGTCCGCCTGACCGCGTCCCCCGCGCGGACCACGCCGCCGGTCGCACCCGGCCAGACCTACTTCGCCAGCTCGTCCAGCAGCTTCACCGCCGCCTCCACGACCGCCTCGCCGGTGCCAGCCTCGGCGAAGCTGTGCAGACCGGTCCACGTCTGGTAGCCGCCGTACTCGAACGCCCTCTTGTCGGGCAGGTAGCCGATCCAGTCGTTGGCCAGCTCCGCGACGTAGGTGTACCGGAACGGCGACCGCCGCTTGATCTCCTGCCCCAGCACGGTGAAGAACTCAGCCGGCACGCCGACGACCGCCACGTCCCCGATCAGCACCGCCTGCACCCACGTCGTCCGCTCCTGGCCCTGCTGCGACGCGAGGACCTTCCGCTGGTCGCGGAACACCCGGACGATGTCGTCCGCCGACTTCCCCGCCCGCTTGCGGCAGTACGCCGAGACGGCGGCGTCCTCCTTCGCCTCGTCGAAGGTGCGGACCTTGAACGTGAACGGCCGCTTCACCGCCGCGACCCGATTCACCGGGCGCGGCGTCGCCTTCGCCAGTGCGTCGGCCACCGCGGCCTTGATGCGAGTCGTCGCCTCGTCGGCCGGCACGCCGAGGTTGTGCGTCGAGCCGGACGCCCCTTCGAGGAAGCCGACCACGCCGCCGAGTTCCGCTTCCAGCTCCTGCGCGGCAAGCCCGTAGAACGACGGCGACCGCCCCGGCTTGCGGACGCCGATCGTGTGTGTCGAGTGGTTGAACAGCAGCGCCCGCAGCTTCTCGCCCGGTCCGCGGAAGGCCAGCACCGGCAACTCCGGGTCGAACGGCCCGGTCGGCCGCACCGCGTCGTCCCGCGCGCCGATCCAGAAGACCGACCCGTCCTTCAGCAACAGCCGGCTGTTCTGCCCGACCGACGACTCCTCCCCGAGCCGGAAGTGGAACGTCGCCTCGCCGAGGCCGGCGTTCGCGTCCTTCACCGATTTGACGATCCCCTCGCGGACCCGGCGGCAGAACAGCTCGTCGCGCTGGTATCCGTGGACGGTGACGGTGCTCGGGGCGTGGTGGGTGTGGGTGCAGTTCACCAGGACGTGCGACGCCGGGATGCCGGTCGCGGCCGCGATCTCCTCGACGGCTGGGTCAATCACGTCGCGGTCGAGCATGAGTACGTCGCAGGCGACCAGCGCGACCTTGCCGGCCCCCGGCTTCTCGACCACGACGGCGACGGCCCGGAGCTTGCCCTCCTGCCCCTTGACCGTGTACGGCAGGATGCCGCCGCCGATGACCATGCCGTCGTCGGCGGTGAGATCGACCGCGGCCGCCCCGACGCGGAGGACGGGGTCGGCGGCCGGCAAGTCTGTCGTGAGGGTGAAGAGGACGAGGGCACAGAGATACGGACGCATGGGCACGGACTCCGGGGTGGGGATCGCGGCACGGATTGTACCCGCTGCGGTTCACCTCCACAGCAGTCCCGCCCGCCGGCTCAGCCTGGCAGCCTGACCGCGTCTCCGGTGCGGACCACGCCGCTGGCCACCACGCGGGCCAGAACCCCCAGCCGCCCCTTGGCCGATAACTTCGGCTTGCCCTGAATGTGTTCGAACCGGTCGCACCCGGTCCGCGGCAGCGTGACCTCGATCACCGCCATCTCGCCGAGCGCCAACCGCGTACCGGGGGTAAGGGCTGTCTCATCGACTCCGGCGACGACGAGCTGTTCGCCCAGCTCGCCCGGCCCGGTCAGGAACCCCTCGGCCCGCAGTTGCGCCATTGTCTCGGCGGTCATGACGTTCAACTGGCGCTTGTCGCTGCCGCCCTTGGCGTCCCCCTCGATGCCGTGGCCCTCGACCAGGACGGCCTCCGAAACCACGACCCGGGCGTAGTGGTCCGCCGGCCGCCGCTCGACCCCGGCCGGCGTGTGGCAGATGCTGACGACGTGCGACATGTGCTCCTCCGACCCTCGCTCACGCTTCGGGCTCCGACTTCTTCCACCGCAGTACGGGTTCCTTGGCCGCCTTCACCTCGTCGGGCCGGCTGACGGCGTGCGTGTGCGGGGCCGTCCGCAGTAGCTCCGGGTCCTCGCCCTTGATGGTCCGCAGGGCGTCCGCGAAGGCGTCGAGCGTCTCCTTGCTCTCCGTCTCGGTCGGCTCCATCATCAGTGCCTCGGGCACCACCAGCGGGAAGTACATCGTCGGCGCGTGGTAGCCGAAGTCCAGAAGCCGCTTGCACACGTCCAGCGCCTTGACCTTCTTCTCCCGCAACAGCGACCGCGCCGACGCGACGAACTCGTGCATACACGGCCCCTCGTGCGGCACGTCGAACACGTCCTTGACCAGCGCCCGCAGGTAGTTCGCGTTCAGGACCGCGTGCTCGCTGACCTGCTTCAGCCCGTCCGGCCCCAGCGTGCGGATGTAGCAGTACCCGCGGTAAAGGATGCCGACGTTGCCGAAGAAGGTTCGCACCCGGCCGATCGATTTCGGCAGGTCGAAGTTGAGCCGGTACCGGTCGCCCTCCTTGACGACCACTGGAGTCGGCAGGTACGGGGCGAGGAAGTCTCGGACCGCGATCGGTCCGCTGCCGGGGCCGCCGCCGCCGTGCGGGCCGGTGAACGTCTTGTGGACGTTGTAGTGCTGCATGTCGGCGCCGAAGTCGCCCGGCCGGGTGACGCCGAGGATGGCGTTCATGTTCGCCCCGTCCAGGTAGACGAGGCCGCCCGCCGCGTGCAGCATCTCCGTGATCGTGTGGATTTGCTTCTCGAACAGCCCGAGCGTGCTCGGGTTGGTAATCATGAACACGGCGGTGTCGGGGCCGAGCTTCGCCTTCAGGTCGGCGAGATCGACTTGGCCGGTGGCGTCGCTCTTGACGGTGACGGTCTCGAACCCGGCCAGGGACGCGGAGGCGGGGTTGGTGCCGTGCGAAGAGTCCGGCACCAGAACCTTGTTGCGGTGGTGTTCGCCGCGGCCGTGGAAGTAGGCGTGGGCGACGTAGAGCGCCGCGAGTTCCCCCTGCGCCCCGGCGGCCGGCTGGAGCGAGACGGCCGGCAGCCCGCTGATCTCGGCGAGGAGCTGCTGCATCTCGTAGAGCAGTTCGAGCATCCCCTGCGCGTCTTCATCCGGCGTGAGCGGGTGCAACTCGGCGTACCCCGGCAGCGCGGCGAGCCGCTCGTGCCGCTTGGGGTTGTACTTCATGGTGCAGGAGCCGAGTGGGTAAAAGTTCGTGTCGATCGACATGTTCCGGGCGGACAGGTTCGTGAAGTGCCGGACCAGGTCGATTTCCCCGACCTCCGGCAGCGGCGGCGGCGCGTCGGCGAGGTGTTCCTGCGGCACCAGCGATGTCAGCGGGGTGTCACCGGGCACGTCGCAAGCCGGCAGCCGGTGGCACCGCCGCCCGGGGCGGGAGAGTTCGAAGACGAGTTCGGTGGATTGGGTGTTGTTCATTCGGAATCGCTTTCGGTAATCGGCGGGTGCCCGCCGTGGTCGTCAATGACTTGATTTCGGTATAGCCGCCACCGGGCCAAGGACTTCGCCGCATGCTCGAAGTCGAACAGTCCTGTCTCGGACGACATGTCGAGTGCTTGCAGGCCCAGAGGTCGGAGAATGTCGGCGACTACGGCCGCGGCCTCATTGCTCCCACGCACGAAGAACGCGAACCCGTTGAGGGCTTCTTTGTTCGCCAAGCTGAGTTCGATCGAACAGCCCGGCCCGCTGATCAGAATCCATTCGGGATCGTTGAGATCCGCCTGAGGAGCCACCTCGGAGAGTACGCGAATGACGTCCGACCGTTTCGCGATCACTTCCCGGGGTACGAAGTCGTCCGGGATTTCCGCTACGCACCGGATGCCTTCGGGCAGGTCTTGAACGAAGATGTCCCAGCTCATGATCGCCTCCGCGGGAGGTCGTCCCCCGGGCTGTCCACGATGCGGCGGATGAACGCCTCGTCGTCGGTCACGGTCATCCTCGTCAGGGTGGGTCAAGCGAGTCGTCGAGCGCCGACCCACCGGCCGGGCAAGGGTGCCAAGGGTGCCACTTCTGGGAGTGGCAATGTGGCAACCTTGCCCTCTCGTTTCGGCCGCGCCTCAATCGGAGTGGGTCAGGCGGGCAGATGGCCACTTCGGGGAGTGGCAATGTGGCAACCTGATCCCCGTCCGAGCGTCCGGGCGCACCCAACTCCTCATACTGTCCATAAGTTCAGAATACCGAATGTCAAGCGCTTGCAGTGGGTCGCCACCGGTAGGGCCGGGTTTCACCCGTCCGACGGGCGGTCACGGCCGGCCCTGGAGGAAGAACGCCTCCCCGCCGCCGGTGGCAGACGGGAAGCTGATGCTTACCACATGCGCCAGTGCGATGAGTGTTCGCCGGCCCTTCGACTCGTGGAGCAGCACCGCGCCGGACGGGGCGAATGTCGCTTCCGCCGGGTCGGCTACCTCGTGGCTCGTGCCGTCGGACAGGTTCAGGTAGAACCGGACGAACGGGCTTGCCGTCAGGAGCGGCTTGATGTCGTCGGGGGTCATGGCAACAGCCCCTTCTCGCGAAGAATGCCCTCGGCCCACGCCTGTTGCTCCGGGGTCAGCGGGGGGTCGGGTGGTCGGCGGTCGTACTTTGCGATTCGGTCGTACCGCCCCGCATCGTAGCACTGGTCGAACACAGCCTGGAGGTCAACCGTCACCGGGGTCACGCCCGGGTCGAGGGGGACGGCGAGAACCGGGAGGTGGTCGGTGAGTCGGATCGGGGCCACGTAGTATTCCCGGGGAATTCCTGCGACCGCGACGCACACGTGGTACTCGCACGGTCCGGCCACCGCCCGCAACCGGGATTCCGGGATCGCGGTCGTGTGCGGCCCGCTGCGCAGCAGGTCTATCTCCACCAGGTTCACGCCCGACGCTCTGTATTCACTCTGCTTCTGTTGGTACGAGATGCGGCCGTCCTCGCCCGATCGCTTGTTCGCGGGGCTGACCACCTCAACCGCAGTCACCAGCCGGTCGTCATCGGCCGATCGGATTTCTAGGTATGTCTCCTCGACCGGCTCGGTGACGGGTTCGGTTCCGGCGGCCAACAATCCGGCGCCGGTCATTGCTGCGGCAATTGTGGCGGTGCCCCCGGTCACCGGGCGGTCTGGTCCCAGCACGCCGAGGTCCGGAACCCGCCGAAGTTCCGGATCGACGTACACGCGGTTATCGTTTGTCGCCACATACTGCGGTGGGAGGACCGCGTTGAGTGCCCCCTGGAGGTGGATCACAAGCCCGTTGTGGAGTGAAGGGAACACCGCTGGTCGTTCCAGCCACGGGTCCATGCCCGGGAATGGCGACGGCATGTCGAACCTCCCGCGTTACGCCTTCATTGCCGCGGCCAGGCCGTCGATCTCGGCGCGCGTCCGCTTCTCGGTCACGGCGACCGTCAGGCCGTCGGCCATGTCAGAATACCAGCGCCCCAGCGGCAGCCCGGCGTGGTAGCCCTGCCCGCGGAGTTTCGCCAGCAGCGCGTTCACGTCTCCGGGCACCGACAGCGTGAACTCCTTGACGAACGGCCGGGGGAACTTGAGCTTCACACCGGGCACCTTCGCGAGTTGCTCGGCGGCGTAGTGGGCCTTGCGCAGGCACAAGTCGGCCGTCTCGCGCAGGCCCTGCGGCCCCAGCGCGGTCAGGTACACCGCCGCCCGCAGTGCCAGCAGCCCCTGATTCGTGCAGATGTTGCTCGTCGCGCGCTGCCGGGCGATGTGCTGCTCGCGCGGCTGGAGCGTCAGCACCCAGCACCGCTTGCCGTGGCGGTCTACCGTCTGCCCGACCAGCCGGCCGGGGATCTTGCGCAGGTACTTCTGCTCCCCGCGGCAGGCGAGAATGCCCAGGTACGGCCCGCCGTAGCCCAGCGGCACGCCCAGCCCCTGCCCCTCCGCGACGGCGATGTCCGCCCCGTAGTCGCCGGGCCGCTTCAGCACGCCGACCGAGATCGGGTCGAAACTGGCCACGAACACCGCCCCGACCTTCCGGGCCGCGTTGCCGATCGCCTGCATCTCTTCGAGGTGCCCGAAGAAGTTCGGCGACTGCGCGATCACACACACGGTGGTATCGTTGACCGCCTTCGCCACGTCGTCGGGGTTCAGGAACCCGTCGGGCGTCGGCAGCGTGACGATGCGGCAGTCGAGGTTCGCCGCATAGGTTTCGAGCACCTGCCGGTACTCGGGATGAACGCTCTCGGCGACCAGCACGTCCCCGGTGCGGCCGGTGACGCCCAGCGACATGAGCATCGCCTCGGCGGTCGCCGACCCGCCCTCGTAGAGCGAGGCGTTGGCCACGTCCAGCCCGGTGAGCTGGCACATCAGCGTCTGATACTCGAAGACCGCTTGCAGCGTCCCCTGGCTGGCCTCGGCCTGGTAGGGGGTGTACGCGGTGTAGAACTCGCCGCGCCCGGCGACCGCGTCCACGACGCTCGGGATGAAGTGGTCGTAGGCGCCGCCGCCGAGGAAGCAGACCGCGTCCGCCGCGGACCGGTTGCGGCCGGCGAGGCGTTGCAGGTGCCGGGTCAACTCCTGTTCGGACATGGCCGGCGGGATGTCGAGCGGCCGGTTCAGCCGCAGGTCCGCCGGGATCGGCGAGAACAGGTCCTCGACGGACTTCACGCCGATCCGGGCGAGCATCGCCTTCTGGTCGTCGGGCGTGTTCAGCAGGTATGCACTCACCGAATTCTCTCGCGGGAATGTTTGGTCTGGTTCCCCTCTCCCCTTGGGGGAGAGGGGAGAAAGACGGTCAGTGCCCATCGGACGCGACCTGCGCGTCGTACTGGGTCTTCGTCAGCAGGTGGTCGAGCGTCGCCCCGGGCGCGAGCCGGACCTTGTACATCCACCCGACCTCGTAGGGGTCGCCCTGGAGCCGCTCCAGGTTGTCGGGCAGCGTGTCATTGACCGCGATCACCTCGCCGCTGACCGGGGCATACAGCGGCGAGGTGGACTTCACCGACTCGATGACGCCGACCTCGTCCCCGGCCGAGAAGGACTTGCCGACCTTTGGCAGTTCCAGGTAGGTCACGTCGCCGAGTTGCTCGGCAGCGAATGCGGTGATGCCGACGACCGCGGTGTCGCCGTTCGGGTCGCGGAGCGCCCACTCGTGGGTCGGGGCGTACCGCAGGGTGTTGAGGTCCATCCGCTACTCCTTGACACGGGTCAGCGTCATCTCAATGAACTTGGTCCAGGCCTTGCCGTCGGTACTGTACTCGCCGACCTCGTGCCACTGGCCCTTGTCGGTCAGGGTCATGACGTACCGAACCTGGGTGCCGCGCGTCGGCTCCTGGAACCCCCAGGCGAACCCCTTGCCGCCGTCGGAGAGGGTCAGGGCCGCGTCCACCGACTGCCCCTCGGCCCGGTACGCCTTGATGGAATACTTGCCGGACTTGGCGTCGAAGGAGACCACCGCCAGGGCGTTGAAGACGACCCCCTCCTTGTCCTGGCCGGGCAGCTTGCCGGTCCCCGTCCCCTCGATCAGCAGGACCGTCCCCCCGAGCCGGTACTCGACGACCTCGGCCTGCGTGATCGACTGCGTGTCCTTGCCGCGCGAGAACGTCGCGTCGCCCTTCCACTTGCCGGCCAGGAAGTCGAGCTTCTTGATCGCCTCCCGGTTCGCTTTACCGTCGGGCTGTTGAGCGGCGGCGGGGACGGCGGCGAGCATCAACACGACCGGCAGGGCGAGGCGAGTCATGGCACGGCTCCGGTGAGGGGTTCACTTCTTCCGCTTGTAAAACGGCATCCCGACCACCGTCGCGGGGATCAGGCTGCCGCGGACGTCCACCTCCAGCCGGGTCCCGACCGCCGCGGACCCGGGTTCGACGTAGCCCATCGCAATCGACTTTTCCAGCCACGGGGCGTAGCTGCCGCTGGTCACGGCGCCGACCGGTCGGCCGTCGTGCCGGACCGGGCAGCCTTCGCGGGCGGCGCGCTTGCCCTCCAGCTCCAGACCGACCCGGATCGGCCGTCCCGTCGGCAGGGCCTGGATCGCCGACCGTCCGACGAACTCGCCCTTGTCGAGCTTCACCGCCCAGCCGAGGCCCGCTTGCAGCGGGTCGGTCTGCTCGGTCAGCTCGTGACCGTACAGCGGCATCGCGGCCTCCAGCCGCAGCGTGTCCCGCGCCCCGAGGCCGCACGGCGTCGCGCCCTTGCCGACGAACTCCTCCCAGAGCGTCACGGCCAGCGCGTTCGGCAGCATGACCTCGAACCCGTCCTCGCCGGTGTACCCGGTGCGGCTAACGACGCAGCCCTGGTCCCTGTACCGCGTCGGCCGGGCGTAGTAGTACTTCAGGTCCGCCACCTCGTCGGCGAACATCCCGGCGACCAGTTCGACGGCCCGCGGCCCCTGCACGGCGACCATCGCGGTCGCGTCGGTCTGGTCCTGGACCTGCACGTCCTTGCCGGCCGCGTGCGCTTGCAGCCAGCCGACGATCTTCTCCCGGTTGGAGGCGTTGACGACCATCGCGTGGCCGTAGGGCCAGCGGTAGACCAGCACGTCATCGAGGATGCCGCCCGAGTCGTTGCAGACCAGGCCGTAGCGGACCTGGAAGTCCTTCATCGTGCCGACACTGTTGGTGAAGACCGACTCCAGCAGCGCCTCCGCGTCCTGGCCGCCGAAGCTCAGCCGGGCCATGTGCGACACGTCGAACAGCCCGGCGGCGGTGCGGACGGCCCGGTGCTCGTCGATGACGCCGGTGTACTGGACCGGCATGTCCCAGCCGGCGAACGGCACGACGCGGGCCTTGCGGTCGGCGTGCCACGGGTACAGGGCGGTGCGGCGGTTGGACATGGCGCACCCGGACGGCGAAAAAAAGTACGGGGCGGCCCCCGACCGGGAACCGCCCCACGCCGCTATCCTACGCTCCTTCCCGGCGGTGTCCACGTCAACCGGACTCACGGCGGTCGCGCCGCCCGCCCGCCGGCAGGCCGAAATCCTGGAAATAAGTTCCGCGACTGTCGATCCCGGCGCCCGTCGTTCGACGATCTTGTGACGCCCCGGTTCGGTGAGTCGGATCAGACGGGAGACGGGCGATGCGAATCACACCCCCGAGTCAGGCCAATCTCGTACCGCTGCTGGTCGGTCTGGTCGTGCTGGCGCTGCGGTTCGCGACCCTGCTGCCGGTCAACGGCGGCGTCGAGTTCCGCCACGTCGGCCGGGTCCTCATGGCCGTCTGCGAACTCCGCCCGGAACAGTTCCTCGGGTAAGGACGGCCCATTCAGGGCCGCAAGTGGTCTGACAGCCGCTGACGGAGGCGCTGGAGCCGGGCCGGGTCGATCTGACCGATGACGCCAGCGAGTTCGCTGCGATCCGCTGCGTACAGGTAGCTCAACCGGACGGCCGACGATTGCCGCAAGCTGCTGGACGCGAAGTCCGGGTCACCCGGCTGAATGACCTCGTCCCAACTCGGCTGAAGGTTCGCGAGTTGTGTGCTGACGCCACAGTTGAGCAGATTCTGGTAGGGTCCGGGGAGCAGCGCCAGGGCCAGGGCCGGCCGCAGCTTGGGCGGCCCGCCGGCGAACTGGGGCAGCGGGATCAAGACCACGTCGCCGGGGTTCACGTGCCTGGCTCCGGCTTCAGGTCCGCGGCCGTGTACTCCGGCTCATCCGGTCCGTAGGCCCGGGCGAACTGGGCCGCTCCGAACCTCCGCCAGCCCTCGCGGTCGTCCTGCCACGACAGGAACTCCGCGAAGTCCAGCACCTCGCGCTGACGCTCCTCGGAAAGGGTAGCCACGACCTTCTCCAATACCTCTCTCACGCTCATGGCCAGCACCCCTCCGGGATGACTGTGACCGATTTCGCCTCGCCCTATTGTAGCCACCGACGCGGCCAATTCGCGACGGTTCACGCCGCCTTTGCCTTCTTCGCCGCCGGCTGGGTCTTCCACCGGCGGTGCAGCCAGAAGTACTGCTCCGGGTGCCGGCGGATCAGCCGCTCCAGCGCCGCGTGGTAGCGCTGGGTGATCGCCTTCACCGCGTCCGGCCGGTCGGTGTACTCGCGCGGGTCGATCACCTCCTCGCACACCGTCTCGTACCGCATCGGCTCGCCGACCCGCGGCACCCCCACCACCGCCATCGGGGCGTCGTACTCGATCGCCATCAGCGCCACCGCCTTGTGCGCCGACGCCGGCCGGCCGAAGAACTCCACGAACACCCCCCGCGGCCCGGCATCCTGGTCCCCCAGCGTCGCCACCTTGCCGCCGGCCCGCATCGCCGCCGAGAGCCGGTCGAAGTCGTCCTTCTTCGCGATGATCGTCTGACCGGTCTTCTGCCGGAACGTCTTCAGGAACCGCTCCAGGTGCGGGTTGTCCAGCACCCGGGCAATAGCGTAGGTCCGAAACCCGAGCGCCCCCAGCATGAACCCGGCCATCTCCCAGTTACCGAAGTGCGCGGTGACGACCAGCAGCGGTCGGCGGTCGAGCAACCCGCCCACCACCCGGCCGCCGTGGACCAGAGACGCGTACCGCCGCCAGTTGTGGACGTGCAGCTTCCGCGGCAACAGCGCGATCTCGATGATCAGCGTGCAGAAGTGCCGGTAGCAGCCGCGGACGAGTCGGTCCACCGAGGCGGGCGGCAGACCCGGGAACGCATGGCGAAGGTTCTCGGACGCGACGAGCCGGTGGCGCCGATCGACGTGGTACATCAGTTGCGCGAGCAGGTCGGCGAAGGCGAACGCCGCCCGGGTCGGGGCGGCCTGGACGACGCACACCACCGCCCGAACGACGAGGTAGACGGTCAGTTCGAACACCGGTCGGCGCGGCCGGACCATGGCACCCTCCGTGGCGGGACGGGGGGATGATACAAGACCCGCGCCGGAAACGGAACGGGCACCCCCGGCGAGCGGAGGTGCCCTGGAACCTGTCACGCCCAGGCGCGGCCGGTCACTCGGCCGCGGGTGGCTGGACGACCGGCTTGACCTTGCCGCTGGTGCCCGGCATGGCCGGGCCGGTCACCTTCGGGTCCGGCGTGCCGGTGAGTACCGGCTGCTTCTCGCTATCGGACTTGCCACACCCGACGGCCAGGACGGGCGCCGCGGCGAACAGGAGTGCGAGCAGGGTCTGCTTCATATCGTCCTCGGAAACCGGAAATCCTGGAAGTCTGCCGCGGGGCCACGGGCGTGACCCCGCGGCGGCGAATCAGTCGAACGTCACCGTGTTGCCGTCGTTGATCCCGCCGAGGGAGATCAGCAGCGTGAACCCGGGGTTGACGTTGAACTGCCCGGGGTTCTTCAGCGACCGGACGGACCCGTCGCCGGCCACGTAGCTGACGAGGCTGGAGTGGTAGCTGCCGTACAGGGCAGCGGCGTTGACGGCCGGGTCCGTATTCGACGGGGCCATGCCGAACGCCAGCCAGTTGCCGTTCATCATCCAGCCCGGGCACCACTTCAGGTTGTTGCTGGCGTTCGGCCAGATACCGCCGGCGTACTCCATGAAGAAGATCGTGTTGCTGCTGCCGTCGGCGATCCCCGCGACCGTGTTCTTCCCATTGAAGTAGAACGCGCCGCGATACTTGCCCGCGAACCGCCAGTCGCCCAGCACGGCCGCGTAGTGCGATCGGCCGAGGACGTCGGCGCCCGGGGCGGCTGACCGCAGGTGGGCGTTCCAGGAGTACCCCAGCGGCATGTCCACCCCGTTGCCCGGAGGGGCGCCCGAGGGCTGGTAGGTGATGGACATCCACACCGTCTCGTAGCCCGACGGCGGCGGGGCCGACGGGCACAGGAACGTCTTGAAGTTCCCTTCCCCGCCGTACTGCGGCTTCGGGGTCGGGATGGTTGAGCCAGACGGCGGCCGGTTCGCCGGGTTCGAGAACCACCAGTTCGGGGTCGTCTGTGCAAACGAGATCAGCTTGTACTGGTTGTCCTGCTCCAGGTACGGCAGCATGTGGGCCAGCGGGCCGATCATGTGCTCGTCCCCGCCCGGCGGCAGCATGTTGCGGGACGACTCGTAGTTGTGGGCGGCCAGACCGATCTGCTTGAGGTTGTTCTGGCAGGTCGTGCGGGCGGCCGCCTCGCGGACCTTCTGGACGGCGGGGAGCAACAGGCCGATCAGGATCGCGATGATCGCGATCACCACCAGCAACTCAATCAGCGTGAACCCGCGGCGAGTCGAACGGATCATGAGAACTCCCTTCTTCGGTCGGACGACGGTGAGAAACGAAACCGAAGATCACCCCCGCCGTGAGGCGCGAGGGCGACACGCCCGACCGCGCGGCCAGGCGAGTGGCATGGGTGTGGAGAAACGCGGGCCGGACCGCGGCCCGACGAACGATGGGTCGGGGGGCGGGAATTACCCGACCCCCCGACTCAACAACACGGGAGAAGAACGGACGTCTACCGCGAGAGTGCGAGTCTGCGGCTACACCCATGCCCACCCGTTACTCTCACGGGTTCAATAGATGAAAGCAATATGAATTTTTCACTTTTTCGCCGGACCTGTATCGGCCCGGACCTCAACCGCCCGGCCCGTTCGGTTCGACTCGTAGACCGCCTGGATGACAGCCACCGCCCGGCGGCCCTCCCTGCCGTCCACCAGGGGGACGCCGCCGGCCCGCACCGCCTGGACGAAGTCGGCGAGCTGCCGGCGGCGTCCCC
>Ga0247823_10001931_pt1 | contig 17112 bp, 15 predicted proteins | sample 13C_PalmiticAcid_2_FD_192426 | JGI IMG/M metagenome (GOLD analysis project Ga0247823, IMG submission 192426) | Soil microbial communities from agricultural site in Penn Yan, New York, United States - 13C_PalmiticAcid_Day30 | ecosystem: Environmental > Terrestrial > Soil > Agricultural land...
GCCGTCGCGCAGGATCGTCGCGCGGTCGGCGATGCGGGCGATCTCGTCCATGCGGTGGCTGACATAGATGATTGCCACACCCTTGGCCTTCAGCTTGCGCAGGAAGACGAAAAGCCGCTCGACATCGGACACGGCGAGCGCCGTGGACGGCTCGTCCAAAACCAGCACTTTGGCATCCTGCGAGATCGCCTTGGCGATCTCGGTGAGCTGTTTCTGCCCCGCCCCGAGATCCCCAACGATCGCCTTAGGATCAACGAAGACTTCGAGCAGCGCAAAAATGTCCGCCGCGCGACGCTCGGCCTCCTGGTCGTCGATAAGCCCCATGCCGTCACGGAATTCGCGCGTGAGAAAGATATTCTGGGCGACCGTCAGCGTCGGGACGAGGCTCATTTCCTGGTAATTCATCGCGATGCCCGCGACGCGCGACGCCTCCGGCGTATGCGTCGTCAACGGCAGACCACCGACCTCGATTGCGCCCTGATCGGGGCGATGCACTCCGTTCAGCACCTTGAGGATCGTCGACTTGCCGGCGCCATTGCCGCCGAGCAGGGCATGGATCTCGCAAGGCAGGACCTCGAAGGACACGTCGTCGAGCGCACGCACTCCGCCGAAGGCCTTGCTTATGCCGGTCATACGGACAGCGGCGGCGCTCGCAGTCATCCCACCTTCTCCCATTTTCCGGTTTCGCCGGAGCGGATAAGGGCGTCGGCGACCAGTTCCGTCAACAGGCCATCCTCGAAGTTCGGGCTCGGCTGGCGGTTTTTCGCGATGGCCGAAAAGAAATCGTAGCACTCGACGATCTTCGTTTCCGAATAGCCGATGCCGAGGCCGGGGATCGGCCAGAGGCCGTTGCCATAAGGATGCGCCGGGCCGGTATAGACTGTGCGGAAGCCGCGGGCATCGGCCGGGTCGTCGGCGAACATCACTTGCAGCTCGTCACGGCGCTCGTAGTTGAAATGGATCGAGCCCTTGGTGCCGTGGATTTCCAGCGTGATGAAGTTGTTCCGGCCATAGGCGTTGCGGGTCGCTTCAAGGCTTCCGATCGCGCCGCCCTCGAATTTCAGCATCGAGACGACCTCGTCATCGACATCCACCTCGCCACGCTCCGCATCCTTGGCTTTTTCCGCTGCGCCGAGCTTGTCGATGCCGCCCTGCTGGAGGGGGCGCGTCTTGTTGTAGGTTGTGGCAAGCGCGCTCACCTCGGCGATCGGGCCGACGAGATAGTGGGCCAGATCGACCACATGGGTCGCGATATCGCCGACCGAGCCGGAGCCGGCGATCTTCTTCTGAAAGCGCCAGGAGAGCGGCGAATCCGGATCGGCCGACCAGTCCTGCAGATAGGTGCCGCGGAAATTCAGGATCCGGCCGATGCGGCCCTCCTCGATGTACTTCTTAGCGAGCGCCACGGCCGGCGTACGGCGATAATTGAAGGCGACCATGTGGATGACGCCGGCGAACTTGACCGCATCGTACATCGCCCGTGCCTCCTCAACGGTGCGAGCGAGCGGTTTTTCGCAGATGATATGCTTGCCGGCCTTTGCCGCCTCAATGGCGATTTCGGCATGCACGTTGTTGGGCGTGCAGATATCGACGACGTCGATATCCGGCCGGTTGACGACGGCCCGCCAGTCGGAGGATGCTTCCTCGAAGCCATAACGTTGGCGCGCTTCCTCCGCCATGCCGTCGGTCACGTCGACGACAACCTTGCGGTGGGGGATGGCCGGTGCGGGCCAGAAGAACATCGGCATCGAAGCATAGGCCATGGCATGCGCCTTGCCCATGAAGCCGCCGCCGATCATGGCAACGTTCATCACTTTGGTCATCGGGTTTCTCCTGAAAGAGGACGGCTCAGGCGAGCCGCGTTCCGTCCGCCGGCCAGGGCCGGGTCACTCCATGCGGCACGGGGCGATAATGCCCCGTGCCCGCCAGATCACTGGCCGAGGCTGGTCTTGATGTTGTCGGTCGCTTCGCTGGAATAGACAGCCTTCCAGCCGTCGAGAAGCGTCTCGCGCGTCACCGGAAGAGCCGGGAGCGCGACAAAAGCGGGCGCTTCCTTGCCGAGCAGCGCGTAGCCGGCGAGCTTGGCCTCGACGACACCGGCATCATAGGGCCGCTGCGCCCCGAGCCCCTTGACGAAACCACCTTGCGCCATCGAGATCGCTACGTTCTCACCGAGGTCGATCGTGGTGATGACGAGGTCGTCGCGACCGGCGACGCGTGCGGCCGAGATCACGCCCTCGGCCGGCACGTCCCACACCGCCCAGATGCCCTTTATATTCGGGTTGGAGGTCAGGATGGCAGATGCCGCCTTGTCGGCGTCACCGGAAAAATCCGGTCCGCCGATGCCCTGTTCCGCAACGATCTTGATGTTCGGATAGTCGGCGGCAATCGTCGCCTTGAAAGCATCGTAACGTTGCCTGGTGACGAAGAAGTCGGCGGCGTGGAATACCAGGCCGATATCACCCTCGCCGTTCAGCGCCTTGGCCATCAGATGCGCCGAGGCGACGCCGTTACCGTAGTTGTCTGCCGAGACGACCGACACATAGTCCTTACCGGCCGCAAAACCGGTCGGCACATTGTCCATGAAGACGAGCTTGATGCCGGCCTCTGCCGCCGCCTTGTAGGCTCCGGCGGTCGCCGTCGGGTCCGTCGGGATCGAGACGATGACGCTCGGCTTCTGCGCCATGATGGTCTCGATGTCGGCGACCTGCTTTTCCGGCTTGAAGCCGGCATCGGTCACCGCGAGAACCTTGATGCCCATGGCGGCAAACTGGGTTTGCAATCCGTTGACCTGGGCGCGCGACCAGTCGTTGCCGCCGTAATGCATGACGATCGCCGCCGTCGCATTCATGCCCTTGATCTTGGCGAGCTCTTCGTCGCTCAACGTGACATTGGACGCCGGCGACGGGTCTTCGCCGGACGGCCCCTTGGAGAGAACCGTCTTTTGAAGCTCGGCCAGGGCGGTGTCCGGATCGGCCGCGGCCGGGGCAGCATAGGTAACGGCAAGCGCTAGCGCGGCGGCCGTGCCCAATAGGAAACGTCTCGTCATCATCACTTTCTCCTCCCGGAAGTGGGGCGCAAGCCCCGGTCGCGGCCGTCAGACCGATTTGAGATAGGCCATGCTCGCATTCGCTCCCTCAAGCGGATTAGGCCAGGAATCGAGTTCGGTACAAACCCAACCGGTAAAGCCGGTCTCCCGAAGGGCCGCGATGATCCCGTCCGTCGGGATGTCGCCGCGGTCGATCGGCGTGAAGGCGAAGGGTTCCTTCTGGAAACCCTTGAGATGCACATAGGAAATGCGCGCGGCATGTTCGCGAATAAGTGCCGCCGGATCGCCGCCGGCGGCCGCGAGATGAGCGGTATCCGGGCAGAAGTGGATGCCGGTGAGCCCGAAAATCTTGCGCACCTCCGCCGGCCCCTCGACGATCGTCGACAGATGCGGATGATAGTGGGCGATGACGCCGCGCGCCTCGGCGATTTCCTTCACCCGGTCGAGCGCTGCCGCAAGCTTGTGATAGTCCGCCTCGCGCATGCCGTCGAAACGCTTCGCACCGCCGCCAATAACGAGATGCGGCGCACCGAGTTCGGCGGCACGGTCCGCAGCGCGCACCACGCGGGCCAATTCCTCCGGCAGGATATCGTCGAAGATGAAGTTGCCGCCGGCATAGGTCGCGACGAGCGCGAGCCCGTTGTCATCGAGCAGGGCGCGCATGTCTTCGGTGCTGAAATCGAGAAGGTTGCCGTCGAAGAGCTCGACGCCCTCGTAGCCCGCCGCAGCAATATCGGCAAAGGCGCGACGCATGTCGCCGAACGTCCGGTAGGCGAGATTGGTGATCGACGTGACGCCGACCGCATCCCCGCCGAGATTGCCCCAGCAGTTCGCATGATAGGCGAGCTTGAAGTTCGACATCGGCGCCTCCTCCCAGTGACCGTCGTGATCTGGAAACCGTCTTACGGCGCAAAAAACCTGATGTCAATTATTTATAAGCATATCTGGCTAAGCTTTTGCTGATTTAATACAAAAGTCCGTTATTGCCAGTCGAAACAAGCGGCCTTATCAAGGGAAAGAGGGCGAAGCCGCCAGAGAGGACGAACTATGCCGACAACGGCGACTGCGGATAATGATGGGCATCCACGCCGAAAAGGCCGTCCACGCGTCTCCGAAACCGCAGCACCCAGCCTCGTCGATATCCTCAACCTTGTGCGGACGGAGCAGGCCACCACCCGCCAGGAGATCGAGCGGCATAGCGAGCTTGGCCGCGCCGTCGTTGCCGACCGGCTCGGAACGCTTGGCGAGCTCGGTCTCGTCGACGAAAGCGAACTCGGCACCGCCACCGGCGGCCGCGCGCCGCGTCTCGTGCGCTTTGCGGCGGATCGTGGCCGTATTCTCGTCGCGACGCTCGACCAGACCGCCATCGGCGTCGGCGTCTCCGATCTCGCCGGCTCCCTGCTCATGGAGCATCATGAGGCTTCAGAGCTCACCCAACCGGTTTCCGCCCTGGCCGAGCGGCTGGTCACGCTCTTCCGCTGGATTCTCGAACGGCAGGCGGAACCGCAGCTCTACGGCATTTCCATCTCGGTTCCCGGCGCTGTACCGGATGGCGGCGAAGCGCTTTTCCAGCGCAACACGCCCGGCATGCTGCCCGGCTGGGAGAGCTTCCCGCTGGTCGAGACGCTCATCGCTGCCTTCGATGCACCGGTTTGGCTGCGTTCCAGCGTCGAGACGATGACGATGGGCGAGCTCCATGCCGGTGCCGGCGGCGGCCGCAGCACGATGCTGTTCGTCAAGGTCGGTAAACGCATCGGCGCCGGCCTTGCCAGTGACGGCACACTGTTTCGCGGCGCGCAGGGCGCCGTGGGCCTTATCGGCTCCGTTCCGGTGACAGTGGGCGACAGGACCGGAACCTTGGAGGCCATGGCGGGCTCCGACCACATTGCCTACGATGGCAAAATCGCAGCCGAGCACGGCGCGAGCCCCATCCTCGCGGACCATGTCCGGCGCGGCGGCGAGGTCACGGCCCTTGAGGTCGCCCAGGCTGCACAGATGGGCGATGCCGCGGCGATCGACATTCTCGCGCAGAGCGGCCGATTGATCGGCCAGGTGGTCGCGACGCTGGCAAATATGCTGAACCCGGCGCTCATCGTGCTGTCAGGCTCGATCGCCCAGACGAACGACATCCTTCTCGCAGCCGCTCGGGAGGCGATCTATGGCGCATGCCACCCGCTGGTGAGCCGCGACCTCCAGATCATTCGCTCGCAAATGGGCAGTTCGTCGGGGCTTGTCGGAGCCGCCATCGTCGCGACCGAGAGCCTGTTCGCCCCGCCCATGTTGCGGGACTGGATCATGGCCGGCCGGCCCCAGGCGCATCCGCTCTTCCGGCAGGTGAAGGACGAAATCGCGCAGAGAAAGACCATAGCAGGAAACATCGTCCGGCCGCCGGATGTTTGAGGAGGAAACAATGGCGATCACGGGTCTTGGCCCTCACGGCGAGCGGGCATCGGCGCCAGAACGGGTGCTGCTGCTGCCCGAAGACATGACGCGGGCGCGCGCCAGCGGTTTCCGCGTCGCGATCGTGCTGCACACGCTCGTAAGCGACTGGGCCAAGCAGCAGGTCTCCGGCATTGTCGGCATGCTCGGCAATTGCGGGGTGGCGGTCATCGACGTGGTCGATTGTGCCTTCACGCCGGAGGTACAGATCGAGGCGCTAGAGCGGCTGATCGGCGAGGCACCCGACGCCATCATATCGCTGCCCGTCGCCAACTCGAAAGTCGTGGCGGCGCATGCGCGCGTCGCCGCGGCCGGCATCAAGCTCGTCCTGCTTGACAACGTGCCGACCGGCCTTCTTCCGGGCAAGGACTATATCTCGCTCGTCTCGGCGGACAATTTCGGGCTCGGCAAGATCGCGGCGGAAGGCTTGTCGCCGCATCTGCCTGATGGCGCAGAGGTGGGCGTGCTCGGCTATGACGCCGATTTCTTCGCGACCAACGAACGCGAAATCGCCTTCGTAAAATGGATGCAGGTCAACCGCCCGGATGTCTCGCTGCGCGTGCAACGCTTCCCTGCACTGTCGGAGGTCGCGAAGACCACGCGTAACCTTGCCCAAGCCCACCCCGCACTTGCCGGCCTGTTTGTCGTCTGGGACACGCCGGCCATGACGGCCGCTGAGGTTCTCGAAACGATAGGCCGCAGGATTTCGATAGCGACGGTGGACCTCGGCAGGGAGGCCGCGATCGGCCTCGCCGCCAGTGAACCGCTCGTTGCCATCGCCGCCCAGCAACCCTTCCGCCAGGGCGAGACCGCCGCCTCCATCGTCGTGACCGCCCTACTCGGCCGGCTGGCCCCCGCCTGGGTCGCGCTGCCCGGCCTTGCCGTCACGGCGCGCAATGTCGTGGAATGTTTCCAGACCGTCTGGCGCATGCCGGCGCCGCGCGAAGTGCTGCGCAAGCTCAGCCTCGTCGGCCCGGCGAGGTAGCCCGCTCTTGAAGGGATCTGAACCGTTGACCCTGTTGGGTAGAACTTTGAACGGCCGATTTGAGCCGCAAAGAGAACAGCGCGACAGCATGGGCTCAAGAGGCTATAGTTGTCCCACCGCGCCGACGCCGGGAGGCCTTACTTTGTCCTCGCTACGTGCTGTCGACGGGACGTATCGGACGCTGAAGCTCTTGCCGGATTAAGTCGTCTAGCTCATACCCGCGGCCTGGCTGGATATCAGCGTCAACCGCTCCACCTCTGTCGTCGTCGTGGCCCGCATCTGCCTCAGACGCTAGCTACTCCGACGCTTAGACGCCCGCCGCGACCAGAGCCCTGATGTGCCGCATGTCCGAGCCGCAGCATCCGCCGACGACGCGCAGTCGAGGGAGACGCCTTGCCATCTCAGCGCACAGCGCGCCGAACTCCTGCGGATCACCGTCATCAAGCTCCGTGGCTTCGTCCAATTCGGCATGGCTGCGGCGCGAGGCGTTTGGCCGAACCATCCCAATCCGGTTGAGCCAGCGCGATGGCAGTTGTTCACCGAAATGCTCGGGATGGGCGCAGTTGATTCCGTAATAGCGAATGTAGCCGCCAGTCGCAGCTTCAACCTCACTAAGTGCGGAATCGAGGTCCTGCCCGGTCGGCAACCGCCCGTCGGTCTCGACCGTGAAGGAGAGTGCGAAAGGCAGGCCAAGGTCGCGCGCCCGGATTGCCATGCCAATGGCCTCGCCTGGATGAGTGATGGTGAAGGCTGACGCGATGTCCACACCCTCCTCGGCAAAGGTCTCCAGCTGGGCGCTGTGCAGGCGGGCCGCCTCGGTTGGCGTCAGAAGCTGCTCGGGCGCATAGCCATCGCCCGCCGGCCCGAGTGCCCCCTCGATCAGGATATGGTCACGCCAGGGATGGGCGCTCCGTAGATCGCGGGCAAAGACGACGGCGCGCCGGTTGACGTCGCGTATTCCTTCGTCATCGAGACCGAGCTTTGGCCCCCAGCCGCCATTAGCGCGCCAGGTCGGCGTGCCCATCACAAAGCCCCGGCTCACAGCTTGCGCCAGGTCGAAATACGAAACCGCGTAGCGCCGCAACATCTCGCGCCCCTCTGGGCTGTCGAGCAGCACGAAGGAGGCAAAGAGCGGCATTTCGGCGCCTTCGTGGAAGATCAGGTCCGTTTCCATCCCCCCGTCGCTGATGAATGGATTTGGCGACGAAAGCAGGCGGTCAAGCATAGGCATGATATCCTCCCTCGAAGAGAGCATTGTAGCAAATCTCGGCGGCTTGGTCGAACTCGGTAGCGGGGCCTGGCCGGTGTTCTCAACGCCACCAACAACCGAGTGTCGGCGTTGTCACCGACCCGAAATCCCGTCAGGCGGCCCTCGCCGAAGGATACAATTCCGTGACACGGCGCGGAGCGTCATCGGGCTTTGAAGCTTTTACTGCGGTTGGAGATCATGTGAGGAAACATGTGTTCCGCATCGCTCGGGTAAATTTTTTCCAGTTTCCCAATCGGTTCAGCTACTTGCTCTCCCGAATGGCCGGTATGGAGCCGGTTGCTGCAGATTTTGGTAGAGCCCGTGGAGTGCCCCCTGGGCTGGGCCACGGAAAACGATAAGACTAATACTTCTCTGGGCCTCAATCGGAGACGGCTCATGAAGTCCCGAGGGCTAGATTGAAGGCACCGTTCAAGCTGCAGCTTCGCCAGGATGTCCGCAGCGGCGGGGTTATTGGACGACGTGACGCACGGCGCACCTACGGTGTCTCGACCAATCTCATCCAGTTGTAGCTGACGCAGTTCGATCGCGGCGAAATCACTGATGAACAAGCCGAACCTATCGCTGCATAAAAAGTATCGGGAAAATCGACTGTCCGTTCGATGGTTGCGGCAATTCTGGCGACACTTCGCACGGGATAGATCAATTGTCTCTCGCAACGACTTCCTTCCGGTATGCAGAGGGTAGGCCAATGCCCTGAACAGCCAGGGCACAATGCCGATTGCACTCGCGATATGCCGGCGATCAGGCCAGCGTGTTCTTATAGATGCGGCCGTCCTTCATGATGATCTTCAGGTTTTTTTCCGGATCAGCGATCAGCTTGATGTCGGCGATCGGATCGCCGTCGACCAGCAACAGATCGGCATAGGCGTCCGCCTCGATGACACCGATCTTGCCAGGATAGGGATTGCGTGGACCCGACATAGCCAGAAGCTCCGCATTGGCGCCGGCGGCCATGATCAGAATCTCGTTGTTGGAATACCAGCGCGACATGGTGGCGAGGATCGCTCACTGGTTCATGGTCATTGTTGGCTCGAAGAGGATGTCCGTGCCCCAGGCGGTCTTGAGATTGTATTTCTTGGCAAGGCCGTAAGCCGTATCCGTGCCGGCAAACATCGTCTTTTGCTTTGCCTGGTTCGCGGACCCTTCCGGGTACGGATTGGCGAACTCGTTCTCGATGAACGCTTGCGAGGAAAACCATATGCCCTTGTCGGCCATGATCTTCACCGTATCCTCATCCATGAGCTGGCCATGGTCGATACAGCGCACACCGCCGCGTATCGCGGTCTGAATAGCACGGGGCGTGTAGGCATGAACCGTGACGTAGGTACCCCAGTTCTCGGCACAGTCGACCGCGGCGCGGAATTCGGCTTCAGTGTACTGGCTCACGTCGATTGGATCGAAGTTCGAGGCCACGCCGCCGCCGACAGCCAGCTTGATCTGGCTGGCGCCCAGCATCAACTGCTCACGAACACGCTTCAGTACCTGATCAGCCCCGTCGGCGATCATCCCGCCGCTAATCACCTCTCCGCGAGAAAGCGGCGCGTCGACCTGCGCCGGCACCTCGTAGGGCAGGCGGAAATCGCCGTGGCCCGACGTTTGCGAGATCATGGCTCCGGACGGCCAGATGCGGGGGCCTGGGTTCAGGCCACTGTCGATAGCGCGCTTGAGGCCGAAGGACGGCCCGGCAAGATCGCGAATGCTGGTGAAGCCGCGCGTCAGGGTCTTGCCGCTTCTTCTGCGGCCGCAAGGCTGATATAGCCCACGTCGGCAGTCATCAGGTCCAGCATCGGCATTGCCACCATCATCGCGTGCCAATGCGCGTCGATGAGACCGGGCATCAATGTGCGCCCTCCACCATCAATCACCTGGATCCCCTCTGCAGCGGATACGGCGATGTCCTCGACGGCCTTGATCTTGTTGCCGTCCACAACGACGCGCTTGCCTTCGATCAGCTTGTTCGACTTGCCGTCGAACAGCTTGATGTTGGTGAAGGCGATCGATGTTGCTGGCGCATCCGGAATGGCAGCAGATGCTTCCTTAGACCAGAAAGTCGCGGCGCCAACGATGGCAGCGGCTCCGGTCAGAAATGAGCGCCGTGAGAACTTCTGTTCGACCATTGCATTCAAGCGTGCAAAAGCCGCACTGTGGCACAGACAGGCGAAGCCGCCCTGCGGCTCGGTCTCATCGGCAGGAGTGCATGTAAACATTTCCAGGCTCCGTCAGGCTTGAATAGGCAATCGATCCTGCAACAAAAACGAATTCGATGAATATCAGTAGCCTGGTCAACGTCGTGACAGCTTCATTTCAGAAACGGATCTTGGCGCGCATCGATGCCGTCACGGCCGTCTGCGCGCCGTCGAGAACCGGTTGCACCACTTGAAGGTCGCCTGTCACCGAAAACCAAGGCGTCACCGCCAAGTTATAGAAGGCCTCGATGCCCTGCTCGTCGCGCAGGTCGACACCGGTCGTCTTAAGGCCGTCGCGAAGGTCGGAGCTCAGCGAGTAGCGAAAAGAACCAATGCCCCAACGGTCCTGCTCCCGCCCAGAAATGAAGCTGGTGCCGCCGACGCCGAGAAGCGCGCTCCATGCGATCGGGTTGGGATTGCCATCGGACATTCCGAATTGCCCGAAGAGGCCCCAGCCTTGTTGTGGATTGTCCGGGTTCTGGACAAGATATTGCTGAAAGGAAGTCCCGAGGTACCAGCTGCCCTGCTTCGTGCCGACAAACCGCTGGCTCTCCGGCGGCAGGATGAGGAAAGGAATATCGGCAAGATCGGTCTTGGTCTGGTCGCTGTTGATGGCCTTGGCGCCGAAGAATCCGTTCAAGCCGCACAGTTGATAGGGGACCGTGGCCGTCAGCATTCCGGTCACGCCATCGCTAAAGGGGTTGCGCAAAACATCATCATTTTGCGCATTGCGTGGGTCATAAACGAAGGCGGTCCATGTGACCGGATCGGTCTTGACCGTCACATTAGCCCCCAGGAGATAGGGGAGCGTAACACCGGAGATAGGCGCGGCGAGAGCGATGTTCTGGAAGGTGTCCGTTCCGCCACCGCCAAGCAGCGGTGTCTTCGCCAGAACGTCGAGCATGTTGAATTTGCCGAAGCTGGCCGACACGCGCTCGTTGAAGGCTTGCGTAACGACGATCGAGAAATCCTGATCCTTGCCGCCCAGGCGGGGAAGGCCCAGAGCGGTGTCGGCGGGAAGCAGGACGCGATTACCCAGGGCGTTCGCATCCTCCCCGTAGAGAAACTCGCCATGCGCCGTGACGTACAAGCCTTGCCAAAGCCCGAGTTTCGCACCGTCCAGTGTCAGGAACAGATCGCCCTTGCCGCCATATTGCCAGGAATGGGTGCCTTTTCCTTGAGGTGAGCCCTGATAGAGCTGTGTCCACCAGCCATCGAACAAGCAGGCGCGACTTTACCCAAAGCGAATCTGTCGTAACGTCCTCGGCGAGCGCCGGTAGCGTCGCCATGAAGATGACAGCAGCGGCAAGGCCGCCTCCCTTAAATGCCCCCAACACGTGTCTCCACCCCAACCTATCTACAAAGTGACGTGCAATCGACTGGCGGCTCGGAAAGCCGAGCCCCGTCTTTCGCGTTACGAAAATACGCATTCGCCTGCGCACCTGATCGGATGATTGCCGTATGCCCAGCGACACGAGGCAATGTCCTCCGGCTCCCTTTAAGGTCGCGCTCGGTGAACACGACTTTAGCCACTCCGCGTCGGTGAGCGCCTAGACACTGTGGACGGTGCGGCCTTCCTTGATGGTCTTCACCACCTTGATGTCGCGGATGGTGGAGGGGTCGACCTTCACCGGGTTTGCCGCAAGAATGACGATGTCGGCCAGCTTGCCTACCGTAAGTGTGCCCTTGATATCGTCTTCGCGGCACTGCCATGCAGCCCACTGCGTAATCGACTTGAGAGCGATATAGGGGCTAACCCGTTGATTGGGGCCGATGACATCGCCGCTTCGGCTGGTCCTGTTGACGGTTGTGTGCAGGATGACAAGCGCATCGAGGAACGCGACTGGCGCGTCATGGTGCGTCGTGAAGACCATTTCGCGCCGCAGTGCCGACGCAGTCGACGATATCCGGTACGCGCGCTCCTTGCCCAAGACCTCGTCTCGATGCCAGTCTCCCCAATAGAAAGTATGCATCGTGAAGAACGAAGGGGGGATCTTTAGCTCCTTCATCCTGTCCAGTTGATCCTCGCGTACGGTCTGCGCATCGATCAGCGCGTCCGAAGCCGCATCGCCATTGGTGTGGCAGAGCAGGTGCCAATTCTGTTCGAAAGCGAGATTGACGAGCCTCTCCCGCTCTTTCGGATCGGGAATTGCGGGATAGCCGACATAGTCGGCCGATTGGCCTGCCGGCGGATGAAGATAGGGCTTGGTCAGCCATGCGGTTTTGCCTTGAGGCGAACCGTCGAAGCTGGCTTCACGCCGGCGATACGAAATGGTTGTCGTATGTCGCACTTACGCCGTTCTTTTCCATGTAGGCCTTGCTCGGCTTGCAAATCCGGATAGACCGCCACATCGATATCGAGCCGCCCTTCTTTTCCCAGCTTACGCCATGTTTCCGACGCCCCGGCGGCCGAACGACCTTCCTGTGCGGTCGTGAAGCCGTACTGCACATAGGATTTGATACCGGCGAGGGCGATGTGCTCGTTGGCCTCGGCGTCGAGACCTGCAAGGATGGCGAACAGCGGGGCAAACACCGCCATTTCCTCAAGCACGCCGGTAGGCGTCTTTCCATCCGCGCCGCGTCGAATGACTCCGCCCGACGGATTGGGCTTCTCGGCCGTATATTTCGCGAATTCAAGAGCCTTGTGGTTGAAAGCGGCCAGATGGAGCGACTGGTGAAGAACAACCACGGGAAGGTCGGTCGATATCTTGTCCAACTCGTCCGCGGTGGGATGCCGTTGCTCGGCAAGTTGGGAATCGTCGTAGCCGAAGCCGATAATCCAGCCAGCCTTCTTTATGGCGTTCGCATTCCGACCCGCCCACTCTTTCGTGATTTCGATGAGCGACGCTAGATCCTTGCATTCGCCATCAGGAGGAGGAAGCAGGTTTGCCGAGAGCTTCTGAAAGCCCGAATTGTAGACATGCCCATGCGCATCGACGAAGCCAAGCAACAGGGTCTTGCCTTGAAGATCGACCTCTGTCGCTCCATCGCCAGCGAAGGAAGTCGCTTCTGCCTTTGATCCGGTAAAGGCAATTTTGTCGTCCTTAACGACGAGGGTTTCGATATAGGTGGGTTCATCGCCCTCCATCGAAAGGATGCCGCCTTTATAATAGACGGTGGCTCCCGTAACCGCGTCCTGCGCATGCGCGGGGGCCGAGCCGAGGATCGGCTCGCATATCATTGCCCCCACAGCAAATGCTGATGCAGCAACTGCCTGCGCCACATGAAGGAAAAACCCTCAGCCACTTTTGCTATCGCCGGATCACAAAGAAAACACATAACGCAGCCCCCCATTTGCGAATTCTTTCAAAATGTATATGCACCCAAGATTGTGAATTGCCGATAATTCGACAATGACGTGATTGATCTATCGGCGTGGACGGACGGATGTGGAAACATGACAATGACTCTCGCCAGGGCAAGGTGCTTGCGTCCGGCTGATTGAAGGAAAAAACACCGGAATTTCAGGACGCTGTGCTCCGGGAAGCCCGCATTCGTCGGTACGAAGGGGGCAGTATACGCACCATATCGGCGACGACCCGGTTGGTTTCTATGGCATTGCCGATGGCAGATTTGGGGTGATCACACAGAGTCCCACCATCGGTACGGTCATGGGCCATATCATGCGACGCAGCGATTGGTTCGGACAACGCCCGATGGTGATCGGCAAGTCTCGCTCTTTGGCTTTCCGGGCCATGGAAGGGGCCACCGTGTTCTATATCTCCCTTCAAGCCGTCGAGACGGTTTCGCAAAGCCTTCCGGAAGCCCGTTGGCAATTCGCTTCACTGGCAGAACACAATCTGGAAACAACGATCAGGGTAGTATCCGACCTGCTGATACGCAGGTCCGACAGGCGGATTGCAGCCGTGCTTCTGCGCGTTGCCGGTGTACCCGACGACGGTCGGTCCAGGGAGTTTCACGAGTGTTCGCTGACACAATCGGATCTCGCCGAACTTGCAAACGTTTCACGTCATCTCGTCAACGCGACCCTGAAGGCCTTTGAGGACCATGGTCCGGATCAGAATTGGATATGGCAAGATGTCTGTTTTGAATGCCAAAGCGCTCAGGGCATTCCTAAGCGAGGATTAGCGTTCGCGTCTGGCGATGGGACAACATTTCGGCAAAGGTCGACTCGATGTCAGGCGCAAAGCTTTCGAAGGGACTTGAAATACAGGTTGGCGCGCTGTAGTTGCCTCGGCGCGATGTGCCCCTCCCTGCGCGTACGATTGAACGTTGCTAGATCGCCTCAGAGGGCGCGAGCAATCGCCCTCAACCAGACGCCCACGGCCACCGCGCCACCATCGGGATGTCCGACGGCGCGTTCACCGAGATAGCTTGCGCGGCCAAGGCGTGGCTTCATTGTCTTTGTGGCTTCGGCGCCGGCGAGACCTGCCTCGACCGCTGCCTTCCAGGCCTCGTCGGCGGTAAACCCCTCTGCCACCTTGTCCCTGAACGTCTGCGCGGCCGGGTACAGCGCATCGATCATCGTCCGGTCGCCCGGCTTTGCACCGCCCAGATCCGATACGGCTGCAACGGCGGCGACAAAGGCCTCGGCCATTTGCGCGGCGGTGGGATTCTCGACCCCGGCAAGGTGACGGGAGGCACGCATCAGGCCGGTGGCATAGAATGGCCCGGAGCTGCCGCCGATGGCCTTGCGCATCGCATTGCCCATCGCCATCAGACCGTCGGCGACATCGCCGAAACTCTCCTTGGGAAGGGTCAGGACCGCTTCGCCGCCACGCGTCATGCTGGCGCCAAGGTCGCCGTCGCCGGTGATGCTGTCCAGTTCCGTCAGTTGCGGCTCGGCGGCGATCAACGCCTTCGCCGCGGCTGCGGCGGCTTGCCGGAGGCGCTCCCCAGCCGCTGTCGCTTTCGCAACAGACGATGCGGTTTCCGCCACCTTAATCGACGGGAGCACCCGGTTGCGGTTCACCGCACCGCCCCGCGGCCAGGCGCTGGCATCGGTCGGCGCATCGATAAGCGCAAGCGCCTTATCATCGACATGCATGATTGAGAGTGAGAAGCCCGGCATATCGAGGGCGGACAGGAAGGTCCCTACCCATGCCCGCTCCACCGTGATCCCATTGCAGTCTAGAAACGCGATGGCCGAGCGTGCGACGATCGAAAGTTCCATGGGCGGCGTCGAACCGAGGCCGTTGACGAGCAGCACCACTCGGTCGCCACTCCTGAGCCTGCCATCGGATTCGATCGTCTTGAGAACGATCGAGGTGAGCTCATCGGCCGGTGCTATCGGCATCCTGCGAACCCCCTGCTCACCATGGATGCCGAGTCCAACTTCGATCTCCTGTTCACCGAGTACGAAGCCCGGCTTGCCGATGGATGGCAGCGTGCAGGAACCCAGCGAGATACCCATCGAGGAAAGGTTCTCGGCGGCGGACCTGCCGATCCTTGCGACCTCCGCAAGCGGCAGGCCCTGCTCAGCCGCAGCACCGGCCAGCTTGTGGACGAGCACCGTCCCGGCAATCCCGCGCCGGCGATCGGCCGGCACCGTATCCTTCAGCGCCACGTCGTCGGCAACGACGACGATCTCGACCGGAATGCCTTCCGCGCGCGCCAGTTCCGCCGCAAGGCCGAAGTTCAGGCGGTCGCCCGTGTAGTTCTTGACGATGACCAACGCGCCCGCAGGCCCCGCCGATGCGCGGATGCCCGCCAGAACCGCATCGGTGCTGGGCGAGGTGAAGACGTCGCCGGCAACGGCCGCCGTCAGCAGGCCGCTGCCGACATAGCCGGCATGGGCCGGCTCGTGGCCGCTGCCGCCACCGGAAAGAACCGCAACCTTGCGATCGTCGGCGGCCGCAAGCCCAGACCGGATCACCACGTTATCGTCCGCAAGCAGCACCGCAGAAGGGCTCAGCGCAACAACGCCCTCCAGCAGGTCCCGCACTACCCTCGAGGGTTCGTTGATCAGCTTCTTCATGGCAATTTCCTTGAAAGGTTCAGTTAGCCGGCGCGAGGACGGAACGCTCACTGGTGGAATCGAAGGCATGGATGCTGTTCGGGCGGTGCACAAGGGTTACGTCCTTGCCGACCTCAATGTCCGGACCGCGCTCGAACTGGGCGGAGATCAAATCATTCCCGACCGAGACCTGGATCATCACCTGCGAGCCAAGCGGCTCGATGAGCTCAATGCGGCCCTTGATCGTACCCGCATTGCCGCCTGCCTCGCCGGCAAGCGGCGTAAGATGCTCGGGGCGGACCCCCGCGATCAGGGTGCCGGTTCTGTTCCGCAGGGCGTCGGCGACAGCGCCGGCGGGCAGAAGTCGAACGCCTTGCGCAACCAGCGCGCCGTTCTCGATGGTCGTCGTGATGAAGTTCATCGGCGGGCTCCCGATGAAGCCGGCGACGAACGTGTTCACCGGGGTGTCGTAGATGTTCTGCGGCGTGTCGATCTGCTGGGCGATGCCACCACGCATGACGACGATACGATGGCCCATGGTCAGCGCTTCAAGCTGATCGTGGGTAACGTAGAAGGTCGTGATCTTGAGGCGGCGGCAGAGCTTGACGATTTCGGCACGCATCTCGATGCGGAGCTTTGCGTCAAGGTTCGAAAGAGGCTCGTCCATAAGGAACACGCGCGGTTCGCGAACGATGGCGCGACCCAGCGCCACGCGCTGCCGCTGCCCGCCCGAAAGGGCTGACGGTTTGCGCTGGAGCAGGCTTTCGATATCCAGCGCCTTCGCGGTCTTTCGTACCTGAGCGTCGATCTTGTCCTGGGGCCATTTCCGGACCTTCAGGCAGAAGGCCATGTTTTCGTAGACGGTCAGGTGGGGATAGAGCGCGTAGTTCTGGAAGACCATGGCGACGTCACGCTCGGACGGCGTCTGATCCGTCACATCTTCGCCGTCGATCCTGATCGCGCCGGAGGTCGACCCTTCGAGGCCTGCGATCATGCGCATCGTCGTCGTCTTCCCGCAGCCGGAAGGACCGACCAGAACGACGAACTCGCCATCTTCCGTCGTGAGGTTCAGATTATCGACCGCGTTGAACGCGCCAAACGACTTGTTCAGGTTTTCGATTGCAATAACGGACATGAATTCCTCCCTTGAGCCTATGAACTGGCCGGCTTCAATCCTGGTCAGCCTGACCGTCTCCGGCGTCGAAAGACGCGCGGTACTTTTCCTGATAGAATTCGGTCCAGTGCGGATCCGGTTCGATCGTCTGT
>Ga0247823_10001932_pt1 | contig 17111 bp, 14 predicted proteins | sample 13C_PalmiticAcid_2_FD_192426 | JGI IMG/M metagenome (GOLD analysis project Ga0247823, IMG submission 192426) | Soil microbial communities from agricultural site in Penn Yan, New York, United States - 13C_PalmiticAcid_Day30 | ecosystem: Environmental > Terrestrial > Soil > Agricultural land...
GGCGACTGGCGCCGGTGAAAGGATCCCAGGTGGTCGGTCGCAGGTCGTCGGCGGTGAGCTCGAGCACGCCGCGGACCTCATCGGGAGACCAGCGCGGATGTCGCGACAGCACGAGCGCGGCGACGCCGGAGACGTAGGGCGCCGCGATCGACGTTCCCCCGGCAAGCCGATAGGCGCTGTCGCGTGCGGTCGAGAGAACCTCCACGCCCGGCGCGGCCAGGGCGATCTGCGAGCCGAAGTTCGAAAGCTCGTTGCGGATGTCGTTCGAGTCGGTCATCGCGACGGAGATGACTTCGGGATAACTCGAAGGATAGTGCGGCTCGCCGCTTCCCTCGTTTCCGGCGGAGGCGACGATGACGACTCCGCGGGCATGGGCGTAGCGAATCGCGTCGTGCATCAGCGGCGAGTAGAAGACGTCGCCGAAGCTCAGGTTGAGAACGCGCACTCCGTTGTCGGCGGCGTAAACGATCGCGGCGGCGACGTCATCGTCCTCGGCGTTGCCGGTCGCGTCGAACGCGCGCAGCGTCATCAGCGGCGACCGCGGCGCGATGCCGGCAATGCCGATCGCGTTGTCGTGTGCGCCGGAGATCACGCCGGCGATCGTCGAGCCGTGTCCCTGCTCGTCGCCGGGTACTCCGTCGCGTACGCTCCAGTCGCCCGTGTTCGGAACGGTCTGATCCACGAAGTCGAACCCAATGACGTCGTCGGTGTAGCCGTTGCCATCCTGATCGATCGCATCGAGGTCACCTCCGATCCCCTCTCGTACCTCTCCCGCGGGCCACGCGTCGAGCCGGCCGTTAACGTTGAGGTCCTCCGCTTCGTTGATCCACAATGATCCGACGAGATCGGGATGCGTGAAGTCGATGCCGGTGTCGATGAAGCCGATGACGATCGAGTCGCTTCCCAGCGTCAGGCGCCATGCGCCCTCGGCTTCGATCCGCCGCAGCGCCCACTGTTCGATCGATCGGGGATCGTCGGTGATGCCGTCGAGCCGGTACGTGCGATTGGGCATCGCGAGCTCGACGTCGGGGTCGCCGCGAAGCGCGGCAGTCACGGCATCGGACTGGTCAGCGGAGACGGTGACGAGCTGGTAGCGATCGAGGCGGTGGATGCTCTGAAGGGCGACGCGTCGTCCGGCGAGAACGGAGCGCACCTGTAGCGACGCCGTCGCGATGCCGCTGCGCGAGGCCGCGCGCTCGATGACCTGCTTGGTCGAGCCGTCGGCGCGCAGTCGGATGATGATGCCGGCCTGCTGCGCTGTGAGCGTCGTCGGAACGACCGCCGCGACGATCACGAGGCTGAGCATCGCAAGGCCGGAGCTGACGAGACGCAAGGAGATCGATTCGATCATCGAGTGCAGGAGTGTGACCGCCGTATCGTAGCCGGCCCGTCGAACGATTCGGTCTCATGCGACGACGACCGAGTCACCGTCGCGCGCGACGCTCCACTCGATGCCGTCGAAGCGTTCGGAGAACGATCCCTCGCGACCGGGAGAGACGTGCGTGAAGATCAGTCGCCGTACGCCCGCCTCACGAGCCATCGCGAGGATCTCCCCCGGCTCGGCATGGGCAGACTCGCAGACGACGAGCTCGGCGCCGTCGATGACCCCGGAGAGGTCGGTGGCCCGGCCGATGTCCTGGCTCAGTACGACGCGCCGGGGGCCGTTGCGAAGCACGTAGCCGAGCGCGCGATCCGCGGCGCCGTGCGCGCGGGCATGCTCCTCGACGCGCGCCAGATGGGTCGTCGTGAACGTCTCGACGCGCCATCCCTCCTGCATCTCGAACGCGTCGAGCTCGCGGAATCGGAGACGGAACTCGACCATGTCGTCGAAGTGCAGCGACTCTATGAGCGCGCGCTCGAGGAAGGGAACGCGACCGACGGGCACGAAGATCTCGATCTCACCGGCGCCGCGCTTGAGCGCCGACCATCCGGTCACCAGTCCCGGAAGGCCGCACCAGTGATCGGCGTGCATGTGACTGATCGCGACGGTCGTGATCCGATTGATGTCGATGCCGTCGCGGATCATCGCGCGCGAGCATCCCTCGCCCGCGTCGAAGAGCACGACGCCGCCGTCGCCGAACCGCGCGCTCAGCGCGCTGGCCATCCGATGTCCGGACGGCGTCCCCGCGCCCGTACCGTGCAGCGTGAGCGTCATCGCGCCCATCGCGCCTACTCGACCTTGACGATGAACGCGGGACAGTCGCAGCCGGTCGCGATCGACGCCTTCTTCTTCCCTGCCTCCTCGAGCGTCTTGTACGGCCCGACGACGAGGGCATACTGCTTCTTGCCGTCGACGGTCTTCGGCAGCGCAACGGCCTTCACCTTGGTCTTCGCCAGTTGAGCCGCACGCTTCTCGGCCGCCGCCTTCGTCGGGAACAGCCCGACCTGCAGCGCGAAGCCACGCATACCGCTCTTCTTGTACGTCTCGGCCGGCTTCGTCTCGTCCTTCGGCTTGGCGGGCGTCCGCGCGACCTTCGAGTTGTCGGCGAGCAGCGGGCCGTCCGGATCGTCGTTCATCTCCCACGCGGTGACGCCGCGCAGGACCTCGTCGCTCATCGCGACGAACGGCGAGCGAGGGTAGTTCGTCCGGAGCACGTTCGCCCAGATGTGCGCGGCGGCCGAGTCCTTCTTCTCGATGTAGCGGCGGACGAGCTGGTAAGCCGCGTCGTCGGCCCATGCGCCGCCGGGCTCGAGCGCGATAATCTCGCGGTACAGGCTCAGCGCGCGATCGTCGGGCGTCATCTGCGCGCGCGTGAAGATCACCGACGGCACGAAGCGCGCCTCGCGCTTCAGCGGCTCGATGAGCTGGTAGGCCGTGTCCTTCTGGCCGGTGTCGTAGAGCAGGAGGATCGCCCGCGCGCGCTCATCGTACGACGGCTGGGCCGAGGCGATCGAGCCTGCGACGACGAGGAGTGCGAGCGCGAGCATCGGGGTGCGCACGAAGAAGCGGTAGCTGGCCATGGATGCAGGTATTCGAGTCAGTGGATCGTGGATTCTCGACGTCGGGCGGGAGCCTCGCGGAGAGGGAAGATACGGCTTGAACGCAGACCCGCCAGAGCCTGTTAGCGCCAATCCCTCGTCCATCTCGTGCCCCGTTCAGGCGATCGCCATCTGCAGCGGAATGAACGTCGCGTTGCCGGCCGCGTCGACGGCCGAGCCGAAGAGCGTCGCGGCACTGGCGCGGTGGATCTTCATCGGCACATAGTCGCCGATCTGCTCGTCGCCGTGGCGGAAGATGACGACCTTGTTCGTGTCGGTCCGGCCCCGCCACTCGAGCTCGTCCTTGCGGCTCGGACCGTCGACGAGCACCTGCTCGACGGCACCGACGTGCCGCTGGTTGTTCTCGGCGGAGATACCCCGGCACAGCGCAATGACCTCCTCGAGCCGGCGCGCCTTGACCTCCTCCGGAACGTCGTCGCCCATCGCCCAGGCCTTCGTGTTCTCGCGAGGAGAGTACTTGAACGTGTACGCGCCGTCGTATCGGACGCGCTCGATGAGCTCGAGCGTCAGACGGTGGTCGTCCTCGGTCTCGGTCGGGAAGCCCGTGATGATGTCGGTCGACATCGAGACGCCGGGGATCAGCTCGTGGATGCGCGCGATCCGCTCGAGGTAGTGCTCGACGGTGTAGGTGCGGTTCATCAGCCGGAGCACCCGGTTCGAGCCCGACTGCACCGGCAGGTGGATGTAGTTGCAGATGTTCGCGCGCGAGGCCATCGTCTCGATCAGCCGATCGGACATGTCCTGCGGATGCGACGTCGTGTATCGGATGCGAATGCGGGGATCGACGTCGGCGACCGCGGCGAGCAGGTCGGCGAAGTCGGAGCCCTCGGAGCGGTAGCTGTTGACGTTCTGACCGAGCAGCGTGATCTCGCGGAAGTCGTGCGCGGCGAGCTCCTCGACCTCGCGCACGATCGACGAGAGCGAGCGGCTGCGCTCGCGGCCGCGCGTGAACGGCACGACGCAGAACGTGCAGAACTTGTCGCAGCCGCGCATGACCGACAGCCATGCGGAGATGCCCTCGGTGCGCAGCGGCGTGATGTCGTCGTACGTCTCGACGCGCGAAAGCTTCACCGCGAGCCCTTTCTCTCCGTGGCGCGCTTCGTCGACGAGCTCCGGCAGCGCGCGATACTCGTCGGGTCCGACGACGACGTCGACGATCGAGCCGTCGCCGAGCAGGTCGCGGCGCAGGCGCTCGGCCATGCAGCCGAGGATGCCGACGACGAGCCCGGGGTTGCGCTTCTTGTAGTAGGCGATGTTCGTCAGCCGCCCGTGGATGCGCGCCTCGGCGTTGTCGCGGATCGAGCAGGTGTTCAGGAAGATGACGTCGGCCGCGGCCATGTCCGCGGTCGGCTCGAAGCCGCCACGGTTCATCACCGAGAGCACGATCTGCGAGTCGGCCTCGTTCATCTGGCACCCGTAGGTCTCGACATAGACCTTCCGGGTCGGGGGATTCGTCGTCTGCTCGGTCATGGACTGGTCAGTGGGGTCGGTTCGCGGTACCTGGGAAGAACGATTCAGCGCCGGCGGTCGTGTAGCGGCCGGCCGCAGCGCGTCGGGTGGCCGGGCGTCGGATGGCCGGGCGTCGGGCCACCGGACCTAGTCGTTGGGCTGGTCTACTTCGAATCCCTCGTCGTCCTCGGGATCTTCACTCTCGATGTCCTCATCGTCGACGTCGTCGTCCTCGAGGTCGTCGGAGTCGGCGCCCTCGTCGTCGATCTCGAGGCGCTCGCGGGGCGGCAGTGCCTTCAACAGGCTGATGACGAACGCGGTGCTGGCGCGAAGCTGCTCGAGGTCGCCGTTGTTGCGAATCACGAAGTCGGCGCGCTCGACCTTGTGCTGCGCGGACATCTGCATGGCGTCGCGGGCCCGGACCTGCTCGAGCGAGGATCCGTCACGGCCGGCGGCGCGCGCCAGGCGGATCTCGGGATCGGCGTCGACGACGACGATGTAGTCGAAGCGTCCCTCGCCCCCGGTCTCGAAGATCAATGCAGCCTCGCAGGCGACGACGCGGCTGCCCTCATCGAACAGCCGCCTCGCCCGCATGCCCTGCGCGGCAATCGTGCGGGGATGGACGATCTCGTTGAGCCGCGCGAGCTTCTGGCGGTCGGCGAAGACCTGCCGTGCAAGCCAGGCGCGGTCGAGCTCTCCGTCGCGGTAGGCGTCCGTGCCGAAGGCCGCGACGATCTCCTCGCGCATCGCCTGATCGTCGGTCATGAGCTCGCGCGCGATCAGATCGGCGCGAAGCACGGGAATGCCGGCCTCCTCGAAGAGGTCGGCGACGGCCGACTTGCCGGCGCCGATCGAGCCGGTGAGTCCGACGAGAACGGTGTTATCGGTGACTGGGGTCATAGTTTGAGGAGCACAGGACAGCGAATATACTGTTGTGCGGCGGCCCGTGCGATTGGCGCCCGCTTCCGCTATCTTCGCTCACCCCGCGTGCGGGCCTCCGCCCCGCACCCGACCAACTTCACAACGAGGCGCCGCCATGAACCAGGCCGGAGTCAACTTCGTCAAGTTCCATCCGGAGCAGTTCTTCGCTTTTCTCAGAGAGAACAACTATCCGGTGTACTACCGCTCTCCGATCTTCTTTCGGGACTTCCAATACGGCCTGTGGCGGTTCCTCCAGGAGAGCCAGACGAAGGTCCCCTACGCCGACCTCGAGCGCATCGCGCGTGACGTCATCGACGATTTCGAAGCACGCGGGCTCGTGCGGAAGATCAGCCGGCAGAACTATGAGCTCCAGATGGAGGAGTTCGCGACGGTCTTCCCGACGATGAGCTATACCCAGAGCGGTGCGACGGCTCCGCCGCAGGGCAAGCCGGCGCCGGCATCGGGGCCGGCGGCGAAGCAGGCTCCCGCGGCAACGCCGGCGGCGCCCGCTGCCCCTGCCGCGCCCGCTGCCCCTGCCGCGCCCGCTGCCCCTGCCGCGCCCGCCGCTGCAGCCGGTACGCCCGAAGAGGAGAAGGCGCGGAAGATCGCGGAGCTGCAGGCAAAGATGGCCGCCGCGAAGGCCGCGAAGGAAGGCGGTGCCGGCGCGGCCACAGCAGCGGCCCCGGCAGCCGCAGCACCCGCCGCCGCAGCACCCGCCGCCGCAGCACCGGCACCTGCTGTTGCTGACGCGCCCGCGACTCCGGCCGCACCTGCCGCAGCCGCTGCGCCGCTCAACGACGCCGACAAGGCCGCGAAGCTCGCGGAGCTCCAGGCGCGCATGGCCGAGGCGAAGCGTCGCCGCGAGGCCGGCGAGACCGAGCCCAATTCCCAGTAACCACGAGCAGCCTCGATGAGCACACCGACCGACGACGAGAACGAGGCACAGGAACCAGCGCAGGCGCAGCGACACAACGCTGACGCGAACGCTCCGCAGACCCAGGTCTCGCGACCCGGCGAGACGCAGTTCACGCCCGACGAGACCGGCGGCGTCCCGGCGTCGTCGCTGCGGCAGGGTCCGGACGACGGCACCGACGAGGCGCGCCGCGCCGCGCAGGTGCCGGCGATCCCTCCACCGCCCGAGGCCGCCGAAGGCGCCCCGCGCCAGACGAACGAGCCGACCGAGGGCGAGCCGCTCGACGGGTGATCCTGCGTGACGAACACGCCGAGGTGGAGTCGTTCGTCGTGTAGATGTCGTGGAAATGGAATCTCACCGAATCGGGTATGATTCGGGGATATCTTTGAGATGCCGGCGCTCCGCACGCAGCGAGGCGGCGACGACCCAACATCAGAGGAACGAACGGACATGGAGAATACGCAGGAGCATCTGGTCGACACCGAGGTCGCGGCCCCGGCGTCGCCGCTGGGTCTGACCGACCGGGCGGTGAGCGAGGTCCGCAAGATCATGGAGCAGAACAGCATCCCCGAGACCTATGGTCTGCGCGTGGGTGTCAAGGGGGGCGGATGCTCGGGCCTGAGCTACCAGCTCGGCTTCGACGCCGACCAGCGCGACGGCGACAAGGTCCTCGAGGTGCAGGGCATCCGGATGTTCGTCGACCAGAAGAGCCTCTTCTACCTGATGGGCGTCGAGATCGATTTCACCGACGGCCTCAACGGCCGTGGCTTCGTCTTCAACAACCCGAACGCCCAGAAGACCTGCGGCTGCGGATCGAGCTTCGGTGTCTGAGCGGCCGTCGATACGCCATTGAACAATGCACGGGAGGAGTCTGCGACTGCGGGCTCCTCCCTCTTTTTTGCGGGGATGCCGAATCGTTCGCCGTCGAGGATTTCGACTGGCTCGGTTATGTTCGTTTGCCTATTATTACCGCAATTTGTTACCGGGCTGCGCGGCCCGAACCCTTGCGCACGGGCACGTGCCGGGGGCGCCCCGACCTACCTTTTCTCGGCCGCGCAGACAACACCGTCTCCAGCTGTCACTTCATTGAACGATCGTCAAATCAGTCGATCCAGTTTTCAATCATCCGGAGTAGAATCATGACCCCTTCGTACTCGGTGCGCCTGCGTGCGGTCGTCCTCGCGCTGGTCGCCCTTGTCATCACGAGTAGCTCGTTGATGGCGCAGTGGAGCGGATTGCCGGCACTGCCGGAGCCGCGCACGTGGAGCATGCAGACGGTGCTCGACGGCAAGCTATACGTCTTCGGCGGCATGGATGCAGCGGGCTACCCGCAGACCGAGGCGTGGGTGATGGACCTGGCGAACACCGCCGGTGGATGGAGCCCGATCGCCGAGATGCCCGAGGATCGCGGCGGCGGCTACGCCACGACGATCGCCGGCAAGATCTACATCGTCGGCGGCGTCGGTATCGCGTCGTCGGTCGAGGGCCGTCCGACGGTGCTCGAGTATGACGCCGCGGCCAACGGCTACACGCCGAAGGCCGCGATGACGACCCCGGCGTGGTTCAGCGGCTTCGCCACCGTCGGCACGAAGATCGTCGCAGCCGGCGGACTGACCCGTCTCGGCACGTCGAACGCCGGCATCCAGCTCACGCAGGTCTACGACGTCACCGCCAATACGTGGTCGGCCGGCTCGGCGATGCCGAGCATCTACTACAACGGCCACGCAGCGACGATCGGCAACGACGTCTACTACTTCGGTGGCATCAACCGCCAGGGCAACAGCACCTATCTCTACGGTGGGATGCTGAAGCTCGTCGGCGGAACCGGCGCCTGGCAGACCGTCGCCGGCACCTGGTCGACCCCGGTCTACAGCGGCGCCGCGGGCGTGCTCGACGGCAAGATCTACGTCGCCGGCGGCCTCAACACGGTCGGCGAGGTTCAGCTGACGCAGCAGTACGACCCGGTCGCGAACGAGTGGAGCGCTTCGTATCCGCTGGCCCTTCCGACCTCGGCAGTCAACTGGATGCCCTCCTCCGGCACGGACCTCTTCCTCGTCGGCGGTACGTCGGGTCTCGTCCAGAAGCTCTCAATCGGTGAGCCGCGCGCGGTCGCAGCCGTCACTCCGTCGAGCGTCAACATCGCAGCGAAGGTCGGTCAGAGCGGAACCAAGACGATCACGATCGCCAACCTCGGCGTCGTCGAGCTGACCGGCAGCGTCGAAGTCCCGGCCGCGGCGACGTGGCTGAGCGTCTCGCCGTCGTCGATCGGCATCAGCGCCGGCGGCGCCGATGCCTTCACGCTCACCGCCGATGCGAGCAGCCTCGCCGTCGGTACCTACACCGCGACGGTCAACGTCACGACCAACGACGCAGAGAACCCGACGATCGCGGTCAACGTCCGCCTGTTCGTCGTCGAGAACCTCGTCGCCCAGGAGACCAAGGTCGTCATCGAGGAGGCCACGGGCGCATGGTGCGGACCGTGCGGCACCTACGGCGGCCCGATGATGCGCGCTCTCGGCGAGGCCTTCGGCGAGCGCCTGATCGGCATCGCCCTGCATGACCGCAACGGCGGCGGCACCGCGGCCGACCCGATGGGCACGACCGCGACCGAGTCGCTCAACCGCAAGCTCGGCGTCCGCGCCTTCCCGACCGCCGCGATCCAGCGTCAGGAGTGGGGACCCGATGGCAAGATGGTCAGCGTCCCGCAGTGGGAGGCGACGATCAACAGCGTGCTGGAGGCCAATCCGTTTGCACCGGCCGCGATCCAGGTCGTCAGCTACTCGTACGATGCGGCGACCAAGCGCGTCAACGCGAAGCTGAAGATCACGACCGCCGACGCAATCGACTTCGCCAGCGGCGCCACGCTGCGCGTGACCGGCGTCGTCACCGAGGATGGCCTGATGTACACGCAGAACGGCGCGCCGGAGAATCCGTGGCGTCACGACCACGTCGCGCGCTCGTTCTGGCCGAGCATCGACGGACAGACCGTCACCATCCCGTCCGGCGCGACCGATGCGGGCGTGCTGCTTCCGGGCAAGGAGATCATCGTCAACGCGAGCTTCGCCGTCACCGGCGTGGTCGATGCGGACAACTCGCATGTCGTGTGGCTGCTGCACATCAACAACGGCGCGAACCTCGGACCGATCCTTCAGGCGGCCGAAGTCGAGCTGACGGCGTCGATCACCGAGGGTGGCGGCGGCGGCGGCATCATCACCGTCGTCCCGGATGCGGCCGTCAAGTCGATCGCCGTCGGTGAGACCGCGACGTTCAACACGACCGTCACGAATGTCACCTCGGCTCCGATCGAGGTCAGCGTCGATCGCATGTCGAACACGCTTCCGAGCGGTGAGTGGAGCAGCCAGCTCTGCGTCGGCAACGATCCGTGCTCGCCGACGACGGCCAACAAGGTGCAGACGACCGTGCTTCCGAACCAGACCGTGATCTTCCGCGTGAAGGTCGTTGGCGGTACCCCGTCGGCACAGGGCATCGTCGGCATCCGCGTCACCGCGGGCGACACGACCGTCGACCAGACCTACACGGTCAACACCGGCGTCTCGGGCATCGGCTCGGAGACCGGCGGCGACGCGGTCCTCGCCCTGTCGGCCTACCCGAACCCGACCTCCGCGGCGACGCGCGTCGAGTTCACGGTGCCGGGCAGCGGCCTGGTCTCGCTCGACCTCTTCGCCGGCAGCGGCGAGAAGGTCCGTACGCTGTTCAGCGGCCGCAGCGATGCTGGCCGTCGCAGCGTCAACGTCGATCTGGCCGGCGTTCCGGCCGGCGTGTACACGGTGGTGCTGACCGCCGGTGACCGCCGCGCCGCCCAGTCGATCACCGTCGTTCGGTAGTCGACCCGGTCCTTCGTTTCAAGTGCGCGCCCCGGATTTCCGGGGCGCGCACTTTTTTTATGGGCGAAAACGTCAGGTGCACATCATACATTCACGCTCTGCCAATCCGTGACGACTTCAACGCGGTCACAATCCAGAAGAGGCTACCGTATGCCGCATCGTTTCATCCTGCTGTCTGCCCTGGCCGCGCTCGCGATCATCGTCGCCACCCCGGCACCGGCCGCCGCCCAGAGCTTCGCGCTCGATGTCCACGATTCGATCAAGGTGCTGCACGGCGAGGTCGTCGTCGATCTCAAGGTGACGATCACCAATCTCGACGTCTCCCCGGTCTCCATTCGCGCCATTCGCTTGAAGAACGAGTTGCCCGAAGGCGCCACGTGGTACTCGGCGTTGTGCTTTGGCGAAATGTGCTATCCGCCCGACGTTGACACGCCACCGGCTGCGAACATCGCCCCCGGAGGCACGGCCGACTTCAAGCTCACCGTCGGTGCCGAGTCGGTGCGCCCGCGTAACGACACGGTGCGCGTGACCGTCCGCTTCGACGCCGGCCCGCTCTCTGACGGCGTCATCCAGGAGTTCGTCGTGATCTCCGAAGCGACCTCCGCTGCGCCCGATGAGAGGACGATCACGGTACGTTCGGTGCGCCCGAATCCGGCGCGCACGAGCACGATCATCCCGCTCGAGCCGGGCGACCGCACCGCCGGTCTCAGCCTGCAGATCATCGACGCCCTCGGACGCACCGTTGCCGACCTGCGCGACCTGTCGGCCGATGCCGACGGCATCCGCGTCGATGTCGGCTCGCTACGCGACGGCGCATACTTCTATCGCCTCGACGTCGACGGCGCCGCCCGCAGCGGTCGCTTCGTCGTCGCGCACTAGGAGACGACTCCCGCGGTCACTGCGGACAATCATCGCGAAAAGGCGGCCCCCTGAGGGGTCGCCTTTTCATTTTTCGGGGAATTAATGGCATGTTAGGCCGCTTCGATGGGCCTCCCCCGCCCCACGAACGCCGACGACACGATCAATCCCACACAACCACGACGAGGAGATCTCACATGGCGTACGAGTGGAAGTTCCGTGCACGCCCATATTCGGACGACGAGGCAAAGACGCTCCTGGCGACGGTGGTCGATGCAGAGACGAGCGACTGGCACTACAATCGCCACCACAAGGGCTATGTCGACGCCCTCAACAAGATCGAGGGAGAGCTCGAGGGCGCCGACCGCGCGAGCTCCAACGGCAACTACTCGCACTACGGCGAGCTCAAGCGCCGCTTCACCTGGAACCACGCCGGCGCGCTTCTGCACGACATCTACTGGGAGGTTCTCGGCGGCGACGGCGACCCGTCGAAGGGACCGGACGTCCTGCGCGCGATCGAGGAGAGCTTCGGCTCGTTCGACGCGTGGAAGGCCGACTTCAAGGCGGCATGCATGGGCGCGAAGCTCTCGGGCTGGGGCATCCTGCTGTTCGACCAGCTGTACTCCGAGCGTCTGCTCAACGTCGAGGTCGACGAGCATCACTACGGCGCGATCTGGGGAGGCATTCCGCTGATCCCCTGCGATGTGTTCGAGCACGCGTACTACCACAAGGACGGACCGGCGCGCGCGGCGTACATCGACAACTTCATCGCGAGCCTGCACTGGGGACGCATCAACGAGCGCTACACGCGGTTCGTTCGACGCTGAGCGACGACATCGACGATGCACACGGGGCGCGGCTCGATCGAGCTGCGCCCCGCGCATCCAACCCCTAACGACGCATGACCACGCTCGGGCTCTTCCCGCTCAACATCGTTCTGTTTCCCGGCTCGTCGTATCCGCTGCACATCTTCGAGAGCCGCTACAAGCAGCTGATCCGCGAGTCGATCGACACGAACAGTGAGTTCGGGATCAACCTCGTCGAGTCGAGCCGCATGTTCGATGTCGGATGCCGGGCAAGCGTCACGACGGTCTTCCGCGAGTACGACGACGGCCGCATGGACATCGTCGTCACCGGCACCGAGCGCTACACGGTGACGAGCTCGCGCGCCGGTGAGAAGCTCTACCTCGTCGGCGAGATCGAGCCGCTGACCGACACCGAGCCGAAGCCCGATCCCCAACTGCTCGCGACGACTGTCGGACTGTACAACCAGCTCGTCGAGTCGGTCTATGGCGAGGCGGAGGAGCTCCTGAAGCCGGCGGAGTGGATGTGGGGCGGTGCGTCGTTCCGCATGGCGCAGAAGTCGGGACTCGACCTCGTCGTGCGCCAGCAGTTGCTCGAGATGCGCTCGGAGAATGAGCGGCTGCAGTTCCTGCATACCTACCTGACCGATCTCGTCCCGAAGGTGCGGGAGCTCGAGAAGATCCAGGCCCTGATTCGCAACGACGGCTACGTCAGATAACGCCGAGCGCCACCGCTACCCGCTTCGAAGATCGCGAATGCGCGCCCGCGCCGCCGGCGTATGCTGCGACCGCGGATACTCCGTGATCAATCGCGTGTAGACCTCGAGCGCGCGAGCGCGATCACCGATGCGCCGCTCGAGAAGCTCCGCGGCGCGATAGAGAGCCCGATCCGCCGCAAGCGCATCCGGACTGGCCCCGACGAAGCCGATGAGCGCCTCGACCGCCCCCGCATGATCCCCCGTCTCGCTCTGCGCCTGCGCACGAGCCAGCGTCGACTCCTCGGCGAGCGTCGTGCGTGGAGCCGCCGCCGCCGCGCGCTCGAAGCGCTCCCCCGCCTCACTCCATCGACGCTGTAGCACCAGAAGCCGTGCCGCCATGTAGTGCCCGAGCGCTGCGTCATTGCGCTCGAAGTTCTCCTGAAGCAGGAAGAGCCACGCCAGCGCGTCGTTGGTGATACCGCTCGCTGTGTTGCGCGTCAGCTCCGTCAGTGAGTCGACCGCGAGCTTGTACTCGCCGCGATAGAGCGAAAGCTCGGCCAGCCGCAGGCGCGCAAGGTCGCGTGTCGTGCCCTCATCGATCGCCTCGTCGGCCGAGCGGGCCCGTTCGTACAGCACGCGCGCTTCGTCGATCCGATCGGCGCGCACGCGAAGATCGCCGAGCAGCACGAGCGCCTCGCCGGCGGCTCGTCCCGCCTTAGGCGCGTCGAGGAGCTCCTCGAGCGTCCCGGCGGCGGCATCTGCATCACCGAGCTCGTCGGCCTCGATGCGCGCCTTGCGCAGCAATGCCTCGGCGGCGACGTCGGTGCCCTCCTCCCGCTCGGCAAGCTCCTCGTATCGCGTCGCGAGCGCCTCGGCGCCGGCGCGGTCGCCTCCGCCGGCACGGTGCCGCTCCTCGAGCACGCGCGCATAGGTGAGCAGCGCGATCGCGTGAAGCGGGTTGTCGCGGCCATAGGTCGCGAGGAAGTAATCGAGGGCCGCGAGCGCCTGGTCGTAGCGGCCTTCGCGAAGCGCGCGGTCGGCGTAGGCATAGATGGCGGACCCTCGCCCGTTCCGAGCGCGGTCGAGACGCTTCGCGATATCGAAAGCTCCCTCGAAGTTCCCCGCCTCGTCATACAGCCACGACAGCAGGTCGATGTACGGTTCGAAATCCGGGTTGCGCTCGAGCGCCTGCTCCACGGTCTGCGTGGCCGCGGCCAGCGCCGTCGGGTTGGCCGTCAGCGACGCCATCGAGCGCTTGACGAGCGGCAGTCGCTCTGGCATGCCGCCGAGTATCGCGAGGTATTCGCGCGTCGACTCGGGGAAGCGCCCGATCGAGGCGTAGAGGAACGCGAGCTGATCGGCGAACAACAGTCGATCGCCGCTGCGCTCGCGCGCGACGCGATAGGTTTCGATCGCGAGATCGAACGCGCGGTTGTCGGTCTGCGACTGCGCGACGAGCGCAGCGACGAACTCCTGGCTGTTGCCTCGCGTGACCGCCTCGCGCCATTGCGCCCGCGCGTCGTCGCGACGGCCGGCGCGGAACAGCAGGTCGGCGTAGGCCACCCGCAGGTCGACGTCGCCGGGCCGCGTCGCGACGCGTGCCTCGACCAGCGGTAGTAGCTCGGCGTTGAGCGCAAGCGCCGAGTACGTCCGGCGAACGGCCTCGAAGTACAGCTCCGATGCGGGGTCGGCATCGAAGAGCTCGCGATAGATTCGCGCCGCGCCGCGCATGTCTCCGGCGCGCTCGTAGCCTTCGGCCAGGCGGTAGCGACGATCCTCCTCACCCGGCTGCGCGAGCGCGGCCGAGGAGAGCATCAGCAGCAGGAGAGTCGCTATGCGGATGGACGTCTTCAGTGGTCTTCGTGCCCCTTCGTTTGCGGGATGATCGAGGATCGTGAGTGACGCGCGACGCGGACGAGCGCTCACGCAGCCGGCACCGGCGCGAGGATCGCCACGATCTCCTCCTGCACCGGATCGCTCGTCGCGATCACCTCGCCATCGTCGGTGATGAGCACATCGAGCTCGCTGCGGATGCCGAAGCGACCCGTCAGATAGATCCCGGGCTCTATCGAGAACGACGTCGAGCGAAGGATCGGTCGTGTGTCGCGCGTCTCGTAGTTGTCGAGGTTCGCGCCGGCGCCGTGGAGCTCCGTCGTGATGCTGTGTCCGGTGCGATGGACGAAGTACTCGCCGTAGCCCGCCTCGGTGATCACCGCGCGTGCGGCATCGTCGAGATCGGCGCCGGTGATCGCCTCGTCGCCGGCCATCGCGACGACGGCCCGGTCGAACGCCGCATCGCGCGCGCGACGAACGACGTCGAAGACCTCGGCGTGCTCGGCCGGCACGCTCTCGCCGACGAAGCCCGTCCACGTGATGTCGCCGAAGACGCTCGTCGCGTCCTTCTCGCGCGCCCACAGATCGATCAGGACGAAGTCTCCCAGACGGATCGGTGAAGAGCCTTCAGCGGTCGGCTCGTAGTGCGGGTTCGCGCTGTTCGGTCCGACGCCGACGATCGGCGGATGGTCGGTCTCGAGTCCCCGCCGCTCGAACTCCTCGAGGATGAACCGCTGCACGTCGTACTCGTTCAGCGCGGTCGCGTTGGCGATGCGGTCGCGGATCAGCGAGAACGAAGCCATCATCACCTCACGAACGGCCCGGCCGGCGCGCAGCGCGGACTCCTGCTGCGCGGAGTCGAGGCGCGCCTCCAGGTGCGCTATCAGGGCTCCGGAGGAGACCACCTGGACGCCCGTGGCTTCGACCAGCTCGACGGTGCCGGCATCGACGCGCGAGATGACGGGGATCGCGTTGTGGTGCGAATACTCCATCGCAACCTGTCCGAGTCCGGCAAGCAGCGAGCCGAGTCCGCGCTCGAACTCCTGATGCGTCGAGTACTCGATGACGTCGCCGGGCATCATGCGCGCGATGTGCGGCTCGATGCGATGGGTAAGCCCACGGACGCGTCCCTCGGCCGGGATCAGGCACGCCCAGCGGCGCGACTGGTGCACCTCGGGCGTGAGTCCGAGCATGCGCGTTGCGATCGGATTGCTGTCGCGGAAGCTGTAGAGCAGCCAGCCCTCGAGGCCGAGCTGCCGGAGCGTCGACTGGATGGATTCGAGACGTTCGGTGTTCATTGAGGATCGATGGTCGTTGAGGTCGAGCGTACTCGTCGCAAAGAGCAGCAACGGACGCTGATCTGCAAGAGCTTCGTGCGGTCGGTCGGCGATGCTGCGAATTGTCGCGGCGCCCGCCGGCGATTGCCTTATTTGGGGCGCTTGGGTATGTTGAACGGCAGGCTGCGGCGTAACGCGGCATCCACCGGACCCTCAGCGAAGCGCAATCGAATGCAACTCGTCCGCATCAGCAGGATCCTCGCGCCGACCGACTTCTCGGACCATTCGTGCCACGCGCTGCGCTACGCGCGGACGTTCGCCGATCGGTGGCAGGCCGAGCTCCACCTGCTGAGCGTCGTCGAGCCCGCGGTGTTTCCGACCGAGGCGGGCTTGACGCCGATGGGGCTGCTGAACCTCGACAGCGAGCTGACGACGGCCTCCGAGCGCGCGATGCAGGAGCTGCTTGGCCGCGAAGAGCTCGTCGGCGCGTCGAGCGTCGTGACCGCGATCGCTCACGGACGGGCCAGCAGCGCGATCATCGAGTACGCGACCGAGCACGGCATCGACCTGATCGTCATCGCGACGCACGGCCGCGCCGGCCTCGAGCACCTGCTCTTCGGCTCCACCGCCGAGCGCGTGGTGCGCGAGAGCCCATGCCCCGTGCTGACGATCAGACCGGTCCAGGAATAACCAACCGACCCCAACCCACGACACGGCCCATGCGCGGGCCCGGACGGCCGCGCGGCGCTCCCTCTACTCGCAGGCGACGACATGCAGCGAAACCAACGACTGGTCACCATCGAGCGGCACATCGCCGACAAGCAGCACCTGTTCCGCCACGCGACCGGCGAGTTCAGCCGTCTGCTGCGCGATCTCACGCTCGCGATCCGCGTGATCTCGCGCGAGGTGCGACGCGCCGGCCTCGCCGACGTGCTCGGCTTCACCGGCGACCGGAACATCCACGGCGAGCAGGTCAAGAAGCTCGACGAGTTCGCCAACGAGATCATCATCCGCGCCATGCGCTACAGCGGCAACCTCTGCGCGATGGCGTCGGAGGAGTCCGACGGGATCATCGAGATCCCCGGCGACGCCGAGCGCGGATCGTACGTGCTGCTGTTCGATCCGCTCGACGGCTCGTCGAACATCGACGTCAACGTCTCGATCGGGACGATCTTCTCGATCTACCATCGGGTCTCGAAGGACGACGGATCGTCGGGGTGCATGGAGGATTTCCTGCAGCCGGGCTATCGCCAGGTCGCCGCCGGCTACGCGCTCTACGGCTCGAGCACGACGCTCGCCTACACGACCGGCGACGGCGTCGACTTCTTCACGTATGATCCGACGATCGGCGAGTTCCTGCTCTCGTCCGAGCGCGTGCAGATCCCGAAGCGCGGCAAGTACTACTCGATCAACGAGGGCAACTCGGTCGACTGGCTGCCGGGCACGCGCAAGTACATCGACTGGATCAAGCAGCGCGACGAGGAGACGGGCCGGCCCTACGGACTGCGCTACAT
>Ga0247823_10001933_pt1 | contig 17110 bp, 21 predicted proteins | sample 13C_PalmiticAcid_2_FD_192426 | JGI IMG/M metagenome (GOLD analysis project Ga0247823, IMG submission 192426) | Soil microbial communities from agricultural site in Penn Yan, New York, United States - 13C_PalmiticAcid_Day30 | ecosystem: Environmental > Terrestrial > Soil > Agricultural land...
GGTACGGACTGGGATGAGCTACTGCCGCCGGGTGTGACGCCGATCCGCAAGGCGGTCTGATGGGTTGGGACCTGTCGTGCCGGGACTGGTGGGAACGCCTCCAGTCAGGCCGGTCCCTGGTCCCCGATCTGCCGCTGTGGGCTGCAGAGGGCGAACGAGCGGTCCGGATCTTCAACAAACTTCGCCTGGCTGACGTTCCAGGAACGCCGACCATGGAAGAAGCCGGTGGAGACTGGTTCCGGGACATCGTCCGGGCGATGTTCGGGTCGGTGAATCCGGAGACTAGGGAGCGGATGATCCGGGAGCTGTTCGGGCTAGTACCGAAGAAGAACAGCAAGACCACGGATGGGGCGCTGCTGATGGTCACGGCGCTACTGATGAACCAGCGGCCGCGGGCCGGGTTCGTCATGACGGCGCCGGTCCAGGACGTCGCCCAACTGGCGTTCGACGCCGCGGCTGGCGCGATCGACCTGGACCCAGTCCTGTCTAAGAAGTTCCATGTGCGGTACCACCTGAAAACGATTCTGCACCGGGAGACCAAGGCCGAGCTCGAAATCATGACCTTCGACCCAGCGGTGCTGACGGGCCAGAAGATCAGCGGCGGGGCGCTCATCGACGAGCTGCATGTCTGCGCGAAGATGGCCAAGGCGCCCAAGGCGTTGCGGCAGATCCGCGGCGGCATGCTGCCGTTCCCCGAGTCATTCCTGGCCTTCATCACGACCCAGTCCGACGAGCCCCCGGTGGGGGTATTCGCCGAAGAGCTGGCCAAAGCTAGGGACATCCGCGACGGGAAGCGCGAGGGGGCGATGCTCCCGGTGCTGTTCGAGTTCCCCCGCGAGATCCAGGAGTCGCCCGACCGGAAGTGGGAGAACCCTGCTCTCTGGGCGACGGTCACACCGAACCTCGGGAAGTCGATAACGCTTGAACGGCTGCAGGCCGACCATGCTGACGCGAAGGCGACCAGCGAGGCGGAGTTGCGGGTCTGGGCGTCTCAGCACCTGAATATCCAGATCGGCCAGGCCCTGATGGCTAATGGTTGGGCTGGCGCGGATTTCTGGCAGGCGGCCGGGGATGAGAGTCTGACGCTCGACGCACTGATCGAACGCTCCGAGGTCGCCGTGGTCGGTATCGACGGTGGTGGCTTGGATGACCTGCTGGGGCTGGCAGTGCTCGGCCGAGAGCGCGATACGCGCCGGTGGCTGCTGTGGGCGCATGCCTGGGCTCACGAGATAGTGCTGGAGCGCCGCAAGGCGATCGAGCCAAAGCTGCGCGAGTTGGAGGCGGCGGGAGACCTGACGATTGTCGAGGCCCCCGGCGAGGACGTGATCGCGGTGGCTGCTGTGGTTCGGCGCCTGTCCAAGGCGAGGTTGCTACCGGAGAAGCACGCAATCGGGGTCGACGCGGCTGGCATCGGGGCGCTCATCGACGAGCTCGTCCAACCTGGGCACGGTCTCACGATGGATCACATCGTGGCTGTGTCTCAGGGTTGGCGGCTCAACGGCGCGATCAAGACGACCGAGCGCGCGGTGGCCGGCGGCGACCTGGTGCACGGCGCACAGCTGCTGATGGCATGGGCGGTCGGCAACGCGAAGGTGGAGCCGAAGGGCAACGCCATCACGATCACGAAGCAGGCCAGCGGCACGGCGAAGATCGACCCGCTGATGGCCACATTCAATGCGGTGTCGCTGATGGCTCTGAACCCGGCGGCGCAGAAGAAGAAGCTGGTCCTGATGACTTTGGGATAACAATGGACACAAACCATATCCGCGCCTACTCCCTGCTGGAAGTGAAATCGGTGGATGACGAACAGCGCACGGCCCATGGTATTGCGACCACGCCTACGGTTGATCGCATGGGTGATGTCGTCGTGCCGGAAGGAGTTGTCTATCGCGCCCCTATCAAACTGCACCTCTACCACAAGCATGATATGCCAGTTGGTCATGTCCAGTTTGGCAAGCCGACGAAGTCAGGAATCCCGTTTTCGGCCACGATTCCCGATGTCCGCGAAGAAGGCACCGTGCGTGAGCGGGTAAACGAAGCCCTTCATTCGCTCAAATACAAGTTGTTGGACGCGGTTTCGATCGGGTTCAGGGTCTTGGACGACGGCTACGAAGTGATGAAGAGCGGCGGCCTCCGCTATACAAAGTGGGAGATGTTGGAGTTGAGCCTTGTAGGAGTGCCAGCGAACCCGGACGCCGTCATCACCGCGTTCAAGTCCGCAAACTCTGACGCCATTCGTGCCGCGCTGGGAATCCGACGCCCCTTAATAAATGGCGGTATCCCCCTAATCCAGATCCCAAAGTCGGTCAACGCTCCCCTTGCGGGAGGCGCTGTCCGGCTGGTGAAGCCCACGCCGTGAGGCGGCGGCATGCACTGCCGTGAGGCGGCGCGAGGCCATCGATGGCCAGCCGGGTGAGAGTCCCGGCCCTTTCAATGCTTGCGGATAAACGGGGTTTTCGATAGCCGCGAGCCGGTATCCAGTCCGGTCCGCAAGCACCTTTTCAAGCAGGCATTGCCCGGCGTGGAACCCGGGCCATAGGGCTGCTCAACCGACTGCTGTGAAGCAGTCGTCCCGCATCGCCGCGAGGCGACAATCCTAATCGAAGGAAAAGGAAATGACCCTGCAAGAACAGCTCGCGGCGCTGCGTGCGACGCGCGAGGACAAGCAGAAGCGCATGAACGACGTCGCGCAAAAGGCGATGGACGAAGGTCGCTCCATGAATACTGCCGAGGCCGAGGAGTTCGACACGGCGGAGGAAGAGGTTAAGTCCATCGACGCTGACATCGGCCGCCTCACCCGGCTGGAAGCGGTGCAGAAGGCTTCGGCGGTCGTCGTTCCGGTCGTTGAGCCAGCGACCCCGGTCGAGAAGGCCCAGCGTGGCGCCGACCTGCAGCTGAAGAAGGTGGAGAAGCTGGAGCCCGGCATCCTCGCCGCGCGCTACGCCATGTGCCTGGGCGTCGCCAAAGGCAACCATGCCATCGCGTTCCAGTTGGCCGAGAAGCATTACCCGCAGTCGGAGTCCGTCGTCCGCACCCTGAAGGCGCAGGCGGAGGGCGCCGACATCGCGCAAATGATGCAGCAGAAGGCCACCGTGCCGGCCGGAACCACGCTGGATTCGACGTGGGCTGCGCCGCTGGCCTATGCGGAAACGTGGGGGGGTGATTTCGTCGCCTTCAACCGCCCACGTACCCTGATCGGCCAGGCGCAGTTCCGTCCGGTGCCGTTCAATGTCCGCATCGGCGGCCAAACCAGCGGCGGCAGCGCCAACTGGGTAGGCCAGGGCAAGTCGAAGCCGGTCACCAAGTTCGACTACATCGCCTACACCACCGGCTATACCAAGGTTGCGGCGATCAGTGTCGTGACCAAGGAGCTGCTGCGCCTGTCGGACCCGTCCGCCGAGGTGCTGGTTCGTGATGGGCTGTCGGATGCGGTCGTGGCGCGGGTTGACAGCGACCTGTTCGATCCCGATGTGGCCGGCGTGGCCGGCGTCAATCCGGCCGGCCTGCTGAATGGCGTCGCCCCGATCGCGGTCGGGGCCATCGATCCGTCCGATCCCGAGTCCATTCGCTGCGCGCTACTGCAGCTGTGGGCGCCGTGGGACAGCACGTTCATCGGAGAGCGTCCGGCGTACTACACGACCCCGGCCGTTGCCCGGCTGCTGGCGTCGGCGCGCGATGCACTGGGCAACCGCTCTTTCCCGGGCGTGACGCCGCGTGGTGGCGATCTGGATGGAACTCCGCTGCGTGTGTCCCAGTACCTCGCCAACAACGGCGGATCGGGTGGCGCTCCGTTCATCCTCGTGGATGAGGCGGAAATCTGGCTGGCTGACGACGGTAGCGTGACGCTGGACTTCAGCGACCATGCGACCATCGAAATGTCGGACACCCCGGTCGGTTCGTCTTCGGCGACGGTCACCTCGAACGGCTCGCCGTTCGTCTCGATGTTCCAGACGAACAGCCGAGCGTTCCTGGCCGAGCGTCCGATCTGGTGGGCACCCCGCCGTACGGGCGCGATCCAGTGGATCGACGGCTTCCCGACCAGCTGCTGAGCGTGACAGAGGGGCGGTTTGGGCCGCCCCTCTTCTTTGGCGAGGAGCCGCAATGAAGATCGAGTACACGAAGAACGGCCGCCAGCGCACGATCAATGCGCGAGTCGGCAAGATCCTGATCGGCCGCGGCCTCGCCCGCGCGGTTGGCGATGGCGAGAAGACCCCGCCGACATATGAAACTCGGATGCTGACAGCGGTCACCCAGACGGTCGTGCAGGCGCCAGCCCCGACCCTGGAAGCGCCCTACGGCTACAAGGCCGACGGCACGCCTCGCAAACGCCCCGGTCGCCAGGCAGCGCAGAAGGCGAACGAGGAAGAGTGATGCGTATCTTCGGACTGGAGATCAAGCGTGCGCAGCTGTCTCCGGTCCCCGGAGGCGGCGGGGGCGGATGGTTCCGGATTAAGGAGGCGTTCTCCGGTGCGTGGCAGATGAACGTCGAGGAGAAGCACGCCACGGTGCTGTGCTACCCGACGCTATACGCGTGCCTGAACCGCATCGCCTCAGACATCGGGAAGCTGCCGGCTCTCCTGAAGCGCGAGGATGAGAACGGAATCTGGAAGACCGACACGGCAAACACCGCATTCTGGCCGGTGCTCCGCAAGCCGAACCACTACCAGACCGCGCAGCAGTTCCGGGAGGCGTGGCAGCTCTCGCGCCTAACCCATGGGAACACGTACGTCCTGAAGGAGCGCGATGCGCGCGGCGTGGTGGTCAAACTGTACGTACTCGACCCATGCAACGTCATGCCGATGGTCTCGGATAGCGGCGACGTCTACTACCAGTTGAACTTCCCGTCCGCTGAGAACCTTCTGCCGGCGAACTACCCGGCGGCGCAGCTGATCGTGCCGGCGAGTGAGATCATTCACGACCGCCTGAACTGCTTCCATCACCAGCTAATCGGCGTGCCGCCGCTGTGTGCGGCGCACTGGCCGGCGGTGAAGAACCTGAAGATCCTGCGCGATGCGACCCGCTTCTTCAGCAATGGCGCGAACCCCGGCGGCATCTTGACGGCGCCGGCCGGCATGTCTGACGTGGACGCTCAGGCAGTGAAGGACTACTGGAACACGAACTTCCAGGGCGAGAACTCAGGCAAGGTCGCCGTGATCGGCGCCGACATGAAGTTCACGCCGTTTGCATTCAAGGCGGCCGACTCCCAACTCGTCGAGCAGATGCGCTACTCGGATGAGCAGATCTGCCAGCCGTTCGGCATCCATCCATTCATCGTCGGCATCGGCACAATCCCTGCGGGCCTGAAGACTGACGACGTCACGAACACGTACTACCAGTTCGCCCTGCAGGCGCCCATCGAGGCGATGGAGAACCTACTGGACGAAGGTCTTGGCATCTCCCGTCCGCTGGGCGTCGAGCTGGACCTGGGACCGCTGCTGCGGATGGACTTTGCGAAGCGCGCGGAGGTCATGGGCAAGCTCGTCGGCGACGGTATCGCGACTCCGAACGAAGGGCGATTCGAGTTTGGCTACGCACCGCTGGAAGGTGGCGACACGGTCTATATGCAGCAGCAGGACTTCCCACTGGATCAGGTGCGGCTTAATAGGATCGATCAGGCGCCGGAGCAGCCGCCGGCATCGAATGACGATGCGGCGCTGTCCGACGACGAGATGGACGACGAGATGGACGATGAATCCGGGGACCAAGCCGCATGACCAAGGATATCCAGCGAGCCATCCTGCGCGCATGCGCCCGGTTTATCGGCCGCAAGGTCGAGCCGGTCGAGAAGCGACTTCGCGAGGTCGAGCAGGTCACGGCAGATCTGATCCAGAAGGGTGAGGTCGCAGAACTACGCGTCACCTTGGAGCGCCGCATCGGCGAGGTCGAGCAAGCGAAGCTTCTACCTGGCCCGAAGGGTGACCCTGGTGCCGATGGTGCGCCAGGCGAGAAGGGAGACCCCGGCGAACCCGGGAGGGACGGGAAGGACGGCGAACCAGTGCTGGTCGCCGACGTCGTGAGAGAACTGGTCGCGACGGACGCTCTGGCGCCGCTTATCGACCTGATGGTGGCCGAGTCGATCGCCAAGTATTTTGCCGAGAACCCAGTTCAGCATGGTCTAGACGGCAAGGACGGTGCGGATGGCCGGGATGGAGCTGATGGCGAGCGCGGCCCTCAGGGCGAGAAGGGCGAACCCGGATCCAACGGGGCCGACGGGAAGGATGGTGTGGGGCTGGCCGATGCTCTGATCGACCGAGACGGTGCGCTGGTGTTGACGATGACCGACGGCCGCGCGAAGACGCTGGGCGTAGTGATTGGCCGTGATGGTGTCGCTGGCGCTGATGGCCGCGATGGTCTGAGTATGGTGGACGTATCACGCACCTACGACGCCGATGCCCACGAAGTTGTCGAGCGGTGGACCGTGGCCGGGGAGGAAAAGGAACTGCGCTATCCGGCCGGCGGCATTCGGCCAGGCGGCTTCTGGCGCGAGGGCATGAAGTGCTTTGCGCTGCAAGCCATCACGCACGATGGGGCTCTCTGGATCGCCAAGCGAGACACAGCAGCTAAGCCGTGCCTGGAGAACGCAGATGACTGGCAGCTGGCCGCACGAAAAGGCCGGGATGGCCGGGACGGCAAGGACGGCAAGCCGCCGCCTGGGCCAGTGAGCCTGAAGAAGCCGGAGGACGGCGATGGCGCTTGAGCTGGTCACGGTCGAGCAGGCACGCGCGCATCTTCGCCTGGACGCCGACAGCGCCGGTGGGCCGGATGATCTATGGCTTCATGACGCCATTCCAGACGTCTCGGATGCCGTAGCGCTGTGGCTGAAAGACGAGTGGCGTCTGTACCTAATCGAACGGCTTCCAGATGGCGAACCGGTCCTGGACAGCTCCGGCGAGCCGGTACCGGCGATGGATAGCAGCGATCTTCCAATAGTGCGCCCGGCTGTGCGCCGCGCAGTTCTGCTGGAACTGGCTTCACAGTACCGCTTTCGCGAGGGTGAGGGCGACAACGTGGTTCCTGCCGATGCTGGGCACGGCTACGTACTGAGTAAGGGTGCGACAGCGCTGCTGGCGCCGCTGCGTCGGAGCACTGTGCGGTGAGCGGGGTAGCGTCCGGAAAGCTCAGGCACTGGGTCCAATTGCAGGCGCCCGGCACCACGCAGGACCCAGATAACGGCGAGATGGTGGAGCATTGGACGACGATTGCAGAGTTCTGGGCAGAGGTGATTCCGTCGTCAGCTCGCGAATTCATGGCTGCCAATGCCGAGCAGTCCGAAGTCCGTGGCCGCATGACGGTCCGGTACCGCGAAGATGTGGATGCGACGATGAGGGTCATCCATCGAGGCAAGTGGTATGCGATTCTCGGGGTGATGGAGGATGCCGAATCGGGTCGGGAGCATCTGACCTTGATGACTGCGGAAGGCGTGCGACTGGATCGATGACCTGCTGGGTCGTGCTCGCTCCGGGACCATCCGCTTCGGCGGAGCTGGCCGGAAAGGTGCGAAACATACCGCTGGTAGCGATAGGTAACGCGTTCGAGCTGGCGCCATGGGCGAAGATCATTGCTGCATCGGATGCAGCTTGGTGGCGATCGTTCCCAGCAGCCCGCGCATTGCCGGCAGCGAAGTTCTGCATGGGTGAGGCGCGTGATATCGAACGGGTTCGGATCGACACGCTGGGCGCGGTGGTCAATTCAGGGGTATTGGGGCTGGAGTGCGCGGTGCGCGCAGGCGCAACGCGCATTCTTCTGCTGGGCGTGGATATGCATGGGACGCACTTCTTCGGCGAATATCAGAATGGCCTTCGAAACACTAAGCCGCATCAGCGTGAACAGCATCTCAAGCAGTACGCGGCATGGGCGAGGCTGAATCGGAACATAGAGGTGCTGAACTGCACCCCGGGCTCGGTGCTGGACTGTTTCCGAAAGGCTGACTTGGATGCGTGCCTGGTTGAACTTGCGGCACAACGTCTCGCCGCGGCGTGAAGCCTTCGCCGCTGGGCTGCAGGTGCTTGGATATCGACTGGTCGATGGCATCACGCTTACCCCTGAGCCGGGCGACCTGCTTGTGACATGGAACCGGATCAATATCGGCAATGCGGCGGCACGCGCGTTCGAGGCACGCGGCCTGCCGGTGCTCGTGGTCGAGAATGCAAGCTGGGGTAACGATTTTCTTGGCGGTCAGTGGTTGGCGATGGGGCTTGGCCGGCATAACACCGCCGGCTGTTTCCCGGTCGGTGGTCCGGAGCGCTGGGATGCTCTGGGGGTGGGTCAGGATCCATGGCGGGATGGTGGCGAGGTCGTCATCCTTCCTCAGCGTGGCATTGGCGCAGACGGCATCCCTCATGGATGGGGCGAGCAGGCGCGGACCCAATACGGCGGTCGCATCCGCCGGCACCCCGGCATGCGTGCATGTGTGCCGCTGGAAGTCGACTTGCAGCAGGCCGGTCTCGTAGTGACCTGGGGAAGCGGGGCAGCGATCAAGGCGCTGCTGTGGGGCATCCCCGTGGTCTCTGAGATGCCAGGCTGGATAGGCGAGCAGGACAACACGGATGCCGGTCGCTTGGCGATGTTTCGCCGGCTGGCATGGGCACAGTGGCGATTGAGCGAGATAGCGGAGGGGAGCGCATTGCGGTGGATGTTGTCTGCCTGAGCGGTCCTAGGAAGCACCAGAAGCGGATTGCCGAGGCCATGTCTCAGGGCATTCGGGCGGCAGGCGACAATCTGGTCACAGGAGTCAAGGCAGACGCCTGTGTGGCCTATGGATGGAAGGGCAGATCGAACTACCAGCGGTTTCCAGGCTACGCCTACGCGGACCTTGGTTACTGGCATCGAGACGCCTACTACCGGTTCGCGGTGAATGGGTGGAGTCCGGACCGGTACGTGGGGCAGGGATTGCCGGCCACGCGATTTGAGCGACTGGGCCTGCGGATAAGGCCGTGGCGGACAGGCGGTCGAGAGATCGTGGTCGCGGGGTCCACTGCCAAGGCCTGCACGGACCACGGAATCGGCTATCAGGAGTGGGAGCGCAAGGTCATAGCGCAGCTGCAAGGCTGCGGTCGGCCTCTTGCTTATCGGCCAAAGCCAAACGATTTGGCGGCCGGTCCGATTGCTGGCGCTGCGCTGGACCGAAGGCCAGTTAGCGAGATGCTGGCCTCCGCCTACGCGGTGGTCACGCACCACTCGAATACGGCCATAGACGCGCTGCTGGCTGGTGTTCCGGTTCATTGCGAGACGGGGGCAGCCGCGGCGTTCTCAGTTCCGCTTGACCAGATCGCGGCGGCGTCCTTGTTGGAAGGCAGGGAGCAGTTCCTATTCGACGTGGCATGGCTGCAGTGGACGCTGGAAGAGATGAGGACGGGCGAGTGCTGGAAGCATCTTCGGCAGTACCTGTGACCACGTTCGACGTGGTGACTACCTACGCGCGCCGGCACTGGGAGGAACATGCCAAGCGATGCGTGGATAGCTTCGACCAGAACTGGGTCGGTATACGTCTGAGGCAGTACACAGACGAGGATCTGGAAGCGGCATCGGACTGGCTCCCCGAGTTCAAGCAGCGGCACAGGCACCGGCCAACGCACAACTACCGGTTCGACGCGGTTCGGTTCGCGCACAAGGTAGCGGCGATCGAGCAAGCGTTCCGAGTGGGGACTGCCGACGTGTTGGTCTGGTTGGACGCCGACTGTGTGACGCATGCGCCGGTGACTGAGACCTGGCTGGCCATGTTGTTAGGTGATGCGGACTTCGGATATCTGCGGCGCGCGAGGAAGTACCCCGAATGCGGGTTCATGCTGATTCGTAGAAATGAGGCTGGCGCGGAGCTGGTGTCGACGCTGGTTGACCTGTACCGGTCCGATCGACTGTTCGAACTGGCGGAATGGCACGACTCCTGGGCAATTGAGCATGTCCGGCGCGATCTCGGCATCCGCTGCGCGTCTCTGTCCGGGGATGCGGAAGACACCGGCCATCCTCTGGTCAACGGGCCGCTGGGTGCGTGCTTGGACCACCTGAAGGGAAAACGGAAGGCCGAGGGCCGAAGCCGTGAATCCGACCTGAAACACAAACGAGGCGAGGCGTACTGGAATGGCAAAGCGGTATGACCAAATGGAGGCTCTGGTGGCGCAGGCGCGCCCAGGGTTGATCGTGGAGGTTGGCGTCCACCGGGGAATCCGAGCGGCTAAGCTATGCCGCTGGGCGATCGACAGTCACGACGAGCCGGTGAACTACACCGGATACGACGTGTTCGACACCATGGACGAGGCCTTCCACGCTGCGGCGCTGAACGGGAAGGGCGAGCCTGACCGGGAGGCGGCCGAAGAACGGCTCGTGGCTGTAGCCCGAAGCGGCAGGCTGGCGTGGGGATTCGTGGTCGGAGACACTCGTCAGACCCTACATGGCACGACGGTGATGTGCGATTTCGCATTCATCGATGGCGACCACCGAGTAGAAGCAATCCGGGGCGACGCGGCGGCGCTGGACTGCCCAGTCATCGTGTTCGACGACTACTACGTTCCGGGGCCTGGCGGCGAACTTCCGGATCTTTCGCTGTACGGAGCAAATGCCGTGGTCGACGCATACCGGGCCGCAGGCGCTTCGGTCGAACTGTTGCCGCACCGGGACCGCTGCGACCATGGCGCCTATGCGGTGCTGGCGGTGGTGCGCCGATGATCCACCTGTTCTGCGGATACGAAGCGCGGGAAGCTATTGGCTTCCATGTGTTCGTTTCCAGCGTCATCGAGAATGCAAGTGTGCCAGTCAACATCATCCCGCTCGCCGCGATGACCATGCCGCGCGGGTCCAATGCGTTCACGGTGTCGAGGTTCCTCGTCCCATGCCTGATGCAATTCCGGGGCCGGGCAATATTCGCCGACGCGTCCGACATGCTGATGCTGGGTGACGTAGCTGACCTTGACACGCTGTTCGACCCGGCTTTCGCGGTCCAAGTCGTCAAGCATCCCAATTACAAAACGCGACACAAGATCAAATATCGCGGCACGGCACTGGAGACGATCAATACCGAATACCCACGAAAGAATTGGGCCTCCCTGATGTTGATGAATTGCGAGCATCCGGTTTGGTCGGGGATGACCCCGTCTGAGTTGGTGCAGCGGCCTGTGCTTGACCTGCTTCAGCTACGGCATGTTCCAGACGAGGGGATTGGTGAGCTCCCCAACAGCTGGAATCGACTGGTGGACGAGGGTCAACCCGTAGAGGGTGCCGACCTGATGCACTGGACAGCAGGCATTCCTGGGTTCGAGGCCTATCGAGACGCGCCAGGTTCTAGTGCCTGGCATCAGGCGCGCCGCGCGATGGAGGGCTGACGGTGGACGTGACGGTAAAGGTTGAGGGCTTGGCGAATACCGAGAGAAAGCTGCGAATGCTCCCAGTCCGTATTGGCAGGAACGCCATGCGGCGCGCCCTAAGACGGGGGGCGAACACCATCCGAGACGCCGCGCGGTCGAACTTCGTCGCATTGGATGATGGTCCTACTCCTGAGAAGATCTTCAAGAACGTCGTCGTTCAGGGGGCAAGCGCTCGTCGTAACAGACAGGAAGGTGGCGTGGTGATGCGCGTCGGTGTCCTAGGTGGATCGAGGAACATGACCGCCTACGGTGAGTTGAAAGGGGCGGGAAAAGGAAATCCTGGTGGAGACACGTGGTACTGGCGACTGCTCGAATTCGGCACCAGCCGGTTTGCCGCGAAGGCGCCGATGCGAAAGGCTATGGCCACCGCAGCAGAGAAGGCAATGACCACGACTGCCGCCGCCATGGATACTGAAATTGACAAAGAACTGGCGAAGCTCGGCTGACCATGTATCCCGACGTTTTCACAATCGCCAAGCAGAGCGCATCGGTCCTTTCAGTGCTTGGTGCGCCGCTCCCGCGGCTATGGCCATTCAAGAAGGCCCCGCAGCCCGGAAACCCCGGGTACGGGGTGCCTTACTCAACGCACCAGTTGGCCTACGGAACGCCGCTCAACACCCTGTCATGTCCACCTGACATGGATGACCTTTCCGTTCAGTTCGACGTGTATGGGGAGGACGCCACCCAAGTAAGAGAGGTGGTAGAAGCCCTCCGGGATGCGTTTGAGCAATCCTTCAATCCCGTAGTTTCGTGGGACGGGGAGGACTGGGACCAGCCCACAGGGCTTTACCGGTCCACGTTCACCGTTCAGTTCATGACAGGCCGCGTGGCCAGTTAACGCATTCGACCTGTGCACGGGTCGAAACCGACTGCCGTGAGGCAGCCGGCCTCAGACCGCCGTGAGGCGGCCAATCCCATCGATGGAAGGAAAATGAAATGAGCAAGAAAGTTGCAGGTACCAACCTGTATGCGATCGACCCTGCGAATGGCTCAGTGCTGGTGGTTGGTTGCCCGACCAGCATTGACGGCATCGACACGTCGATCGAGCAGATCGAGACGACCTGTATCAGTGATACGGCGCGCACCTACGAGGCGGGCCTGGCCACGCCTGGCACTGCTTCGTTCGGAATCAACACTGACCCGTCCGATCAGTCCCATGTGCGCCTCCACCAGTTGAAGATCGCGGGAACCACCCTTCAGTGGGCCGTTGGCTGGTCCGAGTCGCCTGACATCGCGCCCACCACGGAGCAGGACAGCGCGGGCGAATGGACCTTTATCCCCAACGCTGCCCGCAGCTGGATTCTGTTCGAGGGCTTCATGAACAGCTTCCCCTTCAGCTTCGCGCTGAACGACGTCGTCAAGTCGACCGTCGGTATCCAGGTCTCTGGTGAGCCTGAGCTGATTCCCGCGTCCGCATAAGGCGAGTGACCTGTAGCTACGGCCGGGTCTGGGGGTGTCTCGCCTCACTTCCCGCCGGCCACCCAACACGGCGAGAGAACATGAGCAGTCTGAAGGAACTGAAGGCGCTCGGGGCGTTCGTCCCTGACAAGCCAATCAAGAAGGAAATCCGATTCAAGTTGGATGGCGATGATGAGTTCGTCGCATCGATCCATGTCAAGAAGGTTGGAATTGGCGACTACGAGTCGCTGTTCCTCAGTGACAGGGAAGAGCGCAGCCGAACGGCCAAGGCAATCTCCGAGTTGGTGACCCTTGGTGATGACGGAAAAGAGAAAATCAGCTTCGAGGATGCCTACAAGCTGCATCCAGCGCTGGCCGGAGCAATGCTCACTGCCATCAACGAGGTAAATGCCTCAAAAAAGTCCTCACCGCGCGCGACAGGTTCCTCTGCGAGCTAGTGCTCGGAATAGGCGGAATGACCGTATCTGAGCTCAAAGAACGCATGAGCCAGGACGAGCTAAACACCTGGGTTGCCTATGTCGATGAGAACGGGCCGCTCAACCAGTCGCTCAGGCTGGAAGCCGCGGTCGCGCGCGCGATATCTCCATTCCTGAAGAACACGAAGCCAAGGGACCTCATGGTTTGGCCACGAGAGCCTGAGGAGCCTGCGAGCCTCAAGGACGTATTTGGCGTTCTGCTCACCGCATCAAAATCCCGAAAGAGGAAGAACTGATGGCGACCCGAAATCTAGGAAGCTTGACGATCGACCTGATTGCAAGAACGTTCGGGTTCGAGCAAGGGATGGACAGAGCAGCCAGAACTGCCTCCAAGAAGTCTAAGGACATCGAGAAGGCACTGAGAGCTGGATTCAGCGGCGCATTGGCTGGATTCACCTCCTTTACGACCACTCTGATTGGCGGTCTGCTATCTGCGCAGCAGGCGTTCGACGCTTTCATGCGGGCGATCGACAATGCAGATCGGCTGGATGAGCTTTCGAACAGGCTTGGGGTATCGACAGAGCAACTGTCCGCCTGGGGCTACGCTGCCAAGCTATCTGGATCCGATCTTGAGTCGCTGACAGGGTCAATCCAGAAGTTCTCAAAGACCGTCGCGTCAGCCGCAGACCCAAATTCAAGACAGGCCGAGCTGTTCGGTGCCCTTGGCATCAGCATCAAGGACGCACAGGGCAATCTTCGGGATATCGAAGAACTTTTGCCAGAGGTCGCCGACAAGTTCAAAGCCCTGCAGAACGACACCACCGAGGCTGCTCTCGCCCAAGAGTTGTTTGGGAGATCAGGTGCTGAACTCCTTGAGTTCCTGAATAGAGGGTCGGCTGGTCTCAAGCAGATGGGTGACGAAGCCAAGGAGCTTGGCGCCGTCATTGACGGGGATACAGCTGCATCCGCGGCGAGATTCAATGACGAGCTGGACAAGCTTCGAGTCGTCGTGAATTCGCTGTTCACGCAACTGGCCAGGGAACTCCTGCCAGAGCTGACGAAGATTGTTCAGGAGATGCAGAAGTCAGCCAAGGAGGGGCAGGCGCTGGGGGTCACGATCAAGGAAGTTGCGTCAGCTGTCGAAGGACTCGTCGGATGGTTCCAGCAGGGGTCAGAAGTAGGTGCCTCCTTCCAGAGAAGCATGGCGGGCTTGTCCACGATCAGCGAAGCGGTACGTGGCTCTATCGAGTCCATCATCAACCTGGACTTCTCCGGGGCCATGTCACGCTTCAAACAGTACGGCGACGGGGTCGTGCAGTTCTGGACGAACGCCTTTGGGAAACAGGCTGATTTCAGTGGCGTGACTGCCACGGTTCAGGGCGCCCGGGCGCGTAACCCGAGGGGTGGATCCAACCGGCCTGAAACGGGCGGACCCAACATCGCGCTTGAACAGTCGGTCAATCGGTTCTTGGCTGGCTCAGAGGGAGCGTCCAAGCGCGCCAGCTCCGCGATGTCTGATGCACAGCGGGAGGCGCAGCGCCTGCTGGCTCTCTTCGACAGTACCAAACAGTCCCTCGAAGAACAGATCGCCTTGTTTGGCCAGACGGGCAGGGAAGCCAAGCTCAGATATGACATTGAGAATGGCGAGCTTCAAGCGCTGAACCAGACGCAGAAGGACTACCTAATCACCCTGGCGCAGCGTGCAGATGAGCAGGAGCGGCTGAAAGACCTTCAGGACGCCGCGGATGAGGCCAATCGCAAGGAACAAGAGCGGTATCGCCAGGCCGTTGCAGATGGCAAGGAGTTGTTGGAAACGCTCAAGTTCGAGCTAGGCCTGCTCAGGATGACGAACACCGAGCGTGAAACAGCGATCCAGCTCCGCGGCCTGGAATCCGAGGCTATACAGGCATATGGAAGCCAGATCGCTGAGGCGAATCGCCAGTTGGCAGAAGAGTACAAGAACGTTGGCTTCGTTGATGACCTTCGTTCTGATTTCCAGGGGTTCTTCTCCGATGTCATTTCTGGGAACAAGTCAATCAAAGACTCGTTCAGCGACATGCTGGAATCGATTGGGAACATGATCGCGAACAGGATCGCGCAGAACTGGGTTGATCAGCTATTTGGAGAAATGGGACAGAACGGCGGTGGCCAGTTTGGCAACTGGCTGTCTGGTCTTGCCAGCATCTTCGGGGGCGGCAAGGCGGGTGGCGGATGGGCGTCGCCAAACAGCATTTACGAAGTGAATGAGCGCGGCCTGGAAATGGCTTCTGTCAACGGGCGCGACTACCTGTTGACCGGCGACAAGCCCGTCCATATCACTCCAAACAACCGGCTCAGTTCAGGCGGAGTGACCATCAACCAGAGCCTCGTCATTCCCGGACGCCCGGATCGTAGAACCCCTGAGCAAATGGCACGTGAATCTGGACGTGCTGCTCAGCGTGGACTGGCAAGGACGGGGCGCGGATGAGCTTCGTCAACGTCAATCTCTCCGAGTGCGTGGCCTATGGGTTCACGGGTGGCCCTGAGTGGTCGACGCTCATCATCCCCATGGACAACGGACGCGAGCAGCGTAACGGGCAATGGCGATACCCACGCCATCGCTTCTCTGCTGAGTACATGAATCTCAGGCGGTCAGAACAACAGGCCGTCCTGCAGTTCTTCCACGCCATGATGGGGCGACTTCATTGCTTCAGGTTCACAGACCCGAATGACTACCAGGCGGTGGAAGAACCACAGGCTCCCAGCATCGGCACGTCGGACCCGTTGCAAATCGTGAAGTCGTATGAGGCCGGTCCTCAGTCGGTCACTCGCATCATCCAGGCAATCCAGGATGGAACCGCAACGGTATATCGGGACGGAGTTGCAGTAAGCGGTGTATGGGACAACGAAACCGGAAGGTTCACGCCGAACGACCCATGGCTCGCTGGGACGTACACAGCGACCTACCAATTCGACATCTGGGTCCGATTTGACTCTGACTTCAATGCGTTCACGATCGGAAATCCGAATGCCCATACCTCGAATGTTGATCTGATCGAGGTCCGGCGGTGAAGTCGATTCCGATTGCGCTGCAGTCACATCTGAATGAAGACGCCACGACCTGGTGCTACCTGTGCCAAGTCCGGACGAAGAGTGGGGTTGTTCTAGGCTTCTCAGGCCTTGACGTTGACGTCGTCTACGACGATGGCGCCGGTGAAGTGACCTATCGCGCCGATAACGGCGGATTTACTCCTGAGCGCATCCAGGCAGCTGCGGACCTGGCCGTAGATAACACGGAGATGGAGGGGTGGATCTCCGAAACCGGCATCACTGAGCAACAGATTCGTGCCGGTCTGTTCGACTACGCCCGGGTCAAGATTTATCGGGTCAACTACATGGACCTGAGCCAAGGCCACGAAATCATGGCCTTCGGAACGCTTGGTGAGACCAAGTTCAGCCGTACCGGCTGGCGGTGCGAGTTCCGCAGCCTGAAACAGCAGCTGAAGCAGCCGGTGAATCGGATGTACAGCCTGCTTTGTCCGGCGCGGTTCGGTAGCAAACCCATCGGAACCGGCGGCCCTCAGCCCGAAGAAAAGCTGTACTGCGGCAAGGACTGGGTCTGGGTGGATGGCATCGTGTCGGCGGTCGATTCCGAAGAGCCTGACCGCATCTTCGAGGATGCCTCAGCAACGGAGCCAACTGGGTACTTCATTCCCGGTGTCATCGAATGGCTGACAGGCGACAACGCAGGCCATCAGTCTGATATCGACGTCTATACCAGCGACTCCGGTGGCGGCTTGTTCGAGGTTTCGCTCCCTCTGCCTTTTCCAGCGAAGCCAGGCGATCAGTACCGGCGCCGCCAGGACTGCAACAAGATTGCGGTAGGCACCGAAGAGGTGCCCGGCGACTGCAAGACCAAGCACAACAACCTGCCGATGT
>Ga0247823_10001934_pt1 | contig 17106 bp, 22 predicted proteins | sample 13C_PalmiticAcid_2_FD_192426 | JGI IMG/M metagenome (GOLD analysis project Ga0247823, IMG submission 192426) | Soil microbial communities from agricultural site in Penn Yan, New York, United States - 13C_PalmiticAcid_Day30 | ecosystem: Environmental > Terrestrial > Soil > Agricultural land...
ATGTTGTCGCCGGACTGGTCGTTGGCGCCGCCGACCTCGCGCACCTGTTTCGCCAGTGCGTCGAACAGGGCCTGCTTATCCTTGGCGATGTCACCCGTCTTCGAGATCTGGATGCCGAACTCGCCGAGCTGATCGATCGCCCCTTCACGCAGCGCCTTCTCGGTCTTGGCGAACACCTCGTTGAGGTCGAAGCCCCGGGCCTCCAGGGCGCGCATGCCCTTGGCGACCTTCTCCATCTCCTGCGTGTTGAGGCGGAAGGCGCCCTGCGCGCCAGCGACGGACAGCTTGAGCAGCTCCATGTCGGAGCGCAGGCCGCCCGATGCCTGTCGGATCCTCCCGATATCGATCGAGGAAGCGGCAGCACTGAGACGAGTCCTCTCCTGAAACTCCTGGATGCTGGCCTTGAGCACAGCCGTGACATCGGCGGCGGCGGCGCGCGCGTCGTGGTAGCTCTTGATGAGCCCGTCGACGGCCTTGTTCTGGGCCTTGACTCCATCGAGGGCGGCCTGCGCCTGCTTCCGCTGCTCGCCTGTCAGCTTCTTCAGGCCGGCCTCCATGTCGGAGGTGTCGGCTTTGTAGACCGTGAGGACGCGCCCGACGAGTTCACCGATGCCCATCGCCGCCTCCCTTCTGCTGATCCTTTAGCCGCTGCGCATCCCGGGCGTTCGCCGCGTTGTCGAGCACGATGCAGCCCGCGATCGTCTCGGGCGTCGGGGCCTCGGTCAGCAGTTCGGCGGCGTACCCCGCCTTGAACGCCGGATAGACCTGGCGGATCTCTTCGACCTCGGGGAGTCGCGTCGTGTAGCCCGGGCACGTCTCGAGCGTGCGCACCTCGTCGCGCATGTACGGCGGGACCCACGTCTGCGAGCGCGCGCCATGGGGCATGGCGTCGACGATCGGCAGGTAGCCGCATCGAAGTCCCTGACGCTGGAGTGGGGATAGGTTCTTCATGCACTGCTCGCAGTCGTTTCGCGCGTCCTGGGGGCCAATCGCCCCGCCGGGCGCCGTCGCGTCTTGCCAACCGGGGAGGACGCGCAGCCCCTCGATTACTTTCCCGAGGGCCCCTTGAGGCGCTCGTAGATGAACGTGCCGAACTCGCCGATGACCGCCGGGGTCACCTGCTCGTCGAGGAACTCGACCACGTCCTCGTTGACGAGTTGGATGCCGTCGTCGCGGACGAACGTGATCTTCGGGCCGGGCCAGTTGGTCGCGTCCTTGAACGTGGCGCGGAACAGGCGCGATGCGGCCAGCGTCGCCTTGCCCGCGACCATCAGCCCGACGAACGCGTCCAGCAGCGCCCGCTTCTCCTCGCCGCGCGGCAGGGCGAACGAGAACACCGTCGGCGCGGCGCCCGGGATGATCATCGACGCCCATTGGCCGGTCTCGCGACAGGCGTTGAGCGCGGCGTCGAAATCCTCCTGCTCCTTCTTGCGCGTGGTCTGCTCCTCCGGCGTCGCCTCGGGCAAGTCCGCCGGCCGCGGCTGGAGCGCCGGATCGCCGCTGTAGACGAGGGAGAACCGGCCTTGGAGGGACGGTCGAGTCGCGAGGGCCATCTACTTCTTGCCTTTCTTCTGCGCCGCCCTGACGAGGTCGGCGAGCGTGGTGGTCAGTGGCTTCGGCGGTGGCGCGGGGCGCCGAATCTCGTCGGGGCGGACGGTCATCAGGCACCCGCGATCACCAGCGGCGCGAGGGTGAGGTCGCTCGTCGTCGTCGAGCCGGCGTAGGCCATGAAGCTCATCGACACCGTGTTGCGACCGTTCGTGGCGGTCTGCGACGGACGGTTGCCCGTGTAACACAAATTCCTGAAGTAGAAGCCCACTGCCTGCCCCGCCTTGCTGTTGAGCGTGTAGAGCAGGTGCTTCGCCGGGTTGCTCAGCCACTCGTCCCACCACGTCGGGGTCGTGTCGGCGCCCTCGGCGTCGACGGTCAGGTTGACCGTGCAGGTGTCCTGCGTCCGCGTCGCGCCGGTGATGACCTGGTAGCCGTTGACGCCGGAGCCGCCCATCACCGGCACCACGCCGAGCGAGTACTCGACCGAGAACTGGCGGAGGTTGAGCAGGGCGCGGGTGCTGGTGCCGACCGTGTTGTAGAAGCACGAGCCATCGGCCGCGACCGGCGACGGCGAGAACGTGTCGGCCGTCGGCGTGGTCGGGAAGGTCGTGCTGACCGGCTCGGCCCAGCTCGCGCCCCACGTGAAGTTGACCTTGGGCGTCTCGCCGGGGTTCAGGCCCGAGAACCCGATCGCGGTCGGGAAGCAGCCATGGAGCACCCACTGCGTGTCGGCGGTCTGGATCCGGAACCGGACGCCGGTCAGCGAGCACGACGAGGACGCCGGGTAGGCCAGGTCTGCGCTGTACAGGACCGCGCCGTTCTGCGGGGCTCCGGCCAGGTCGTTCAGCAACGTCAGGCTCGTGGTGCTGTGCGTGCTGATCGCGTAGAACTGGCCCTCCCCGTCCCCGTCCCCGAGCGCGCCGATGCGGCACAGGCCGCCCGCGCTGAACGTGCCGGATGCGGTCGTGGTTGGAACGGTCGCGGTGCCGCCGGTGAGCGTGGTGCCCGCCGAGGCGACGACCGCGCCGCCGCCGAGCGCGAGGCCCATCAGGCGGTAGAGGTCGGAGAGCGTGGTCGCGCCCGAGGTCGTCGACCCGTGCCCGGTCAGGTGACACGAGAACGAGAAGGAGATCGAGAACGGGCCAGGGATGCCCTTTGACCCGGCCAGACGCCGCGCAACGACCCGCTCGGGCGCGAGCATCGTCTGCGTGATGCCGCTGATGTCGATCGGCTCGTTGGTCGTCACGCCGTAGGTCATCGTCGTCGCCGACTCGGCCCAACTCGACTCGACCTCGAAGGCCAGCGTTTGGAGGGTGCTGTCACATGCGGCCATGGTGGTCTCCTGTCAGGTGAGTCCGCGGAACCAGTCGACGCGGTAGCGGATGACGGCGAACACGACGCCCGGAGCGTTCTCGCGCTCCCAGTTGTCCTGGTGGATCACGGTCGCCGGCGCCGAGAACGAGGCGTAGCCGGGCGGGCCGATGACGCGGTGGATCTGCTTCTGGTCGGCCTCGATCACGTCGTCGAGCTCGGCCGCCGACCCGAATCGGTTGGACGCCTGGTACGCGACGACCACCTCGAACGTGTCGGACGTCTCCTCCGAGAGCGTCGAACTGACCAGTGCCGACCGCTGCGAGCCGACGGATCGGATTGAGACCCGTCGCAGGCACTGCCCGGGGTGCTTCTCGGCCCAGTCCCGGAAGTCGCCGGGCGCCTGCTCGCGGAAGCGGCGGAACGGGGTGCTCGACTCGATGGCAGGCGTGATGCCCTCGACGGCCGTGAGCATCGCCTCGCGCACGGCGGCGGCGGTCGTGTTGGATGGCATGAGCCTCTCCAGGTCAGCCAGGATGTAGGCGCGAGTCGCCGCGCTCCACGAATGGGTGTTGTTGTTGTCGAGGTGAACGATCAGCCGCCCGTCGCCGATCGCTCGCGCCTCGTACTCGGCCGCCTCCTTGTAGAGGCTGATGTCGACGCTGCCGAACGCGACCGGGTCGTTGTCGTTGACGACGATCAGGCCGCGGCGGTTGCCGCTGACCATCATGACCAGCGTCTCTTCCTCGTTCGCGCCCGTGCCGTCGTCGCCGGGAACCGAGTTTGCGCCGGGACCGAACCAAGTCTTGTCCTGGTCCTCGTTGTCCCCGAAGTCGAGCGCAGTCTGGTAGTAGGCGAAGCGGGGCACGCAGCCGCCGCCCGCGACCGCGTAGGCCGCCTGGATCCGGGTGTCGAGCGCGGCGCATCGGATCGTCGTCGACGCCCCGCCGCTCAGCCCGGTCATCGCGATCCGGTCGTAGTTGCCGCCGATCGCGTTGATCATGCGGTGCACCGGCGCGTAGAAGACGTGAAACACGCTCTCCGGCGGCACCCCGAACTGGGCATTGACCCACGTCTGGTTCAGGAAGCGCCGGTTCCAGAGCGGGAGGTTCTGGTGCGACGCGACCACCCCGTTGAACACGTCGAGGTACGGGTACGGGCCGGGGGTGGAGTTCACCGACTGGCCCGGCATCGAGACCACCAGCACGTCATGGCCCGCGGCGAGCGCCTCGGTCCGGATCGGGATGAGCGCCGAGTGCTCCGGCCCGTGGTTGTCGTGGCCGCCGTGGACGATGAGCAGCGTGCCGGTCCGCTCGACGGTCGACCGGTACAGCCAGCACCGGCTCGTGGTGAGCCAGTACGGCATGTCGACCTCGTAGACCGTGTGATCACCGTCGACGGTCTCCCGGTCGTAGCCGCCGGCGATCATCGAGGTGGACTGCCAGATGCGCTGACGGAGCACGGCGCGGGTGGCATCGATGTCCGCCGACGAGCGGAAGCGCATGAGGTCGCGGTAGACGCCCGACCACGAGCCGGACGTCGGGACGCCCGGGTAGCGATAGACTTGATCCGCGTCCAGCACCGGGCCGAGCCACGACGGATTCTCGACGGTGTTGGCCTCGAGAGTCGCGCAGTCCGAGATGGTGACGGGGAATGCGGGCATCAGCCACGCCCCGTAAAGCGCCGGATGTTGGTGATGGCGGTCGCAGCGTTCCCGCGCAGGTCAGCGACACCAGCGTTGGCGACCGCTGCGTAGGCGACGCTCGGGAAGTTGGCCGTGATGGCGAGGCTGAACCGCACCACGCCCGTGCCCGTCATGCTGGCCGCGGCGGCGATGCTTGTGTCCGACGACACACCGAGGTTGGTTGCCAGCTTTTGGATTCCGCCGTCGCGGTCGACCATCGCCAGGATGTCAACGAACCCGCCGGTCACGTGGTTGGCGTTGACCGACGACGTGCGGGTCGTGGTGCCGTCGAAGGTCTCCAGGTGGAGGAACCCGGACGCGTCGAGGCGGACCGCGTAGTAGCCGCCGGTGCCGCCGTGCTTGCCGATGAGATAGTCGGCCTGCGCTGCGGGGAACTTCATGCAGGCGTAGAACGCGATCTGTCCGCTCGTCGTGATGTCGTACGTGGCTGAGGACGCCGCAGTGAAGTCGTCCGTTGACGAGTCGGCGGCCACGGCGTAGTCGCCGGCGAAGGCGCCAGGCTGGCGGTACGCAGGGGTCGCCGCCGGCGACAAGGTGACCGCGCCGATCGAGTCGGCGAGGTTCCCGCTCGCCTCGTCGCAGAGCCAGGCCGACGCCCACGTGCCGTAGCCGAACGCGACGGCAGCCTCGACGGCGGAGGCAGGCCAGTGGCCGGATGGCGGGCGACCTGCCTCCATCGCGGCCATCACCTCGCCCATCCCGGGCATGTTCAGGAACGGGATCACTGAATCGACCCGGGCTCCATGAGGGACAGGGTCGCCGCGCCGTCGCTGGAGTCGCGGATGATCGCGACGGTGTCATCGGCGCCCTTCTTGGCCACGTAGGCCGGCATGCCCGCCGCGAGGAAGTGGCTGCCGTCCGCGGCGCTGGCGGTGACCGAGGCGCTCGGGCCGACCTTGAAGTAGCAGTTCACCGACGAGCGGAGGACGTACTGGTTGCCCGCCACCATCGCCGTGAACTTCTGCGAGGTGTTGGTGACCGTGCTGTAGTCACTGGTCGTGAGGGTGAGTGGCATGGTCATCGCCTCCAGAGCGGGGTGGGCGTGGTGACGGTCGCGGCGCCTCCGCCGGCGGGGTCCATCTGCACGACGGGGGCGCGGAAGAACTGGTCGTAACGCTGGCGGTAGACGCGCTCGGCGGTGTCGGCCTCGGCACCGGTCGCGGCGCCGAGGAGCACGCGGTCCTCGACGGACATCGCGAGGGCCTTGGCGATCAGCACCTCGTCGACCGCCTCGGGGTTCCGGATCGCCTGGTCCGCCTTGTTGTCGGCGTACAGGTCGAACTTGAACGCCTTCCAAGCACGGTCGATCAGTGTGCGCCCCTGGTCGCGGCGGTCGTCGGGCGGCAGCCAGTCGAGCCAGTTGGGCACGCGCTGGGCGACGTCGAGCGGCGTGACGTGGTGCTGGGCGTTGTAGCGGACGAGATCAAAGGCCGTCTCGTAGACCTTCGTCTCGCCGCCGACCACGACGGTCCAGCGCACCCGATACCGGGGGTTCGGGTTGTACGCGGGTGAGACGTTGCTCTGGTCGGCGACCCAGGCCGAGTCGATGGCGATCGTGACCCGGGTGGACTGCACGGTCGCGGTCGTCGCCTCGTAGCTGTTCAGCAGCGGGTGCTTGGCGTAGACGGCCACGCCCGCGTCGATCGCGGCGACCTGGAACCACTCCGAGTGGCCGAGCTCGGACGCGACCAGCAACTGGCGGCCGACCGCGGCGCCCGTGGTGGCCGCAACGTTGAGCTTGGTCGGATCGTCCTCGCCGGCACCGGAGATGAGGTCGATCGTGGTGTCCGGGTTGGTCTCAATGGTGGCCGCGCCGGAGAAGCACGCCTCCTCCTGGGCCGTGTCGTCGGCGCCGTAGTCCCAGCACTGGACGCTGGTGACGCTGGACGGTCGTCCGTCCGGGCAGTCGAGGACGAGCGACTGGCCGGCGACGGAGAAGAGGATGTCGGCGGTGTGGCGGCTCACCGGACCCACCAGTTCACGCCGACCACGGCGTTGCTGCGGTCACAGATGTCCTCGAGGCGGCGGTAGAGGATGCGGTCACGATCGGTCGCGCTCACTCCCATGTACGGGCCGCGACGCGCATCGTGGTTGGTCGTCTCCTCGGCCGCGGCTCGAGCCAGCGCGGCGTACTCGAAGCCGTGCTCCATGTCCGTACCCGTCCGCAGGCGGAGGCCGCTGCGGGTGCCGATGAGCCGGAGGCGGGCCGCCATCGCGTAGGTCTTCTGCGCCTCGATGCCCCGGAGCGGAGCGAGCCGACGCTGCTTGTCCTTGACCGGAAGCTGCCGCCGGCGGACATGCGCGCCGATCTTCTCGGCCTGCGCCTCGGCCTTGAGCGACTGCTTCTGCGCGATGACCTCGGCGGGGGTCAGCTTCTTGGCGTCCTTGCGGGCCCTGAGCGCACCCTCGGCCTTCGCTCGGTCGACGAGCCGCAGATCCTCCGCGGCCTGCCGCTGGAGCGCCTCGGTCGGAACGCTGACGCCGGCCGCCTGCATCTTGCGGGCAGCCAGGCCGACGAACCAGTCGCGGCGCTCGAGCGAGTCGGTCACTGGCCGTTGTCCTTCTTGCCGCGACCCTGGGCCGCCGCAGCCGCGGCGAGCGCCTTGGCGGCCTCGGCCATCTGGTTCGCCGCGTCGAGGTTCGCCTCGGCGGTGCGCTCCTGCATCTTGATCTGCTTGTTCATCCGCTCCTCGGCCTCGTCGTTGCGGGCCTTCGCGGCGGCCTGCCGCACGCGAATGATCTCGACGACGCAGGCGCACGCGTCGGCGTTGCTGATCGGCCTGCCGTTGTGCGCCGCCGTGCAGGGCGCGGCCATCGGAATGCCGCAGTCCTCGAGGACGTGGGGGACGCCCAGGGACTGCGGGCACTTCGCGTAAGGGATGATGCCGCCCGGCGTGCCCTTGAGCATGCGCGGGCGGCCGTAGAGCTTCTCGTGGTGGGTCTGGAGACCGTACGGATCCTGCGGCGACCGGTTGGCGATGCCGTTGGCCGCAGGCTGGAGGACGACGTTGCCGTCGAGGTCGACGACCTTGCGGGACAGCAGCGGCGAGATCTTCTCCAGGACCACGCGCCCCTTGGCGTCCTTGATGGGACGCTGCGGGGGTGCCCAGTTGGCGAGGTCGATGACGGAATTCCGAGAACCCATGTGGAAGCTCCTTGCTGCGTCTCAGGCGTCGGTGACGATCTTGGTGCCCGACGCGTCGGTGCTCTCGGCGAGAGCGACGCGGGTGGTGAACACCAGCTCGTCGGCGCGGAGGGTGGCGTCGCGCTCGGTCTCGACCCGGAACGGTCGCTTGTCGACGATCGCGAAGGTCGCGAACGGGTCGTTGCCCGGCGAGCTGTGCGTGAAGCACGCGCCCACGACGTCAGCGCCGGTGTTGGCGGTGTCGGTCAGGCCGGTGGCGTAGACGTCGAAGCCGCGGAACGACATCACGCGCCCGTTGCCGAGGCCGTTGATCGGGTCCTTCTGGACGTCGAGGATCCCGGCGGCGACCTGCGGGAACACCGCCCACGAGGAGCCAGTCGCGATGCACGCGTCGCGGAGGTCGTTGTACTGCTGGTCGTCGAGGACGTAGGTCACACCCTGCGGCGCCCGGCAGCCGCGCTCGCGGATGCCGTCGGCCGCAGCCACCGCCTGCGCGATGGTCAGGTCGTTGGTCGACGAACCAACCGAGTTGGTCAGGCCCGCGAACAACGCGCAGCCCGAGTCCTCGACCGCGGTGGTCAGGATGCGCGCCGCGTTGCTGATGTACATCGACACGTCCGAGCCGAGGATCGAGTCCTCGCGGACGTTGTCGGTGACCTTGTGGACCAGGCCGTACTCGGCCACCGTCGCCTGAACGTTGTCGGTGTCCAGCGCGGTGTTGGTCGAGAGGTCGGTGCCCTCGGTCGCGTCGAACTCGGTGTCGACGCCCTGGCCGCCGTCGCCGACGGTGCCCATGTCCGTCGCGAACCGCGGGATCTGGAGCACGTTGGACGGCTTCCCGATCAGCGAGTAGCGCCGGAAGAACTGGGTCGCAACGACCCAGTCGTGGGCGTAGTCGAGGAAGGTCGGCTCGATGATGTAGCCGTAGACGGTGTCATTCAGCGTGGTGGTGGTGGTCTCGTTCGCCATGGTCAGCCTCGGCGCGCACCCAGCTGGATGCGCGTGGTTGCCGCAGCGGCCTCGAAGCGATTGCGCAGCTCACGCCAGACCGCGCGATTGCGCGGGTCGTACGGGTTGCCAGGAACGGCACCCTTGCGACGGACGTAGGACTGCCACATGTCCTGAGCCGCCTCGTCCGAGAGCGCGCGGAACACCGGATCGCCTTCGCGATCGGGAACCGGCGCCGGAGGGGGCGGCGAGGGCTGGGCAGGCTTCGCCTGGGCGGGCTGCGCCGGCTTCTCGGCCGGCACGGTCGGGGTTGCGGGTTGCGCTTGCGTGACGCCCAGCATCTCCACCGCGTCCGCCACGAACCCGGCCACGTCGTCGGGCCGCTCCTTCATCACCCGGTCACGCAGGAACTTCTTCTGCTTCGCAGACAGGGGCAGGTCCCCGGTCGCGTCGTCGAAGGCGTCCCGCAGGGCGATGATGGTCAGCGCGTCAACGTCGGCAGGCTTCGGGTCGGGCTTGGCATCGACCTTGGGCTTGGGCTGCTTCCCCTCGAACTCTCGACGTGCCTTCGCGTAAGCCGAGTCATGCGCCTTCTGCGTCGCCTCGGCGATCATCGCCTGCACCGACTCGAGAGTCAGGGCGGACGCAGCCGGGGCGGCGGGCTGAGGGGCGGGCTCAGCCGACGGCGTAGCGGGGGTGTCGGGGTTCTGGTTGTCGTCAGCCATTGCTCGTCTCCACAGCGCAATGCGGGGCGCCGTCCCGAGGTGCCGCTGTCACAGCCGCGGCGGGGCTGAAGTGGTGGTGCGCGTCGCCGACGTGGCTGGTCGGGAACGAGCGCGCAATGGCCACGTCGAAGCCATGGGTTCGGACGTGGCGGCAGAAGGCGATGTCCTCGCCGGTGGCGACCTGGCCCAGCTCGTCGAGGTCGGTGTGGAACCACGGCATCGGCAGGCGCGACAGGCGGCGGAGGTCGATGGCCATGATGCCGGTGCCGACGCACCCGTCGGCGGTAGTGTTCTCGCGCCCGTCGCGCCCCATGACCGCGGCGCCGACGACGGCTACGTTGTCGCGGAGCATCCCGAGCATCCGCTCCAGGAAGGCCGGCTCGACGGTATAGACGTCGGCGTCGGCCATGAGCAGGAACTGGCACTCGCGGCGACGGGCCTCGTGAACGGCCCAGTTGCGGGACGCGTCGAGGCAGGCCGAGGCGCGATAGAACGGGTCCGGGCGGACGCCGGCGCTGACCAGGTCGACGCACAGCCGCGCGACCATGTACGCGTGCTGGACGTGGACCTGCTCGCGGTACGCGGGCGTGAAGATGCCGACCTTCACAGACCACCTCCGTTGCGGGCCGCCCACTGCGCGTTGCCGCGCCACTTCCCGTTGCGGACCCGGAGCCGATACTCGATGCCGCGCCGTGCAGCCTTCGCGGCGCACGCCACCTTCTGGGCCTCGCGTTCCGGGTCAACGCGGCGCTTGTTGTGGCCGTCGGGCCAGCACGTGGCCGTCCCAGTCACCGCGTCGAAGAACGACCAGCCCACGTGGAACTGGACGCGCATGTGCCAGTCCCAGTCGTCGGCCCAGCGCAGTGACTCGTCAAACGGACACCGCTCCCAGACGCGGCGATGCACGATGGTCGTCGACGCCTGGAACTGGTTCTCCATGTAGATGCGCGCGGACCAGTCCGCGCCGACGGCCGTTGCGCGCTCGCCCAGCTCGTCGTGCGAGACCGAGAAGCACGCAGGCACCCCGGAGGCGAACTCGATCTGGCGGCGCTTGGGATCCGCGAACCAGACATCGCCGACATCGACGCGCGCGATGAGGTCGTGCTTGGCCGCGGCGTACCCGGCGTTGAGTGCGCCGGCTGGGCCGCGGTTCTCGGGCAGCGTGAGCAGGCGAATCCACGGCATGGGCTCGACGGGCGTAGTGCTTCCGTCGTCGACGACAACAACGTCGGCTCCGGGCGCCGTCCCCAGGACAGACACAATCGTCCGCCCGAGGCGCTCGGGTCGCTCGTTGTAGCAGGGGATGACGACGGAGATGCTCATTCGGGGAAGCTCACGGCGATGGCGGTGGGCTCGTTGCTCTCGTCGTCGACGGTGATCTCGACTTCGAGGCCGACCAGAGCGGAGGGGACCTGCTGCGCCGTCTTGAGCGGGCGACTGCCCGAGACGGTCGCGAGTTGCGTCTCGCCGCAGTCCGCCTTGACCGTGAACAGGACGGTCTCGGTGGCCGCGTCGGGTTCGCGGACCACGACGGCGCTCACGATGGAGCCAGTGACGGTGGCCATTACGCTGCCTCCTGCGTGTCGCCGACGGCGCCGAACTGGGGTTTGCCGACCTGCGGATTGACGGAACCGGGGACAGGCATGCCGGGCGCGCCGGACATCGCCTGCATCGTGCGCATCTTCTCGACGCGCCACTCCTCGTCCTTGAGCCACGACTCGACGAGCGCCTTGGCCTGGTCGTAGGTCAGGTCCGGGTTGCGCTCCATGACCCACGCGATCGTCGAGGTCATGCCGAGCTTGCGCATGTGCTCGAAGACCTCGAGGGCCTCCTTCTGCCCGAGCGGGGTCTGCGGGTCGGCGAAGTCGATGCGCCAGCCCTCGGTGTCGAAGGCGACATCCGGGATCTCGGCGTAGACCGCCGACTGTACCTCGGCGAGATCGCGCTCGACGTCACGGAGCGGAACCTGCTGCTGGAGGCGAAGCTCCTTGAGCGGGGTGCGCTGGAGCTCGCGGGCCTCGGCGGACTGGACGCCCTGGTGGGCCAGCGTGGACGGCGGGATGCCGTGGTTCGCCGCGGCCGTCTCGTAGATGTTCTGCGCCGTCGTGCGGAACATCGACAGATCCATCGACCGGTCGAGCGTGGTGGCGGTCGCTCCGTCCTGGAGGTGGGCCGACCGCTCGGAGTCATCGACCTGGTTGCGCGCCGTGGCCGAGACGTCGCCTGTCACCAGCGTCTGCTTCGTGGCCGACTTGCTCTCCTTGAGGAGCAAGATGTTCTCGAACCAGACGGCGCGGTGCGCGGCCTCGAGATCGTCGGTCGCGCTCGAGTCGAACACCTCGCCGCTGGGCGGGTCGACCAGGTAGAGCACGCCGGGGATGCGCCCGTGGCTGTGCGTCTTGATCGTCGACTCGATGAACTGGCCGGCCGAGTCGACCTCGATCATCTCGGTGGCCGACAGCACGATGTGCGCTGGCAGACGGTGGAGTCCGGTGACGCTCGAGATGTTGAGGTCTATCGAGATCGCGACCACGAGCGTCGGGTCGTGCGGGTGCGTGATCGCGTCGAAGCGGTCGGGCGTGACCACCTCGAGCACCGGCTCGTTCTTCCCCGCGGCGTCCTTGCGAACCCGCGGATAGACGAACACGGCGCGGTGCAGGTAGCCGAGGCGATTCACCCGCTGCATCACCTCGTCCATACGGACGCGGCGCTGCATCTGCTGATACCTCGCGTTGTTCTCGTCGTCGGCGACGAGACGCTGAGCCGGCTGCGAGTAGACCGTGGCCAGCTCGTTAACCGCGCGGCGGAGAACGTTGTTGAACTTGGCGTGGCGAATCCACTGAGCACGGAGCCGGATGACCTCGGGGTCCGAGAAGACCTCGGCGAGCACCAGCTCCATCTCGGTGTTGCCCTTGCCCATGTAGAACCGCTGGCGCACCGCCGCGTCGGCCTTGCGCGCCTGGTTCTCGCGGTTGTCCCAGTAGCGCCGACGCAGATAGCCGGCGAGGTCGGGCCAGTCCAGCGGGGTCGTGACCGGGTCAACGCCTGCCACGAGGCTGGTGCCCATGACGTCGAGGAGGCTCACGCGGCCCCCCGCAGCCGGTCGAGCCGGGGCTTTTCGATCGCCCAGAGCGCGTAGCCAGTGGCGGCAGGCCAGTGGCTCTTGTCGCGGTCGTCCTTGCGCTCGTGCTCGGCGCGGTTCGCGTCGTCGCGCTCCATCGACTCGAACGCGTCGACGAGCTTGGGGGCGGCGACCACGCCGCCGTCATTCGCGACGTACAGGCGGCACTCGCCGTCCGTGTTGCACAGCAGCGTGTTGACCATGTCGATCCGGGCCTCGAGCGGGACCACGGTTCGCTGGTTCGTGCCGGGCCTGTACGCGGCCGGGCGGATATCGATCTTGTGCCGCTGCCAGATGCGGTACTTGGTCAGGTCGGGGTGCTCCTCGTCCCGGCCGTTGTCCGTGAACGGGTCGGCGCGGACGAGCGAGCGGGTGGTCGTGAGCCGGCCCTTGCCGTCGTACTTGTCGACGCCCCACTTATCCTGGAGGCGACGGAGCACGGCCTGGACGTGCGCCTCGTAGATGACGCCCTCGGTGGTGACCTCGTCGACGACGAACCACCACGGGTCAGCGTGCCCGCGGACCTGGAACGCCTTGAAGAACAGCGTCACGTCCTTGCGCTTGCCCGGGTCGTGACCGAGCAGGATGGACGCGTTCGGCGACCACGGCGCCAGCTCGCGCATCGTGACGTCGGTGGCGCCGATCAGCGGGCGCGGAGCCAGGTTGCCCGGACGGCGGACAACCTTGCCGTTGCGGACGACCGCGTTGCCCTCGTAGTCGAGGAGGTCGCACTCGTTGCGAGACCAGGAGTAGAACACCTGCCGCTCGGGCCCAACGTCGAGCGCCAGCACGCGCCGGCGGAACTCGCGCGGCGTGAGGCCCTTGCGCATCGACTCCCAGTGCTCGTCGGGAATGAACGGCGAGTTGGTGCCGAGCAGGCGGACCAGCGCCCAACGGTCGTTCTTCTCCGCCTTCGCGCGGAAGTCGCGCCAGTCCGGCGAGTCCTTGAACGTGCTCGTGTTGATGCGCTTGTAGCGCCCGCGCGCCCGAGGATCGCGACCGCGCGCGATGATGTTCGGGTCTTCCTTGTGGTGGTCCTGTAGCTCGTCGCCGGCGTGCGCGACCCAGGTGTAGCCCTGGATGCGCGAGCCTTCGGCGGCCGACTGCTGGTGCGCGGAGACGAGCTGGACGCGCGGGCCGGCGTGGAACGTGTACAGCTTCTTGTCGTCGACGTAGCGGTACCAGGCGGTCGGCCAGTGCGTCGCGATGGATCGCTGCACGTGTGCCATACGGGCGTTGGTCGGCGCTGTGATGCCGACCTCGGCGTCGGTGCCGATGTACTCGAGTACGCGGAACGCGACCCACTGCGGGATGATCGTGGTCTTGCCACTGCCCTCCGACCCCTGGATGAGCTGCCAGAGCGGCTCGCTGTCGGGGTGGAGGATCAGCGGCTCTTGGTCGACGGAGCAGTACCAGACAACCGGGTTGCGCGACGGGCCGGCCCAGCGGGCGACACGGCGGCCGTTCTCAGTGGAGATAGCCACCATGCCGCCACGAGGATGCTTGCGGATGACGCGGAGGTTCGGCGCGCCCGGGACCAGCTCTTGGCCGTTCGGGTCGCGCTCGACGACGTGGAGGATGACCCCCATGTCGACCTCGTCCACGGACAGCAGCGCGTCGAGCTGCTTGTCCTGCTGCTTCTCCGCCCACGTCAGTTCACTCAGCACGGCGACACCGAGCAGGACGAGAGCGGCGACCAGCAGGCGGCGGCACATCAGTTCCGCCCCTTGAGCGACCGGAGCAACCGATCGCGACGCTCCTTGGCGGCCCGGCGCTCGCGGAGAGCGACGCTGCCGGACGCCAGCTTGAGCAGCTTGGACTCGGTGTCGATCGCCTTGGCCACCGACTGGCGGAACTTGGCGGCGAGGTCGAGCCAGCGGCGGGCCTGGTCCTCGTTGTCGGCCTGTACCATCCCGCCCTCGCCGTCGTCGCGCATCGCCACGAGCTGGGTGTCGATGAACTGCTGGGCACGCGTGGCGCACGTCTCGGCCAGCGAGCGGCAGGTCGACGCCTCGCGGCGGGCCTCGCGGAATGCCCGCCACGACCACTCCTCGACGCGCATCCCGTCGGGCAGACCACGACGCTCAGCCTCGGCGACTGCCTGCTCCCCCTCTCCGGGCGAGTCGTCATCCGGCCCGGCCTGCGGTGGGCAGTCGCAAAACTGACCCTTCGCCGGGTCGATCGGCACGCCGGGATGGAGGCGGCACCAAGTGCGGCCCTCGGCATCGGTATGCCAGTGCGAATGCACGGGTCAAATGACGCACACGCGCCGCGCGGCGTCGACGAGGATCGCCACGAGGCACGCACTCTGCGTACGTCCCATGTCGCCGCATGCCGGCCAGTGGCGGATTATGCTTGCCAGTCCGGATTGGGCGTGTAAGCGTGGCTCACATGGCGAGCAATCGTACGGTCGGATACCAAGCTGCGGCGAAGCATCTCGGAATCACGGTCGGTGCGCTGCGGTCGCGAGTCGCGCGGAAGACGATTCCGCACCGGCGCGTGACCACGTGGATCGTCCGGTTCGATCTCGACGAGCTGGACCGCTGGATGAGCGGAACACCGGTGCCGGCGACGGGCAGGGAGGCCGCGTGACCCGTCACCGGATTCGCGCTGTCCTCGACTGGGATCTGCGCGTCCTGCGTCGTCGAATGCTCGACCTCGGCCGCGACCGCGCGCACGAGGTGACCGAGGACGTGCGACGGCGGCTAATCGACGCCGAGCGGGCTGCGCTGACCACGAGCGAGACGATCGCGATGCTGGCCGCAGCGTGACCCATGCCCGCCCCTGACCCCCAGTTCGTCACCGTCCTCAACGACTACAGCGGGACGCGCGTCGAGCAGCGAGAGCGCAAGAGCGGCAAGCAGCACGTGACCATCTCGGTCAGTGCCGAGCCGATCGCCGTGTTCACCGACCCGATCGCGCTCGGACAGGGGCCGGCCATGGCGATTGCGGAGGTGTTCCGCGCGGCCATCGCGGGGATCCAGGAGCAGGCGAGCGACGGCACCAAGCTGGCGCGCAGCTACGCGTCCCAGGCATTCGCGGCCGGCAAGAGCTGGGCGACGAAGCGGTACAGCGGCGGCAGGACCGGGGCGAAGGCGCCGGAGCAGAAGACGCCGGAGGGGCGACTGTTCAACGACAGCGGCCGGCTCGCGGAGGGAATCACCGCGAACCTGAACCGCAAGGAGGGCGGCTATACGATCAACGCGCCAGTGAACCGCCTCGACCCGTCGACGTTCTCGAGCATCGGCGCATTCCAGCGGATGATCGACCGGTTGTTCCAGCTCGCGCCGGTGCTGAAGAACCCGCTGGGCGACCCGCGCGTCCAGGAGGCGATCGAGAAGACCTGGACCGAGATGCACCGCAAGGGGCAGATGGCGGCGGCCGAGAAGCAGGGTCAGTTGATCGGGAGGCTCGTGCTCGAGGCGCTCAAGCTGGCGCAGCAGGTGCTGACCTGAGCTTGCCGAGCACCTCGTCAGCGAGGCTCTGCTCGACGACGATCTCGACGAACGGCACCTCGCCAGGCTGCAAGCCGCCGAATCGGATGTCGTGAAGCCGCGGGTCACCGCGAGTCCACAGCGCCACCGCTTCGATGATGTCGCCGTCATCCATTCGGATGGTGACGTGGTCGCTCATGCAGACACCCTATCAGGACGCGTGCGCACGAGGCGCGCGAACTTGGGGGTCACGCCCGACTCGTACCAGCCGTTATGGGCACACTCCACAACCATCCCGGGGCGCAGCTCGCGGCCTACCTTGCCGGCGGCGCTGACGACGAACGGGTGACCCCGGTAGGCCAGGGTGGCGGCGCGCGGACCGACGGAGAGGACGAGGCAGTCGATGGTGTCGGTCTGCTTGATCTTGCGCTTGGCCCCGCGGGCGCCGAGACGGGCGCGGAGATCGACCGCGACCAGGCCCTCGCCACCGCCGATCTCGACGTGCTCGCGCCACAGGGCCTCGCCTGCGCCGGGGCCGCGGCGGAGCGGAACGATCGGCAGCCGGCGGAGGTCACGCGGGCGCGCTTGGGCGTAGCGACCGCCGGCGCTGCGACGGGTGGTCCCGTTGGCGCCGACGCCGACGCGCGCGACCTCGGGCTCGATGCATTCGAGGTACGCCTGCCAGCGATGCAGCCAGCCGTAGCGGGTCTCGTACGGCTCGCGCGAGACGTCGTCGCCGGCCATGCGCGCGACGTCGAACAGGTGGACCAGCGCGTGACCGCGCGTCTCACGGGCGCGCCGACCCGCGTCGGTCATCGCCTCGAGCTCGCCGAGCAGGATGGAGTCGGGGACGCCGATCGCCAGCCCGAGCAGACCGTCGGCGTTGTCGCGCGAGACCGGGTGCCCGTCGCGGTGGAGCATGGTGGCGATGCGGCCGTCGCGATCGGTGGAGAGGCGGACGTAGCAGCCGTCGATCTTGGGCTGCCAGGCCCATCGCGAGTGAGGGAGCGAGGTGCCAGCGACGGGATCGAGGAGGGAGCCGGCGCCGGCGTAGTCAGCTCGGGTCACGTCGACAGCATGCGGACGGCGGTGGCGCGACACAAGCGGACGCGGATTGCCGCGGTGGTTACAGAACTGGTGCTCAAATGCTCCAGATTGTTCAGGAG
>Ga0247823_10001936_pt1 | contig 17102 bp, 13 predicted proteins | sample 13C_PalmiticAcid_2_FD_192426 | JGI IMG/M metagenome (GOLD analysis project Ga0247823, IMG submission 192426) | Soil microbial communities from agricultural site in Penn Yan, New York, United States - 13C_PalmiticAcid_Day30 | ecosystem: Environmental > Terrestrial > Soil > Agricultural land...
GCCGCGCGCCGCGCGGCGCGGTGACGATCCGCATCAACGCGACGGGCCTGCGCTCGGCAACGATGGGCGGCGCAGGGTCGCTGCAGATCGACCGGCTGAAGGGCACGCGCGTCCTCATCGGCTTGCGCGGACCCGGCAAGCTGTCGGTCGGCGCGATCGAGACCGATCGGTTGTCGGTCGCGATGATCGGCAACGGTACGATGACGCTCGGCGGCACCGCAAAGCAGGCGCAGATGACGCTGTCGGGCGCCGGGCTGTTCGACGCGGGCGCGCTCTCGGTCGGCGAACTGATCTTCGACAGCGAAGGTTCGGGCGACCATATGATCCGCGCGGTGAAGAGCGCCGCGATCACCGCGCGCGGGATCGGCAAGACGGTTGTGCTCGGCAAGCCCGTGTGCACCGTGCGCAATGTCGGCAATGGCAGCGTGACCTGCGGGCCCGTCAAGCGCTGATATGAAGCTGAGCTTATCATAACTGTTGCGAAAATTGATTTTTGCGCCAAGGCGGCACGCCCTAATTAAAGGCTCCGCCCGAGGAGCCCCGCACGATGGACCGTTATGATCACCCGCGAAATGTCGGTCGTAGACAGATGGTGGAGCTGGGGGTCTGCGCAGCGTTGCTGGGGTTCGCCAGCGATGCGATCGCTTCCGTATCGGATGCCGCGGGTGCAGCTCCGACGGGCGCGATCAGCGATTTCGATTTTCAGGTGGGGCGCTGGTCGGTCCGTCATCATGCGCGGTCGGCGGCAAGTGGCGAGTGGAATGATTTTTCCGGCGAAGTATCGATGCGGAAAATCCTCGGCGGGTCGGGAAATCTCGAGGAGCATCACTGGACGCGGGGAAGCCAGTCCTATCATGCTGTCGGACTCCGGGCTTTCGATCCCGAACGGCGGCAATGGGCGATCTATTGGCTCGACAGCCGCTGGCCGGGCGCGATGGGCAGCCCCGTTGTCGGCGGTTTCGAAGGCGCGCAGGGGACCTTCTATTCCGACGACGATGTGAACGGCCGCCCCGTTCGCGCGCGCTATTTGTGGATGGTCGACGGCGCCGACGCCTGCCGGTGGGAACAGGCAACGTCGGACGATGGCGGCAAGAGCTGGGATACCAGCTGGCGGATGGCCTTTACATGCCTCGCCTGACGGCTCAGTCGAGTGCGCGCGGTTCAGTGCCCCGCCGACCCCAGCCCGTCGATCTTCTTCGATTGGCGCACGATCAGCCCGGGGAACCAGCGCGCGAGGCGCGACAGCCGCTTGGCCATCTTTCCGACCGTCGTATGCACACTCGTTCCGTGCACCGCTTGCCACGCGGCTTCGGCAACGCGCTCGACGGGGACGATCTCGAACCCGCTGGCCGACAGGCGATTGCGCGCGGGTTCGTTGCTGTCGGCGCTGACCTGGTCGAGCAACGGGGTGTCGATAAAGCCGGGCATCAGCGAGCGCACCTTGATGCCGTGCTTGGCAAACTCGATTTCGAGCGCCTCGGTCAGTCCGCGCACCGCGAACTTGGTCGCCGAATAGATGGCGAGGCCAGCGACGCCGTAAAAGCCCGATGCCGATCCGGTGTTGAGAATCGTCGAACCCGGCGTCGCGCGCAGCAGCGGCAACGCAGCATAGATTCCGTTGACGACGCCGCCGAAATTGATCGCGATCAGCCGGTCTGCCTCGGCGGGCGGCATGTCGGCGAACTGGCCGCCGGTGCCGATCCCGGCGTTGTTGAACAGCACGTCGAGGCGCCCGCCGCTCGCGCGCGCAAAGGCGTCGAGCGCGCCCTTCCACTGGTCGCGGTCGCGCACGTCCATGACGTGGCGCGACGACGCGCCTTCGGGGAGCAACGCCGCGGTTTCGTCGATCCCGGCGCCGTTGACGTCGGCGATCCCCACGAACCAGCCCTGACCGGCAAAGTGGCGCGCCACCGCGCGGCCGATGCCCGAACCGCCGCCGGTGATGAAAATGGCCTTCCTCGACATCGCGCCCTGCTCCTTACATGAGTGTCAATGAGACAAGATGCGAAGTTGACGTTTCCGTCAAGCGGCAATCGCGGCTTGGCAAGGCGGAGCGTCGCTCGCTAAGAGGGCGCCGATGACCCGCGGCCTGCGCCTGATCTTCCTGTCCCTGCTGCTCCTTTGCGCCGGACTCACCACCCCGGCGCGCGCCGAAGTGGTGGTGAGTTTCTACAGCCACGATTTCGGCGACCGTTTCCCGCACGCTTTCATCGTGATGAAGGGCAAGGTCGATGCGACCGGCGAGACGGTCGATGCCAATTACGGTTTCACCGCGACGTCGGTCAGTCCTGCGATCCTGCTCGGGTCGGTGAAGGGCGAGGTGCAGGTTTCCAAGCCCGACTATATCGCCAAGAGCGACCGTCAGTTCGACGTCACGATCGACGATGCGACCTATGCGCGGGTCTTGGCGAAGGTCGCCGAATGGCGCGACCGCGAGCAGCCGAGCTATAGTCTGGGCAAGCGCAACTGCGTCCATTTCGTGATGGAGCTCGCCGAGGTCGTCGGGCTGAAGGTCAACCGCAAGAGCAAATTGTTCAAAAAACCGAAGAGCTTCCTGATCGAAGTGAAGGGGCTGAATCCGGGGGTAGGCTGACGGCCGCTTTCGATCGAAACTAGCCGTCGCCCGCTCCCCAACCCCTAGACGCCGCGCCGCTTTCACCCTATGTTCAGGGAACGGGGCGCAATATTTGTCGTTCCGGATCTAAAGAGGGGCGATTCTTGCGGTTGTTGTTGACCCTTTTGGCATTGCTGACCGGCCTGGCGACCGCCGACCGGGCCGTTGCCGCGCCTGCCACCCCGGCGGCGATGGGGGCCTTGGTCATGCTCGCCGAAACGGCGGGCAAGGTCGAAACAAGCGATGCCGAACGTCGTCCAACCACCACCGCGCCGACGCGGCGTACGACGAGTGGCAGCGGTAAACCACGCAAGGCCGCGCCGCCGCACCTTCCCGGCCTGCTCACCGGCAGCGACCGCGCGCTCGAATAGAGCGGCGCCCTAGCGCCCCTTGTGAGGCGCTGCCCCGCACCGGGGCCCTTTTTGCATATTCATGCGGCCGAAGCGCGCCGCCTTTTCATTCTAATTCCAAGGGAAATTCCATGTTTGCTGGCCTTGCCAAGAGCCTGTTCGGCTCGTCCAACGACCGTTATGTCGCCTCGATCCGCAAGATCGTCGAGAAGATCAATGCCTTCGAACCCGCGATGCAGGCGCTGGACGATGCCGCGCTGCAGGCGCAGACGCAGGCGTTCCGCGATCGCCTCGCCGCCGGCGAGACGCTCGACGACATATTGCCCGAGGCCTTTGCGACGGTGCGCGAGGCGGCGGTCCGCACGCTCGGGATGCGGCACTTCGACGTCCAGATGATCGGCGGCATCGTCATGCACCGCGGCGAGATCGCCGAAATGGGCACGGGCGAGGGCAAGACGCTCGTCGCGACGCTCGCCGCCTATCTCAACGCGCTCGAGGGCAAGGGCGTCCATGTCGTCACCGTCAATGATTACCTCGCCCGCCGCGACGCCGAATGGATGGGACAGGTTTACGGCTTCCTGGGGCTGACCACGGGGATCATCGTCCCCAACCTCAACGAAATGCAGCGCCGCGACGCCTATAACAGCGACATCACCTATGCGACGAACAACGAGCTGGGTTTCGATTACCTCCGCGACAATATGAAGTTCGACCGCCAGCAGATGGTCCACCGCGCGTTCAATTTCGGCATCGTCGATGAGGTCGATTCGATCCTGATCGACGAGGCGCGCACCCCGCTGATCATCTCGGGCCCCACCGACGACAAGTCCGAGCTGTACATCCGCGTCAACGCGATCGTCCATCAGCTGGTCGAGGATGATTATGAGAAGGACGAAAAGTCCAAGTCGATCAACCTGACCGAGGACGGCACCGAGCATGTCGAGCGCTTGCTCGAGGATGCCGGGCTGCTCCAGGGCAGCAATCTTTACGACATCGAGAACACGCAGGTCGTCCATCACGTCAACCAGGCGCTGAAGGCGATTCAGATGTTCCGCATCGACACCGACTATATCGTCAAGGACGGCAAGGTCGTGATCATCGACGAATTCACCGGCCGCATGATGGACGGCCGCCGCTGGTCCGACGGCCTGCACCAGGCGGTCGAGGCGAAGGAAGGCGTGCAGATCGAGCCCGAGAACCAGACCCTCGCGTCGATCACCTTCCAGAATTATTTCCGCATGTATCCGAAACTCAGCGGCATGACCGGCACCGCGGCGACCGAGGCCGCCGAATTTTTCGACATCTACAAGATGAATGTCGTCAACATCCCCACGAACCGCCCGATCGCGCGCCAGGACGACGAGGATGAATTCTACAAGAATATCACCGACAAGTTCGGCGCGATCGCCAAGACGATCCGCGAAGCGAACGAGCGCGGCCAGCCGGTGCTTGTCGGCACCGTGTCGATCGAAAAGTCGGAATTGCTGTCGTCCTTCCTCGAAAAGGACGGTGTGCCGCACAGCGTGCTCAACGCGCGTTTCCACGAGAGCGAAGCGCATATCGTCGCGCAGGCGGGCCGCACCGGCGCGGTCACGATCGCGACGAACATGGCGGGCCGCGGCACCGACATCAAACTCGGCGGCAACGAAGAATTTCGCATCGATGACGAGCTGAAGGACCTGCCCGACGGCCCCGAGCGCGAAGCCGGCATTGCGCGCATCCACGCCGAGGTTGCCGCCGAGCGCGAGGCGGTGCTGGCCGCGGGCGGGCTGTTCGTGCTCGCGACCGAGCGCCACGAAAGCCGCCGCATCGACAACCAGCTGCGCGGCCGTTCGGGGCGTCAGGGCGACCCTGGCTTGTCGAAATTCTACCTCTGCCTCGACGACGATCTACTGCGCATCTTCGGTCCCGACACGCTGTTTTCGAAGATGATGAACAAGAATCTCGAGGATGGCGAAGCGATCGGGTCGAAGTGGCTGTCGAAGGCGATCGAGACCGCGCAGAAGAAGGTCGAGGCGCGCAACTACGACATCCGTAAACAGGTCGTCGAGTATGACAACGTCATGAACGACCAGCGCAAGGTCATTTACGAACAGCGCGGCGAGATCATCGACAGCGAGACCGTCGACGATGTGATGCTCGCGATGCGCGCCGAGACGGTGAACGCGATCGTCGCCGACGCATGCCCGCCGGGCAGCTATCCCGAACAGTGGAACATCGAGCAGATGAAGGAGCGCGTTGAAAACATCCTCGATCTCACTCCGCCGATCGACGACTGGATGCAGGAAGACGCGGTCGACGCCGAAATCTTCGAGGAACGCATCCAGGCGCAGGCCGATGCGGTCGCGGCCGAAAAGGCCGGGCTCGTCGACGAGGAAACGTGGAAGGGCATCGAGAAATCGGTGCTGCTCCAGACGCTCGACCATCATTGGAAAGAGCATCTCGCGACGCTCGACGCGCTGCGCCAGGTCGTGTTCCTGCGCGCCTATGCGCAGAAGCAGCCGATCAACGAATATAAGCAGGAAGCCTTTGCTTTGTTCGAACGCATGCTGTCGAACATCCGCGAAGATGTGACGCGCACCGTCGCGCGGATCGACCTGCGCTTCGAAGAGCCCGAGCCGATGCCGCTGCCCGACCTGCCCGATTTCCTGACCACGCACATCGACCCGTTCACCGGCGATGATAACAGCGCCGATCTCGATGGCGGTCAGCTTGGCGTGATCGCGAACACGCTGCCGCCGATGCAGGCGCCGCGTCCCGACCTGCCCGAAGGCGAAAATCCCTATGCGGCGCTCGACATCAGCCGCAACGCACCGTGCCCCTGCGGCTCGGGCCGCAAGTACAAGCACTGCCACGGGGCGATTTGATAAATACCCGTCGCCCCCGCGAAGGCGGGGGCGACGGGATTGATCGCAAGTCCTTGAAGTTACGGTAACACCGCGCTTCACGAGCCCGCTTGCCAAGGCGCGCGGGCGCGATTAGCATCCTGCCTATAAGCTTGGCGGCCACGCAGTCGGCCGGGCGATGCAGCAGCTGGAACATAGGGGCGCGCAGGCCGAAGACATAGGGCGCGGCCGATGGATGGCATGTTGCGTGGAAAGGGCAGGCGCATTTCCTTTTTCGATGAAATGACGAGCCAGGAGGGCGAAACCCGGTCGCCCTATCGAGACTATTGCGGGTGGTTCGAGGCCGAGGATGCAGCGCGCATCCAGCATAAGGGGGTGCAGGCCGAAGCGCTCTTTCGTACCACGGGGATTACCTTCAACGTCTATGGCGCCGCCGACGGCGACGAGCGGCTGATCCCCTTCGACGTCGTGCCGCGGATCATCTCCGCCAGCGAATGGCGCCGTCTGTCGCGCGGCATCGAACAGCGCGTGCGCGCCTTGAACGCCTTCCTCCACGACATCTATCACCGGCAGGAAATCTTGCGCGCCGGCCGCGTGCCGGTCGAGCTGATCGCGGGAAACGAGGCGTTCCTGCCGATGATGATGGGGCTCGATCCGCCGGGCGGCATCTATACCCATATCAGCGGCACCGACATCGTACGCACCGGCGCCGACGAATTTTATGTGCTCGAGGACAATGCGCGCACCCCGTCGGGCGTGTCGTACATGCTCGAAAACCGCGAAACGATGCTCCAGATGTTCCCGGAGCTGTTCGCGAAGGTGCATGTCCGCGAGGTCAGCGACTATCCGATCAACCTTTTGAAATCGCTGTCGGCCTGCGCGCCACCGGCGTGCGGCGGGACGCCGACGGTCGCGGTGCTGACGCCGGGTATCCACAACAGCGCTTATTATGAGCACAGCTTCCTCGCCGACCATATGGGCGCCGAGCTGGTCGAGGGGAACGACCTGCGCGTCGTCGACGGGCGCGTCGCGATGCGGACGACGCAGGGCTATAAGGCGATCGACGTCATCTACCGCCGCGTCGATGACGATTTTCTCGATCCGCTGAACTTCCGGCCTGATTCGATGCTCGGCGTGCCCGGCATCTGGGACGTCTATCGCGCCGGGGGCATCACCATCGCCAATGCGCCGGGCACCGGCATCGCCGACGACAAGGCGCTCTACAGCTACATGCCCGACATCATCGAATTCTACACGGGCGAAAAGGCGCTGCTGCCCAATGTGCCGACGTGGCGCTGTTCGGACCCCGAGCATCTGCGCGAAGTGCTCGACCGCTTGCCCGAACTGGTGGTCAAGGAAGTGCACGGATCGGGCGGGTACGGGATGCTCGTCGGCCCCGCCGCGAGCAAGAAGGAACTCGCCGCCTTCCGCGCCAAGCTGGAGGCGAACCCGAGCAATTATATCGCGCAACCGACGCTGTCGCTCTCGACCGTACCGATCTTCACCAAGAAGGGACTCGCGCCGCGCCACGTCGACCTGCGCCCCTTCGTGCTGATGTCGCCGCAGGGGGTCACGATCACCCCCGGCGGGCTGACCCGTGTCGCGATGACCCGGGGGTCGCTGGTGGTGAACAGCAGCCAGGGCGGCGGCACCAAGGATACATGGGTGTTGGAAGACTGATGCTCGGGAAAACCGCAGGCTCGCTCTTCTGGATGGCGCGCTACCTTGAGCGCAGCGAGAATAACGCGCGGCTGATCGACGCGGGGTTCCGCATCGCGCTCACCCGATCGAGCACGGCGGCCGCCGAGTGGAAATCGGTGCTGGTGACCGCGGGGGTCAACCAGGCGTTCCAGGCGGCGCATGGCGATTACAGCTCGGCGCGGGTCATCGACTTCCTGCTCCGCGACCCCGCCAACCCGTCGAGCATCCTCTCGGTGATCAAGCTGGCGCGCGACAATGCCCGCACCGCGCGCACCGCGCTGACGCGCGAGACGTGGGAGGCGGTCAATACGAGCTGGATGACGCTCGTCGCGCTGCTGCGGCGCCCGGTGCGCGAGGATGATCTGCCCGACGTGCTGACGACGATCCGCCAGCAGAGCGCGCATGTGCGCGGGGCATTGAACGGCACGATGCTGCGCAACGACGGGTTCAACTTCTCGCTGCTCGGCACCTTCCTCGAACGCGCCGACAACACCGCGCGCATCCTCGACGTCAAATATTATCTTCTGCTGCCCTCGGTCGCGCATATCGGCACGACGATCGACAATGTGCAGTGGGAGACGATCCTGCGTTCGGTGTCGGCGCACCGTGCCTATCGCTGGCTTTACGGGGCCGAGATCAGCGCGCTCAAGATCGCCGAATTCCTGATCCTCTATCGCCAGATGCCGCGCAGCCTCGCCTTCTGCTGCGAGCGGATGGAGGACAATCTGGCGCAGCTCCAGCGTCACTATTGCGAGGAGACCGAGGCGTGGCGCCAGGCGCATACGCTGTGCCACGAAAAGCTTGCCGGACCGATCCAGTCGATCTTCGACGGCGGCCTCCACCAATATGTGACCGGCTTCCTCCGCGACACGGCCGCACTCGCGCGGCAGGTCGAGCGCGACTATCGGTTTGTGGAATGAAACTGCGCGTCGAACATACCACCCGCTATCAATATGATGCACCGGTCAGCTATGCGTTGCAGCAGCTTAAGCTGACGCCGAAGGACCGGCCGGGCCAGCAGCGTATCCTGAATTGGGCGGTCGATGTCGAGGGCGGCGCGCAGCAGCTGCACTATACCGATCATCACGGCAACGGCGTCGACCTGATCGCGGTGCAGAGCGGCGCGAGCGAGCTGGCGATCCGCTGTCATGGCGAGGTCGAGCTCGAAACATGGGACGGGGTGATCGGCGTCCACCGCGGCGCGATGCCGCTGTGGACCTTCCTGCGCCCGACCGCGCTGACACGCGCTGGGCGGCAGGTGCGCGCGCTGACCGCGCAGCTCGGCCGCGACCATGCCAATGACATCGAGCGCGCGCATGCGCTCTCGGCGCTGATCATCGACCGGCTGGCGTACCGGATCGGCTTCACCGATGCCGAAACGAACGCCGAACAGGCGCTCGGCAGCGAGGGCGGGGTGTGCCAGGACCATGCGCATATCTTCATCGCCGCGATGCGCCACCTGGGCCATCCGGCGCGCTATGTGTCGGGCTATCTGATGATGAACGACCGCACCCAGCAGGATGCGACTCATGCGTGGGCCGAGGCGCATTTCGACCATATCGGCTGGATCGGCTTCGACGTCAGCAACGGCCATTCGCCCGATCAGCGATATATCCGCGTCGCCACCGGGCTCGATTATCGTGATGCGGCCCCGGTTCGCGGCATGCGCTATGGTGCGGCGCAGGAAAATCTGGTTGTTCAATTGCAGGTCCAGCAATAAGCGGACCGGGGCGACCAGATAATCCGGGGCGGGGAAACAGGATTCGATGACTTATTGCGTTGGCATGCGTTTGAACAAAGGGCTGGTGTTCATGTCGGACACCCGCACCAACGCCGGTGTCGACGACATCTCGCAGGTCCGCAAGATGCGCAGCTGGCACCTGCCGGGCGAGCGCGTCATCACCTTGATGTCGGCGGGCAATCTCGCGACGACGCAGGCGGTTGTCAGCCTGCTCGACGAACGCACCAAGGCGCCCGAGGAGCGGCATCCGTCGATCCTCGAAGCGCCGTCGATGTTCGCGGTGGCGACAATCATCGGTGAAACGCTGCGCAATGTCGTGATGCGCCACAATGACGAGGGGCCCGCGGCGGAGTCGCTGTTCCGCGCCTCGCTGATCGTTGGCGGGCAGATCAAGGGCGCCGAGCCGCGCCTGTTCCTCATCTATCCCGAGGGCAATTTCATCGAGGCGGGCGAAGACAATCCCTTCTTCCAGATCGGCGAGACCAAATATGGCCGCCCGATTATCGTCAGGTCCTACGATCCCGCGATGTCGTTCGAGGATGCGGTGAAGCTGCTCTGCGTGTCGTTCGATTCGACGATCCGCGCCAATGCCGGCGTCGATCTGCCGATCGATCTCAAAATCCACGAGCGGGACGATTATACGACGGTGCGCGAACGGCGGTTCGAGCGTAACGACCCCTATTTCGAAAGCGTCGCCGACGGCTGGGCCGAGGCGCTGGGCATTGCACTGGCGGAGCTACCCGACTTTCATTTCTGATCGCCCCTGGCCGCGGTCCAGTCAACGTACGGGAAAGGATCGCCATGTCGCGCTGGATTGCTGCCGCACTTGTTCTGATGGCCATCGCCGCCAATCCGGCCGCGGCCCAAGAGTCGAGCTTTGATACGGCGCTGCGCGACTTTCGCGAGCTGCACCGTGCCGAAATGCGCCGGTCGGGCATCGTAGGGAGCAGCTTTTATGTCGTGCAGGGCGGTCGGACGGTCGCCGCCGATCATCTGGGCGAGCAGGATGCCGAGGCGCATGTTCCTGTAGACGCCCGGACAATCTATCATTGGGCATCGATCACCAAGACGATGACGGGGATCGCGATCATGCAATTGCGCGATCGCGGGCTGCTGACGCTCGACGATCCGATCGTGCGTTATGTCCCCGAACTGGCGGCCGTCCATAATGTTTATGGCGACACGGCTGCGATCACGCTGCGCCAGCTGATGAGCCACAGCGCGGGATTTCGCAGCGGGACCTGGCCGTGGCGCGACCACGACTGGCAGCCGTTCGAACCGAAGGGTTGGCCGCAGCTCGCGGCGATGCTGCCCTACACGCAGGTCGAGTTCAAACCGGGCAGCCGCTTCAGCTATTCCAACCCCGGTATCGTCTATCTGGGGCAGGTCATCGAACGCCTGTCGGGCGAAGATTATGAAGTCTATGTCGACAAGAATATCCTGAAACCGCTGGCCATGCACGCCAGCTATTTCGACCGCACACCGCCGCACCTCCTGTCGCACCGGTCACACAGCTATTATATCAAGGATGGCCGGCGGGTCGCCGCGCCGTTCGATGTCGATACCGGCGTGACGGTGTCGAACGGGGGGCTCAACGCGCCGATGCCCGATATGGCGAAATATGTGGCGTTCCTGCTCGGCGATCCGGCGCGCCAGCCCGAGTTCGACCTGGTGCTGAAGCGGTCTTCGCTCGAGGAAATGTGGGCGCCGCAAATCGCGGCCGGGGATGACTTCACCCAGGGCCGCATGGCCAGGACGACGCAGAGCGGCCTTTCCTTTTTCATCGACCGCAGCGCGGCGGTGCGGTTTGTCGGGCATAATGGCGACCAGAACGGCTTTCGCGCCTATCTGAGCCTCTGTCCCGACCAGCGCATCGGGAGCCTGCTGGCGTTCAACACCGAAACGCGGGGTGTCGAGAATAGCGCGGCCAATCGCAAAACGGCGGAATCGCGCATTGCGCTGGCGACCGACCGGCTGTGCGAGGCGCTGGCGAAATAGGCGTTCCCCGGCGCGAAAGCCGGGGTCCACGATGCCGAGCGCTTGGCCATCTGGGCCCCGGCTTTCGCCGGGGAACGAGACGGGGCTATTTGTTCTTCCGCCCTTCAATCAGCCCGTCGACCAGGCTCGGATCGGCCAGCGTCGACGTATCGCCCAGCGAGGCGAAATCATTTTCGGCGATCTTGCGCAAAATCCGGCGCATGATCTTGCCCGAGCGGGTCTTGGGCAGCCCCGGCGTCAGGTGGATATGGTCGGGGGTCGCGATCGGGCCGATTTCCTTGCGGACCTGCTGCTTGAGGCTGGCGACGATCTCGTCGCTCGGCTCGACCCCGGCGTTGAGCGTGACATAGGCGTAAATGCCCTGACCCTTGATGTCGTGCGGGAAGCCGACGACTGCGGCCTCGGCGACATCCTCGTGGAGCACGAGTGCGCTTTCGACCTCGGCGGTGCCCATGCGGTGGCCCGCGACGTTGATCACATCGTCGACGCGCCCGGTGATGCGCCAATAGCCGTCGGCATCGCGGCGACAGCCGTCGCCGGTGAAATATTTGCCCTTGTAGGTCGAGAAATAGGTTTCGGCGAAGCGCTTGTGATCGCCATAGATCGTGCGCGCCTGCCCCGGCCAGCTGTGCGTGATGCAGAGATTTCCCTCCGACGCACCGCCGGTCTGTTCGTCGGCGAGCACGCCGCCCTCGGCATCCACCAGCTGCGGGCGGACGCCGAAGAAGGGTTTGCCCGCGCTCCCCGGCTGCATCGGATGCGCGCCGGGCAGGGTGGTGATCATGATCCCGCCGGTTTCGGTCTGCCACCAGGTGTCGACGACGGGGACGCGGCCCTTGCCGACGAGCTGGTGATACCAGCGCCACGCCTCGGGGTTGATCGGCTCGCCGACGCTGCCGAGCAGGCGGAGCGACGACAGGTCGTGGCGCGTCACATAATCGTCGCCCTCGCGCATCAGCGCGCGGATCGCGGTCGGCGCGGTGTAGAGGATGTTGACTTTGTGCTTGTCGACGACCTGCCAGAAGCGGTCGTGGTCGGGGTAGTTCGGCACGCCCTCGAACATCAAGGTCGTCGCGCCGTTCTGGAGCGGACCATAGACGACGTAGCTGTGACCGGTGACCCAGCCGATGTCGGCGCTGCACCAGAAAATCTCGCCGGGGCGATAGTCGAAGCCGTAATAGAAGGTGCTGGCGGTCCACACCGAATAGCCGCCGACGGTGTGGAGCACGCCCTTCGGCTTGCCGGTCGATCCCGAAGTGTAGAGGATGAAAAGCGGGTCCTCGGCACCCATCGGCTCGCACGGGCACTCGTCGCCGACATCGGTGGACAGCGCGTCGTACCAATGGTCGCGGCCTTCCTTCATCGCGATGTCGCCGCCTGTGTGTGCGATCACGAGCACGGCCTTCACATCGATCCGCTCGAGCGCCTTGTCGACATTGGCCTTCAGCGGCACGGTCTTGCCGCCGCGGAGGCCCTCGTCGGCGCAGATCACCCAGTCGCTCGCGCAATCCTCGATGCGGCCGTGGATCGCCTCAGGCGAGAAACCGCCGAACACGACGCTGTGCACCGCGCCGATGCGCGCGCAGGCGAGCATCGCCGCCGCGCCCTCGGGGATCATCGGCATATAGATGGTGACGCGGTCGCCTTTCCGGACGCCGAGTTTCTTGAGCGTGTTTGCGAAGCGGATGACGTCGGCAAGCATCGCCTTGTAACTGATCGTCCGCGTTTCGCCGTCGGGGCTGTCGGGTTCGAAAAGGATTGCGGTGCGCTCGCCGTGCCCCGCGGCGACATGGCGGTCGAGTGCATTGTGGCAGAGGTTGAGGACGCCGTCCTCAAACCATTTGATTTCGACCGGGTCGTAGGACCAATTGCCGATCCTGGTCGGCGGGGTGGTCCAGTCGAGGCGCTTGGCCTGTTCGGCCCAGAACGCGTCGGGGTCCTCGATGCTCTGCGTATAGAGCCGGTCGTAATCGGCGGCGCTGCAGTGCGTGTTCGCCGCGGCATCGGCCGGAACAGGAACAAAAGGTTCGGACGGCGGCAATTCGGACGGCGGCAGGTCAGGCACGGGCGACTCTCCCATTCGGGTTTGCATTGTTCGCCCGCTGCGATAACCCGCGAGCCACAAACTGCAAGGGCGTGTCGGCGCCAACGAAGGGACATATGATGACGCTATTGGGCCAAGAGGTCGCACAGTTGCTCGATGGATTGGGCGTGGACCGTGCGCTGTGGACCGACGGATCGATGCCGTCGGTGACGCCGCTGACTGGCGAACAGCTGGGCATGATGCAGGTTGTCGATGCGGCGACGATCGACGAGACGCTGGACAAGGCAAGTGCCGCGTTCCGCACGTGGCGCAACGTCCCGGCACCCCGGCGCGGCGAACTCGTCCGCCTGTGGGGCGAGGAACTGCGCGCCGGCAAGGACGACCTTGCAAAGCTGGTGACGATCGAAGCGGGCAAGATCCCGTCCGAGGGCGCGGGCGAAGTGCAGGAAATGATCGACATCTGCGACTTCGCGGTCGGGCTGTCGCGCCAGCTCTACGGCCTGACGATCGCGACCGAGCGGCCGGGGCACCGGATGATGGAGGTCTGGCATCCGCTCGGTGTCGTCGTGGTGATCTCGGCATTCAACTTCCCGGTCGCGGTGTGGGCGTGGAACGCCGCGCTCGCGCTGGTGTGCGGCAATAGTGTGGTATGGAAGCCATCGGAAAAGACGCCGCTGACCGCGCTGGCAACGCAGGCGATTTTTGAGCGCGCGGTGGCGCGCTTTGGTGACGCACCCGAAGGCTTATCGCAGCTTTTGATCGGCGGACGCGAGGCGGGTGAGGCGCTCGTCGACGACAAACGCGTCGCACTCGTTTCAGCGACGGGGTCGACGCGCATGGGCCGCGCGGTGGCTCCGCGGTTGGCGCAGCGCTTTGCGCGCGCGATCCTCGAACTCGGCGGCAACAACGGCGTGATCGTCGCGCCGTCGGCCGACCTCGACCTCGCGCTGCGCGGTGTCGCGTTCGGCGCGATGGGGACCGCGGGACAGCGCTGTACGACGACGCGGCGATTGTTCCTCCACGACAGCATTTACGATGGCTTCGTCGCCAAGCTGAAGGCGGCTTATGCGAGCGTCGGCGTCGGCAATCCGCTGGAGGGCGAGGTGCTAGTCGGCCCGCTAATCGACCGCGCGGCGTATGAGATGATGCAGGATGCGCTGGCGGCGGCCAAGGCGGCGGGTGGCGTCGTGCACGGCGGCGAACGCGTCGGCGAGGGGGCGAGTTTTTATGTGAAGCCCGCGCTCGTCGAAATGCCGGGGCAGGTCGGGCCGGTGCTCGAAGAGACGTTCGCGCCGATCCTCTATGTGATGCGCTATTATGATCTGGACGCGGTGATCGCGCTGCATAACGACGTCGCGGCGGGGCTGTCGTCCGCGATCTTCACCACTGACATGCGCGAGGCCGAGCGGTTTTTGGTCGCGAGCGACTGCGGCATCGCCAACGTCAATCTCGGGACGAGCGGCGCGGAGATCGGCGGGGCGTTCGGCGGTGAGAAAGAAACCGGCGGTGGGCGCGAAAGCGGCTCGGACAGCTGGAAAGCCTATATGCGGCGCGCGACGAACACGCTGAATTATTCGGACGCGCTGCCGCTGGCGCAGGGGGTCAGTTTCGATCTGAACTGACAATCCGCGTCATTGCGAGGAGCGAAGCGACGCGGCAATCCAGAGTGTGTAAACCGCTCTGGATTGCTTCGCTTCGCTCGCAATGACGAAGAGGATTAAGCCGCTCGCCAGCCGAAGCCTTCGTCTAGCGCAACGACTTGGCCTGCTGTGCCAACCGGCTCCTGCTTACCATCGGTCAAGAACGCCAGCATCGCCACATCGCCGACATCGACATGCGCCAGCGTGCGCTTGTCTTCGGGCGTGCGCGCCACGACCACACCGGCCTTCGGCGCCCCATCGCGGCCATAGAACACCGTGTAGCTCTCGATCGTCGCCGGCCCCGCATAATCCTCGACCAGTTCGGGCACTGGCCCGCGCTTGGTTTCGGCTTCCGCCTGATAGTCGAAATCCTGCGGGAAGCTCGCCGCGGCGATCGGTTCCTTGCCCAGCACGATGCAATGATTGTCGGTCGCGAATCCCCCGTTCGCGAACAGGAAGCCATAGCGGCCCTCGCTCCGCAGCTTGTCGACCATCGAGACGATGGCGTGGCTCATATAGTTCGCGATCGGGCCGCCGCCGAAGGTCAGCCCGCCGAACACCGTCGCCGGACGATCCCACGGCCAGCCTAGGATGCGGCGCGCCATCTTCGGCACGCACGGGAAGCAGCTGTAGAGTTCGACGAAATCGAAGTCCTCGGCGGTCATCGCGTTCAGTTCGAGCGTGCGCGCGATCGACGTCTCCATACTGACGCTGCCGTCGTAACGGTCGCGGTGAAGGATGCTTGGCGGTTCCTTCGCCGCCGCGCCCATGCCGACATAGATCAGGCGATCCTCGGCGATGCCGCGGCGCCGCGCCTCGGCGAGGCTCGCGACAAGGAAGCCCGCGCCCTGGTTCACCGACGAGTTGGCGACCATCAGCTTCGAATAGGGAAAGGCGATCGGGCGATTGCGCTCGTCGACGGTGAGGATGTCTTCGGGGTTCGCGGGCTTGCGGATCCACGCGCCTTCGTTCGCGGCGGCGACTTCGGAGAAGCGCGACCAGATTTCGGCGCTTTCGAATTGCGCTTCGGCAAGGCTCTGGCCCCACGCAGCGCGCGTCGCATTTTCATAGAGCGGATAGACGTCGACCGGCGCGGCGAGGCCGTGAAGCTGGGCATAGTTCGGCTCGCGCCGCGTCGCCACCTTGCGGATCGCGTTATAGCTCTTGTCCTCGCCGCTCGCGGCTTTGGCGGCGCGGCCGGCGGCGGTGCGCAGCGCCTCGGCGCCGACGATGGCGGCGAGCTTGACCTCGCCCGCGCCGATACGGTTCGCCGCTTCATTGAGCAGGCGGACGGGCGTATCGCCGTGCGGCGCGGCGGACTGGTAGTTGACCGCGGGATTGGCACCGATGGCGGCGGCGAGCGGGTCGCAGAGCTTGCCGAGGCTGTGGAAGCTGATCTGGTCGACGATCGCGAGGCTGTCGAGTTCGGTCAGCGCGCCGCCGCCCGCATCGGTGTCGGCGATTTTCAGCGCCTCGATCATCAGCCCAAGCGAATCCAGACCGAGGTCGGGATCCTCGGGCCGATCGTTCACCTGCCCGACCCCGATGATCACCGGAATCCGCTCGGGATCGGTCATCGTCATTTTAGCGCGCCTTCCACACCGGCTTGCGCTTCTCGGCGAAGGCGCGCGGGCCTTCGCGGGCGTCCTCGCTGCGCATCAGCGCGCCGCGTTCGCGGGTGTTATGCTCCCAAAAGGGCGCATCGGCGGCGATGCGGCCCTCGTCGATGCCGAGCGCGACGCGCTTCGACGCTTGCACCGAGAGCGGTGCGTTGCCCGCGATCTTCTCGGCGAGCGCGAGCGCGGTGGGGAGCAGGTCGGCGAGCGGGACGACATGGTTGACGAGCCCGAACTCGGCGGCGCGCGCGGCGGGGATCGGGTCGCCGGTCAGCATATATTCCATCGCGAGCTTGCGCGGCAGCTGCTGCGCGAGACGGAAGGCGCCGCCTGCCGCGGCGAACAGCCCGACCTTGACCTCGGGCAGGCCGAATTGCGCATGGTCGGCGGCGACGATGATGTCGCTCATCAGCGCAATCTCGCAGCCGCCGCCAAAGGCGAAGCCGCCCACCGCAGCGATGATCGGTTTCGAGATCGGGTGCGACACCATGCCGGCAAAGCCCCATGCCTGCTGGGCGGGATCGTCGGGGTAAAGGCTCTCGCCGCGCGACA
>Ga0247823_10001937_pt1 | contig 17096 bp, 14 predicted proteins | sample 13C_PalmiticAcid_2_FD_192426 | JGI IMG/M metagenome (GOLD analysis project Ga0247823, IMG submission 192426) | Soil microbial communities from agricultural site in Penn Yan, New York, United States - 13C_PalmiticAcid_Day30 | ecosystem: Environmental > Terrestrial > Soil > Agricultural land...
TCATCAGCGCCAGCACCATCAGCCAGGCGCGCTGCGAGGCCGCGTCGCGCGGCAGCCAGGCGCTGGCGTGGGTGTGCGCGGCGGGTGGCAGCACGGCGTGTTCGTGGGGCAGGGCGCGGTCGATGGCGAGCATCAGCCCCATGCCCAGCGCCAGCCCGGCGCCGCTGAGCAGCGCGCTCCAGCCGCCATCGCCCACCAGCGCGCGGCTGGCGTCCAGCGAGGGCAGCAGCAGCGCGAAGATCGCCGCCGCCAGCATCACCCCGGCCGAAAAGGCCATGAAGGCCGACTCCTGCCGCTTGCCGATGCGCTGCACCACGAACACCGGCAGCGCGCCCACGGCGGTGGCCACGGCCGCCAGCAGCGAGGCTTGCACGCCCGCCACCAGCGCGCTGCCACCGTCCACCGCCAGCCACCAGGCGCGCGTGGGCGCCCAGAAGGTGGAAGCGGCGGCGATGCCCGCCATCAGCAACAGCCCGGCCGCCAGCGCCAGCAAGGCGTTGCGCAGGGCGTGGGCGGGCACTGGCAACTCGAGCTGCTGCAACTGGGCCCAGACGGGCTGGATCTGGCGGATGAGGGTGGACATGGGCGGGCTCGATGAAAACGAGCGGTCAGTTTGACAAAAACTATCGAAGATGGCCAATCGATGTTGACAATCACGCAGATAGGGCTTCGCGGCCCCCATCGACGCCAGGAAGGACAACCGATGCAACTCAAAGGCTCCTGCCATTGCGGCAAGGTCCGTTTCACCGTGGAATCGGGCGCGCCGGTGCCGTTCATGCGCTGCTACTGCTCCATCTGCCGCAAGACCGCGGGCGCGGGCGGCTACGCCATCAACCTCGGGGCGGTGGTGCAGGGCATGAAGGTCAAGGGCAAGCGCCACTTGCGCATCTACAGGGCCCGGTTGCCTGCCGACGACGGCCAGGGCACGCGCAAGAGCAGCGCGCGGCGCTACTTCTGCGGCCACTGTGGCAGCGCGCTGTGGCTGTGGGACCCGACCTGGCCCGAGCTGGTGCACCCGCACGCCGGCGCCATCGACACGCCGCTGCCGACGCCGCCCGAGAACGTGCACTGCATGGTGGGATCGCGGGCGCCCTGGGTGCGCGTGGAGGGCGGTCCCGATGACCCGCGCTTCGACGGATACCCTGACATGTCGCTGGCCGAGTGGCATCGCCGCAAAGGCCTGGGCGACTGAGCCGCACGCTCGGGCGACTGGCGCCCGCTGCTCCAGCTTGACAGCGACGACGGCGCTGAGTTCATGTGGGGCGACCTGGGCGCCCTCTACTTCTGGGTCCCCGAGCAGGCCGCCGCCAGGGCAGCAAAAAAAAGCGACGCCGAGGCGTCGCTTTTTTTGTGAAGGGGGTTGCCGGGATCAGCTGAAGAAATCCTTCGCCTTCTCGAACCAGCCCTTGTCGTTCGGGCTGTGCTTGTGGCCGCCCTTCTTGAAGGACTCGTCGAGTTCCTTCAGCAGCTTGCGCTGGTGCTCGGTGAGCTTCACCGGCGTCTCCACCGCCACATGGCAGTACAGGTCACCCGGGTAGCTGCTGCGCGCGCCCTTGATGCCCTTGCCGCGCAGGCGGAAGGTCTTGCCGCTCTGCGTGCCCTCGGGCAGGTCGATGGTGGCTTTGCCTTGCAGGGTGGGCACGTCGATTTCGCCGCCCAGGGCGGCGATGGTCATGCTCACGGGCACCTGGCAGTGCAGGTCGTCGCCGTCGCGTTCGAAGATGTCGTGCTTGCGCAGGCGGATCTCGATGTAGAGGTCGCCCGCCGGGCCGCCGTTCTGGCCGGGCTCGCCGTTGCCGGTGGAGCGGATGCGCTGGCCGTCGTCGATGCCGGCCGGGATCTTGATCTCCAGCGTCTTCTGGCGCTTGATCTTGCCCTGCCCGTGGCAGGTGGTGCAGGGCTCGGGGATGACCTTGCCGCGCCCCTGGCAGGTGGGGCAGGTCTGCTGCACGCTGAAGAAGCCCTGGCGCATCTGCACCACGCCCTGGCCGTGGCAGGTGCCGCAGGTCTTGGCGCTGGTGCCGGGCTTGGCGCCGCTGCCGTGGCAGGTGTCGCAGTCGTCCCAGCTGGGGATGCGGATCTGCGTTTCCTTGCCGTTGGCGGCTTCTTCCAGGCTGATCTCCATGGCGTAGGAGAGGTCCGCGCCGCGGTACACCTGCCGGCCGCCCGCGCCGCCGCGGCGCGCGCCACCGAAGATGTCGCCGAAGATGTCGCCGAAGGCGTCACCGAAACCGCCGAAGCCCTCGGCGCCGCCCGGGCCGCCGCGCATGTTGGGGTCGACGCCGGCGTGGCCGTACTGGTCGTAGGCGGCCTTCTTCTGCGCGTCCGAGAGCATCTCGTAGGCCTCTTTGGCCTCCTTGAATTTCTCTTCGGCGCCCTTGGCCGCATCGCCCTGGTTGCGGTCGGGGTGGTGCTTCATCGCGAGCTTGCGGTACGCCTTCTTGATCTCCTCGTCGGAGGCGTTCTTCGGCACGCCGAGCACTTCGTAATAGTCGCGTTTGGCCATGGTCTCTGGGGCTTGTGTTTGAACACGAACGCCGCGTCAGCTTGCGCGGACGCGGCGGTGTGGCGGATGTCGCGGCGCGATCAGCCTTTCTTGACTTCCTTCACCTCGGCGTCGACGACGTCGTCGTCGGCCGGCCTGGCGGCCTGCGGCTGGGCGTCGGCGGCCCCCGGCTCGGCGCCGGCCTGTTCGGCCTGCTGCGCGGCGTAGACCTTCTCGCCCAGCTTCTGGCTGGCGGTCATCAGCTCGGTGGTCTTGGCCTCGATCGCGTCCTTGTCCTCGCCCTGGACGGCTTCTTCCAGTGCCTTGATCGCGTCCTCGATGGCCGACTTCTCGCCGGCCTCGAGCTTGTCGCCGTGCTCGCCCAGGCTCTTCTTCACGCTGTGCACCATGGCCTCGGCCTGGTTGCGCGACTGAACGAGCTCGACCTTCTTCTTGTCCTCGGCCGCGTTCAGCTCGGCGTCCTTCACCATCTGCTGGATCTCGGCCTCGGACAGGCCCGAGTTCGCCTTGATGGTGATGCGGTTCTCTTTGCCGGTGCCTTTGTCCTTGGCGCCCACGTGCAGGATGCCGTTGGCGTCGATGTCGAAGCTCACCTCGATCTGCGGCAGGCCACGCGGTGCGGCGGGGATGCCCTCGAGGTTGAACTCGCCCAGCAGCTTGTTGCCGGCGGCGATCTCGCGCTCGCCCTGGAACACCTTGATGGTCACGGCCGGCTGGTTGTCGTCGGCGGTGGAGAACACCTGCGAGAACTTGGTCGGGATGGTGGTGTTCTTGGCGATCATCTTGGTCATGACGCCACCCATCGTCTCGATACCGAGCGACAGCGGGGTCACGTCCAGCAGCAGCACGTCCTTGCGGTCACCCGAGAGCACCTGGCCCTGGATGGCGGCGCCGACAGCCACGGCTTCGTCGGGGTTCACGTCCTTGCGCGGCTCCTTGCCGAAGAACTCCTTGACCTTCTCCTGCACCTTGGGCATGCGCGTCATGCCGCCGACGAGGATGACGTCGTGGATCTCGCCCACGCTCACGCCGGCGTCCTTGATGGCGGTGCGGCAGGGCGCGATGGTGCGCTCGATCAGCTCTTCCACCAGGGCTTCCAGCTTGGCGCGCGTGAGCTTGATGTTCAGGTGCTTGGGGCCCGAGGCATCGGCCGTGATGTAGGGCAGGTTGATGTCGGTCGCGGCCGAGGACGACAGCTCGATCTTGGCCTTCTCGGCGGCTTCCTTCAGGCGCTGCAGGGCCAGCACGTCCTTGCTCAGGTCGACGCCCTGTTCCTTTTTGAACTCGGAAATGATGTGGTCGATGATGCGCTGGTCGAAGTCTTCACCGCCCAGGAAGGTGTCGCCGTTGGTGGAGAGCACCTCGAACTGCTTTTCGCCGTCGACGTCGGCGATCTCGATGATGGACACGTCGAAGGTGCCGCCACCCAGGTCGTACACCGCGATCTTGCGGTCGCCCTTGTCCTGCTTGTCCAGGCCGAAGGCCAGGGCCGCGGCGGTGGGCTCGTTGATGATGCGCTTCACATCGAGGCCGGCGATGCGGCCGGCGTCCTTGGTGGCCTGGCGCTGCGCGTCGTTGAAGTACGCGGGCACGGTGATCACCGCTTCGGTGACCGGCTCGCCGAGGTAGTCCTCGGCGGTTTTCTTCATCTTGCGCAGGATGTCAGCCGAGACCTGCTGGGCCGAGATCTTCTTGCCGCGCACCTCCACCCAGGCGTCGCCGTTGTCGGCGGCCACGATGGAGTAGGGCATCAGGTCGATGTCCTTCTGCACTTCCTTCTCGGCGAACTTGCGGCCGATCAGGCGCTTGATGGCGTACAGCGTGTTCTTGGGGTTGGTGACGGCCTGGCGCTTGGCCGAGGCGCCGACCAGCACCTCACCGTCTTCCTGGTAGGCCACGATCGAAGGCGTGGTGCGCGCACCCTCGCTGTTCTCGATCACCTTGGTGTTGTTGCCTTCCATGATGGCCACGCACGAGTTCGTGGTGCCGAGGTCGATGCCGATGATGCGTCCCATGGGTTTCTCCGTCCGAATGTGGAAATGCTTGTGAAAGCGATGTGCGAAAGGTGTGGATAAGCGGTGGGCTTTTCAAGTCCGGATGTGGACAAGTTATTTGGGCGCCGCCACGGTGACCAGGGCGGGGCGCAGCACGCGCTCGGCGATGAGGTAGCCCTTCTGGAGCACCGTGACCACGGTGTTGGGCTCCTGATCGGCCGGCACCATGCTGATGGCCTGGTGCTGGTGGGGGTCGAACTTCGTGCCGGCGGCGGGCGCGATCTGCACGACCTTGTGGCGCTCCAGCGCGCTCTTGAGCTGCTTGAGCGTGGCCTCGGTGCCTTCGCGCAACTGCTCGCGCGTGGCTTCCTGGACGGCCAGGCCGGCTTCCAGGCTGTCGGCCACGGCCAGCAGGCTCTCGGCGAAGCTCTCCACCGCGAACTTGCGGGCCTTGCTGACTTCTTCCTCGGCGCGTCGGCGGGCGTTCTCGGCCTCGGCCTTGGCGCGCAGGTACTGGTCGGCCAGGTCGGTGTTCTGGGCCTTCAGGGTGGCCAGTTCAGCCTGCGCGTCGGCCTCGCCGGCCGCCTGGGCGGCTTCGGCCTCTTCGGGGCTCACGGGCATCTGTGGCGCGGTGTTGTCCTGGGGCGGCGGGGCGTTGGGGGGCGTCTGGCTCATCGTTGCGGTGGTTCTTGCGGTTCGTGAACAGGGGTGTCTGGGGGCGGTTTGCCCGACAAGTCGGGCACATGGGGCCGGTTTGGCGGATTTCAAGGGGCGCCCGTGCGCCAGGGTTCGCCGGGCAGAATCGGCGGTTTTCACCGCCACCGAACCGACGCATGAAACTGATCCGCCACGGCCTGCCCGGTGCCGAGTCTCCCGGTCTGATCGACGCCAGCGGCACGCCGCGCGACCTCTCGGGGGTGGTGGCCGACATCGCGCCGGCCACGCTGGGCCCGGATTCTATGGCCCGCCTGGCCGCGCTCGACCCTTTGAAGCTGCCGCCCGTGCCCTCGGGCACCCGCCTGGGGCCCTGCGTGGGCGGGGTGGGCAACGTCATCGGCATCGGCCTTAACTACGCCGACCACGCCGCCGAAGCGGGCCTGAAGGTGCCGGGCGAGCCCATCGTCTTCAACAAGCACGCGGGCGCCCTCAGCGGGCCGAACGACGATGTCTGGCTGCCGCCGGGCGCGCTCAAGCTCGACTGGGAGGTCGAACTGGGCGTGGTGATCGGCCGGCGCGCCTTTCACGTGGGCGAGGGGGAGGCCCTGTCGCACGTGGCCGGCTACTGCCTGCTCAATGACGTGTCCGAGCGTGCCTACCAGATCGAACATGAGGGCCAATGGGTGAAGGGCAAGAGTTACCCCACGCATTGCCCCATCGGCCCCTGGCTGGTGACGCCCGACGAACTGGGCGACCCGCAGGACGTGGCGCTGTGGCTGGAGGTGAATGGCACGCGCCGCCAGAACGGCAGCACGCGCACCATGGTGTTCGGCGTGGCCACGCTGGTGAGCTACCTGAGCCGCTTCATGGCCCTGCAGCCCGGCGACGTGATCGCCACCGGCACGCCACCCGGCGTGGGCATGGGGCACCAGCCGCCGCTGTACCTGAAGGCGGGCGACGTGATGGTGCTGGGCGGGCGGGCGCTGGGCGAGCAGCGACAGGTGGTGGTGGAAAGCCCGGCTTCTTAAGCCCGGGCGCGCGCTGACGGTTGGCGCTGGTGCCAGCGGCTGGCGAAGCCGCGCATTTCGCCCATCCGGCGCACCAGGTCCGCGCCTAGCGTCGTGAGGCGGTAGCCCGTGCCGTTGTGGTCGATGAGCCGCGCGGCGCGCAGCTCCTTGATGCGGGTGTTGAGCGTGTTGGGCGTGACCCCGCCCACGCTGTCCTGCAGCAGGCGGAAGGTCTGGGGGTGGCCGTCGGCCAGGGCCCAGAGCACCCGCATCGCGTAGCGCGATTCCAGCAACTCGAACAGCTGGTTCACGGCTTCCTGGTCCTTGCTCATTGGCGGCCTCTTGGCGCTGGGTGGCTCCGGATGAGCACTATAGGCAGCAAGTCGCCCGCTACCAAGTTGCTAGCTCTGTGCGGCGCAGCAATGTGGCGCGCCGGTCACCCGGGTTTGCCCCGATGGGCGCCGACAGGCGCTTCAGATGGCGTCGTCGCCCAGGCCCTGCGCGGGGCCGCGGCGGTACACCTTGCGCAGCAGGCCGATGAGGGTCTGCACCTCGTCGGGCGTGAGCGCGGCGGTGGCCTCGCCTTCGAGTTCGGTGGCGGTGGCCTGGGCCTGGCGGTGCAGCTTCTGGCCGGCGGTGGTGAGGTGCAGGCCCTGGGCCCGGCGGTCGCTGGGGTGGGGCTTGCGCACCACCAGCTCGCGCGCCTGCAGCGCCTTGACCATGCCCACCAGGTTGGGCGGCAGGATGTCCAGCGCCGCGCAGATCTGCCGCGAGGTGACGCCCGGGTTGTGGGCGATCACGCTGAGCACGGAGAAGTCGACCGGGCGCAGGCCGTAGGGCGCCATGCGGCGCAGGAACACGGCGATGACCGTGAGCGCCGCGCGCCGCGCGTTGTAGCCCACCAGGGTTTCGAGGAAGCGGGTGTCGGGCAGGCCGTCACCCGCGCTGGCGGTCTCGTCGGCCGGCGCCGCGCCCTTGCGCACGCCGCGGGGGCGGCGCATGGCGTTGGCGATGGAGGTGTCGGTCATCCGGCGTTCGGCGTGGTCAGCTGCACAGCGCCTTGATGTCCTCGGGCACGGGGATGGCGCGGATGCGCGAGGCGTCGGCCGGGTCGCGCTCGCAGAAGGCGCGCACCTCGGTGCCTTCGCACAGCAGGGTGTCGCCGCGCATCACGCGGTGCTGGTGCTTGAACACCTTGGCGCCCCATTCGATGACGCTGGTGTGCACCTGCAGGCGCTCGCCGTAGGTGGCGGGCTTCATGAACTTGGTGTGGATCTCCAGCAGCGGCGTGCCGATGATGCCGCGCGTCTTCACCAGCTCGCGCCAGGGCTGCACGCCGCACTTGACGAAGAAGTTCAGCGAGGACGCGTCCATCCACTTGCTGAAATTGGGGAAGAAGACGATGCCGGCTGGGTCGCAGTCGCCGAACATGACTTCCACTTCATAGATCTGGGTTTTGCTCATTGAGGGTTCACTGACAGGAAAAACTGGCGGCGCTCTCTGCGTCGCCGCCCTGGTAACGGGCCACGGAAGGATAGGCGCACAAGGGGCGGCTTCGCTGCGCGGACCAGTCGGCGGGGAGTTCATTGTTCACACCGCCCGCATTGCCCGCGCCGCGCGCCGTGGCCTTCACGGCCTGCGGCGGCTCGCCGTGTTCCACCCAGCGCACCAGGGGCGTGAGCAGGTCGAACTGGTCGGTGGCGGGGCCGGCGCTGCAGTGGTTCATGCCCGGCACGGGGAAGTAGCGCGCGAAGTCGGCGGCGCGCCCGCCCTGGCTGGCGTTGACGCGCTCCACCCACTGGCGCGTGTCCTCGGCCGAGAAGATGGCGTCGCTCACGCCGTGGTAGAGCACCATCTTGGCGCCGCGCGCGCGCAGCGGCAGCAGGTTGTCGGGCTTCTCGTGGCCGGGCGGGCCCATGAGCGACAGGCCGGATTCGCGGTACGTGTCGGTGGTGGCCGCCACCGCGCCCAACAGGGCGTCGATGTCGGCGCTGGCAAAGTTCACCGGCGCGGCCGGCGGCGCGGTGAACACCGTGCCCACGGAGAGCGGGTCGAGCGCGACGGCGTTGACGAACTTCCAGGTGGCCCAGTTGCTGCCGGCGATGCCCGCGTCCCACGGGAAGGCGCTGTAGATGGGCCGGCCATTGGCGGCCCGGCCGCCGGCGTGCACCTGAGCCAGCGCGTCGATCTGCGGCGCCGTCAGGCATTGGCCATCTCGCGCCTGGCCGCCTTTGCAGGCGGGCAGGTCGCGCGCCGGCTGGAACGCGGCCTGGCAGGCCTGCGTGGCCTGCACCAGGCCGTCGCTCAGGCCATCCAGCGCGTCGCAGCGCTGCAGCACGGCGCGGGCCACGGTCTGGCGTTCGGCGGCGGTCAGCGCGCTGCCCAGGTCAGGGATGCTGGCGTTGGGGTTGAGCGGGTGGCGCACCGTGGTGCCGGGCGTGGCGATGGCGGCCCACTTCTGCGCGCCCCACAACTGGGCCAGGGCCGCGTTGGGCAGGCGGTAGCCGGGCGCGCCGATGAGATAGCCGTCGTACTGGTCGCCCAGGCGGCTGGCGGCCACCAGCGCGTGGCGTCCGCCGTTGGAGCAGCCGCCGATGTAGGAGCGGTCCGGGCCCTTGCCGTAGGCGCCGGCGATGAGCGCCTTGGCCATGGGCGTGAGCTTGGCCACGGCCTGGTAACCGTAGTCCAGGCGCGCCTGCGGCTCCAGCCCGAAGTACGGCGTTTGCGCGCCCGTGTGGCCGGCGTCGGAACTGATCACCGCGAAGCCTTGCACCAGCGCCCCGGTGAGCGGGCCGCCCCCCAGCGCGCCCTCGGCCGGGCGCACGGCGCCGTCGAGACCGCCGTTGCCCTGGTAGTAGAAGCGCCCGTTCCAGGCCTGGGGCAGGCGCATCTCGAAGCCGATGGCGTAGTCGCGCCCGTCGCTGCCCTTGCGCTCGTGCATACGGCCCTTGACGAGGCAGTGGGCGGTCACGGGCTGGTCGGCGAGCTTGAGCTCGCCCGCCGCCACCGACGTGGCCGACTCGATGCGCGTGGCCGCGTGCTGGAACTGCGCGGCCAGGGCCTCGCATTGCTTCAGCGTGGCGCCGGCAGCCGGTGACAGGCGTGCGGGCGGCGTGCCGGGTGTGATGGCGCAGGCGCCGAGCAGCAGTACCGCGCCGAGCGCGGCGCCGCCTTGGACGGTTCGGGTCTTCATCGCTTGTCTCCTCGGGTGGCCTTGTCGGCTCTGTGGGGCGCGATCGGTTGGGCGGCGTGTCGCGTTCAGCGCGGCGCCATGCGCAGGGCGCCGTCCAGGCGGATCACCTCGCCATTGAGGTGCGTGTTGGTCACGATGTGCGCGGCCAGCGAGGCGAACTCCTCCGGCTTGCCCAGGCGCGAAGGGAAGGGAATGCTCGCCGCCAGCGAGGCCTGAACCGGCTCGGGCAACTGGCGCATCAGCGGCGTGGAGAACAGCCCCGGCGCGATGGTGCACACGCGGATGCCGTGCTGCGCCAGGTCGCGCGCCATGGGCAGGGTCATGCCCACCAGGCCGCCCTTGGACGCGCTGTAGGCCTGCTGGCCCACCTGGCCGTCGAAGGCCGCCACGCTGGCGGTGAAGAGCATCACGCCGCGCTCGCCGTCTTCCAGCGCGTCCAGCTTGGCGCAGGCGGCGGCGAAGAGGCGGCTGGCGTTGTAGGTGCCGATGAGGTTGACGTGGATGACCTTGGCGAAGTCCTCCAGCGGCGCGGCGCTGCCGTCTTTCTGCACCACGCGCTTGGCGGTGCCGATGCCGGCGATGTTCATGAGGATGCGCGCCGGGCCGTGCGCGGCCGCGGCGGCGTCGATCGCGGCCTGCACGCTCTCGGTGTCGGTCACGTCGCACTTAACGGCGATGCCGTTGATGTCCTTGGCGACGCGCTGCGCGCCTTCCAGGTTCACGTCCAGCACGGCGACCTTGGCGCCCAGGCGCGCGAGTTCGCGCGCGGTGGCCTCGCCCAGGCCCGAGCCGCCGCCGGTGACCAGTGCGGCCTGTCCTTCGATCTTCATGCGTGTCTCCTCTGTTCGGTGGTTTGGGGAAGCAGGGTGTTCGGCGCCGTGCCCGCGTGCAGCGCGGCGACGAGTTCGGCGCGGTGCTTGAGCACGGCGCGCTGGTTGATGGAGCCCTTGTCGGTGACCTCGCCCTTGTCGATGCTCGGCGAATCGGCCAGCAGCACCAGGCGCGCGACGCGGTTGGCGCTGCCGGTGGCCTGCGCGGCCAGGTCGTTCAGCACCTGCTGGAAGTGCGCCAGCACCTTCGGGTGGGCCAGCACCTCGGCCAGCGTCGCGTCGCTGCCCAGGCCCGCCAGGCCGCGCACCGCGCCAGTGGTGAACAGCATGGCGCCCACCTCCTTCTCGTTCAGACCGGTGATGACCGCGTCCTGCACGAAGGGCGCGCCGGCCGCGATGATCTTCGCGCGCAGCGGGCCCACGCTGACGAAGGTGCCGGTGGCGAGCTTGAAGTCCTCGGCGATGCGGCCATCGAATCGCAGGCCCAGGTGGGGGTTCGCCGGGTCGATCCAGGCGACCGCGTCGCCCGTGCAGAAGAAACCTTCTTCGTCGAAGGCCTCCGCCGTTGCCTCGGGGCTGCGCCAATAGCCGGGCGTGATGTTGGGGCCGCGGTAGCGCACCTCGATCTTGTCGCCGCTGGGCACGAGCTTGAGCTCCAGCCCGGCCGCGGGCAGGCCCAGGTCGCCGGACTTCACCTCGGGCCGCGTGATGTACAGGCCGAAGGGGCCGGACTCGGTCATGCCCAGGCCGGTGCCCATCACCACGCGCTCGCCGATCTCCTGCTCCTCCACCTCGTGCAGCGTGTCCCACACGGGCTGGGCGAGCGCGGCGCCGGCGTAGAAGAACATGCGCACGCGGCTCAGCAGGTTCTTGCGCAGCACGGCGTCGGTCTTCATCGCGTTGGCGATGGCCTCGAAGCCCGTGGGCACGTTGAAGTAGACGGTGGGCGCGATCTCGCGCAGGTTGCGCAGGGTCTCGCCGATGAGCGCGGGCGTGGGTTTGCCGTCGTCGATGTAGAGCGTGCCGCCGTGCATGAGCGCGAGGCCGACGTTGTGGTTGCCGCCGAAGGTGTGGTTCCAGGGCAGCCAGTCCACCAGCACGGGCGGGTTGTCCGGGTCGGCCAGCACGGGCATGCTTTGCGCCATTTGCCGCTGGTTGGCGCACCACATGCGCTGCGTGTTGATGACGGCCTTGGGCAGCTTGGTGGAGCCCGAGGTGAACAGGAACTTGGTGATGGTGTCGGGGCCCGTGGCCTGCATGGCCGCGTCCACCGCGGGCGTGGGGGCGGTGGCGCGCAGCGCGGCGAAGCTGGTGGTGGCGCGGCCCGGCACGCTGCCGCTGCCGGTGACGATCTCCACGTCGTCGCCGATGGTGGCGAGCAGGGCGCGCTCGTAGCGCGGCGCGTCGGCCGCGTACACCAGGCCGGGCGTGAGCGTGTTCACCAGATGGCGCAGCTTCTCGAAGTCCTGGCTCACCAGCGAGTAGGGCGGCGAGGCGGGCGACCACGGGATGCCCGCGTACAGGCAGCCCAGCGCGATCTGCGCGTGCTCCAGGTCGTTCTCGCTCAGGATCAGCACCGGCCGCTCGGCGCTCAGGCCGCGGTCGAGCAGGGCCTGGCCGATCGAGCGCGCGGCATCGAGCGCGTCGGCGTAGCTCAGGTGCACCCAGTCGCCGGTGCTGCCGTCGGTGTTCTTCGCGCGGCGTGCCATGAAGCTGCGTTGTGGTGCGTGCTTCGCCCAGTGCACCAGGTAATCGGTCATGCGCTGCGCGTAGGGCTGCAGCGGCAGCGCGGCGTTCAGGTAGGTGCTGCCGTCGGCGGCCTGGCGCACGCTGGCCTCGGTCACGCCGAAGTCGAGCGCGCGGTAGCTCGGCTGAGCGCTCGGCTGTGCGCTCATTGCTTCTTCACCTTGGGGCCGCGGCCTTCCAGGAACTCGCGCACGCGGGCCTTGGCCTCGGGCGCGTCCTGCACGATGGCGGAGATCAATGCCTCGGTGAAGAAGCCGTGGTCGGCCGGCTGCTCGGCGATGCGCGGCAGCGCCTGCATGAGTGCGTAGTTGGTGAGCGGCGCGTTGGCGGCGATGCGGGTAGCCAGTTCCAGCGCCTTGTCCAGCGCGGTGCCCTGCGGCACCAGGTACTGCGCCAGGCCGGCGCGTTCGCCTTCTTCGGCGCTGAGCACGCGGCCGGTGAACATCATGTCGGCCATGCGCGCGGTGCCGATCAGGCGCGGGATGCGCACCGAGCCGCCGCCGCCGACGAAGATGCCGCGCGAGCCTTCGGGCAGCGCGAAGAAGCTGGACGCATCGGCCACGCGGATGTGGCAGGCGCTGGCCAGTTCCAGGCCACCGCCCACCACGGCGCCGTGCAGGGCCGCGACGACGGGCACGGGGCCGCGCTCCACCTGGTCGAGCGCGTGGTGCCACATGCGCGAGTGGTGCAGGCCGGCGGCGGCGTTGCGTTCGCTCAGTTCGGACAGGTCCAGGCCGGCGCAGAAGTGGTCGCCGTTGCCGTGGATGACGGCGGCGCGCACGCTGTGCGGCATGCCCTGGAAAACGTCGCGCAGGGCGAGCACCAGGCCGTCGTTGAGGGCGTTGCGCTTGCTCGGGCGGTTGAGCGTGATGAGGGCGATCTGCTGCTGGTCTCCGCGCAGTTCGATCGTCAGGTCGTTGGTCTGGATGGGCATGGAAATGACGGCTTCGGGCTTCTTGTGAGGGTGGGCGATTATTGTTATAAACGATAACCAAATTCAACCGCTTCCCTCTGAAAATGGGTGCGGGTTTACCCTAGGAGACGCCCCCGTGGACCACCAGAACCTGGTTGCCATCGACATCCACACCCACGCCGAGGTGAGTTGCCGCAACCCCTTCGACAACTACGGCGAGGAATACGACCGCGCGGCCGACAAATACTTCGGCAGCAACCGCCGCCCCACCATCGCCGAGACCATCGCCTACTACCGCGAACGCAAGATCGGGCTGGTGATGTTCACCGTCGACAGCGAGTCGAAGCTGGGCCGTCGCCGCATCCCCAACGAGGAGATCGCCCAGGCCGCGCGCGAGAACAGCGACATGATGATCGCCTTCGCCAGCATCGACCCGCACAAGGGCAAGATGGGCGCGCGCGAGGCCGAGCGGCTGATCAAGGAAGAAGGGGTGAAGGGCTTCAAGTTCCACCCCACGGTGCAGGGCTACCACCCCTACGACAAGATGGCCTGGCCCCTCTACGAGGTGATCAACGCGCACAAGCTGCCCACCATCTTCCACACCGGCCACAGCGGCATCGGTTCGGGCATGCGCTGCGGCGGCGGCTTGCGGCTGGAGTACAGCAACCCCATGCACCTGGACGACGTGGCCATCGACTTCCCCGACATGCAGATCGTCATGGCCCACCCCAGCTTCCCCTGGCAGGACGAGGCGCTCAGCGTGGCCACGCACAAGCCCAACGTGTGGATCGACCTCAGCGGCTGGAGCCCGAAGTACTTTCCCAAGCAGCTCGTGCAGTACGCCAACACCCTGCTGAAAGACCGCATCCTCTTCGGCAGCGACTACCCGCTCATCACGCCCGAGCGCTGGATGAAGGACTTCGAGGTGGCGGGCTTCAAGCCGGAGGTGATGCCCGGCATCCTCAAGGGCAACGCGGTTCGCCTGCTCGGACTCGCATGAAGGCCTTCACCTCGCTCGCCGACATCGAGGCGCTGGAGCGCCGCCCGCTGGCCGAGGTGGCGCCGCAGCGCACACCGTACGGCCTGATCCGCGCGGCTGCCGAGCGCTTCCCCGACCGCGAGGCCTTCACCTTCCTGCACGACGCCGACCTGGCGCGCGAGCCGCGCCGCGTGACGTACCGCGAGCTGCTGGCGATGGTGCACCGCGCGGCCAACGCCTTTCGCGCGCTGGGCGTCGGGCCCGAAAACAGTGTGGCCCTGCTCGCGCCCAACACGCCCGAGGCGCACGCCGTGCTGTGGGGCGCGCAACTCGCGGGCCGCGTGTGTCCCATCAACACGCTGCTGCAGCCGGATCACATCGCCTCGCTCATGCAGGCCGCCAAGGCCACGGTGCTGGTGGCCCTGGGGCCCAACGCCGAACTCGCCGTGTGGCCCACGGCGCTGAAGGTACAAGCGCTGCTGCCTTGCACGCTGGTGCCGATCGCAGTGGAGGCGGCAGCGGACGAGGCCGTGCCCGGCCTGGCCTCGCTGCAGGACCTGATGGCCGCGCAGCCCGACACCCTGACGTTCGAGCCCGACCTGAACCCCGACCGCGTGGTCGCGCTGTTCCACACCGGCGGCACCACGGGCGCGCCCAAGCTCGCGCAGCACACCGCTGGCAACGAGGCGCACACCGCCTGGTTCGCGCACGCCTTCTACGACTGCGACGAACACAGCGTGGAGGTGAACGGCTTTCCGCTGTTCCACGTGGCCGGCGCTTTCGTCTATGGCCTGGCGCTGCTGGCCATCGGTGCGCGCCAGGTGCTGCCCACGCTCAGCGGCATGCGCAACACCGGCTTCGTGCAGCGCTACTGGCGCTTCTGCGAACGTGAGGGCGTGACCCACCTGGCCTGCGTGCCCACGGTGCTGGCCAGCCTGCTGGGCGTGCCCATCGACGCCGACATCTCGCGCATCCGCGCGGCCTACACGGGCGGATCGCCGCTGCCCACGGAACTCGCGCAGCGCTTCGAGGCCGGCACCGGCATCCCCGTGCGCAACATCCTGGGCATGACGGAGTGCGCCGGTCTGGTCAGCATCGAGCCGCTGCGCGCGCCGCGCGTGGCGGGTTCGGCCGGCTGGCGCCTGCCCTTCACCGAGGTGCACGCCGTGCCCTGGCGCGACGGCGAAGCGAAGCTCGACGAACGCTGCGCCGCCGACGAGACTGGCGTGGTGGTGCTGCGCGGCCCGCACATGAGCCCGGGCTACCTGGAGGCGAAGCGCAACGCCGGCATGTTCGAACAGGGCTGGATCGTCTCGGGCGACCTCGGCCACCTCGACACCGAAGGCCGCGTGCACCTCACTGGCCGCGCCAAGGACGTGATCATCCGCGGCTCGCACAACATCGACCCCGGGCTGGTGGAAGACGCCTTCCTCGCCCACCCGGCCGTGGCGCAGTGCGCGGTGGTGGCCGAGCCCGATGCGTATGCGGGCGAGGTGCCGGCGGCCTTCGTGGTGTTGAGCGCGGGTGCCGCCGTGGAGGCCGACGCGCTGCTGAGCGAGGTGACGCCGCAGGTGTACGAACGGCCCGCCGTGCCCAAGCGCGTGGTGATCGTCGAGGCTCTGCCGCTCACCGCCATCGGCAAGGTGTTCAAGCCCGCGTTGCGGCTGCGCGCGATCGAGTTGAAGCTGGCCGACCTGGCGCGCGAACTGGCGCCGCAGCGGGCGGTGCGGGTGGACGCGGTGGAAGAGGGCGGGCGCCAACGCGCCACGGTGCGCTTCGCTGGTGCTGCCGACGCGGCGCTGGCCGAGGCATTGAAGGCTGCGCTGGCAGCGATCGCGGTGCCGACGGAGGTGGTGTTCGAGCCGGTTGCCGCGCCCTGAGCGGGATCAGAGTTCGCGCTTGTCTTGCGGCGCTTGTTCGTCCTCCAGCGTGAGCATCTCGCTCGTCTTGCGGGGTGCTTGCGGGAGTTCCAGCGTCATGCAATGCGCGGCGAAGGGCGGGGCGGTGACGCCAGGGTGTCCCAGCAGTTCTTCGCCAAATACCGCCGTGCGGCCAGCCTTGGTGCGCAGTTGATGCCGCATCGCCTTGCTGGTGTCCGGATCGGGCAGCAGCACCTTGTCGGGTTGGTAAGACGAGACGATCAGGTTGGGGACCATGCGCGCGTGATCGTTCTTGTTGCCGGCGATCACGCCGATGCCCAGGAAGTCCATCATTTCCGACAGGCTGCGGGTCTTGTGCAGAGACCTGCCGTCTGGCCGCAGATTCAAGGCGGCGCCATCGTCAAAGCAGGGTTCGTAGATCACGACGGTTGAGCGCTGGTGCTTCGCATCGGTCATCACGGCCGAACGCCCCAGGTCGGCGTCGTAACAGCCGGGCTGACCCGAGGCCGTCCTGGGCATCGTGCGCCCGTCCTTGTTGGTGTTGGCGTAGACGGTGTAGGGCGGAGCGCCGAAGGCCTGGCGGATCTGCTCGTAGTCGTCCAGGTCGATCGCATTGCTGATGAAGAGCAGGCCCTGCTTTTTCTCGCCGTTCATGTAGAAGATGGCATCGCCTTCCCACGTCACGTCGGCAAAGTTGATGTTGAACGGCACCACCCTGTGCGCGATGTTCAACTGCTTGAACCCTTCGATCAGGGCCGCTCGCGCGCAGTCCCAGCGACGGGGCTCGTCGTTCGGGTCGTCGGCCAGCCGCATGACCCCGTCCGGCCCAGGGCCGGCCAGGTTGCGCGGGTAGGCGTATTCGCAGCTCGGGTCCAACGCCACGAAGTGGATGTCGTCCACAGGGTAGATCTGTTGCAAGGCCTTGAACAGGCTTCCCCTGGTGTGTCCGGGCGGGTCCAGGTCTTCGGTGGCGAAGTCGTGGTCGAACACGATGACGCCGTTGGCGGGCTCGGTGGAGCCAGCGGTCTCGGCGGGCCAGGACGGCAGGTACCTACAGGCGGCCTGTGCCGCATCGCCCACCCAGGTGCGCAGTTGTCGCAGGGTGGCGCCGCTGGTGGCCGCACCGCTGGTGGCGTGGTCCGGAATGCCGAGTTGGCGTCGGACGTGGCTGGCATGGGCTGTCCGATCACGGCCGTTGTTCTTTGGCGGGCGTGTCGGACGGGGATCGAGATGAGCGGCTGACGCCTTCGGTGGGATGTCCGCTGTCGTCGGGGGGTCGATCCGTTTTCTGTAGATCTCCTTTTCCAACTGGCTGCCCGTTGTCTCTTCTGCCCGTGTACCGGGCTTCAAGGTGTTGCCGCCGCCGCTTTTCGGGGAGCTTGGCGAGATGG